>RCNC010002424.1_pt1 | contig 14570 bp, 13 predicted proteins | sample 2041301 | NCBI WGS metagenome assembly RCNC01 (sample SAMN09708231, study PRJNA481090) | Marine sediment metagenome, whole genome shotgun sequencing project. | biome: marine sediment; feature: ocean; material: sediment; isolation source: Sewage treatment plant 13A marine sediment (STP13A) ... | reverse complement strand
CCAAATACTGCCAAAGACAATAAATAGATCACCAGCAAACCAGGATATAACCGTATCCAGTAGATAGGAAAAAATATTAAAACTAAAGGTGCAATTAACGATATCCCCTTTTCAAATAGGTTTAAAGGACCTGGCCTTGCCTTGAAATATTTTGATATCCCTCATTAAAACATACACTTATCAACCTTTTCACTATTAGTATAATGTGGGCAGTGGGTGCAGAAAAATCGATATATGATAATAATCATAAAGACTAATAGAGCAATATAAAAACCAAGCAGCGCAATCGAGACCTTGAACATTGCCATGCAGGCCGTAATGATTGATACTGAGGCAACCAGGTTCCAGTAAAGATAATCATGAAATTTGTGCTGTTTCTTTAATTGTATTTCAGGGTCATTCATTTTTTTAACCAGAATATTTGCCCGAATATTTGAATGATAACCATAGCAAAAAACGTTCCAAACTATAAACCATGATAATTTTGTTTAAATTTAATTGGTTAGGCGATTTAGTGCATTTGATTACAATAGAAAACGTCTCATTTAGTGCAAATAACAGGTATTTTTATGTACATCAAGAAATCTTTGGTTCTCCCACTGTCTTTTGTGTTTTCACAATTTCAAACCGGTTCAGTTTAATATTTTTCCTTGCGTTTTCCGGGTTAAAAATCCTGCCGTTCATTGCAATATAAATACCATCAGGCAGCAGTTGAACTGCGGTGATTGCACATGCAATGTTAAACACAGCGTCAGTCATCCTGAACTTTGCAGGTTGCATCGCCCCTGTGAGTACAATAACTTTGGCGGGTATATTACAAAGGGCTTTCGCAGTCAAGATCATAGTATCAGTGCCGTGGGTTACCATAAAATGTTTATGCGAATCTGAGCTGATTTTTTCATGAATCAGCTCACGATCCTCATCCGTCATATCTAGACTGTCCTTTCGCATTAAAGAAATTACCTCGTAGTCGAGTGTAATGTTAGCATCCTTAAGCACTTCGGTAATTTGAGGATCACCTACCTGGAATTCACTCTTATCATCAAAGTAAATCTTGTCAATTGTCCCACCGGTTGTGATAATTTTTATTTTCAAGTTATTTTACACCCTTTTTTCTTTGACCAAACGGGCAAAATGTTCGAAAGACCGGTCATAGGATCGCTCCGCATCGTCGGGAAAACAACAGGCAGGAAGTTCCCTCATTTCCAAATGATAACTTATGCATTCACAACAGATTCCCTTACGCGAACATGGTTCATAGCTGCAATTACATGATATAAGATTCTGTTCTTTATTGCATTCCATATATTTTCTCCCACTTCCGGCTTTTAATTTTTATAAGGGCAGGCGCATTAATATTGCTACTCTTTTCATTTTTCGATTCCTTTTTCTGTTTGCTGAATAATTTTACCTGAATTTAAACCGTTAAAAAAAGGAAGTCAAGATTAACGAACTTCGAAAAAGACACTATAATTTTCCAAGGCTGACCAGAGCTGCAAATAAATATTATATCAGCCAAACCCTCATTTACTTTCTGTTATATACGGCATAATTTCCAGTGAGTGTCCGCCGGTTGCCATGGTAATTGCGCCATTAATATCGGTGCGAAATATTTTACAGCCCAAGTCGGCATATCTTTTTAAAACAGATGGGTGAGGAAAATGAAACCTGTTTTTCCAGCCGGATGATATTATAATATACTCAGGGTTAACTTTATCAAGGAACAAACAGGAACTTGAAGATTTGCTGCCATGGTGCGGCGCAATCAGTACGTTGCAGACCAGGGTTTCCCCGGCAATGGAAACAAGCTCTCTTTCCGCGCTTTCCATTATATCCCCCGGTAAAAGGAAAGAATATTTTCCGAAATCAGCCTTTACTACCAGGGAATTATTATTAGTATCGCGCCACTTTTCTTTTTTTCTTTTATCAAGAAAATCCTTTTTAGGATAGAGAATTTCAAGAGCTACGCCATTTATTTTATAGATCCGGGACATATCTTGGAATTTGGGCATATCGATGTTCTCTTCTTTAATAATCTTCATAAATTTCTTATATCCCAGGGTGTTCCTTTTTTCACCATTGGTCCATACACTTTTTACATTAAAGTGCCGGGCAATATAGATAAGTCCGTTCAAATGGTCACTGTTTGGATGGGATAAAATAAGTGTATCAACTGTTTTAATCTTTTTGCGCCATAAAAACGGTGCAATCACTCTTGCACCCATATCAAAAACCGAATTGTCATAAAATCCGCCTCCATCTGCAAGAATGCAATAGCCTCCCGGCAATTCCAGAAGAGTTGAACTCCCCTGCCCCACATCTATAACTGTAACCTTAAGATCTGTGTTCCGGAATCTTACGTTCAGCCAGTAACAAATATCGCCCACAATCGCTAATACAACAACCGCTACAAGAATCCTGGCAGTTTTTCCAGTGAAATCACTTTTTTCAATTTCTGATGTTTCGGGCCTCACCTTTTTTAAGTTTAATAACGCCCACATCATAATATAGTAGCAGCATATTTCAAAATACGATGGTGTTACAGTTTTCACAGCCGCAAAAGGCAAGTCGGAAAATAAATTCACAAGGCTTATAGCCTTAGACAACACTGCGCCGCTGATATATAAGAACCACGATGCCGCTTCACCGCTGACAGGATACAAAAACACGGAAAATAGACCTGTGGGAACAACAATAAAGCCAATAATGGGAATGATTAGAAAATTCGCAAAAATACCGATTAAAGATGCCTGGTTAAAATAAAGCATAACCAGAGGAAGCGTACCGATAATGGCAAAAAAAGAAACCAGAAAAAATGAAAACAACCTATCTGTTATTCCTGTAAACAGGCTTTTTTTTTGCCCGCCTGAAAGAAACGCTTGTCTTTTTTTCACTTTTGCCAAACCATATATTATGGAAAGCACTGCGGAAAAAGAAAGCTGAAACGAAATGGAAAAAACAGAAGGTGGATGGACAATCAGTATCAGCATGGCTGCCAGAGCCAGAGTGTTCATCAGGTCATGCTCCCTCTCAAACAAAAATGTCATTAGGAAAACTCCAACCATAATGACTGCCCTTTGGGTGGAAGGCGCCATCCCGGAAAGAAGGCCATATGCAAGCACAGGCATAAAAGATAAGATTGCCGCCCCTTTTTTAACCCAGGCATTGAACAGAAACAGTTTAAAATGGGAAAGCATCCATGAAAAAATTAAAAATGCTACACTGGCGACAATTCCGATATGAAGTCCGGAAATGGCAAGGAGATGCCCAACCCCGGATCGATTAAAGGCATCACGAAGAGCCTGAGGAATCTGCTGCCTATCTCCTACTATCAGCGCTTTTAATACTCCCTGGTGATTTCCTCCCCCTTCTTTTTCAATAAACGTTGAAATCCGGCAACGCACGTTGCTGATTGTCCGTTTAATCCCCCTGCCCTGGCTTTTGCTTATAACGGTTACTTTTTCCCCTTGAGCATATGAACTTCCGAAAACGCTTTTAAATGCCATGAATCTCTTATAATCAAACCCACCGGGATTTTTAAAATTCCTGATCGATTTGATCGATGCTACAAAAGAAATCCTGTCTCCAAAAGAAAGCACAGGTTCGTCTCCGGTAACAGTCACACGGATCTTCCCGGTAACACAAAACTTTCTGTTGTTTTCCTCAAGCGTTTCCGCACTTAAAATGAATTTTTGCCTGTGTTTATTTTTTTCAACACTTTGATCTATCGTACCGGCAATTTTCAACTTATTTGAATCAGTGAAATGAATAATATGATTTGAAGGGAAATGGGGGGAAGCCCAGGGTTGTATCAGAAGGTATCCGAGAGTAAAAAAAAGGATGATTGGGGGAAAAAAGTCTTTTTTAAGAAATGGTTTAAAAATAATGCTGCATAATATCAATCCACCTGCTGTGGAAACAAGCAGATATGCCCATAGCAGGTATCCCGGCACTACGTCTCCGAAAACTATGCCGCATATCATGGATATTAAAAGAGGTATAACCGGGCGGGAATATACCTTGTCAATCATCCCTTGACCCGTTTAACTGCTGCACCAAGTTTGGCAAATTTCGCTTCAATTGACTGGTATCCACGATCCAGGTGATATACCCGATTGACCTCGGTTTTACCACTGGCAACCAGGCCGGCCAGAATCAATGAAGCGCTTGCACGAAGATCTGAAGCCATGACCGGTGCACCTGATAATTTTTTAACTCCCTGTACCATTGCGCTGTTTCCTGACACCTTTATTTGGGCACCCATACGCCTGAGTTCACTTACATGTATAAAGCGATTCTCAAAGATAGTTTCAGAAATAATACTAAAGCCGCATGCAACAGACATAAGCACCATGAACTGAGCCTGCATATCCGTTGGAAAACCCGGATATGGCAGAGTTTTTACATCCACGCTCTTTATTTTAGCAGGTCCCTTAACCCTCAGGTTATTACCGTCAATAACAACCCTGGTACCTGTAAGACTTAATTTGTGAATAACAGCTTCAAGATGATCAGGCCTACAGTCTGTAATTGTGACATCTCCACCGGTTAAAGCCGATGCAACCATGAATGTTCCGGCTTCTATTCGATCCGGAATAATAGAAACTGATACAGGTTTAAGAGAAGAAACTCCTTGTATGGTAATTTCCGAAGTGCCTGCCCCCTTAATATCCGCCCCCATTTTGTTTAAAACATCTGCAAGCGCCAGGATTTCAGGTTCATATGCTGCATTACGGAGGACTGTAACGCCATCTGCTAAAACAGCAGCCATCATAAGGTTTTCCGTTCCGGTTACCGTAGATATATCAAAATAGAATGAATTTCCTTTAAGGCAATCGACCGAAGCCCTAATGTATCCATGTTCCACTTCAATTGTAGCCCCTAATCTGGCCAACCCCTTCAAGTGTAAATTAATCGGCCTTGCACCAATTGCACATCCCCCGGGTAAAGACACCCTGGCCTCTTTAAGTCGGGCAAGCAGCGGGCCAAGCACCAGGATGGAAGCGCGCATCTTTCTTACCAGATCGTAAGAGGCTTCGGGATTATTAAGCCCGCTTGCATCTATTCGGACTGTATCTTTTTTCCTTTCTATCTTTGCGCCAAGGTTTTCAAGAAGAAGCAGTGTACTTTCTATATCTTTCAGATCAGGTACGTTGGTATATGTATTCCAGCCATCTGCAAGCAGCGAAGACACAAGTATCGGAAGCGCCGCATTCTTGGCGCCACTGATCCTGACTTCTCCCTTAAGAGAATGACCGCCTTCTATGATTATTTTATCCATTTTGACCTCATCAAAAAATATATATCAACTAAATATGCTCAACTGAGCATTCAAACAAAAAAGCGCTTCCCCAAATTTTATTATTATGAAGGAAGCGCTTTTGTTCTTTTCAATTTCTAAATTCTAATGACTATGGCCGCCCTTTCCTTTATAGGTATCCCAGACAGCCTTAACAATGCAATATGTCATGCCAATTCCTATGATGTTCAACGCATACCACAGTCCACCGTGAAACACGAGATGGCTGGCATCCCATACCCATTCAAAACTGATAAACGGTAACATATTTCATCCTCCTAAAATATAGCTTACGCTTCGGCAGGCTGCATTTCCGGTTTCGGTGCACTGGAAGCCTCTTGTTCTTTTACATCTACAGCCTCTTTAGGTTCAGGTTCTTGCTCTTGAGCAGCCGGCGGTGGTTCAATTGGATTAAGCTCAGCTTCCTGCGGAAATATCGGCAAATAGCGGTAAGATATCATGATTAAGATAATACCGTATGCCACCGGTAGAAGTGTGGTTGCCACTTCCTGCCAGCTTGGGAAATACATGTTCCAGCTAGTAAAAGGCATGACCGGCACAGCAAGCACCTGAAGCACCATTACCCAGCGGTTCAGGCTCACGCCGATTACTGCCAGTATAATTGCAGCCCATAGTAAATAAGAAGTCTTGCGTCCCTTATCCGTGATAAGGATAATAGCGGGCAGCACACCACAAATGCCGACTTCAAGGATAAGTATCCAGATTCCGTATAACGGATTGTTTGAGTAAAAATCCATTAAAGAAAAACCCCTAGATGGTGCGGTAACTGTTGCCCAGTACCAGGTATCCGCAATTTTTGCCACACAGTAGGTAAGGAGCATCCATCCGGAAATTTTGGCCAGAAGCTCTATGACATTATCTTTTACAAGCTTTTTTCTTGAAACAGCTTCGGTAATTTTTGTAATAAGTATGGTAAAGCATGGGCCGCATGCCGCTGCAGACCATGTAAAAAGGAAAAACGTCCAGGGCCAGACAAGGACCCCTTCCCGGAACCCAAAAGGACGTCCGAAAAGCACACCTGCAACACCCCCTAAAGAGCCCTGGTGGAAAAAGGAAAGAAATGCACCTGTTGCTGCAAATACCGCCATGGTTTCGTGCATGTTGTGGGTCAGATTGTGAAAGAAAGGTACTTTGTCGATCTGGCGGTTTTCAAGAACAAGGGGAATATACTCAATACACAGGACTCCAAAATAACATGTCAGACAAAATGCCACTTCAGTCAACATGGAATGGATGTTGGCATGCCAGAAAATAAACCATCCCCTCAAAGGCTGCCCGATGTCGATGGCAAGTATTAAAAGTGCCGAACTGTAACAGATGAACCCGATGAGCACGGCATAGTTGATAATATTTTTCAGCTCATCCTTTCCGACAATATACCTTAAAAAACCGGTAAAAAAAGCGCCACCACCAAGTGCGATTACTGCAAGATCAGCCCAAATCCATATTGCAAACCCGTATGCGTTGTTCATATTGGTCTGGTTCAGGCCCTTCATCCAGCAAAGCAGCATGGCAAAAACGCCCCACAACAGTACGGCCCCAACAATGATGATCCCTAAAATAAATTGCCATGGGGGACAGCGTTTAACTCCCCTGGGTATTAATGCAGAATCCATAAAATCCGTGCTCCTGAATATATTTGGTTAATGTTTTAGTTTACCTCGTTCTCAATATAATTGTCACCGGATCGCCTCACCCATTCCCGGCTTGAAAGATAATAGACCTTGGGATTCGTCCCCAGTTTCTCAAGAAGTCTGAATGCCTTGGGGTTCTTCGGTTTCCCACCATTTTTTTGATCCGGTTTAACCATCTGGTTAACCGCATGCTTCGGATTATTCAGATCACCAAATGTGATGGCGCCGGCAGGGCATGCCTGGGTGCATGCAGTCTGATATTCATCTTCTTTGAGCTCTTTTCGATCTTCATAATGCGCCTTGTCCATTGCAAGCTGATATCTGTGGAAACAGAAACTGCACTTTTCAACAACCCCTCGCATACGAACGGAAACATTCGGATTTAATGATTTTTCCATCCCGTCAGGCCAGACAGGATCCCACCAGTTAAAAAGCCGGACATGGTACGGACATGCGGCCATGCAATATCTACACCCAAAACAGCGTGTATAAATCTGGCTGACAATCCCTGTTTCAGTGCTGTAATCAGTTGCTGTCGCAGGACAGACTGAAACGCAGGGACTGTGGCCATGATCACCTTCGCAGTGCATGCACGGTCTTGGAAGATAACATATTTCAGTATCAGGAAAAGGTTTGTCGTTTGTTAATTTATAAACACGCATCCATGCGATGGAAAGGAGTTTGTCTGATTCATCTTCACGAAACGGTACATTATTTTCTGCCATGCACGCCACCATGCAGGAGCCACATCCTGTACATTTATCCAGATCTATGACCATTCCAAACTTTTTAGCTTTTTCTTGTTTCATCGGGACCTCTTTAGATTGACGATTTTCAGGCTTTGACAAGCTTTGCACTGATTCCCCAGGCTGCATCATGGCCTGAAGATGAATCTTCCACCGGACCTATAAGCTGGTTAATATTTATTCCCTTGCCTGCCAGAAATTTATCATAAGCTGTATGGCCCAGCCCGCTGGGCATGGCCACTATACCAGGCATAATTCCATCAAAAAGATGTACTTTTACTTTTGCACTTCCTTTAGGAGTAGTTAATTTTGCATGTCGCCCCTCGGATAAACCGAGTTTCCCGGCAGTTGCCGGATTAATTTCGACAAAAATGTCTTTCCCTTTAAGAACCGTATCTTCAACGGTCTTTATAACAAAAGGCGGATCGCCGATGAAACCACCTGCAAGTCTCATGGAATCATACGATATAAGCACAAGTGGAAAGGATGCCTTATCCCCTTCCGGTTTGACCGGGGAATAACGCGACAGCGAATTTATATCATCGCTTGTAAATTCAAACCTGTTTGAAGCTGTTTGAAATCCTTCCTTCCATCCGGGAGCTGTAAATTCGGGTTCTATCCAGTACCCGTTTTCAACCAGATTGTCCCACCTGTCGCCTAACGTTTCTTTAAGGCAAGCTTCATAATTATCCCAGGGAAATGCATCGGCTATAAAACCACCCATCGATTTTGCAAGGTGAATAATTACATCGCCTGTATATTTTGTGTTAAACTGGGGATTTACCACCGGCTTTGAAAGGCCGATTATCGGCTTTTGAAATCCGGTCGCCACAGGCACGTCCTCGTATCGCTCCAGATAAATATGGTTCGGAAGGATAAAATCCGCCATTTCAGCAGTCTCATCCATGAAAGATGAGAAACTAACTACAAACGGTATTTTTTCAAACGCTTTCTTTACCGACGATGTGTCCGGCATTGTATAACCGGGATTCGATTCTGAAACAAAAAGGACTTCAACAGGGGATACATCCGCAGAATTTATGATTTCAGGTAACCTGTTGAGCAGGTATCTGGCGTGGAGGTATTTTCCAATTCCAGCGCCATCTATGCGCCCTTTTTGTATGCCCGTTGAAGCAACAGAGTCCATTTTCAGTTCAGTCCAGTTAATATAACTCGGTTCGGGAAGGTTCCAGACACCTCCCTTTTCATTTATATTTCCAACAAGTGCGTTTAAGGCATGAACAGCCATAAATTCTTTCAGGCTCCCCGGTGTACGGCCCTGGCCCCTGCCGCAAATCGCCAGAGGTCTTTTACTTCGGGCAAAATCTCTTGCCAGAGATACTATTACAGCCTTATCGATACCTGTAACCTTTGTAACAATTTCAGGACTGTACCCGTCAAGTATGCGCCGTTTCCATTTATCAAACCCGGCTGAATAATTATTCACAAAACTTGTGTTATAAATGGACTCTTTAATGATAACATTTGCCAGTCCCAGCGCCAGAGCACCTTCTGTTCCAGGATTTATAGGAATCCACTTGTCTGATTTAGCAGCCGTATTCGAAAGTCGAGGTTCAATCTGAACCACCTTGCCCCCTGCATTTTTCCAGCTACTGTTAGCCTTGAACATGCGCACAGGTGATCCCCATCCGTCAATTATACCGCTTCCAAAACTTAAAACAAAATCGGCATTTTCAACATCAAATCCGGTTATGCCGGCCACGCCCTGCATCAGGTGCAGGGTCAGCTCATAAGAATCTTGAATGGATGGTGTGCGAGTAAAATTTGCTGAACCGTATACAGTGAGAAACCTGCTTAAAAGTTCAGACACTGTCCCGCGATCCGTTCCTGAAATACAGGCAAATTTGTGAGACTCACCCTTAGATCTCAACTCGCCAAGTTTGTTGGAAATTTCAGCAATAGCTGCATCCCACGAAATTTCCCGGAACCTTCCGTTAACTTTTTTTAGCGGCGCTTTGACCCGCATTGGCCCGTAAAGTAGCTGAGTGCCTGACAGGCCCAGGACACATATCCCGCCGTCATTTACCGGATGTCCATTCATTCCCTCAATTTTCACAACCCGATTGTCAATTTTTCGAACTGTAATTCCGCAACCGCCAGGGCACAAACCACATATGGAATTTACATAACTCGCTTCACCATCCGCCGGTACAGGCGTCCATGGCCATGCCTGTGTCCATATTGCAGAATCATCCGTCAGCTTCCATGGCAATGGTGAAAGGGCTGTCCCCGCAGCACCGCCAATTACAAACGACAAAAAACTTCTTCTGTCTATTTTCATGGATTTTCCCCTAAAACTGATGAATTCGACTTATTACGAATTCCTCTATTTTGAATAAACATCATTTATGACACACAAAACATGCATCCTTCTCAGTCTGAACGCTTGATGGTGCCACATTCATCTCTTTATGACAATCGGCACAATCGTCCATTTTCATCTTATCCCATGGATTCTTTTTATAACCCAACATATTCTTTCCATATATGTCCCGACTGTAACCTGTAATACGATTCTCTTCATATGCCTTCAGGCTTGTCGATTCACCAATATGACCATGACATTGCACACAGTCCATTCCTGCTGTTTTAACATGTGCAACGTGGGAGAAAAATACGCAGTCTGGCTGCCTTGAATAAACCAGCCACGGGACTTCCTTTTGTTTTTCAACATACTCAGCTACAAATACAGCTTCGTTTTCGGTTTCGCCCTGAACCTCTTCGTGGCAATCAACGCATTGTGCAAGCTTCGGAACACCGGAATAGCTGCCATCCTCACGAAAAAAATGGCAGCTTTCGCAACCATCTTCCACAAGACCCATATGAATCTCATGGTTAAAATCAATTGGCTGGTTTTTCTTTGAATAAAGAAGTTTTGGAAAGATTATCCATCCTACAAGAAGGCTTGCGATAAGCCCTATGATAAAAAACAGGATGATGAATCCGCCGGAAGCATTTTCCTGACTGCTCTCTTCTTCTGCCGGAGAAGCCGTTTCAGTAACCTCTTTGGTTTGATCATCTAATGTGCTCATTGAAACTCCGTCATGCTGTGGTTTATATTTTAATTAAATTTCAGTTTGTTTACCTTGAGAGGTTTTTTTTGTCAAGTGGAAATCGTCAGATTTAAACAAGTTTGCAGTACTAAAAACCGTAAAAAGCATGCCGGTATTTGCTAAATAGTGCCTGAATGAATTCTCTTTAACCCCTCAGGCGCAAGAGATTTGGGACGCTATACCCGGTGATTTTCAGATGAAAATACTGAACAATGTTTGGTGCAGAACCTGTTCAGATACAACCGGAATCGGAAGCGTCAGCGGAAAGGTTGAAAATTTACGATGTTAAATCTGCGTAGGCAGCCATTTATCCGGGGAGGGATGCTGATTCTCAAGGGAATTTGTACACGTTGCGGCAACCCGGTATCCCGCGTTATAGAAAATGAATAGAATCAGAAACCAAAGGTTCGCGCAGGTAAGCGTAGCCTTGACCCTATTTTTCTTCTTGGTTCTTTAGAGTTATAATCATCGCCTTAATGCCGCCTTGGAAAACAGGTGCTCCGGAATGGGGACGTTGAATTCAATAGATTCTGTGACAAATTCGGTGCCCTCGCCGGTTTTGAGAACATCCTTGAAAATCATGCGCAAGGGAAACCAGCGATCGTCTATTCGTTTGAAATCCTTTAAATCGACTTTCTTAAGCAATTTCCCGCTTTTTGCGTACAGTTCTTCCCTGAGTGGGACATAGCGCTCCTGGTCGACCCACAGCATGCGCGAGTGGTAGGCCACATCGGTTTTCTTTGCCACCAGCCGGACCACCCAGCATGAACGGTTGTCGATGATTTTCGTTCCCGTTAGGTTTGCGTCATAGATTTCCAACAAGCGGGGGTCCTCCATCATATCTTCATAGGACAGGTCGGAACCCATCACCGACTGCCGGAGCATATGCCCGGAAATCTTTATGATCCTGTCGGTGGCAGGAGAATACATCCAGAGCCGATCCTCCAGCTTCAACATTTTTGTACCATTTTCCCGCGGCGGCGCAAGATACTTGGTAAAGGCCCTCCGGTCGCCGTGGGTCCATGATTTGGACTGTACAGTCCGTGTATCACGTCGGCTATGGATGATCATTTTCGAAGTGACAACGCGGGTTTCGGAGGACATATTTTCGTCAACCTTCTTAATAATCGTCGCCCCGGAAGGATTTTCCGCCAGCGCTGTGGCATTCAACAGCAATAACGCGATAAATAATAATTTTTTCATGTTTCCAGTTCCTTGAAAAGTTGCGCGGTCTGCCGCTGGTAGATGCCGATGCCGGATAAGGCCGCGCCCAGGACGGTGGAGAACATACCGGGTATAAAACCGATGCAATATGCTACATCGGTGATTTCGGCGCGTACGGTATTGGACATCATCATGGTTGAGTTCTTCATCATGGAACCGATATCAATGCCGTGGACCTGAAGATACCAGGCCGACGCAAGGCCAAGGGCAGTTCCAATAATGGAACCGGCGATACCGACGACCAGGGCTTCAATAACAAGGGATCCATAAACATGGCGCTTATTTTCACCGATTGCCAGCCTCAGGCCCATTTCACCGTAACGGCGCAGACCGCCGATCAACCCCACGTTCCATAGCAATGATGAAAATGCCGGATGCGATGAACGAAAAATAATTGGCCATATCCATATATTCACCCAGACCATTCTGGTCTCGCAAGGCTTGCATGACCGGCGCATAGTCATCGTCGGGGGCAGCGAAGAGTTCATTAAACTCCTTAGCGATTTTAATAGCCGCCTTATCATGGTAGAGCCCGTCTCTAAAATAACCGAGCAACTCGCCGGCGGCATCTTCCATATCAAGTGCGCGGCGGATATCGGCAATATCGATCACAAGGGCGCTTCTATCCATTGCATTCACACCGAATCGAATCGTGCCGGCAATGGTAAAATTCTGCATACTCATGCTGCCATTCATGGTGGTGCTCAACAGCGTGGCCGCATCACCGGGATTCACCTTGAGGTTACCTGCGAATTCCTCGCCGATGAGTATCTCTCCGGATTTGGCGGGCAGCCGCCCGCGCACGATGGACTTCCGGATGTTCAAAGTAGCGATTTCCGGACTTTGGAGCGACAGCAAGTCCACGGCAAGCCCGGCGGCCGGTCCCTGCGCGCGGGTTTCGCCCTGTTCGTCCGGTATGTCCAGCAAACCGCCAAACCGGATGCGTTCGACCCAAACCATATCAGAGTGGCGCTTGCGCAAGGTGGCCAGCAGTCCTTCGACGCCCAGTAGCGCCAGGTCATTGGGTGTTTGGGATTTATTTTCAGCGTAAGCCTTGCTCATGATTTTCACATGTCCGGTGGAGAAGCCGGCATTTGAACGCACGACATCGCCCATCGCCCCTTGCAGCCAGGTTTGTAAAAAGACAGTCAGCATCACGCCGATGCTGACGATCAATACCGGAAACAAGCTCCGGGAAGGGTCTCGTAACAGGCCTTTTAACAGAAACCGTATCATGACACCTTCCCCTTTATGGCATCGGTGGGATTTAAATTGGCGATCCTGCGCGTTGGCATAAAGCTTATAATGGTAACGGCAATCATCACGATGAGTGTGGTACCTGCGATCAAGCCCGCGCTGTAGACTGGATATATCCTTTCGGCAATGGCAAGGCCGAAGCTGTCCGCTGCCTCTGGCATGGCAAAACCCCGTACCGCCTGGAAGCTCAATAATGGAATCCCGTACACTGCCGCGAAAATCGCGGCAAGGATACCATGCATGGCACCTTCAAAAGTAAACAGGCGGATCACCGAGCCGCGGGTCATCCCCAGGGCAATCAGCGTACCGATTTCCCTGCTGCGGCGGAAAATCGCCAATACCTGTGTGTCGAAGATGGCCAGTAAAGCCAAAGAGAGCAAAACGACGTAAAAAATATAACCTCCGGCTTTTTTCATCCGGATCATATCAGCGAGGTCTTGCGACAGAAAGGTAGAATCGCGAAATACCCAGCCCGGTATCAGGCCGGCTTCTTTTCCCCCTTGCCCCGTAACGATGATCGTGGCCTCACCGGGCATCTGCATCATCCTTTGCAGACGTTTTATCGGCAGCCATAACTGGCCCATCTCAACTGTCGCTACACTGGTTTTCATGATGCGTACGACCTTTGCCTCGGCCGCGTCAAAGGTGCCATTGGCGTCTCGCCAGCGGACAGTAAATAGATCTCCCATGCGCAGATTAGCACTTTTTGCCATTCGGGTGCCAATCAGTACGGGAATTTCATGGATATCGGTCTGAAGATCTGCCGTTGGTATGCTGAGCACCGTTTGCCCGGGTTCGATTCCCTTGAGAAGGCAGCTTTGCATACGCCCCTGCGGGTAAATGGTCGCCTGAGCCATGAGAATAGGTGCAACGGCCTGGCCGGAGGAAACGCTGGCCAATACCGCAGGCACCGGCGCATGGCTCTCTTCTATGGTAAAAGGGTCATAGGGATCATACTGCTGGTGCCAATACTGCCCGCCGCCGATTTCCCAGTCGATCATGTCCCGCAGCGCCTGCCGGTTCCACCCGTCCAGAAAGCCCTGCTGCCAGATGATAATCACGTAAGCCATGGAGAGAACGATGATGTTCAGCCACGTACGTAAACCGGCACCCACCAGGTTGCGGTAAGCCAGCTTGGGGGCAATCATGTGGCACCTCCCTCGGCTGTGGATGACAAGTTTGCCATGTGCACCGGATTTTCGATGAGTTCGTCACTGACGGCCTTGCCGTCGTTTAACGTGATCTTGCGACGCAGATAACCGATCACCTTTTCGTCGTGGCTGGCAAAGATAAAGGTTGTTTTAAACGCTTCGTT
>RCNC010001781.1_pt1 | contig 14573 bp, 11 predicted proteins | sample 2041301 | NCBI WGS metagenome assembly RCNC01 (sample SAMN09708231, study PRJNA481090) | Marine sediment metagenome, whole genome shotgun sequencing project. | biome: marine sediment; feature: ocean; material: sediment; isolation source: Sewage treatment plant 13A marine sediment (STP13A) ... | reverse complement strand
CTTTCAGAGCCTTTTCCAACTCATTCTCACTTTTCTTTTTATTCTTTTTAATTGTATCAGCTAAGAAAAATGCTTTTTCCGAGTCTGGAAAACCTGGGCTCAGATCTGAATTATCCATACCATAATTGGGAGACAATCCAATATTCTCAGATTTATATACAGGTATTGCCCCGGTCTCTGATGCCGCATGAACCATAGGTTTTAGACTTAATATTCCAACTATTATAAACGCTACAGCCAACATAAATACAGGTGATGCAATTGTTTGGTTTTTCCCCGTCACCATTCTTTTAATGCGGGAAAGTAGATGTTCCTTATTATTTGAAAGTGCTACCATAATATTAGATTTTGTTAAACGAAATTCTTCAATATTTGAAAGTGCCTTTATATATGTAATGGGTTCGTCGCATACCTTTAAAGCCAGATCATCACTACAATTCTCTCTCTCAGATCGCATTACTTTTGAAAGCCACCAGATTCCGGGATGAAAGAAAAATACAACTTCAATAAAGGATTGGAGTATATTTACCAGGACATCGAGTCTTTTAATATGTGCCAACTCATGCGCTATGATGGCCTCAACCTGATTGGCAGGTATTCCGGAAAACATACCTACAGGAATGAGGATTACTGGCTTTAAAACTCCTATAACAGAAGGGACGCTTACATTAAGAGAATAAAATACCTGCACAGCCTGTTTAATATGCATTACAGTATTCAATCGACCAACAAGAGCAATTAGCTTCTTATCCGCTATGATCTTGCCTCTGCGAGCTTTAATTACAGAAAAAAGTAATCCACCTGATAATTTAATCGCCAAAAAACCAACTCCCAATGACCAACAAATCACAATGAGATTTGGATTAGAAGACAAACCAGAGAAGCCAGTTATGATTTTCTCACCAAATTGAGTAATCTTCTGGATTCCCTGTGAATGAACATTTGTATTTTTCTCAGAAGTAGTTTCCAGATAAGCAGTTGATTGAAAACCAATCTCAATACTACCATTTGTATTGTAATATTCTACGAAAGTAACAGCACTCCATCCCACTATTAGCCCAAATCCAATTAGTGTTACAAGGTATCGAATACTGGAGGCTTTTTTGCGCAGGAGCATTAATACAACAGCTGATAATAGGACAACAACTGAAACCTGCCAGAAGGAATGCAATATGGTCCAGCTAATTGCTTCAATAAGCCTTTTAGTGAATATTTGTCCTAAGAATTCCATAACTACTTAGCTTCAAGTTCACTAATTATTTTTTTAATCTTCTCTAGCTCCTCAGGCGTAGTTTGATGATTACCCAGTGTCTCCATAATCATGTTTGATGCTGATCCACCAAAGGCAGATGAGAGTAATTTATTTATTAACTTCTTCTGAGTATCCTGTTTTACTACCTTTGAATGATATACATGCGACCTTAATTCTTCGTCGCGGCTCACCAATCCTTTCTCATTCATTATTTGCATTATTTTCAATGTAGTTGTATACCCGGTTTGTTTTTCTTTGTTGAGTTGTTCATTTACAAAACGAACAGTACTTGGTCCACATTGCCATAAAACATTTAAAATCTCAAGTTCTGAATCAGTAGGATTTGTCATCGCAATTCAATTTAATACGAAATGTTTCGTATACAAATATACGAAGATATTCGTATATAGCAAGAGCAATTAACATTTTTTAAGAATTTTGATTGTAAGGAAGTATATCAGATGCTTGACATCTAATCCTTATAGGCAATATATCAATACTATACGCATTCAAGTACATACTATTGAAAGAATATATAAGGTGGGGAATAAGAATAGAAAAGGAGTAATGACTATTAAATTTTTAATAAAGTGGTCCGAGCATTCTGGACAATGATTCTTTGATTTTTTGAGTTAAGGGTCTCTTTTTCCATTGTGAAATGAGTACCTGTTGACAGTCCTTCAAATCTTTTTCAAATAAACGAGTCAATTCCATTGTTACCTCTTCATTATAGATTAAGGCATTCACTTCAAAATTAAGATCAAAGCTTCTATTATCGAAATTGGCAGTACCCACTGAAGAAAACACTTCATCTACCATCAGCACTTTAGAGTGGTTAAAACCTCTTTCATACAAATATACCTCTATGCCAGCTTCTAACATTCGTCCTATATAGGAAAATGAATTCCAATAGGACACTGTGGAATCTGATTTTGAAGGCAGCATAATCTTAACCTCTACCCCACTCAATGCAAGCGCATGAAGAGCTGTACGGACGCTTTCATTTGGAGAAAAGTATGGAGTGGAGATATATACACTTTTCTTTGCTGAGCTAATTGCCACAAAATAGCTTTGCATGATTGATGCCCAGTCAGAATCAGGACCACAGGCTGTAATTTGAATAAGGTTTTGATCCTTTGTATCTAACTGTGGGAAGTATCTTGAATGACTTCCAATTATAACTTTGGATACAAAATACCAGTCGACAGAGAATATAGTCTGAAGTGAGTGAACAGCCTCTCCTTCAATTCTCAAATGAGTATCCCGCCACATTCCTAGCTTTTTTGTTCCATACAGGTACTTATCCGCTATATTTATTCCCCCAACAAAACCGATCTTTCCATCTATTACAACAATTTTCCTATGATTTCTATAGTTTGCTTTACTCGTGAAAAAAGGAAATTGAACCGGCATAAATGCATAGACCTCTATACCGGCTTTTTTTAACGATTTGATATAATCAATCCCAATTTTCCAACTTCCGACATCATCATATATTAGTCTGATGGTAACTCCTTCACTGGCTTTTTTAATTAATACCTCCCTAAATCGTTCACCGATTTTGTCAGACTCCCATTTATAAAATTCCATATGAATATGGTCTGTTGCACCTTCAATTGCTTCAATAATAGAATCAAAAGTTTCTTCTCCACCTGCCAATATCTTTACTGCATTATATTCAGTTAGGAGTGCCTTGCTGTTATTGAGCAATAGCATCATTATGTTTGATTTGCTCCTGATGTTATCATTTTGCCCTTCCATCAGACCATTCAAATCATTTATCTGTTTTTGACTCAATATTTTAATTCGCTCAAGGTCTTTTAGTTCTTTTCGTGAAAATATTTTTTGTTTACGATAATATTGTCCGAACATTATATAGAGAACTATGCCTAATCCAGGAATTAGCAGCACTACCAAAATCCAGGAAAGGGTTTTAACAGGATCTCTATTCTCAAGAATTATAACGATTATTGTAAACAAAGCCGTCAATACCCAGAGAATAGAGACAATAAGTGTAATATTTGCAAGGATGCTATTCAAGTCAGGTCAAATTTTATTTCTAATCTAAATGTTTACTCATATAAATATAGTAAAAAACAAATTCATAGATAATTTCTGCAAAACTATTTACATCCCCGATAGCTTTATCTGGACATAAAAAAGGGCTGTCCAGCGGACAACCCTTTCATTATGCTTATTGAATATTTTAAAATCTAAGTTTATTTTGAAGATCCGAACATATAACCCACACTAATTAAAAATTGGTTCGTTCTCAAATCTGTTGAATAAGGATTGCCGCCTATGTTGATGTTATCACCCAAAGAACTAAGATTCCCCTCATATCGTGCATCCAGGGTTAATTTTTTAAACAGATCAAATCCAATTCCGGCCTGATATCCCCAGGTGGCTGTCTTCACATCAGCTTCAAGGCTCTCCAAATCGGTTTTATGACTCAGAACAATTTGTGCAGACGGACCAACATTGATTCTAAATGGCCCCAGTTTTACCCCCACAAGAACTGGCACATCAACCCGGTTCATATCGAATGATTTCAGAACATCTCCAGCAGATGGATTATTTGGGTCATTGTAGGTATATTTACCTCCGGTACTCGTAAAATAAACTTCGGGTTCAATATATATCATGGCAATATTTATGCGCAGAAAAGCACCTGCATGGAAGCCCCATTGCGCCTCTTTAGCCTCGGTGAGGATTGCATCAGGACTGTCGATCTCAGAAAATTTGTAATTGCCTGAATTACCTCCAGCCTTAATACCAAATTTTAGAAGTTGTGCGTGTGATGCAGAAACAATAATAGATAATGCAAAGAATAAAAGTAGCTTTTTCATAGTTATTTAAATTCGTTAGACTGTTCATGAATTAACTGAATAACTTTTCAGTTAATCATCTGGTTAGTCGTTTTTACGAAAACATACAAAATTAGTTACTCTTATAAACGTACAATTAATGCAATAATTGTATTTTGTATTGTTGTGAATAAAGATGAGATGGCAAAGTCCCTAAAAAGCTTTTTCTAGCTTATCCTCAAAAGAAGACAAATCGACAAACTGAACTACTTGTATTTTCCACTCGCCTTTCACTTTCTTCAGCATCCTTGTTTCCTTAGAAAGAGACTCTTGAACTTCACCTTTATAGCTATAGTTTATACTCTGATTAAATAAGACATAAGCACTTTCAGCGCAAAGTACAAAATTAAAATTCGATCGTTCCACTTTAATATCTTCAAAATCTGACCAGTCTGTTTGAACACTTTTCTTGTAGTATGGATATACATTATCCCAACCCAGTTTCTCCTGGTAACCTTTTTTTCCAATACTTATCCTGACCGTATTTTCATCCTGGATAACAGTTTCAAGTAGTTTAACAAGATCTTGATTAATATACGCTGAAAATTCTTTTTCAATTACAGCTTTTATGGCATCCTTTTCTACCATTGGATCAGTAGTCTGCTGATTACAGGAAAACAGCAAAAAGATAGCCGGTACGAGAAGTAAATATTTATTTTTCATAGCAATGGGTTTATTTAAGTTAATATACTCTTGGAATAGAACTACTTTATTTTAGCCATATTCCTGCGTAATTTACGAAAAAATAAGAAAAGATCAAATTAAAAGTATTTCCAAAGTGCGATAATTGGAGATATTCTTTAAGAAGTTTGTTGGGTTCTATAAATCACAAAGCTTTCTATAAATAATCATTGTACACTTATTAAGCATTGTTGGAAGCCTAAAAACTTTTACCTTTGAAAAACCAAATCAATTTTAACTAAACTTAACCATCCATTCAAATGGATACAAATATTACTATAATTGGAGCTGGGGTTATCGGACTCGCCATTGCTGCAGAGTTATCAAAAAATAATGAAGGAGTTTTTGTTCTTGAAAAAAACCTAAAACCTGGACAGGAAACCAGTAGCCGAAACAGTGAGGTCATACATTCGGGCATATACTATCCAAAAGGATCATTAAAGGCAAGATTATGTGTGGAAGGAAAAAGAATTTTATATGATTATTGTAATCTTAATCATATTGATTACAACAAATGTGGAAAGCTCATTGTCTCAAACTCGGATGATGAAGGCTTGATACTTCAGGATATTCTGGATAGAGCAAAAATGAATGGTGCAGAGGATGGAATGATAATTGAGAAGGATGCAATTATTGAACTTGAACCACATATTAGAGCTGAAAGGGCCCTGTATTTTCCAAGTACCGGAATAATTGATACGCATGGATTAATTAAACAACTGGAGGCAGATGCTGCAAATAGAGGTGTAGAAATGGTTTATGGATCAGAAGTAACCAACATCCAAAAGATAGAGAATGGATACCAGATTACAGTTTCCGAACAGGATGGTGCCGGCTTTAGTTTTAGTACGGAATACCTTATTAATTGTGCCGGTCTTTATGCCGAAAACATTTCTAAAATGGCAGGTATCAAAAATCCAGCGTATTCTATTTATTACTGGAAAGGAGAATATTTTAGTCTGGCAAACGGAAAACACAAACTAGTTTCTAGACTTGTATACCCTGTCCCTAATAAAAATACTGAGGGTTTGGGGATTCATACTACCATTGACCTGACTGGAAGGGTAAAACTTGGACCCAACGCAGTTTTCATGGAAAATAATGAACTTGATTACTCCCTTGACAAGAGTCATAGCAAGGAATTTTACCAATCTGCAAAGAAATATCTGCCATTTTTGGATGAAGATGACCTCGTTCCAGACCAGGTGGGTATTCGACCAAAGCTTCAGAAGCCAGGTGATGATATACGTGATTTCGTTATAAATGAAGAAAGCGATTCTGGATTCCCCGGATTTGTAAATTTAATTGGCATGGAATCTCCAGGACTTACAGCCTGTTTGAGTATAGCCAAATATGTTGGTGAAATAATTTCCTAAGCACAAATCTTCCCTCTCTATGGCCTTTCAAAAATCAAAATTAAACTCCCTTTTATTAATCACCGGATCGAAAAGAAATATCGGAAAGACTTCTGTTGCTTGTATGCTAATCAAATCCTTTAGTCAAAACAATGCGTTAACAGCCATTAAGGTATCGTCACATTTTCATGAGCCCACACCTGGTCTTGAGGTTCTTGAAAAAAATGAAGACTACATTCTGTACAAAGAGTTAAATAAGGATACAGGCAAGGACAGCTCCAGGATGCTTAGAGCAGGCGCAAAATTCGCTTTTTATTTTGAGGTTAATAAAGGCTATCTTGAAAAAGCTTTTAATTTGTATCTGGATAAGTTTGATCCTGGAATACCAATAGTATGCGAATCTACTTCACTATCATCAATTATAGATCCTGGTGTCAGGCTGAATATTATTTCAAATATGTCTGGTCATGCAGAAAAGGAAGTAGCAAGTAAGGAAACAACAAACCAGATCAATCTTAGATATGATTTAGAAATGACTTCCCTTCCTTTTAACAACATATCTATTAATAACGGAAATTGGTTTATTAAATCCATCAATAATCCCGAAACTTAAACAGAGTACATTTCTTTCCAGACCTTAAGTCAGAGGCAAGTATATTGTAAAGCTCGTGCCGCTTTCAGGCTCACTATCTACTTCTATAATTCCTTTGTGCGCAGTAATAATTCCATGAACCACAGACAATCCCAAGCCTGTTCCTTTCCCTACCACTTTTGTAGTAAAAAATGGCTCAAAAATCCGACTTCTTACCTCCTCTTTCATTCCAGCTCCATTGTCTCTGACATGAAATTTTATTAGTTTCTCAGTTGTTAACTCTGGGTATTGGCCAGATAACTTGTCAGTATTATCCACCATTTCAAGGCCCACCTCAATAACGCCATCTTTACTATTCACAGCATGGCTTGCATTTGTAAGAAGATTCATAAAGACCTGTTGCATTTGGGATGCATCAAGGCTTATGGGATGGCACTTGGTACATATGGATGATAAAACTTTAATATCAGTGGGAAGGCTCAAACGGAACAAGTTAATGGATTCAGTAAGGAGATCTGCCAGGTTTACTGGTTTGCTCTCAGGTTCCATCTTTCTACTAAAAGTAAGAATTTGATTTATCAGGCCTTTAGCCCTTTCCATAGCAATTTTCATACTATCAATATACTCTTGAGCCTCAGAATCTACTGAAACTTCCTCTGCAATCATATCATTGTATCCAATCAAAGTACCCAGAATATTATTAAAATCATGGGCTATACCACCCGCAAGGGTTCCAATTGTTTCAAGTTTTTGTGATTGTATCAATTGCTCCTCCAAAACCCTTTCACGTGTAATATCTTGCTTTACAGCCACAAAATTAACTATGTTCCCATCTTTATCCTTCACAGGGGAAATATTAACCTTTTCCTCAAAATTCTCTCCGTTCTTCTTTCTGTTTACAATCTTACCACTCCAGGTCTTACCGGCGAGAATAGTTTGCCACAATTGTTTGTAAAATCCCTCCTCGTGTTTACCACTTTTCAATATATTTGGTTTGTTTCCAATAACCTCCTTTTTTGAATAGCCCGATATTTTCTCAAATGCTGAATTAGTATATTGAATTCTACCCTCAACATCTGCTATCACCACTGACTCTGAAAGTTGTTCAATGGCAGTCAATAACTTGAAGCTTTCTTCTGCAGCAATTTTTTCCTTAGTTATATCTATAATCATTAAAATTACTCCAGTAATCTCGCCTTTCTCATTTTTAATTGTAGCTCCTCCTGTATGTCCCCAAATAATCGACCCATTTTTTTTCAGGTATCTCTTTTCCATATCAATGGTAGCAATTTTCCCAGTTGAAAGCTTCATGAATTCATCATTGCTCCTTTTTCGATCATCAGCATGAGTTAACTCCATTATCTCCAGGGAACTAAATTCTTTATCGCTATATCCAAACAGTTTCTTAAATGCTTTATTTGGTTGGAAATCCATATCATTCAAATCGACTAAAACCATCGGAAAATGACTTTCCATAAAAATAGTCCTAAACTTCCCTTCACTTTCACTTAAGGCAGTTTCCACATTTTTCAAATCAGTTATATCATGAAATGATCCTAATATTTCTTCTGAATTCTCAATTGGATTGTAAAGTGCTTCAGTTTTTGCAAAAACATATCCGATTTCGCCATTCTCTTTTAATAATCTAAAGCTAGTCTCAAATTTACTTCGATTCTTAATGAGTTCAACTACCTTATTCCTAATACTAGTTCTATCATCCGGATGTACTCGATTTAAAAAGTTACTTATCCCAGGACTTGATTCCTCTTTATTGTATCCAAGAATCTTATAGGTTTCATCTGACCAGAAAATGGACTTAGTCTTTAAGTTTACCATCCAGGTCCCCAAATGGGCAATGCGTTGTGTTTCTGTCAGTAAATAGTCTTGCTGTTGGAGTTTTTTCTGGGTTTCATACTGTTTAGAGAAATCTCGAAATGCTCCCTGGGCTACATTCTTTCCTGCATATTTAAAATTTTTACCGTGGATTTCTACTGGAATTTTTGTACCATCTTTATGCTGAACAAAAACTATTTCATCCATATTAAATGGTTGATTCCACCCCTGCTTAAAAAACACCTTTTCTACCTGTGACTTTTGCTCATCAGGGTGTAGGATAGTGAAGTGTTCGCCAATTACCTCTGCCTTTCCACGGTTAAATAGTTTTGTAGCAGATTGGTTCAGATCCAAAATAAAACCTGTTGATGGATCAGCTAATACCAATGCATCTGGAGCATCTTCAAAAATTGCCCTGAACCTCTCCTCACTTTCACGTAGCAATTTTTCTGATTCCTTGCGAATGGTGATATCCCTAAGCAGAGCCAGGATATAGGTTCCATCAACTGAATCGATCAGGCTCAAACTGACCTCTGTAATTATTTCCGAGTCATCCATTCTCCTATGGACCCATTCAAAATTGCCAGTTTTCCCCTTATAAGCTGAGTCAATTTTCATCTGTGATTTGGCTGATGACAGGTTTCCATCTGGTTGCTTTTCAGGCGAAAAGTCATATGGAGTTTTCCCAATTATATCGATCATCTCACACCTGAATAATTCAAGTGCTTTTGAATTACAATCAATAAAAGAATCCCCCTCGATAATTAAAATTGCATCATTTGCTGATTCAAAAAGATTTCGAAACCTGCCTTCACTGGTGCGCAATGCCTCTTCATCAATTTTTCGTTTTAGGATTGATGTTACCTGATCGGCAATCTTTAAGATCCTGGTAACTTCCTCTTCTGTAAATGCTTCGGACTTTGATATATCCATTACACCAAGGGGATTAGAATCTGAAACCAGAGGAATGCTTAGAATTGATTTTACATTAAGCAATTTAACTCCCTCAGATAAAATGGATTGATTAATATCCTGATTTATAAATTGATTAAAAATCTTATTTATTACTTTGGGAGTATCGGCAAGCTTTGGAAGTCCTGATTCAAGAATATCTGCATAATAACCATTCTCTTCTATATCAATTTTTAATTCATTGACCTTTATTCCATATTTTTCCACAACCATTCCCAAGAATTCAGAGGAAACGGGCATTTTCCCTTTGGAAATTAAAATTTTCCCGTCATCTGATAATAAATATACAACTGCTCCTAAACCACCATAGGTTTTTTTGGTAGCATCGTTTAAGATACCAAGAATCTTCTGGTAGCTCATACCAGAATTTACTGCTACATTAAGGTCATTTATTAAGGTAAGATCTTCTTTTTGGGTTTTTATTTCTGTGAGGAATTTTTTCCGATCTGTAACATCACGTGCCAGGCAAGAAATGCCAATTACATTTTCATGACTTCCAAAAACCGGGTTCAGGTGTACATCATAATATATGAACTCCGAACCGACGGGAACTGAAAGCTCAAAAGAAACCTGCTCTCCTTTTAAGCACCTGGTATATTTTTTTTTCCAATCCTTTCTCTCACCTGATGGCAGAAGTTTTAATATTTCACTACCACGCTCCAATACCTTATTATAAGATTGCAAAAAGGCATTTTTGAACAGGCTATTTGTATATGTAATCCGATATGAAGTATCAAGTGACCAGAATAGATCTGTTGAGTACTCAAGAAGTGAAAGGACTTCACTATCTCCTTGAGTAATTTTTTCTTCCAGATTTTTTTCTTTGGTAATATCCTGTGTTTCAACAATTACATGGCTTACTTCTCCCTGGTCATCCTTATAGGGAAAATATCTGACCTCAAAGTATCTTAATCCCAGCGTTGGTGTTGAAAACCATGATTTATAGGAAACTTCACGATTTTCGAAACACTCATCTAACCTGGGTTTTATAAAGTCTTCAAACTTTTCTTTTCCCCAGATTTCAACAAGAGGTTTTCCCAGGATCTCGCTTTTAATCAGATTATGAGATTTCGTAAATGCATCATTTACTGCCTTATACCTATACTTTCTATCTATTAAAGTGAGAAACGACCGGGATGTATTAATTATAAAATCATATTTCTCAAGCATTCTCCGTGCACCTGCTGCTTCAGGCATTCCCATGACATTGTTCAGGCAGTTCTGAATGGCCGGAATCAGTCGTGGGAGATTGTTTAACATGATAATATCGGTTGCGCCATAACGCATGGCAGTTACGATACTGCCCTCATCAATTTTATCGAAATAAACTATTTTCGGAAGCAAAGGCGCTATTTCAACAGAGATGTTAAGCGCTTCAACCAGGTTAAAGGAAGGAGATGATCCATTGATAAATAATATATCCCATTCAGACCCTTTTAGAGCTCTCTTAAGTTGAATCTTCCTGTCAATTTCACGACTTGTGAAGTCGACACCCTTTGATTTGATGTATTGCTCCAGATGAAGCAGGTCATTGTCTTTTGTCGCATGGAACAAAAACCTAATTTGTCTCATTCAATAAAATTTTAAATACCCAACAATCCTAATAGTTGCAATAAAATAAGGGAGCTAACTTACTGGTTAACCATCCCATTTCATAGATTTACTATGGACTAATTATGTTCTGCAATGTGCCTCATACTCAACTCCGGATAGGAGAACAACTAAGCCATAATTCCAGAAAAAGACAGCCGTCCAATTTCCAAATCGAAGACACAATCAAAGCCCATAACCAACTAAACGAATCAGAGGTATTAAGGTTACCAGAATTGGTATTAAAATTCAGGAATTTTGCACTTAAGTTTCGATTACTTTTTAAGTGGTTTTTATTGAAGGTTTATTTTATACGCAAATTTAGTTTTTCAACATTTCTTTTAAGTTTTGAAACTATTGATAAAAGATGGTCCTCAGGAAGCAATGGTTCAGGTAGTTCTGCACTAATGTAATTAATGAACTTCCATATTTCTTTAACTTCAGAAATAGCTACTTCATATGGCTCATAAACCGGATTGAGAGAGTAAAGAACAATTTTATTATTGTCTTTTATGAAGTTTTCTAAGACCTTAAAAACAATTCCATCGTCAAGGGTGAATACGATATATGCCTTACCGCTAACAATAGTGTTCCAATCCTGTACAAATTCCGCTGTTACCCAGGAACCGTCAGGTATGGGGAGCATAGAGTCTCCATTCAGCTGGAAGGTTCTGTATTTTCGGTCTTTTGAAAGGAATGGTAATTGAAAAACAGGGAGTTCGCTGATAAATTGGGGGTCAGCAAAGCCATTCTTGTATCCTGCTTTTGCTTTTTCAGGCACCAACTCAATATTCTCATTGTTTGCATTGTTTACAGTAGTTGCCAGTATCCTCAATTTGCTTCCCCGAATATATACATCAGCCCCATTTTCCAGTTGCAAAACCTGACTTTCTGATAAGGTTTCAAGGTTTACAGTTAGCATTGTATCAATGGCAATTTTGTAATAATTTGAAAATGCCAATAAAATTCCCAGGGCAGGTTCAGCCACCCCATTTTCATAGCCACTGAGTGTTGATCTTTTCATACCCAGGGTAAATGCAACATCGTCCTGAGTACGGCCTTTCCGTTTACGTAATAACTTTAAATTGCTTTTTAAATACATTGGTATCGTAGTTTATATTCTTGCCTGTTGGGCAAGAATTATTGTAAAACCATAATTTATGTCTCTTTTTATTTCCACGTAGTGGATTTATAGAGGTTTGAACAAATACTTCTTATCATATTTAACTTTAAAACTTTCAAGTAGATCAATATATTCACTCCTAAAAGATTGTTTATAATGATGGTCTTCCTGGTTTAAAATATAATTGTATACATTATCTAATTGAGACTGACTATAAGTAAAAGCCCCATATCCTTCCTGCCAATAAAACTTAGTATTGAACCAATTTTCGTTATTAATAAACAATGATGTACTTCTCTTTAACTCATATACTGTTTGAGAAATAGAAACTGATGGATTTAATCCCAAAAAAACATGTACATGATCTGGCATTCCATTAATTATTATTGACTTATGTTTTAAATTTGTGACAATACCACTCATATAGGCAAAAACTACATTTTTTATATCATTTCTTAATAATGCCTCTCTATTCCTTACTGCAAAAACTAACTGAATATACATTTGACTAAAAACACCTGGTTTCATAAGCTTACAATCTATTTTATTACAATAATTCAATAATTCCACTTACTTTTCTCATAACTCCTATCCATCGTCTACGACGAAAATCATTTCTAAAAATTTACATCTACAACAATTTAACCACTACGCGGTAATACCTCAAAATTCCTCTTCCCTATTTCTAAAAATTCACATCTACAACAATTTAACCGCTACGCGGTAATACCTCAAAATCTCCCCTCCTCCTTCTAAAAATATTATAAAATCTCTGTGCATTAAAAACAAAATGATTATATTATAGTCAGTATTATGATTATATTCTAATCAAAAATAAGATATACAATCGGGAAATACAAGTTTTTCATTGTGTTTTTCAAATATGACAGGAAAATAGATTTCAAATATGAATCAGAACGATAGGCAGATCATTCACATGGACCTGGATACCTTTTTTGTATCGGTAGAGCGTTTGCAGAATAGCAAGCTCAATGGGATGCCTGTTATCATTGGAGGGACATCCGACCGAGGCGTGGTTGCCAGCTGCAGTTACGAAGCACGCCTGTATGGTGTACATTCAGCCATGCCCATGAAAATGGCCCGTAACCTCTGCCCCGATGCAAGTGTGGTAAGAGGTGACATGGAAAGCTATAGCAATTATTCCAACCTAGTTACCGACATCATTGCAGAAAAAGCACCACTGTATGAAAAAGCTTCTATTGACGAGCATTATATCGACATCACCGGTATGGATCGATTTTTCGGTTCTCTAAAGTGGGCACATGAACTACGGTCAAGCATAATCAAAAATACCGGTTTGCCTATTTCTTTCGGGCTGTCGGTCAACAAAACCGTATCGAAGATTGCTACCGGAGAGGCAAAGCCCAATGGGGAGCTGGAAATATCTCACAATAAAATAGAACCTTTTTTATCGCCTCTTTCTATTAGTAAAATTCCTATGATAGGCACCAAAACATTCCGTTTATTGCGCTCTATGGGGATATCAACCATCCACACTCTAAGCCTGATACCGATAGAAATGATGGAAAGAGTGATGGGAAAGAATGGTATTGTAATCTGGGAAAAGGCCAATGGAATTGACCGCACCCCCATCGTTCATCATCACGAACGGAAGTCGATCAGTACGGAAAGAACTTTTGATAAAGATACAACCGATGTGATAAAATTGAACCAGATACTGGTAAGCATGGTAGAGAAGATCACTTTTGACCTGAGGAAAAAACAAAAACTGACCTCATGTATCACTGTAAAGATAAGGTATTCGAACTTTGACACACACACGCTGCAAAAACGGATTCCCTACACTTCATTTGATCATACTTTAATCGATGCTGCCAAAGAGTTGTTCAAAAGACTTTACACACGCAGAATGTTGATCCGGCTCATCGGGGTTAAGATTAGCCACCTGGTGCAGGGTGTTCAGCAACTTGATCTGTTTGAGGACACACCGGAAATGGTAAACCTGTACCTGGCTATGGATTATGTTCGGAAGCGCTATGGAAAGTATGCAGTAAAAAGGGCCGTGGGAGTTAAAACCACCGAAGAAAAAGAGCTTGTACTGAAAGCCCTGGCCGAGGTAGAAAGGAAGTCTGAGCCAGGAAAATGGTTCGCCGACAAAGCAATGAACAGCAGGTGGTATAACTAGAAGATGGTTTCAAATGGTTTCAAATAGTTTCAATGGTTTCAAATGGTTCCAAATGGTTCCAAATGGTTTCAAATAGTTTCAAATGGTTCCAAATAGTTTCAATGGTTTCAAATGGTTTCAAATAGTTTCAATGGTTTCAAA
>RCNC010001778.1_pt1 | contig 14576 bp, 10 predicted proteins | sample 2041301 | NCBI WGS metagenome assembly RCNC01 (sample SAMN09708231, study PRJNA481090) | Marine sediment metagenome, whole genome shotgun sequencing project. | biome: marine sediment; feature: ocean; material: sediment; isolation source: Sewage treatment plant 13A marine sediment (STP13A) ... | reverse complement strand
AGTCCCGGTTTAATGTATAGCTATCAGAATGCCTTATTTGCCCTCTCTGGAGAGATGATGTACAAAGCTACTGGCAATGAAATCACTACATCATTGGATAATAGGTTTTTTAAGCCCCTTGAAATGTGCTCCACCACAATGGATTATGAAACCTTAGTACATGCGGAAAATGTTGCAATACCCCATACACAAAGGCGAAACGGGTGGAAACCTAAACAAATTAGAGACAATTATTACAACGCTGTAGCCGCCGGAGGTATAAATGCCAGTGCTCTGGATATGGGCAAATGGATGCGATTTCTACTTGGGCATAACCCAGAGATAATGAGCAAGACGGCCTTAAAAGAGGCTTTTAACCCGTTCATAGAAATTAAAGGGCACAGCAAATATTATCAGCGTTGGCCCGGACACGTATCATCGCATTACGGCTTTGGATGGAGGATCCATAAATTTAAAGAGGACGATACTAATCTGGAAAAAACCATTTGGCACCACGGCGGCAGTGTAAACAGTTACAGAAATGAAATTGCCGTTTACCCTGAAGCCGATCTGGGGATTTGTGTGCTTTTAAACAATAACTCCAGGCTCGCAAAAACAGTAGTCCCAGACTTGTACAAGATAGTGCAAGAGGTATATGACCAGACCACCACCAAAATTGCCTTGAACAGTATTCCAAGGCCTATCCCGAACCTAGGAGTGGAGCATTAATTGGATGCGGTTAACGCCTCATTACCGAAGTCTTAGCACGAGTTGATCTTTCACCGGAAATTCTAGAAAACCTTTCCGAGGGGGCGTCATTTTTTTTTTAGAAGGTTCGCTTTTGGAGATTTCAATTAAAAAATTTTTCTTTGAAATACAGATGTTTTTCCCTTGCCGTATTCGCTATCTTATCATATTCCGGATCCTCCCTTATGGGCTCTAAAAGAGGGTCCGAAATAATTAGCGGATAATTGTAATATCCCCGATCTACCGCTTCATTAAGACACCGCAAAGCACTTTCCTTATCTCCCAGGGCTACATATATCACAGACCAATAATACCAGCCCTCAGAATCAGCTGCGTTAGAATCCTCTAATACTTGGACAGCCTTTAAACCTTCTTCAATATCGCCCAAAATGACAGATTTAAATCCAATACCGGATTCATAGATATAGGGTTCAATTTGCCTTTTAGTGACTTGATCAAAATATATTAGTGCTTCATCAAATTTTCCCATATGATACAGGGTGATACCCTGCCAAATCAGGGAATACGATGTATTTTTACCCATTTTAAAGGCGTTTAGCGCTTTCTCAAATTCATTTACATTTAAATAGGAAATGCCTATTCTGGAATAATTAGGATTTTTAGGATCAATTTTAAGTGCTTTTTCCATCTCGCTGATTGATTCATGGATCATGCCAATATATCGATACAAATAGCCAAGAGAAAATCGCGCGGAGGCGTTATTTGGATTTATAGCTATCATTCTTCTCGTAATCTCAAGAGCGTCTTCTGTTTTAGCTGTTTCTGTATAAAGAACTGCCAAATATCCTAAGGCACTTAATAGTTCGGGGTTTAACCTTAATGCCTTTAAATAGTATTCTTCCGTCGCAATGAAGGTTTCCCTGTCCTGCATTTCAAAATGGGCAAGGCGCTGTTTTCTATAACCCAGTTCCGCGAAAGCAGGCGCATAGGTTGAGTCAAGATCTATAGACTTTTTGAGCATTTCAATAGCCAATTCGTCACCTTCGGAAGTTAAGGGGTAGGAAGAACTTCTTAAATAATATTCATAAGCTAGAGGATTTTTAGGAATGTCCTTAGCGATCCTATCCAATTCTTTTTCTGAAAATTTGATATTTAAGCCATCAACTACTTTTTTGGCAACAATATCTTGTAAAGCAAATGTATTGCTGAAATCCACCTCAATATCATCACTTCTCCAAAGCATTGAATGTGCCTCTAATTCTATTAACTCTACATTAAGTCTAATGCGATTATCCTCGCTTAGGTAGTTGCCAATTAAGACATATTCTACATTAAGGTCTTCTTTAATTTTGTTAAGGTCTATCACTTGCTTGTCATATTTGCGAATTCTACTGGCTGATCTTACGCTTATATTTTGCAAATAGTTCAGATCTCCAATGATCTGATTGGCAATTGCAAATCCAAAATAATCACTTTCAGGATTGGGCTTGTTATTAATAAATGGCAATACAGCAACAGTTCCTGTTAAACCATTATGAACTAGGGAATTTTCAGATGGGATTAAGGATTGATTACTAAATTGATTATACAATAATAGGATCACTACAATGATGAGGGACACGATAATAATTTTATTGAGTCGCTGCCCAATTTCTGTATCAATTTCAGAGGGAATTGTGTCTATTCCTACCGCTGTTTTTTTAATGCCTTTTGATGAAATATCATAAATCCAGGAAAACACTACCCATAACGGAAATCCTATCAGGAGGCAAATAACAATTAATTGCATTACGTAGGAGGGTGTCTTGAAAGTAGGTAGAATAGTAGAGAAAACCTGCACAATCATCCAGGCAACTATTAAATATGCCAAGGCGGCCTTTGGCACATTCCGCCTTTTGAGTTCCCATATGATGCGTTTAATTTTCATATAAAATTACCGGAGCGATGCTACTTCAGTTCCTGATCAAAACACACGAAACTTGCACATTATTAATTCGTTCAATATTCCAACTAATTTTTTGAATTTTCTTTTAATCTACTTAAAACAAGTCTATTAGCCATAAAGGCATATTTGAACCAAATCATTCCTTTTGTCAAATCATAACCTCACTAACTTGAATAACAGGTTCAATATCAGTGAAATTAGGTAAATCCCCCATTATTGTATCTGCATTTGGACCAAAGGCATTTCCGAATTCCTCTACAGAATTGAAATACATATTTCCCATCCCAGCATAAGGTGCTGGAGATCCTGGAGCGCCACCACCTAGTCCCTTTTCAACAGTAGCACCTTTGAGTGCATCACCTAATAGTGCACCAACCATAGGAATATGCTTGTTGCAATAATAATCCATATCAAATTTTTTGCCTTCAGCGTTGGGATAAACAACACTTACTTTAATCATGCCTTTTTCCATTATAATTTGTTTTTAGATGGTTGCTTACTCTTTTCGGTTTTCAACGGCTCCGATTAAATTTTTACTATTCAATAAAAACATTTTATAAGGTAGTCATTGAATTTCATGTGTATTCTGTAAGTATCAAAAAATACGAAGTAGTATCGCTTTTTTCATGACCTTGAGTTTTTAGGTGAGCTCTTAAGGTACATAAAAAATCGTTTTATTTAAGATTGAGGGTATCAAAGCAAATAAACTACCAAAAACCCTAAATAGGTACCCAGGGCATTTCCCAAAGTACCCACCAAGATAGCGGGGACTATCAATTCCTTTCGGCCAAATGTCTCAGCCAGCGCAATGGCGGTGGTGCCGCCTCCAATATTGGCCTGACTCACAATAGCGATCATCTCCCAGTCCCGGTAAAAAAGTCCGCCGAAGAACACTACCAAGACACCATGCAAAAGCACAGCGATAGAGGTAAACAATAATAGGGTTAGCCCTACCTGTTCCAATTCTATTACCGACTGTATTTCGCAATATGCCCCAATGACGGCTAAAAACAAATAGATCAGATACAAGCCCAACCCATGGCTGCCTTTTAAGCCGCGAACCAATGTGGTCTGTGCCATCAAAATGCCAATAGTTGATAGGGTAATGATAGAAGGTATCTTTGGAAATAGCTCAGAAATTAATTCAGATATATAATATGCTGCAACTCCTAAGAAAAGAAGCCAGGCCAGAGAACGAAAATCGATTGCTTCCTTATCTTCCCCAGTTATGTTTGTCTGTGTGGTTGCTACCTTTTTATCGGGCATAAAATTTCGTAAAAGTACCGGCATTGCCAAGGTCACCATGATCCATAAGGTGGTCACTACATTGTCTACGGCAATAGTTCCGGCATATAAGATACCTCGTTCCTGAAAATCGTATTCCAGAGCCACTGCGTTAAAGTTGATGCTGCCCCCGGTATAGGTACCTGTAAGCATTCCGGCAATGATACGGCCGTCTTCACCTAACACAGCTTCCGGACTGATCATAAACCAGGCGGCCAGAATCCCCAGAGTGGTAGCCAGGGAACCAATAAGGAAGAGAATGATCATAGGTGCCCCTGCTTTTTTAATAGATTGAAGGTTCACCCCCAAAAGCAGAAAAAAAATAGAGATAGGGGCCACATAGGTAAAGATGCCGTCATACAGTGGGATGGTATTGGAGGCGGAGGGGATGAGTCCCGCATTGGCCAGTACTGCGGTAAAAAGAATGACCAACAGAGCGGGCCCCACTTTTTTTCCGATGCTTGTTTTCCCGGCGTAGACAGATGCCAACACCATCAGACACAATATTCCGAATACATAGACCGGATTTTCCGTTACGTTTAATAATTCAAGTATCAATGCGATCTCAACTTTTTAAATTTGGTTACCACCAGATATTGCTCATTCAATATCCGATTCTTTTATAACTGTAGCCATAATCTCTTTCGCCTTTTCCAGCCTCTCCATGCGCTGCAGAGTATAGATCAGGAAATCGTCTACGGCATTTTCAAACAAAATATCTTTCAAAATTCATTGATTTAGGCTTTTGGTAACCGGTTTGCTAAACCATTTGGCTATGGTGTTTTCTGCCGGTTTAAAACGGGGAGAAAAGTCAAGATCACTAGGGGCGTCTTCCTTTTCACTTCGGGTATGCCATTGCCAAATGTATACCCCGGCAAACCATTCTTTATGCCATAGCTGTTTAAACAGCGCTTCAAAAGCCAGTTGCTGTGTTTGGTCAGATTTCTGCTCAGAAAGCACACTTAAAAAGGAACCCCATTCCCATGGTTTTATAGTAGCGGAAGCATCACTTTTGTAACCAATTTCTGTGAACAGGATTGGTTTGTTGTAGACTTGATGTAATTTTTCTAGTTCATCAATGTGCCTTGCCCAACCTTTTTCTATAGTTACTAAATCAGGCTTTTTCGTCTTCGTCAACGGAAAATAGGCTTGAATGCCAATAAAATCCAATTCATTCCAAAAATCAATATGCTCGTATTCATCATGCCAATTTGCCGCATAGGTCAATTTGCCCGAATAGACAGTCTTAATTTTAGCAATCAAACTTCGCCATCGTTCCGGTTGTTTTTTGATGGATGATTTTAATTCGGTACCTATACAGAATAATTCTGCCCCGGTAAGTTCTGCCATACGGGCATAACGTATCATATTTTTTTCGTAAGAATCAAACCAAGCATTCCATTCAGCGTCTGAACCTAAGCTAAGATTGGAACGCCATCCGCTTCCTAGCCATAAGTGTGGCTTCAATTGCACATGTAGCCCTTTTGAATGTAAGACTTGTATGGATTTAATAAATATTGAATCTCTCCTTGACCAGGCACTTGTTTTTGGTAATCTTATGGTTTTAGAGGCTTCATCTTTTTGATCCATGAACGGAATTACCGCAACCCATTCTACATTGGCTTTAATCAATGCATCGATCGAAGCTTCATTATTTTCCTCGCTCCAGCCAAAAACACTCATGCCACGATGCATGGCATCTTGATTATAATGGTCTTTAGTGACCTTGGTGTTATTCATGACCAAGTCGTCCCAGCTAAAGACATAGTTTTCGTTGGAATTGGCAAAAACCAAGGTTTTAAAAACCAACACTATAAAAATAATAGGTAATGCAAAGCGATACATCAATTGTCTAACAAAGGGTTTTGCCCCCTTTTTTTTATATATTCTTTTGAAATAGCGCGTGATGAGAAATGCTATAAATAAGAGAACAAACAAGGTATGAACCGCAATTAAGAAGTTGGTATTGAACGCAACTTCAAAAAATAGCATAGCGGCCTCTGTCACGGTTCTTTCACCACGTGCGGCTAAAGAAGTAAGCACTACAAATGCAATTACCCAAGTGATGAGGTATGTAATGCCTGCATTACGGAGTTCTTTTCTCAATAGTGATATTTTACAGGTTTGACTAAAGGTACTGAAATTAGCTGTTCATCCTGTTTGCCCATCGCCATCAATATCTTCATCAATATGAGCTTCCAAAGCAACGAGTGTTTTCTTTAACAATGCTCTTGTTTTTTCCAATTCCTGTTCAAGTCGGGTAACCCGTTCTTCAATACTGTCTGCTTGCTCTTGTTGTTTATCGAGTTCGTCTTGTTGTAATAAATCCCAAAATATGCCCATTTGTTTGTTTTTTAGTTGTTATTCGGTCTTATTGTCATAAACCTATTTTTTATTTGCCTCTTTTTATTAATTCATTTTGTATCATTCCTATAACATCATTTGTTTCTTTAACTGCTCTACTTTTACTAAAAGTGGAATTTTTTCTTAATTCCAATCTAAAACTCCACATATTTAAAAACTCTTCATCTTTGAGCATTGATTCATAATTGTTAGGAAACCATTTCCCTTCTTTCATTCTTAAGTGTTTTTGAAATATTGGAACTACCGTTGCAGGCCAAACCTGATCTTCAATACGTTTGGTTTCTTGCATTAGGTAGGGATAAGTCACTTCGAATAGATTTATTATTTCTTGCCTCAAAGTATCTGATTTAATTAAATTCAATCCGTTTGATTTAAGCGTTTCAAAACTTGAAGAAGTAAGAATTACATCTGGGGCATAATTACCTTCCTGCAAATATGTAGCAATCGAATCGTTGAATGGTCTCTTATTTTCAAAATGATCAATTAAAAAATCTATGCACCAAGCTCCTCTATTTTGGATTTTAATATCCTGTCCTAATCTCATCAAATTGGTTTCAAGATTAGATTTTAATTCTACAAGCAAAATCGTTTCTTTTTTAAGCATTTTTTTTGTCTCATTCCAATTATTGATCTGTAAAGCGATTAGGATGCCAATGACAACAAGGAAAATTTCGCCAATAGCGTATCTCAGATATTTTAAAGGTTTATTATCATCTGCAAGTTTTTTGCGGATTTTTCGGAAGAAGTTGATCATTGTCTTATTTTCGACTTATCGTTATTTTTTGAATTCTATATTTAGCTCGTTAATATTATAACTTAGATTCTATCAATGCTCCCCGAATGAGTTCCAGTACTCTTTCATATTCCTTAATCATACTGATATATCGCCTTATCAAAGCCTTTCTTCCCTCACTATAAGCTTTGGTCCATGAAATGTAAAAATGATCGGAAGGCAAGGATTCGTAATCATTCGGAGTTAGTCCTTCCCCGGCAACAAATACAAAATTCTGCACGATGTGATTATCGAAAGGTATATACAAATTGTTTACAACGCTATTGTGGGCTATGAAATCTGGAATAATGACTTCATTTAATTTCAAAATGTCGTTCGCTAAATTCTTATTCGAAACTATTTCTAGACCATGATCTTTTATGGCTTGATAGCTAATGTTGGACAGAGATAATCTTGGCTTTGGTATTCTAGCCTGATGAAAGTGTATTCTAAGGGTATCCGAGAAAGCATTTCTATTATTCAAAGCATCAAGAACTATTTTAGTGGAGCGATTATTTCGGTTTAGGGATTCAATATCTTTTTTTAACGATTGAATATTTATTTCTAGGTTATCTACCATATCCTGAAGAAGTATCTTTTCCCGTGCTCTATCTTTCCTCAAATCATTCCAATTATTGATACTTAAGGCAATCAAAATACCAATAACTACCAGTACTATCTCACCAATGGCATATTTAAGGTATTTAAAAGTCTTATTTTGATTCATGAGATCAAAGCGTATTTTCCTGAAAAACTTAATCATTTATTTATCTATTTTGTCACTTCGAGTGATTCCGATTCCGAGCACTCGGGAGGGATTGTATCGAGAAGTGGGTGCCAGCGACCTGTTCTTGATAGGTTCCTTCGGAACAATCGAACTGACGTTGCTGATATGGTTTAAAGAATTTAATCATTTTTAGATTAAAATTTGATTTGTCAGTGTCGCTCCATTTATCATAGCGGTAATTTCTAACTTTAGACTTCTGATGAATAATGCCTTAATTTATAAGGCTTTCTTTAAACCCGCTATCAATTGGTTAATATCTTCCATACTCGTGTAGTGAACAAAAGAAATTCTCAAAACACCCGGGCTAAGAGGAATGCCCATATCCATCAAAGGTCTAACGGCATAAAAATCACCCGTACCTAACATCAATTTGGATTCGGTTAATTTGGCATACACTTCTGCTATGGTTTTATTGCGTGGAATAATAGAAACAATAGGTAACCTGTCAGTGGTACTATCAGGGCCCACTATCTGAATATCTGAACGAGATCTTAAAAAAGCGAGCAAAGACTCAAGTAATGCATTCTCATGTTCTCTAAAGAGTTTATTCACTGCCTTGTTTCTTTGAGCGGGATTTGCTTCCTCATCGAAATGGTGCTCATATACCGCATCAAAATAATCTAAGATGCCACTCGCAGCGCCAATTTGTGCATGATCGGGCCCTGCAGGAGTTAACATACTTCTGGTAATACCCTCCTTGAAAAAATGGGATTGATTTTCCATTTGTAATATCAATTCATTATCAACATACATCAAACCTAAATGAGGGCCAAATGTTTTATATAAGGAAAAAAGATAGATATCTGCCCCCAGGGCTTTTATGTCCGGAAAACCATGAGGTGCATAGCCTACACCATCTACCACAGAAAGTGCCCCATATTTATGAGCGCTCTGGCTAATTTCTTTAACAGGATTTATATGACCAATTACATTTGAACAATGCGGAAAAGCCACCATCTTTGTACGGTTAGAGCATAGTTTCTCTAAAGTTTCTATGCCTAACAATCCCGTCTGCGGATCTACATGCCACTCTATGACTTTAATACCCGATTTGGACAACCTCCTCCATGCACCGGCATTGGCTTCATGATCTTGACAAGAAACTATGATTTCGTCTCCTTCTTCCCACATGGGACGCATGGCATTTGCCAAGACATAAATGTTTTGGGTGGTGGAAGGGCCAAAATGAATTTCTGATTCTTCTACATTCAGGTATTCGGCCATTCTCCTATACGAAGTATCCATCATTTCTCCGCCCTTGGTAGAGGCAGGGTAAGGATAATAGGGCTGTACCTTGTTTTTCATATAAAAGTTTGTCAATTTTTCAATAAATTGGATACAAGGATAAGACCCTCCTGCATTTTCAAAAAATGCCCACCCTTCGAGTGTAGGTTCCGAAAAAGCGGGAAATTGTGCACGTACAAATGGTAAATCTAGTTTCATGTCTAATTAGTATATTTCTATAATTATTGATATAAGCTTTTGCAAAATCCTGACTACCGCCAGTACTATTTCCTCAATGGCATATCTAGGGTATTCCAAGAACTTGTTGTCATCTGCCAGTATTTACTGGTTTTTCTTAAGAATTTGATCATGTGAGGTAGTGGTGGGCTGTTGCATTACCAAGATACTGAATTATCCTTAAAAGTATTCAAGCGGATAAATCTGAGTACAAAATTAGACCAGCATATTAGGTTGTATTGCTGAAGTCAGCCAATACCGGTCGTTAAATTGGGAAGGATGGTTAGGATAGTCTTAAGCACCACATGTACTCAAATATTGGGTGCAGCATAAAAAAGTGCTCTTTATTCATCTATAAAACGGATGTAATGGTCATACCGTTTAAATATATCAACAACATAATTAAAAGGTTCCTGACCACGCACATATCCATATTTTATTTCTTCTTTATTAAAGTTTTGAGGATATGTAAGTGCCAGAATCATCTGATCTACCTGTCCATCCCAAACATTGGGGTCTAACTGATTTAACGTCGCCAATTTTTGTGCATCTCTTACATGGAAATACCCACAATTGTATGCGGCCAGCGTAAATTTAACGCGCTGCACACTGTCTTTAATATCATAAAATCCATCATATATTGTTTTTAAATATCTGGTTCCGCCACGAATATTCTCTTTGGGATCCAACCTGTCCTTTATTCCCATGTCTTCAGCCGTCCCAGACATCAGTTGCATTAATCCTTCAGCTCCAGACCATGCACTAGCTTCATTTTTAAAATTGGATTCCTGATAAATGAGCGCAGTCAAAAGACGCCAGTCCCAATTAATTCTTTTGGCATTGGTTTTTATTATTTCATCGTACTGGCTAATTTCATTCGTATTTACACTATAAAAATCACTTTTTACTCGATTTTTAAAACTTCTTCTATTTTTAAAGTACTTGTTGTAAATCACATTATACTCGGACTTTTTTCTGTATTGTTTTATCCATGTATTGGTAGCTTCCAATAACTGTGGGGAATTTGGTCGTACGGCCCAAGCTATTCTTTGTGAAAAACTTACCGGTACATTCGTATCCAATATTGGGGAATAGGAAGAATTTATGCTCGCCAAGTTTTTATCGGCAATGGTGTATTTTATTTTATCATCTGCTACCATTTGGATTATTTCATCGGTGGATAGGTTACCTTCCAGTGTATCAATTATAATTTGCCCACCCATTTCTTTGGACAGGTTTTTAAGTCTTTTAAAGTAGGAGGTGTTTTCACGGACAGAAACCGTGTCCCCAATAAGTTCTAAAGGGTCCTGAATGATACTTTTCTTTATATTATCCAGGGTCATTTTTCGCCAGTTCACTGGTTTTTTTTGAACCAATACCTGTTTGGTCAAATATAAATAATCGGTAAAGGCAGCTACCTTTTTTCTATCCTCAGTAATCGCTAGGCCGTATGCCACAATATCGGCATGTCCATTGATCAAATTCGTAAGCAACATATCTAAGTTGTTGGAGATTTTGATTTCCAATTCTAAATGTAAATGATCCGCCAGGCGCTGCAGTAACTCATATTCATAACCCATAGGTTTGCCCTTGTATAAAAAATAGCTGGTACTACTGTAGGCTAGCAACACTTTAAGTTTGCCATCTTTTTTTATTTCAGTAAGATCTCTTGTAATAGGAATGGCCGCCGTTTGTTTTGTAGGGGATTTATCCGGATTACAGTTAATGAAGAGTGTAAAAACAAGTAACACGACAATAATGCCAAGACTGTTTCTCATAGGGTTTTTGGTATTACCTTATTCTGGTTTTTCATTTTTAAAGATATCAATTTAAAAAACAAACCTGCTTTTCTGTATTTTCTAGATAAGAGTTGTTGGCGGATTTTTCTTAAGAAATTGATTATGTGAAGTAATGTTTGGCGGTTACAGTATCAACTTACTGAATTATCTATAAAAGTGTTTAAGCTAATCAATCTGGGAATAGGAAAGCACATGGCAAGTATTGTCTGATATAATAGTGTTTAATTTTTTAAAAATGATGATAGTGTCCAAGACGAAACAAAAGTACATGCCTCGCGTTCGCATTGCTTATACTAAGACCTTATTTACTTGTGTAATCCTTTAAATTTAATTTTAACAATAGCTCCTTAAATTCTGGCTCTTTTCTAAGAAAATCAAATAGTGGATCCACGCTGATATAAGGCATGTTCGGACCATGATTCAGATAGGCACTGTCTAGCCATATAAGAGTCTCATTTCGCATGCCTGCGCGGGCATACATGGTGGCTATTTGGTCGGCACTGAAAAAATCTTTTTTTCTGCGAATCACCATTGCTTCGGCCATTCTTTGCATAGTTTTCTTATATCCTCCCTCTTTATATACTGTTTCAAGAATATCTATAGCTTCCTGGTCTTGTCGTAACCTGTAAATTTTTTTTGCTATTGCAATGGCTTCATCGTACCTATGTTGCTCATGAAATACCGCCCAGAGTGCCGGTAGTGCAATGGCTTCATTTGGATTTTTAATAAGGATTTTTTCCAACCAGGAAAGGGCCTCATCATACTTGCGTGCATTTTTAAGAGCCATTCCATGTATCTCCTGGTATAGTACATTAAAAGGATCTATAGTTGTTGCTTTATGGCTGTACACCAACCCTTCTTCTGCCTTGCCCATATATGATAAGAAGTGCGAGTAATAGGCGAGCGCAAAAGCGTTGTTAGGATTGATCTCAAAAGTTTTATTAAACTCCATTTCAGCTTTTTCCCAATCCCATTCCCCCCAGGTATATCCAAAAGCACGTATTCGGTGAATATCTATCGAGGTGCTGTCTATACTCAACGCTTTATCGATTGCTTCTTTTGCTTTTGGCCTGGCTATATTAAGAGGTTTAATTCCCGATTGCGTATAAGCTCCCCATACCCATGCTATTCCAGCGTAGGCCAAAGCGTAATCGGGTTCAATACTTATTGCTTTTTCGAAATACGCCAGTGCCTTGTTGAGTGATTCAAGGGTTAAGTTTTCGGAATAATTAAGACCTCTTAGGTAGGCCTCATAAGCCTTGGGGTCAATATCTGTGCTTTTGGAAAGTTGCTGTTCTTCAACAACATTCAATGTAATATCTATCTCTACGGCTATAGATCTTGCAACTGCACTATATACACTTAATATGTTACTCATATTATTCTCATATACTTCAGTCCAGAGTTGCCGCTCGTCCGGTTCGGCCTGTATTAGTCGTATCCGAATTCTTATATTAGTATCCTTTTTAAAGAAGGATGCTTCTACGATCCCATCCACATTTAATTCCCTGGCGATTTCCGGGATAGTCATATTACTATTTAAATATTTCATCATGGAGGTCCGTGATATGACCCTTATTTCCTGAATTTTATTAAGAGCATCAATAAGGTCATGATGAATTCCTGCTTGCAGCCATTCTTCGTCAAGATTTTGAGAGAGGTTTTCTACAGGCAGTACTGCAATAGCCTGTATACTATGATCTACTGGCTTTCCTGCATACCACCATGAAAATGCGGCAAGTATAATGATGAGAAAAGCCAATATACCTGTGAGCAGCTTTTTTTTACGTTGCTTTACAGATCCTTTTTCTAGAGATTTTAACTTATTTATGGCAGGGATCGGTAGTCCATCGGATTTCAAATAATACGTTTTGACCAAATGGTCAACATTTTTAAGACGGAGATCTCCAAAGAATACTGCTTCAATTTCGTTTCTAGCTCGTATTGCTTTGTAAACGGATTCGGATATATAGATGCCCCCAGGGTCAGCAATCGATTGTATTCGTGAGGCTATATTAACCCCGTCACCAAAGACATCACTATTTTCGAAAACAACATCACCTAAGTGAATCCCTATGCGAATTTTGGCGGAGAGTTCCAATCGGGCACGCTTTTGGATTTCGATCGCACATGTCACGGCATCAATAGCAGTATTAAAACTGGCCAGCGTTCCGTCTCCCATTTCTTTTAACCAGAGTCCACCATATTTCTTAATTAGTGGTTTATGAATTTGCCGATTTTTGCGAATTAAATCAAGCCCCAGCTCCACATCCTTGCCCATTAATGCCGTATATCCGACAATATCGGTAAACATAATGGCTGCAAGCTGTTGTCCTTCTTTCATTACATTGAAATTGGTTTAATTGTGACACAAGCACGGCCAATTATTCAAGGAAAAAACCCATTGAAGACTGGTCAGAGCATAAGTTACGAAATTTTCCACTTCATTATTCAGATCTTACATCACATCTTTAGTACTACTATATAACTATTATTAACGGAACTTATCGCAATTCAAAATTTATGTAACTTTTTAGTCTGGAGCAATGATTTTCATCAGGTATTTGGGTATCGCTTCTAGATTGGTATTAAAATGGATCAATATTTATCCGGATTACAGTTAATGAAGCGTGTAAAAACAAGTAACACGACAATAATGCCAAGACTATATTTCATAGATTTTTAAGTAGTTACGTATTCTGATTTTTCTAGATATGAAGTTGTTGACGAATTAGCCAGAAGAATTTGATTATGTGAATTAATGTAATTCACAAAAATCAGTAGCTTGTTAATATAATTGTTTTTTGGGCTTGTTTGCGGTTTTGCCAATGATCATTTACACCATGATCCGTATATCTTGCAGTCAATACAAGAATACCTTTTTCGTAGGTCGATACAGGTTGTTCCTTAGTCTTTAACGCACCCTCAATTCCGATTAAATAATTCTTAAAGGGATCGGAATTGCTTTCTAGAATCCAGTGAACTATTTTTTCAGTCTGTTCTATGCTTAAATCAGGATGTGGCGGCATTTTCTCATCTCCCCATATGGAAGTGCTCCCGGCAATTATTTTTTTAGTGAGGGATTCTACAGTCTTTGGTTTTTTCTGATATTTATTGGCAATTCGTTCAAAGGAAGGGCCGATTAATTTTCCTTTAGCTTTGTGGCAATTAAAACATGTTGATTTGCCCATCTGAACCAACGGACTATTATCTTTTTTGGATTCGTTGGTCAAATATTTTTTAAGATTGGAAGAATCCTTCAAATACTTCACTATTAGTATTACTTCGTTGGGATTAATTTCATCATATTCCGAATTTCCGTCCTCATCATCTGAAACATGGATGGTATATGGAATTATAGAATTCCAGCGGAATGTACTATTAGCAAGAGGTGCAATTATTTTAATTTTGGGAGGTCTATTTTCTTGAATATATGATGTAAAGCCTAAGAGAAAATAAAAACAAGCAAAACAACAA
>RCNC010001777.1_pt1 | contig 14578 bp, 11 predicted proteins | sample 2041301 | NCBI WGS metagenome assembly RCNC01 (sample SAMN09708231, study PRJNA481090) | Marine sediment metagenome, whole genome shotgun sequencing project. | biome: marine sediment; feature: ocean; material: sediment; isolation source: Sewage treatment plant 13A marine sediment (STP13A) ... | reverse complement strand
CGATGACCGGATCATCTTCTGCCACCAGCTCAGCACCTGCCGCTTTCAACCGGAGATGACACCAGGCGTTTGCCGTAACCGGGTCGGCCAGAACCGTTTTGCCGGCCAGGTTCCCGAATGCCTCTTCGGCAGCAGACTCAGGAAAAACTTTCACTCCTTCGCCAACGTGGGCTTCGAACCCTTCAGGGATTTTTGATGGGTTGGTAAAAAATTGCAGCCGGCCATCTGCATGAAGAAGACCGAAACCCAGAACAACCGGAAGGCAGGGAACGTCCTGCCCCCTGATGTTTAGCAGCCAGGCATTTGAGTCTGCAGCAAAAATCAGGGCTGCCTCCGCCCCTTGGTCCGCTACCGTGGCAGCGATCGCGCGGCGTTTCTCGAGACTGGACCGCCCGGTAAGACTCTCCGGCATCATCATGGCGGTTTCTATAGTCGCCTCAGGCCTGTCTTCCCAACATGCATCGATCAGGTTTTCATCCATCTCGACGAAATCAAGGCCGGCTTTACCAAAGGTCTTCGCAGCTTCCTGCTGCCAGGTGAATGGATGCATACGCGAGTCATAGCCCACCTGTGAACCGCCTGGCAGTTGATCCGCCAGCCACTCCAGGTGTGGAGATTCGACCAGGTGGAGAACCTCAAACAGTTCGGCCGGCACCTGCTTTCTGACCTGCACCGTGTACCGCCCGTCGACGAAAATAGCCGCCCGGTCAGCTAGCACGATCACCACACCCGCTGATCCTGTAAACCCGCTGATCCAGTGAAGCCGCTCGTTTTGTTCGGGAATGTACTCGCCCAGGTATTCATCCGCCCTGGGCACGATCAATGCATCCAATCCACGTGCTTTCATTTGCCGGCGCACGCAAGTCAGCCGATCTGTAAAGGTCATTTTCAGATTCTCTTCCTGTGTTATAGTGATTCGCAATCATAATTCTAGCCGAAGCTCAGCCTGAAAGCTGGCGCAAAGCCCTGTTCAGTGGCCTCAGTATTCTGGTAGTTTATTGTTTTATCCATTTGTACTTCAGAGGCTTCAAAAATGCAGGGCATTAAAAAACGACTAACCCGTTTCCTGGAATCTTTGAGATTTCCGTGGTTGCTGCTGGTTACCCTCGTCCTGTTCCTGGTCAACGTATTCGTCCCCGACGTCTTTCCGTTTATCGACGAAATCCTACTCGCATTAATTGCAGTTGTGCTGGCCCGCTTGAAACGGAAACCGACCACTGAAGAACACTAACGGAGCCCGCTGACCGTAGATGGCGGCAGGGACGAACCCGGGAATGCTGGAAAAATGAACGTAGAACACTTCGTTGAAGACTGTATCGCGGCAAACAGCGATGGCCATCCGCAAGCTGCCGTGAATGAAGTATTGGCAAGGGCTGTAAGCAATCCTTCAGCTGTACTTGCTTCGGTTGGTGAGCCTGAAAAAGCGGGTATCAATGTATTTCATCGCTCAAAGACCCTGACCATCTTTGCGGCAACCTGGACTCCGCAAATGAACCTGATGCCTCATAACCATCTTATGTGGGCAAACATTGGAATCTACACCGGGCGCGAAGACAACATCATCTGGCGAAGAACTAACAACGGAATCGAAGCCTTCGAGGCCAAAGCGTTATTTGAAGGCGAGTCCGCCATGCTGCCAGTTGATGCTATTCATTCCGTGACAAATCCACTGTTACGATTTACAGGTGGTATCCATATATATGGTGGCGACTTTTTCGATACGACCCGCAGCCAGTGGAACCCTGAAACACGGGTTGAGGAACCATCTGACGGGGCCGTCATTAAGGCCATTTTTGAACATGAAAATGAGAGGTTCAACGCCCCGGCGGCGACTCCGGGTTAAGGGTCCCTTCACCCGGGGTAATAACTAGAATCCCTGGCACCTGCCAATTATTTTGAGTTTGACCTGAGCAGGATCATCAACCATGTCGTAAAAATTTTCTACGTAGCGGACCAGACTCTTGTTCACAGTCCCTTCCAACCCCTCCTGTTCGTAGATCAACGAAAAGATCGCTCTACTAACATCTTTGGACCTGTTGATTGAGCCCTCAATGTAATCGTTATTCTTACACCAGCCACGGTAGTACCTTTGCCTTACATTCTGGGTAAGCAGTTTCGCATCGGGAACCGCATACGGGGCGTTTACAAGGCCGGACTGATCAAAATTGTACGGGATAGCAATCTGTGGTTCGCCATCGTTCCCGAGTAAAGCATAGTTATGACAACATGCATTGTCCGGGCTGCCTTCAACAGGTGAGAAATCGGTATTGCCGATCAATAGCTGGAACATGGAAGTCAGGTTCAATTGGTCAGGCTGAATCGCACCAACAGTTGTCCGATCGACGTTCAAATTCTTTTTTCCAAGCCTGCTGGCCAGCCTGCTTTCGTCTTCAATCAGAAAGGCATAGCGTACCTGATCCCCCCGTTCCTCTTCATTGTCGATATAGGTAACCCGTAGCAGCCGGACCCTGAAGCTCTGGTCGGTGAGGGCATTGAGGAATTTATACGCAATAAACTCCCGGTGGACTATCTGTTGGTAAAAGTCGGAGTCATCACAATGCACGACCATCTTCATTTCGTTTTCCTGGTTAAACAAGGTACCGTCGGTCTGTGATTTCCTGAATTTCAGGCTCATCGGGGGCAGGTCACAGTCCTGGTGCCTGGGCTGCGCGCGCGAGAGTATTTCAACATCGAGAAAGACCCGTCTGCCATTCGCTTGCCTGAAGCTGAACTCCCCCACCAAAGCAGTACTCATTGGCTTCTTTCGAGCCAGGGTTGCCAGCGGTGCCGTCAGGGTAATTTCCAGCGTTGCATCGTCCTGAAACAATGGATCAGGCACATCACTGCCCAACACCACCGGCGATAGGAGCGGGAGTGCCAGAATCAAGACGATGAGCAGTTGTTTAAATGGCATTTATTTTTCTCTGGGTGGCTGGCAGTTTACTCTACCACGCGATTCTGGCACCGCAACCTGTCCTCTTAATCCCCATCGCTTAATTTCCTGATTCAGCAATGGAGCACAAGCTGACTATACAGCGTGTATCGAGAGAGGCTAGGATCAGGGGCGGTGGCTTTGAATTGATGGCGAAAGCAGTCTCAATTGTGTTATAAATTGCCATTAGTAATTATCGATACTGGCCTGCAACAGGTCTCGACCAACACCCACAAGCAACGGCGGCTTTTCAATATGAAAACTACGTATACCCCACGTTTTTTGCAGTCGGGTGTTTCCCGATATGTGTCCCTGACACTCCTCTGCTTGACCTGTAGCGGAACAGCTATCGCCCAGGATGCGGCGGATGATTTTGATTCTGCAACACTGGAGGAAGTGATCGTGACCGCGACCAAGCGGGCCGAGAACATCCAGGATATTCCGGTTTCCATCACAGCGCTGTCTTCTGCTGAAATTCAGCAGATTTCCGCTGGAGTTCCGGATATCCGGTTCCTTAATGCCCGGGTCGCCAACCTGACCATCGAGTCCTCGTTCGGCCGCATTTTCCCGCGTTTCTACATCCGCGGCTACGGCAACACCGATTTTGATCTGAATGCTTCGCAGCCGGTTTCGTTTGTCGTAGACGACGTGGTGCAGGAAAACCCCATCCTGAAAGGATTTCCTATTTTTGACGTGGAACGGGTCGAAGTGTTGAGGGGTCCGCAGGGCACGCTGTTCGGGCGTAACACGCCGGCTGGTATCGTCAAGGTTGACTCGGTAAAACCCATTGGTGTGCCGGATGGGTATTTCAGGGCCTCCTATGGAACGCATAATGCGGCCCGCATTGAGGGCGCCATCGGCAACGGCTTTGGAAATGGCTGGTCAACCCGCCTTTCCGTGCTCTACATGCGCCAGGACGATTGGGTCGACAACGGTTATACCGGTGAGAAGAACGCCTACGAAGGGTTTGATGAGTGGGCCGCTCGCCTGCAGGTAGCTTACGATAACGGTGGAATATTCCGTGCCTTGTTCAACCTGCATGGCCGCAGCGTGGATGGCAGCGCAATCCTGTTCCGGGCCAACATCATTGAGCCCGGAAGCAACAGCCTGAATCGCGAGTACTATGACCGCGACACCGTTTGGCATGACGGGCAGAATGAACAGGATCTCGACCAGTGGGGTGGTTTTGCCCGCCTGGAATGGGACATTAACGATCTGACGCTGACCTCGATCACCGGTTATGAAACACTCGATGCGTTCAGCCGTGGCGATATTGATGGCGGTTATGGTGGTTGCTTCGTTATTGACGTGTGCGGCCCGGGCTTTATTCCATTCGATGCGGAAACGGCCGACGGTATGCCGGATCACAGGCAGTGGACGCAGGAAATTCGCCTGACCTCGCAGTATGACGGCGCCTTCAACTGGCTTGCCGGCTTCTTCTATTTCAACGAAGACTTCAACATCGACACCATCAACTACTCAACCCTTTTTGGCGGTGACGTGAACGGCCTGGTGTATCAGAGTCAGAAAACCAAGGCCTACGCATTCTTCGGTTCCGGAACCTGGGACGTTTCCGACAAGTGGCGACTCGGCGCCGGCCTGCGCTATTCACATGACAAGAAGGACTACATGGCGGAGCGAATCCTGTCGCCGTTGTCCTTCCTGGGCGTAGAACCGCTGGGTCCTCTTTACGCCGATCCCAGTGACTCAAAAACCACCTGGGACGCCACCGCAACCTATTTCCAGAATGACGACGTGAGCTGGTATGCCCGGGTGGCAACCGGTTTCCGTGCGCCATCCATCCAGGGCAGGCTGTTGTTTGGCGATACGGTGTCAGTGGCTGATTCCGAAACCTCCACCTCGTATGAGGCGGGAATCAAGTCGGAACTGGCCGGTGGTAGGGCCCGCGTGAATTTCAACGTATTTACCTACAAAGTGAAAGACGCGCAGTTGACCGCAGTCGGAGGCGCGGCCAATTTCAACCAGGTCATCAATGCCGACAAAGTTACGGGCAGTGGTTTTGAACTGGATCTGCAGGCGAAGATCACCCCGACCCTACTGGTCACCTACAGCCTCGGCTATACCGATACCGAGATCAAGGATAAGGGTCTTGCCGTGGCCGGTTGCGGTGCACCTTGCACGGTCACCAACCCGGAAGGACCAGTGGCCGGATCCTACCTGATCGATGGCAACCCCCTGCCCCAGGCACCGAAAATCACCTCGAGCCTGATCGTCGACTGGATGACTCAACTGGAATCCGGCGAACTCTACGTCAAGGGTGACTGGGTATACCGGAGTAAGATTAACTTCGTGCTCTACGAAGCCACAGAATACCGGGGCAAATCGCTGTCTGAGCTCGGACTGCGGGTTGGCTACCGGTTCGGTGAGGGGCACCATGACCTGTCGCTATTCGGCCGCAACATCACCAATACCGAGAAGAATATTTACACAATCGACTTCAACAACCTGACCGGCATCATTAACGAGCCCAGGACCTGGGGTATCGAATACGCATGGCGTTATTGATCTGCTTCAGGGGATTTCGAAGCCGTCTTCAAAAATCAGCTCCGGCAGTGGTTCATCGCTCCCGTTGCAGGTCAGGGGATAGTCGGCGGTTGACTCATCAACGTCGTTGGTGGTTACGTTCAACGTCGCAGTTTTTGCGCCGATTGATGTAGGCATGCAAGAGACTTCGATGTTGGTGAAGGCGGCTGGCGTCACCGGGGTGGCGCACGTTTTGAGTATAAACTGCGTATCGTTGGTGCCGCTGATGGCGCAGGCGAGTGTCAGGTTTGCATCCCCAAGATTGTCTACCTTGACGGGGATGGCGGCGCTTTCGGTATCAATCAACTGGTCGCCAAACGCAAGAGTCGAATTGGGAGCAGGATCAGACTGGAATTCCGGCCCGCTGGGATCCACAGTATCGAGTTTCCAGGCGCCCCGGCCCAGGGTGCCAACCACCAGAGCGTCGTCGCTGGCCTCGTAGGACATGTCCCACACCGGGGCTTTGGGCAAGCCGGTGCCATAAGCGCTCCAAACCGTGACCGGCAGCGCTGACAGGTCGAGGAAGTACATTCCAGTGCGCCCCCCGACGACCAGGATATCGGGCGAACCCGGAATGAATGCCGCGCTGTGTAATAGCGTGTCGGACAGGTTGCCGGTGATATCCGTCCACGACGCGCCGGTATCGATACTCCTGTATACCTTGGCGCCCTCAATGGCGTAAACCGTCTTCCAGTCGTCCGGGTCCAGAACGATGTCCTCGACCTGCCCGGTAGCCGGGTAGTTAACCAACTGCACCAGGGGATTCGGATCTGCGGCTGTGCGGACCCAGATGGTAGAGATGGAGTTGATGTTATCGAAGGAGCCGACATACAGTATCTCTTCGTTGTCCACTCCGCCGGAAACACCACCGTAAGCGATTGCATTTTGCACACCCCCCAGGATGCCGCCGCCAGCGCACATGGAATCAAACAACCCGTCAATTTGCTGGAGGGTGTCGCCCTGGTTAGCCGATTCGTAAAAAGCATTGCAGCCGGCAATCACCAATCGCGTTGGAGTAACCGCATTGAGCTCAACCGGTGTCAGGAACGGGTAAATTGGCTCTTCGTCAGGGGCGGTCACCAACCTCGTGGGGAAAAGCTGGCTCTGCAAAACATTGGCGGGATCGTAGACACGACGCCTGAAGGAGCTTGCATTCTGAAAACTGGAAAATCGCGTGGAAAACCCGACCGTCGTGATGTCATCAACAGAGACATCCCCGCCATCCCCGGTGTGAATGCTGTCCCAGACCAGGCTGCCCGGGGTTTTCTGCTGGGTGGTTCCCGTATCCTGGTTGCCGCTGATAATGATATCGGACACGCTGTCAAAAGCCACGTCGTGCATCTCGGTTACCTGGAGGTTTCCGATGATTGAGAACCAGTCGCCGGTGTTGTCGGCGGGCGAAGTTCGCCGGTAGATGCCACCGTCGTCGGCTTCAATCAGATTGCCATCGGCGTCGAACACCAGCTCCCGCGAATCTGCATGTGGAGCGCTCCCGTTGGCTGTGCCGCCTCCAGGAATCCCGGCGACCGCATCAGAATGGGTCAGGTGTTGCCACTGCGGCGAAGGAATTGCACCTGTTGCAGTCACCGTCGGATCACCTCTGAATAAACGGCCGGTGAAATTAAACGCACCTATATAACTCGGAAATGGCAAGTCCTGGCGGTCGCCGCCGATAAAGACGCTGTCCGGATCATCCGGGTCGATGACGATCGAGGCATGGGTTCCGCCCTGGCTTCCGGGCTTGAATCCCGGGTTCATACCGACCACCTTGGTCCAGGTTCCGGTGCCGGCCGTCCAGGCCGTTGCATCGCTACTGCCATCAAGAGTGAAATTGAAGTCGTCAACTACTGATACGGTCCAGAGCCCATTCGCACCGCTGGTTCCAACCACCCCGCTTACAACTATCTCGGTTCGCGTCTTGAGTCCATGGGGGGTCACGCCAGTATTGATCAGGATGGGTGTGTCAGGCGAAAGAAAACCCGGCGCAGTAATCGCGATCGGGCCGCTGACCGGAGTTCGGGGTAAATCCATCGATGTCCAGCTCGCGGCCCCGTCACCGGAATGGAAAATACCAACCGGCCGGCCGTTCTGGATGATATCGACGTACACATCCGTGCCGTCCGCTGCGATTTCAACGTTATTGGTCGTGCTGTCTGTAATTAGCGCATCCATGCTGGCATCGCTGACTTTGGCCCAGCTGGCGCCGCTATCCGTGGAGCGATAAACGCCGTTGGGTAGTGCGGAACATAGGGTGCCAAAAACCATGGCTGTATAAAGCGTGGTGGCGCTGGAGCGGTCACTCGCAAGGTCATAGGCAACACCCGTGGGAATACCTGCTCCAGGGGGAACCTGTGTAAATGTCGTGCCTCCATCGGTACTTCTGAAAATCCCGACGTTGGCGCAACTGAAAACGTCTGCGAAGTTCACCGATGCGACGATGGTGGCACCACGCGGCGCCAGACCGGAAATGTTCTTACCCGCCAGACCGCCATCAATCACGCTCCACGCGGTGCCCGCATTGGTGGTTTTCAGCAAGCCCGTGCGCAACCCGCCACGGCCGCCATAGCTGCTGTAACGGCCGATACCGGCGACCAGGGTTTGATGGGTTCCGTCGGTCGGGTCGAACTCCAGCGCACTGATCGACAGAGACTGCTGGGTATCGGTCAGCGGTGACCACAGAGGGCTGGCGCTGCTGGCGTCGGCGGTTTTCCAGACGCCGCCATTGACCGCGCCGATGTACAAAATATCTGCATCCGTGGGATGGGCTGCAATCGCGTGCACCGCACCTACAACTTCAAAATCTGTGATTCCCTCCACCTGGCCGGATTGAGCAGGCATTGGTCCCTGCGTCACCCAGGTGTTATCGGCTCCAGGAACTGCGGCATGAACCACCGCGGAGACCAGAAACAACCCCGTGCACGCCAGCCATAGCCAGGCTCGATTCCGAACGGCCCGGACCGCGTTCATGGGTTCTTCCGGCTGGAAGGCACCGGACCTCGGTAGAGGGTATCCCTGATCGGGCTTGCCCAGAGCTGTGTACCGGTTTGCAAGTCCAGCTTACGTACCATGGGTGGTACTTCCTCCCAAACACCTCCCACCAGGTGTCCGAATGGCGGGCTAAGCTGAATCAGATCGCCATCGACGATACTGAACGGCGTGGCAGACCTGCCCATGAGAATCTCGGCGACCCGATCACCTGACTCGAGGGAAAATATTGACCAGCGATACTGGATGATTCCATTTGCAGACTCGCCACTGGCGCTCCCAACCAGGAAATGTTGCTGGTCAGCAGACACCATTCGGCTAACCACACGTCCGCTGAATAAAGTGACTTCAGCCAACGCCGAACCCGTCTTTGTATCCCAACGCTGCAGTAAGATTTCGCGCTCACCCGACGCCCCAGGAATTTCGACAATACCGGCGGCCACAGATCCCACTAACCAGAACGGCTCTTGCAATACACCCTGGTCCAGCAATAAACCAATAGCTGACGTCGCTCGGGCGCGGGCAGAAAGCGAACCGGGAGAAACCGGCTCCACTTGTTTACTGACGGGATCGAGCAGTGCCGATCCCCGCTCGAACAGAACCTTGGGGGCCGGTGCATCATCCCAGGGTTTCGGCATGGCACTCTGATCAAGAAAATCCCAACTGGCGGACAGTGGTTGCTTACCACCCTGGAAATGAATACTGAATGATTGTCCCCGTTTCTCGTCGATCAGGGGTTTGACACCGAAAGGCAATGGTATTTCAAGGCTGTCAGCTTCTACTACCCCGTCAGCAGAATCGAGAAACATGACTTGCAGGCTGCCGGCGGCAGAAGACCTTTGCGCATACACCACACCCGTCGCGACCCACAGTGGTTTTTCCGCCGCATCACTGATCCACAGACTGCTGCCTGATCTCAGGTCCAGAGCTTCCACGCTGCGTTCCTGGTGCATCGTGTAAACCCGGGAACCAGCCCGGTCAACAACGACACCTGACGCCAATTCAAACACGTCTGGCCCGGAAGCCTGAAGCGCCGCCGGCAACAAAATCGTCGCCATGAACAAACGCCGGAGACTTTTCCACAGTTTTATATCATGCATACTATTTAGCTTAGCACGAAAAAAAAGCAATTCTGACAACCCGCAATAAGCCGGATTGTTCTTATCATATCTACCTACACCAAACTTTTTTTACCGGTCAGTATTCCGCTAGAAAACCTTGAAGGCCAGGCCAATCAGCGCACCGATTACGAGCGCCGCGTTGCTCAACAAACTCAAGGCCATACCCGGTGTGCGGCTGTCCGGGTCCTTTATGTATTCGATTGAATAAAGTTGCCGGCCAATAAGGAACGCCACACCAGGTAACAGGACCCAACGACTGCTGGCGTACATTGAGAATGCGATCATGGCCGGGATAAATATGACCAACTGTTCCAGGGTATTTTGCTGCACCCGGTACACCCTCTCCCAGGGTTCGTTCCCCGAAGTAGCCGGCGCCTTGACGCCAAACTTGCCGCGAGCCAAACCTACCCGCGCCGTGAAGTAAAGATATTGCGCCAGCGCGAGAAGAATGATGAATACTGCATACTCCATGGAAAACTCCTTAGTAGTTAGTCAGCGGGTCAGAGCAGTGTTACGCGCACCGCGTTAACCGCAAGGCCCAGCAAGCACAATGTAGACAAGGAAAACAGCACGACGCGAACGGCGATGATGTTGACGGTTGCCTGCCAGATGCTGTGCACCACCCTGAGCGAGACATAAGCCCAGGCCAGCGTGACATTTATCCCGCTCCCTGCCCCGGCCAGAGCCAGAATTGCGACCACAGCGTAGAACAGGGTGGGCTGTTCCATCAGGTGGGTGTAGTTGTGAGACTTCCAGTTCACCTTTGTCGGCATCATGGGTTCTACATCACAATAGCGGGAACCGGCCTCCGCCTCGTTCAATTTCAATCCTACCCCGGCAAAGGCTTTGAACCGCGTGACGGTCATCCATACAAGCATGACAAGTGACCATAAGACCAATACGGCGGCAGGCGCCAAAATCGGGATGTGCTGCATGACAACTCCTTATTCGGAAGGCTATAAACTCGCTTGACTATAGGAGGATTGAAAATTCGTTTCAATGAGTGAAGTGATCAGCCCTTCCCTATGGTGACAAATCGGGTCATTATTCTGGGTGCATATGGTTAAATCCTTTTTAAAACGGCTACGAAAAAAATTTAAAGGCAACCACGAAACGGTTCAGCTGGAGCCTTCACAGCGCCTGCGTTTATCAGGCCAGGTCCTTCGTGTTCCCGTTGAAGGGGTTTCGTATGTTATTGAGATGGGCAAGCAAACGATCCATCTCTGTCCGGACCTTCCTCTTGACGCTCTCCGGCACCGGTCACCCTGCGACTACATCTTGTTCGACCCGGAGCTTTATTACAGCGGCATCGCCCAGACCCTGCGTTTGCGACCGGGAGAGAAACTTGCCATCGACCATCGTGAGGATTTCCAAAAGCCCGCTTTCAGTCACACCAAGGACGCTTTTCGGAGACATTTGCAGATCACCCACGCGGGAGATTTCCTTGAGTTTCGCGATCCCATTTCGGAACTGGGTACATACTTATCCCTGTTGAACGAAGACTGTGAGCCACCACGATTTGCAGCACACCGCCAGGAAAACCTTCAGAAAATCATCGAGGTTTTTGGTGGACCCATCGTTCAACTGCCCGCCGATGAGGCTTTGATTACCATCAAGCAGGTTAACCAGGTTCTCAAACGGGACGCCCACCGCAAACAGGATTCCTTCGGCAATGCCGGTGGTCTTGTTGAGCTTCCCCCAAAGCTAACGCCAATTATCATTGGCGACCTCCATGCCCAACTGGACAATCTGCTCAAAATTCTCAGCGAAAACTCGTTTTTAGATGAGCTTGAACGCGGTGAGGCCGCACTGATCCTGCTGGGCGACGCGGTCCATCCGGAGGCCGAGGGTGAACTGAGCAACATGGACAGTTCGGTGCTGATAATGGATTTGATCTTCAAGCTCAAACTGCGCTACCCGGAACAGGTTTTCTTCGTGGTCGGAAACCATGACAGTTTCTCACCGGACGTCATGAAGGCCGGTGTTCCACAAAGCCTTGTGTGGGAAAGGAAGGTCACGAAACTGAGGGGAGAGGCATACAGGGAGGAACTCAACCTGTTTTACCGGCAGTCGCCACTGGTAGTGATTTCTGAAGATTTTGTCGCCTGCCATGCAGGACCAACCCGCTCGGCCGTGTCACTGCAATCGCTGGTAGAAGCGCGCCAAAACCCCAGCCTGGTCCACGAGCTTACGTGGAACCGGGTCAAAACCAAGGGGTATCCGTTAGGTTATACAAAAGGTGATGTTCGTCGTTTCAGAAAGGGTCTGAACCTTGATGATGACACGCCGTTCATCGTCGCTCACTTCCCCCAGTCCCAGCACGAGACAGTATGGCTGAACGTGGCTGAGATCCCACATCATCACGTGCTCTACAGCGCGCAATCCAATCAGATGGCGGTTATTACCCGCGTGCAGGGAGAAATGCTGCCACAAATTTTTCCGGCCGAGTCCATGCTGGAACCCATCAACGAACTGGCACGGCAAAACCGGCCGGAATAACCTGGCCTCATGGTGTGTCGACGAAACTCCGCGGATTTCCCTCGAAGCTCTCCCGAACAATGACGTTCATACCCTGGCAATGAAAATACCAGGCCAACTCCCGGTACACAGCGAACTGCTGCTGAACCTGCTGCAGGCTAAAATCCTTATCGACCGGGTGCGATCCCTGCCTGGCACGCTGTACGCGAATTTCGTACACGAGGTCAGCAGGCGGAAGCTGGAAATCAAAAACAAACTTGCCGCGCCAGTCGGTCGAGAGCAGGCCTCTTCCTTCGGGTGGAATCTGAATTCGATCGGTTTCTAATTCGGTAGGCTCGTTAAGCCACTCGGGGTCAAAAACGGCATGACTTTCCGTGTGCCCCTTGAACGGTAGCCCGAAATGGACCTCTCTCGGCCGGAAAGTCAGGATCTGGCTGCGCCACCAGTTCTTCAGGCCCAGGTCCAGGAAGCCCTCCTCAGGCCAGCCACCCAGCTTGTCGATCAGGGTGGTTTTCCCACTGCAAGGCGGACCGGTAACGATAATCTGCCGAAAGCTCTCCCCTTCAGGAAAAGGGACACCCTTGACCACTACGAGGTTTTCAATTTCAACCGTTTTCAAAGCATCAAACCAGTAATGAGCTGTCTCTATTCTATACCTCCCACTGTTGCATGTTTGTGACACAATTCAAAAAACAGGACATCAAATTGAAGCCATCAGCCACGCGGGTTCATTTGCGGAACGTCATGGCAAAGGATTGACCTCCCTTGTCTCCCCTCAGAATCAGCTGGCCGGCGGTGAATCGGAACATACTGGCATTGCCAAGTAACCCCAGGAACCCGGCCTCCAGCGCCATCTGATCTTCCGGACAGGCCATCCGCGTACCCATCACCGGACCCATGCTGATTTCACCGGAGGCGGGACCGTATTCAATGCTTGCAGAGTAGCGGTTACAGCCACTGTAGCCGGCGACACGACCTTCAGAAATACTCAGTGTTGGCTGCACATCACCGGACAAATGCATCTCGGGGCCGGCATTGATCAAAACCCATTCTTTCCCTTCAAGCGCAGAAAGTGAAAGCGTGCCGGTCAATTCGATTTCGTGTTCGACCAACAGGTCGCCTTCCAGGCTCCAGCTTCGGGTCGCCAACTGGGTGGGGCAACAGGCGGCATCGTCCTCACCCTGCTGAACAACTTCCAGGCTGACGATTCCGTCTTCAATTCTTCCGCCGCGGATCTGGACGCGATCTCCAACCGGGGCCGTGGCAATGTTCGTCAACACGCCATCACGCTCAGCCATGACCGCGATGTAGCCGAAAGTGCCTGAGCCTCCCGAACTCTGCCAAAGCAAAACCAGCGATTCCGGAATACCGTCACCATCGAGATCGCCCTTCAACTCAAAACCTTCCGCCAGGCCAACCGAGGGACGGGAAGCTCCCCCTTCAACATAAGGCTCGCCTTCCCAACTTCCTTCCTGCAAGCGGACAGGTTCCTCTTCGATACCCTGGTACGTTGCGTTGGCAAGAAGGGTGCCATCAACAACATTCTCACCGGCGAATGCGGCTTGGCCTGCTGAAAGGTGTAACCCCATGGCCAACAGAGCCCCAAAAAGCCAGCTATTTGAGTGCCGCATCAGAATTTCTTGAAAATCAGCACGGCGTTCTGTCCGCCAAAGGCAAAGGAATTGGACATCACCACGTCCAGGTTTGCCTGTCGGGCCTCACCTGGCACGTAATCGAGATCGCAAGCCGGATCGGGGTTATCCATGTTGATGGTGGGGGGAATAACACCTTCCTGCAGCGCTTTCACGCAGATCATAGCCTCCAGGGCACCGGCCGCACCGATGGCGTGGCCGGTCATCGACTTGGTTGAACTCACCGGGGTGCTATGAGCCTTGTCGCCGAGCGCCAGTTTGATCGCATTTGTTTCAATCGGGTCGTTAACAGGCGTCGATGTACCGTGGGCATTGATGTAATCCACCTGGTCCGCATTGAGGCCCGCTGATTTGAGTGCAGCCGTCATTGCCTGGGCCGCGCCGAGACCGTCCGGATGAGCAGACGTAATGTGGAACGCATCACAGGTCATGCCCACTCCAGCCAACTCGGCCAGGATGGGGGCATCCCTTTTTTGCGCTCTCTCCAGGGTTTCCAACACCAACACGCCACACCCCTCTGCAATGATAAATCCGTCCCGGTCACGCTCAAAAGGACGACTGGCACGTTCCGGCTCATCGTTTCTGGTTGATAAGGCCCGCATGGCGATATAGGACTGCAAGAAGGTCTCACAGATCGCGGACTCGGAACCACCGGCCAAAACCGTGTCGGCCAGACCCATTTTCAGGATCATCATGGCGGTGGCCAGTGAATGGCTTCCGGTGGCGCAAGCGGATGAAACGCCGTAGGAGACGCCGGTCAGCCCGAATTCCAGGGCAATATTACCCGCAGCCATGCTGGTACTGACCCGAGGCACGGTGAACGGGCTGATGGTTCGCCTTTGGCCCTCAAACCACGAGTTCATCTG
>RCNC010001775.1_pt1 | contig 14584 bp, 10 predicted proteins | sample 2041301 | NCBI WGS metagenome assembly RCNC01 (sample SAMN09708231, study PRJNA481090) | Marine sediment metagenome, whole genome shotgun sequencing project. | biome: marine sediment; feature: ocean; material: sediment; isolation source: Sewage treatment plant 13A marine sediment (STP13A) ... | reverse complement strand
TTTAAAAATACATATCCATGGGGGTATAAATAAGAATAATTATCGGAGAAGAATGTTAGAAAAACGTGCTTTAAAGTGAGTGCATTGCAACCAATGAACCTTTCAATTCCATTTTGGGTTTTACCTGCCCAATACAAAGGAGGAATGATGAAGAAAACGATTCTACTTTTAATGTGTTTAAGTTTTCACCTATATACCAATGCCAAATGGCACGAGAGATCTTTAGATGAAAAAGGAGAATCTATCACCTTTCGTCTGAATGGCATACCTTCCAACCAATTATACTTACCAGTGGATACAGAAGGTAGTTGGATTTCCACTTCTGAGGAGATATGCATAATAAGTGAGGACCAAACCTGTAAAATGGAAGATGATATTATTGTTTTAGTTCCGGATACACTTATTCTTGGTGAAAAAGAAAAAATTAAAATTTATAAAACATGGGTAACTTTAAATACTTCTGGGGATTTATTTAAGGGTGTTTTATACGAAGTAAATGATTCTTCCATAACATTATCAAATAGTTATGCCATTATAGATTATGTAGAAAATAACTATAAAACCATGACTTTTCAGGTTAGTAATATAAAGGAAATCAAGACTCGAAAAAAGAAAATTGCTGCGCGAGGAATTTGGATTGGAGCCGTGTCGGGTTTTGGGGCAGCAATGATCTGGGGTTATACATCCCATGGAGGAAGTTTAAGTCCTGCAGATGCAACATTGGAAGGTTTATCCTGGGCTTTCCCCACGGCAGCCGTTGGGGCTGGTGTTGGAGCTATAATTGAATCTTTAGTACGTCTTAGAATTCCTATTCATGGGAGTATGAATAAATATAATTCACATAAAAAAAAGTTAAAAAGACGATCTCTACGATGAGGGAAATGCAACTTTCGAAATATACAATTCCATTGAGGGCTTTCCTTCAAGGTACAAATGAGTAATTATGAAAAAAATCATTCTAATTTTACCGTTTATTTTTTTTCAATTTGTTTCCTACTCACAGGACTATGATTTAATAATCACAACAGAAGGAGACTCTATTATTTGCAGAACTGACAGCATTTCAGACTCATATTATTTTATTGAAATGTTGATTTTAGACAAATTGGTTCCTTCACAAATAAGTAAAATTTCGGTAATTGATTACCAACCAGAGATTATAAATAAGGAATTGGTTGATCTGAAACTGGGCAAAGCAAAAATTAAAATCTACAAAGCATGGGTAAGAATAAATAATTCTGCCTTTGATGTAAATGGTGTTTTGTTTGAAATTAAAGATAACGCCGTTACAATATCGAGTTCTGTTGTAATCGACGATTATTATTCAAGTAGCTATGAGACTATTGATTTTCATATTTTTAATATAGAGAAAATCAGAATAAGAAGAAATAATAATATTGTGAAAGGACTTTGGATTGGAGCCCTTTCCGGTTTTACAGTGGGAACTATATTGGGTGCTGCCTATGGTGCAGATGAATATACTTCTGCTGCAAAAAACACCTTTATTGCTGCTTTCGAAATGGCTATTCTTGGTGCTGGTATTGGGGCTTTGATTGGCTCATTCAAGATAGTAATTCCAATAAATGGCAACTTTGCTAATTATCTTTTAAACAAAAAGAAATTAAAGAAATATTCTCTGCAATTTGAAAACTAATCTGATAAAAATGAATGAACACCAGGAAAAAAAACTCATTCAAATAGGAATGTGGCTGGCCGCATTGGTTGGCAGTATGTATGGACTGTTTTTTACACTGCTGGGATATATATTTGACATGGGCCCGGGAAGTGGAATGGAAGGGCAATTCTGGAAAATATTACTGGTTGCTATTCCTTCCATTTTGCTTGCTGCCTATACGGGTGAGCTTCTGGTTAGGAAGCTGGCCCAAAAAATGCTGAAAAGCAATACTTCAATACGAGCTTATAAATTCAGGCTGTTTGCCATTGTCCTGATAGGAAGTACTATGGCATTTTTAGTTGGATTTGAAGTGGGCTTTATTCTTGGAAAAATAACAGGTACCATACCTGGAGTGGAATGGACAGATATACTATTAAAGGGCCCGGGTATGGCTTTAATCATAGGAATCCCTATTGCTTTGATTGTTGCTATTTTTTATAGTGTTTTTGTACATTTTTATTTGAAGGCAAAAAACGAATAGGGTAACTAGAATCCATACATCTGCTTATTCAGTCGATTGATTTAAATAAACTGTAAAAACAATAGAATTATTTAGATTCTAATAAACAAGTATTATAATTGTAAGCTGAAAATATCATTAATGCTTTAATCAAACATTTTATACTATGTCGAGAGTATTTACGCTTGCCTTATTTGTTATATCCTCCATTATTCAGGCCCAGACTGTAGAGTTGAAACTTTCTTCTGACGTTTGGCCTCCATTCACAAATGTTAAGAGTGAGAAATCTATTGCATTGGATATTGTGGCGAAAGCACTTGAACGAATAGAAATTAAAACAGATTATGAGATCGTAGATTTTGAACAGGTCATTTCAGGAATTCAGGATGGCAAATACGATGGTAGTGCCGCCCTCTGGTATAATTCCGAAAGGGATCAATACATGGAATTTTCAAAACCCTATTTGCAAAATCAATTGATACTGGTTGGAAGAAAAGGGAGTAATGTGCAAATATCTTCGTTTTCGAGTCTTACAGGGAAAAAAATTGGAGTGGTTGAAGATTATGCCTATGGAGATTCATTAATGAAAAAGGAAGGCATTCAAATTGTGTATGGGAATAGTGATCAGCAGAATGTAGAAAGATTGTTATCAAAGATGGTAGATTATATACTTGTAGATGCCCTACTCTTGCAGTATTTATTTAAATATCAAATGAATGATGTTAGTGAATTCCTTGAAATAGGAGAGAAGCCTTTGCTTACCAAGTCCTTGCATTTCGCCATTCGTACGAAAATACCTGATGCGCAAAATATTATAACTTTATTTAATGATGAGATTGTTAAAATGATCTCTGATGGAAGCTACCATGATATTCTCGAACTAAACTGGATTCGTGCAGACATAGATGGGGATGGTGAGCTGGAGTTGGTTCTAAAAGGGAATAAAGCTGGGGAGGAGGCTCCCGATCATACCTATGATGTTTTTTATTCAGAAGAAAATAAAGATTCAAATCGATATTATGTAAATGGCAAGGTATATCATGGATGGGATAATGTACCAGAAGAATCGAAAATTAATATTCCTAAATTGGAAGCATATCCGACTCCTGGCTACGGAGGGATTAAATTCTGATTAATTGAATTTGGTCAATATTTATTGCGTTTTACCCTAACTGAAATAGATAATTATTGAAGGAGGTACTTATCTGTTTTTCCAGGGATATAATATCTATTATTTCAAGTTTATCAGGCAGCCTTAAAATATTTTCACCTTATAAACTCCTCAAGTTCACCAAATATTTTTGAGGATTTTCCTGAGTTATGCTGGTACCAGGAAAGACCATTCCTTATTTAATCTACTCTTGAAAACACCAAATATTTACTGAAAGATTATATTAAAAATTTAATTACCTTTATTACTGAACTTGAGGCGATTTAAAGCTTTTATTATGCGTTAGTAATTGTATAAATGGAATATAAAAATCGAATATCGAAAACACATAAATTCCCTGGATTACTCAGCAATATAATTGATGAAACAACCGGGGCGGCCCTACTGAATGAGGCAGTTCATTTCCATAAGTTTACTGAACATATTGAGGAGCTCATGGTTGATTACAGGGATAAATCTGCTGAGGCAATAGAACAAAACAGCCTGACAGGATTTTTGTTTACATCATACAACTCCTCCATTCGCATTAAAGAAAGCCTGGAGGAATATATAAAGGATTTAGGCTGGGAAACTTACTCTGAAGAATTAAAGAGATTAAATCAGGAATCATTTAACTTATTTAATCTGGACATACAAAAGGATTCTTTGGAAAATGGAAAAAGAGAAAATTTTCCAATAAGTCTTCCCTCAAGTTCCAAAGAGCTATTGCAAACCATCCTTAGGAAAAATAAGGTGAATGATAAAATACTCGAATGCTACCTTTATTATATTTTAATTTATAATATATACCAGGACCACCTGTATAAACTTGAAAAGTTTGAAAAAGCACGAAACAAGCTTTTGATAAGCCTGCGTGCAAAAACTAAACATATTGACGAAAATTTTCTAATTCTCTCCCAAAATAATTATGACCTGGCCGCTTCAAAGTCCCAGTTTACATATTCCGGTAAGGAGGGGGAACTGTCAAAACTCCTCAAAGAATATTCTGATGTGGCATCCGCTTTTTCACAATCCTTAAAAGTTTCAATGCAGAATGCTTATAAAAGTTTTGAAAAAGATAAGCGACAACACAATGAAATTCTAAATAAAAACGGCAAAAAATATACTCCAGAAAATGTTAATAGGGCATCAAAAAAGATAGAAGATAATTTAAAGAATGCCCGTAAAAATTGGAAGAATACCTCTTCCGCTCTTTCTGACGATTGGGCTCTTGACCTTGAAATTAATGCGTTAAAATATAATATTCTAAAAGAATATTACAGCCTTACTTCATTCATTAATAATAGGTTAACCTCGATTCTCAATGAGAAAATAAAAGATATACGGATCAATACGGAAGAGCTGATTGTAGTATTTAATTCATCAGAGAACCTGGTAAATGAAGACATTGTTGATAAGTTCAATACACTTAAACTTGAATTTAGAAGGAAACTTGTATTGAGACTTTTACCTTCTATTAAAGAGCTTTTATTTAATAATGAAATTCTAAAAGAAATAAATGAGTTTGAAAAGAGGGTAAATCTACAGTTTGATTCACTTTCAAAGTCCAGAATTGTCCTGGAACATAGCATTTACGACCAGGCAGTTGAAAGCTCCCAGATGAATAAAATCTCCCCGTTTAACCTGGTATCATTTGATATGCAGCCTAAGTTTATGCTTGTTTTCCCATCCTTGAAAAGTGCTGTAATGCGGCATTTAGGAGAATTGCAGATAAAACTGGAGGAAATTCCTGAAATTATTGATTTTAGTATAGAATCAGCTATTGGGTATTTTGAAGATAAGTCAGAATTGGAAGATGCTCTCAAAATTGGGGAGGAAGGTATTCATCGGGCTATTAACAAAATTGATGACCTGGAATTATTTAGAGACGAATTCCGCACAAAAGAAATTGATAATTTAAAGACGAATATTGATGAGTTGATAGAAGAAATAAACGAAATAACAGATAATGAAAGTGCGCTGCAAATAAAAGTTCGGGTTACCAAGGCAAAGGCCCTGGAGCAATCAAAAGCAGTTCGGGATAGTGTTGTGCGAAAGGTGAAAAACTTTCTTCCCCGGGTATTGCGAAACTTTCAGACCTTTTACCAATTTCTAAAAGCATCCACCCTTAAAATAAGAAAACAGTTTGAAATAGAAGCAAATAAGGGATATATATCATCAGATGTATCAGACTTTTTGGCTGAAACAGAGGAAGCCATAAATCGCTTGCCTTTTGTATATCAGCGCTTATTTAAACTTGAACCACTTTCTGTTTTCGATTTATATATTGAAAGAAAAGTTCCGCTGGAAGAACTAAACCTTGGGTATACCAGATGGAAAAATGGGAAATTCGCACCTACTATTATCTATGGCGAAAAGGGTTCAGGAAAAACCACCTGTTTGAATCGTTTCCTTTCTTTAAAGACCATTACTGAGGAAATTATTTACCATGATTTATATAGCGAAAACCTGGATCCCGATTCAGCCTATAAAATGATATCAGAAAGCGTGCCCTATACATTTGGAAAGCAAGATCATATACAATTGGGAAAAGCTAAAAAAATCATTGTTATTGATGGCCTGGAGAAGCTTTTTGAGGCCAGGATAGGTGGTTTTGATGCATTTCACAAAACTATGAAGATGATTTCAAATACAAATCATTCAATCTTTTGGATTGCTGCCTGCCATTTGTACTCCTATAAATATCTTGAAAAATCGTCTAATATTTCTGATTATTTCGGATACCACATTGAATTAGAGGACTTAACAGCTGAAGACTTGAATGCAATAATAGAAAAACGGCACAACATTAGCGGATTCCGATTGGAGTACCTAACTGATACACAGAAAAAATCAGGTTTTCCTTTAATAAAACAGGGAGATAAAACAAGTTTTTTGGAATTGAAATCCGAATATTTCGATCGACTCCAGAAAGCCGTAAAAGGGAATATTACACAAGCTTTCCTATATTGGATGCGCTCTGCTGCTAAAGTGACTGAAGATCTGATTTTCCTGAATATGCCCGGAGATAAAAATCTTGATTTCGTACAATCAATTTCCTTAACGAAATTAGAGATTTTACGAAACATATTAATCCATAATGGAATAAGCTCTATTAAGCATGCTGAAATATTTAGAATACCATTTGAAAAAAGTGAATTGCAGTTACATCAAATGTTCGATGACGGTCTTATTGTTCAGCGTTCAGGGATATATAATATCAATCCTATGATATATAAACAGGTAATAGAGCAATTATATAAACTTAATCTACTACACTAGGAATGATAAAAAAAGTTCTACTGAAAATATTGAACAGCTATACTGGATTTCTTATTTACGGTGTAGTTCTTACCCTGCTATTGATGCCAACTTCGGTTTTAGCTCAGGGCTCAAAGACGGATTCAAGCATTCAAGCAGTTGTTGATTCAACCTCAATGAACGCTCTGCTAAACAAAAGAGTTCTTAAAGCGGATACTACAAAAACCGGCATTGTTGAACAAACTTTGAATCCTCCATCAGTTACCGATCTTGTATCCATCCCCAAGATTATCTGGGCGCTTTTATTCATATTTTCAGGTTATTTAATTATTCGACTCATAATTAGTATATTATATCGGTTTTCGACCAAGTATCCGAGATATGAGTTTGTTATAAAAAGATTTATTCCAATTTTTCGAATTCTGGCATGGATATTTATCATTTATGTTGTGGTAGTTGGATTTTTTAATCCACCAGTAGCCACACTGGTAGCTTTTTTTGCATCGATTGGTGTAGCCATTGGATTTGCTGCGCAGGATCTATTGAAAAATATTTTTGGGGGGTTTATAGTTATGTTTGACCGACCCTTTCAGATTGGTGATAAGATAGAATCAGGCAAATATTATGGTGAGGTTATAGAAATTGGTATACGATCGACTAAAATTGTAACAGCTGATGATTCAACGATAACCATACCAAATAGTGAATTCATGACCCAGAATGTATCCAATTCGAATTCCGGAGAAAACAATTGCCAGGTTGTTGCTGAAATTTATCTGCCTATTGATGTGAATACAGAACAAGTACGAAAAATTGCAACTGAAGCTGCGCAGATATCAAAATATATCTACCTGAATAAACCTATCAATGTTGTTTTTATTAACGAAATGCATGAGTATAAGTCTGTATTGAAAATGCGTCTGAAGGCTTATGTTTCCAACCTTGATAAAGAGTTTGCTTTCAAAAGTGAAATGACAGAAATTGTCTTAAAATCACTACTGGAACAGGGAATTATCAAACCTGATAGCTTTAGTAGAAATGAATGAGGAAAGCATCCAGATAGATAGAAAAATACTCATCTATAGGTTTTATTAATGTTCTCATCTCTAGTATTTAAGCTATTTTTAACAGGCATAGCCGAATAAGTATTTCCATGATACGCCACTCATTAATTCTAATCTTAATGCTTTTCCTGTTGTCTTGCAACAATACAGAAACCCCCAGTTCAGATAGGAAATTAAATAATATACAAATGAACAAAGATCAAAACCTTCTTGAAACAATGAGCAACGTTGATTTGAAAGACTTCAAATGGATGAATGCCCCTGAAGCTTTTCAGTTTTCTAAGGGATCTTTAAAGGTAACTTCAGGGGAAAAAACTGATTTTTTCAATAATCCTGAGAACAATGAAATAACGGCCAATGCACCTTATCTGTATAAGAAAATACAGGGTGACTTTGTAGCCACTGCACTGGTGCAGCCTGATTTTTCTAACATTTGGAATGCATGCTCAATCCTAATCCATATGGATACTACTCATTGGATAAAACTAGCCTTTGAAAATTCAGATGCAACAGGAAAAAGTATTGTTACGGTTGTGACAAATGGGATTTCAGATGATGCTAATGGAGCAGTGCTTACAAATGAAGATTCCATATGGTTAAGAATTATTAAGAAAGAGAATGTCTATGCATTGCATTGGTCAAAGGATGGGATGGATTTCAAAATGGCCAGGTTATCTGCAATGCCAGTTTCAAATACTGTAAAAGTTGGAATAGAAGCACAATGTCCTGCAGGCCAATCGGCTGAACATGCGTTTTTGTATTTTTCTATTGATCAAAGAGCGATCATGGATTTAAGAAAAGGGCTATAGCCGCTGGAATCACCAAAATCTTCTATTGGAAATTAAATAAAAGGCAACTTTCAGGTTTCTTATTATGATATGTTTTGATTTTATTGAAATGCTGTAATCTCTATTGTCATTGAAAAAAAATCAATAAATATTGTATCTTTTTTGTAATGTTCTCGTAACAAGGGAGTAAATGGTTTATACCATAGTTAATTAAATTTATTACTAATTAAATCTTAAAGAAAAAATGAAACTTTTTAGTAAATTATTTTTCAGTTCAATCGTGATGCTTTTATTTGCATCCAGTGCTTTTGCACAAGTCACTGCTTCTGCAACAGCCACAGCCACAATTGTTACACCAATTGCAATTACCAATGACGTGGATATGAACTTTGGTAACGTTGCTGTAAACGCATCGGTGGGAACCGTTGTTCTTACACCAGCGGGTGCTCGTTCAGCTACAGGTGGTGTCTCATTTCTTGCAGCAACTCCTGGTACAATTACAGCGGCATCTTTTACAGTGACCGGACTTGCAGCAGCAACCTATTCAATTACACTGCCAGCTGCTGCCTTAACAATTACATCAGGTGCCAATACAATGACAGTGGATACCTGGACAAGTAGTCCAACTCCAACAGGTACACTTACAGGAGGAACAGAAACACTAACGGTGGGTGCTACGCTGAATGTGGGCGCAAGTCAACCAGCTGGAACCTATATCTCCGGTACACCCTTTGATGTTACAGTGAATTATAACTAGTTATAGTATTACAAATATTCATTAACTGAGGTGATTGCATTAATCTATTTCAACCCGGTGAAAGGATCACTGGGATTTGAAATAGATACAGGTCTCGGTTAAAAATTTGTAAGCGACATTATGAGAAGACAACTTCAATTCCTAATAGGATTATTATTCGTATTGTCCATTTCTATGAATGGTGGCTTAAAGGCACAGAATGCTCAACAGGCGAGTGCAACAGGTCATATTCTGGCTGAGGTAATCACTGCCTTTTCTGCTGTTGAAACAGCGCAAATGAATTTTGGGCGCTTTTCGCCAGGACCAATGGGTGGACAATTGTTAATTACTCCTCAGAGCACAGTTTCAGTTATGGGAAGTGTTGTTTCTGGCAGTGGCGTACCCAATGCGGCAAGTTTTTATATTACTGGTGACAGTCATACTGTTTATTCGATTAACCTGCCAAATTCCTCTGTTGCCCTTACCAATACAACCAATGCAAAGACAATGCTTGTTAGTGACTGGGTATCTGTTCCAGAGCCAGGTCCTGGAGGAGCTACCCTGGATGAGGGATTTCAAACAGTATATGTTGGTGCTACGCTTGAAGTAGGAACGCTCCATGACAACCCGGTTGGGGTTTATACTGGTTCTTATATAATTACTTTTGACTTCAATTAATCTTTTATTTCAATATTCATTAATACAAAACCCTATGTTATCAAGTCAATCAGTACTCAAAAAGAAACCACCCAAGCTAATTGGAAATGGGTTTCGTTTACCTACGCTCTTGAGCTTTATAGCTCTAACTTTCTTGATTCCGTTCAGCACACTCGCCCAGGGAAACCTTCTGGTTACACCCAGGAGGGTTGTGTTTGACGGTTCAAAAAGAACAATTACGCTTAATCTGGCAAATATTGGCAAAGATACGGCAACATATTCCATATCATTGGTGCAGATAAGAATGACAGAGGAGGGGGCCTTTGAAACCATTAAGGAGCCCGATCCAGGTCAGAATTTTGCCAGTAAGAATCTTCGTTATTTCCCACGCTCAGTAACTCTGCCTCCGAATGAAGCACAGGTAGTGAAAGTGCAGCTTATCAAGGCAAACCAGCTTTCGCCAGGGGAATACCGCTCTCATTTTTATTTTAGATCTGTCCCAAAAGTAAATCCCTTGGGAGAAGAACAGATTGTGGCAGACACTACAGCAATCTCTGTACAGCTTACACCTGTTTTTGGCATTACAATTCCAGTCATAATAAGGAAAGGGGAGTCCAACACAAAAGTTACCCTGTCTGATCTTTCACTTAAGGTGGCGGAAGATAATACGCCAACTTTTGGCATGCAGTTCAATCGTACTGGAAACTTTTCAGTATATGGAGATCTAACAGTGGACTATATCTCGCCAAAGGGCATTATTAGCCGTGTTGGTTTGGCAAATGGGATTGCAGTGTACACTCCAAATACAATCCGCCGTTTCAGCTTTAAGTTGAGCAATACAGATGGTATCGATTTTGGTTCTGGCAAACTTAAGGTCTCATTCTCCTCTGCTAACGATACAAAAAAGGAAATATTTGACGAAGCTGAAATAATTCTTCATAGATAATCTCAGTTTTTCACAGAATTTATTTGAATTAAGCTGGATTATGATGAAGCCTAATCTGCTCTCTAAAATATTATTACTGGTTCTGGCAATATTTATTTCTGTATTTGCCCAAGGACAGAGTGATGGTGATTATAGATCAAGGGCATCCAGAAACTGGAATCAAAATACCTGCTGGCAGGTAATGAGTGGTGGATCCTGGGGGAATTGTGCTTTCGGGGATTACCCAGGTGCTTCAGCAGGTGCAAGGACTGTATATATACTTAACAACCACCGAATTCGAATTACAGCAGATGTTCCAAATAGTATTGGGGAATTAAGAATAGATGGAGGAGGGAGCGATTCTTATCTGTTATTCAACTCAGGCTTTTCACTTAGCGTAACAGGCGAGACTTATCTTAATTCAAATAGCAACAATGATCAAAAAGCAATCTTTGTAGATGCAGGTATTTTCAATACAGGTTCTGTTAATGCAAATTCAAGCGGTAACAGTAATACCAGGGATGCATATATCAGGATATCGACCGGTACTGTTACCGTTAACACTAACATCGCCTTGAATAGTACCAATCGAAGAACCTATATAAAATTTACTGGAGCAGGTTTGTTGTATGTTGGAGGAACCATTAGCGGAGGTACAATTACCAGTGCTAATGGCGGAGGTACATCAGCCCCTACATCAGGCACGGTAATCTATAACGGATCTTCGGCACAGGCCATTGGCTCATATACTTATTATAATCTTACCACTGATAATTCAGCCGGATTTACACTCGGAGGAAACATAACTATAAATAACAATCTCACCATGACCCGGGGTGACATTAGCACCGGAGCATCTACGTTTCTGCTCGCCAATAGTTCTGCAGGAGCTCTGTTATATAACTCTGGAACAATAACTGGAATTTTCAGGCGGGCTATTAATACTCCAACAGGAACAACATACCTCTACCCAGTTGGAACAAGTTCTTCCTATAATCCACTTAAGATAACTTTTACCAATATAACTGCAGGAAATCTTGCCATTCAATATCAAGCTCTTGATATTGGGACAGCCGGCCTACCCCTGAATGATGCCGGAACGATTATCACTGACCGCCATCCAACAGGCTACTGGACAATGACAGCTTTGAGCGGACTTGCATCTATAAACTATAGCGTTAATCTTAACTATTCCGGATTCACAGGAGTAGATGCACTCTCCAGGATACTCAAGAGAACCAACGGAGGAAACCTTTCCCTTGATGGCACGCATGGCTCCGTATCCAATCCGGAAATAACCCGAACAGGAATGAGTGGAATTTCAACCACAACGACGGATCTTGCCATAGGTAGCTCAAGCTCAGACCCAATTTTTATTACCCAACCTTCAGATGCAACTGGCTGCAACCCATCTTTTGTAGTTAGCGTGACTGGAACTCCAACACTCACCTACCAGTGGCAGGAAGATAACGGAAGTGGGTTTACAGACATATCTAATGGAGGGATTTACAGCGGTGCAACAACAAATTCCCTTAGCATTACAGGCGCCGATCTGACTATGGACGGTTACCTCTACAGGTGTATAGCAACAGATGGAAATAGCAATTCAACAAGCAGTAACTCTGCCACACTGACCTATAGCCCGATTGTTTCAATGGGGTATAGTTATTCAATGGATGTAATCCTTGATGCTGCCAGTGGCTCGGATGATCTCACAGACTTCCCCGCCTTGATTAGTTTCACAGATCCATTGTTGAGATCTGTTGCAAACGGAGGCCATGTATCCAATGCAAATGGCTATGATATTATATTTACCGATCAAAATGGGAGCAAACTTGACCATGAACTGGAGTCATATAATCCAGCAACAGGTGAGTATATAGGCTGGGTAAGGCTTCCCCTATTATCGAATAGCTCCACTACTACCATCAAAATGTTGTACGGAAACCCTTCGGTTACTACTGACCAATCGGTTGTAACCGTATGGACCAGCAATTTCAAGGGGGTCTGGCATCTCAACGGATCTGATTACACCGATGCCACGGAATACTCAAATGACGGAACCCAGAATGCCACATCCAATGTTACAGGACAAATTGCCGGCGGCCGGGGTTTTAACGGATCTAATTCATATATTCAGGTTGGGACAAATGGCTTTGTTCCAAATGATAACAATCAGACAATTAGTATCTGGGGCTATTATACCACTTCACCATCCGGGAACAGGAACCTGATCTCCTTTCAGAATGCCACTGCAGGTTCTGCAATACAACTCGGCTTCAGGGGAGGAAATGCCGTTGCATGGAAATGGGGAGGTGCTACACTTGCCAGTGCAGGTGCAGCTCCTTCTCCAAATGCCTGGCATTATTATGTCTATACTTACGATGGAACAACCAGCCGCATTTATATTGACGGGGTTGAGAAGGGAAATTCAACCGTGGCTCCACAGACAGCGCTGCCATCGGAAGGCAATATTGGTCGCTATAATCCCGGAGAATATTTCTCTGGTAACCTTGATGAACCGCGCTTCTCAATCAGTCCCAAATCTGCTGGTTGGATATTAACCGAATACAATAACCAGAGCAATCCTTCAGGCTTTATTAGCCTTGGGTCAGAAACCGATAATTCTTTGCTTGCTACAATCGGGCTTTGTTCATCAAGCTTTACACTTGACCAGGCTTATCCTGCGGGAGGAAGTTACAGTGGTACTGGTGTAAGTGGAACAAACTTTAATGCCTCTACAGCCGGTGTAGGTACACATACTATAACATATTCATATACAGATATAAACGGGTGTTCAGGCAGTGCTGATAAAGAGATTGTTGTTACAGCAGTCCCATCTGCACCTACGGCGGTTGATACAGACTGTTGCATTAGCAATATTGCCGACCTCACGGCTACCGGTACCAATTTGAAGTGGTATTCTGACGCCGCACTGACTACTCTGGTAGGCAGAGGAACTCCTTTCGCAACAGGCCAGACAGCTGCTGGTACATACACATATTATGTAACACAAACCATTAATGGCTGTGAAAGTAGTTCAACAACGGTTAATCTTGTAGTGCATAGCAGCATTGTTATTGTTACTCAGCCCCAGGCTGAAATAATCTGTGATGGTGAAAATGCAACATTTACAGTTGGAGCTTCGGGGTATAATCTTACCTACCAGTGGCAGGAAGATGGTGTTGATATTACTGACGGAGGAATATTCAGCGGGGCAACTACCGCAACTCTAACACTTACCGATCCAGGTGTAATTAGCAATGGTAAATCATACTCTGTAAATATTTATGGATCTTGCGGAACATCTCCATTGGCCAGTAATTCGGTCCTTCTGACTGTTACTCCCCTGCCTGTTGCAACTTTCAGTTATACTGGATCACCCTACTGTATCAATGCTAGCAATCCTTTACCCACCTTCAGTGGTGGTGGAGTGGCTGGAACCTTTTCATCGACAGCCGGATTGGTATTTGTGAGTACATCTACCGGGGAGGTGGACCTGACTTCAAGTACCGCGGGGACCTATACGGTTACAAACACAATTGCTGCGGCAGGAGGTTGTGGTATTGTAATAGAAACGAGTCCAATTACTATCTCTGCTGATTTGACCTGGACGGGATCTGTAGACTCTGACTGGAATACTGTCGGAAACTGGTCGTGTGGATATATTCCCATTGCAACAACAGATGTGACTATACCAAATGTGGCAAATAAACCAGTTTTAAGTACAGGTGCGGTTGGAACATTGAATAACCTGACTATTGATTCCGGGTCATCTCTTATCATCACTAGTAATACAATCCAGGTATCAGGAACAATAATCAATAACGGTACACTTGATGCCGGGTCGGCCATAGTTGAAATGAAT
>RCNC010001774.1_pt1 | contig 14586 bp, 9 predicted proteins | sample 2041301 | NCBI WGS metagenome assembly RCNC01 (sample SAMN09708231, study PRJNA481090) | Marine sediment metagenome, whole genome shotgun sequencing project. | biome: marine sediment; feature: ocean; material: sediment; isolation source: Sewage treatment plant 13A marine sediment (STP13A) ... | reverse complement strand
ACCGAAGGCGGGGGGTTCAACCGCTTCAACCGCAATCTCGAAAACTTCACCCCGTACCGCTACGACCCCGCCCAGCCCGGCAGCCTCGAACACTTCAACGTCAAGACCCTCTCCATCGACAGGCACGGTTATGTGTGGCTGGGCACCATCGGCGACGGCTTGCTCCGGTTCCATCCCCCGACCGAATCAATCACTTCCTGGACCCATGATCCGGAGGAGCCGAATTCCCTGCCCGACGACGAGGTCCAGAGCCTGCTGATCGATTCGCGCGGACTGATCTGGATCGGAACACGCAAGGGCCTGACCCGCTATTCCCCGGCCACCGGCCGCATGGAACACTTTCGGAACCGGCCCGAGGACGGCGAATCGTTGGTCCAGGGAATGGTCCAGGCCATCACCGAGGGGCGCGACGGCCGCCTGTGGGTGGGGACCACCGCCGGGCTGTGCCAATTTGATCCCATCACCGAAAAGTCCACCTCCCACGTGGTCGACCCGGGCACCGCTGCGGTGCCGCCGGTGCTGTCGATCCGTACCCTGCTGGAGGACCCCGAGGGGATCCTCTGGATCGGCTCGGAACACAAGGGAGTCTACCGGCTCGACCCTCAGACCGGCCACTGCCGGCGATTGGTCCACAATCCCCAGGATCCGGCCAGCCTGAGTGACAACGAGGTCTACGGCATCACCATGGACCGAACCGGGGTCATCTGGATCGGCACCAGCAACGGAGCCAACCGGCTGGACACGAAGGCCAAGCAGTTTTACCACATTGCCAACCGACCCGGCCATCCCTCCAGCCTGAGCCACGCCTGCGTGTGGTCGGTCTGGGAAACCCGCGGCGGCAAGGTCTGGGCGGTCACCGAGGCCGGCCTGAATATCCTGGATCCGGAAACGGGAACCGTCGAACAGATCTGGGCCGATCCGGACAACCCGCATCAGCCCAGCTACGATTCCTTCATCGAAATATTCGAGGACCGGACCGGGCACATCTGGCTGGGCGCCAGGGACGGCGCGCTGAACCGGTACGACCCCGGGACCGGGATCTTCGACCGTTTTTCTCCCCAGCCCGGTTCACCCGCTGGTCCCGACGACGACCGGGTCTTCAGCATCGCCGAAGACGGCCAGGGCAAGGTCTGGCTCGGGACGATGACCACCCTGGAATGTTTTGATCCCGCCACCGGGACCTTCAGCACCATCCGGAATGACCCGACCGATCCGAGCGGCCTGCCCGAAGGTAGCGTCCGGGACCTTCTCCTGGACGACCGGAACCGCCTCTGGATGAGTGTCTGGGGCAATGGCGCGGCCTACTACGACCCGGCCAATGACGAATTCCGCCACTTCGAAAATCTGCCCAAGGACCGCAACAGCCTGAGCAGCAACGTTGTGTTGAGCATCTTCCAGGACAGCGAGAGCAGGATCTGGCTGGGCACCTCTTCCGGCCTCAATCTCCTGGACCCCGATTCCGGCGACTGCCGCTGGTTCAGCGAACGGGACGGGCTGCCCAACAACACCATCTACCGGATCCAGGAAGACGACCAGGGCGGCCTGTGGGTCAGCACCAACTACGGATTGGCCCGCTTCGATCCCTACACCCAGGAGGTCAACACCTACCTGCGGCGCGACGGTCTGCAGGGCAACGAATTCAACATGGGCGCCTCGCATCTGGGCCGCAGCGGTCGGATGTATTTCGGCGGCATCAACGGGTTCAATGTTTTCTACCCCGACAGCATCCGTCACAACCCCTACATTCCACCGGTGGTCCTGACCGATTTCCGGCTGTTCAACAAACCCGTGCCCCTCGGCGAAGGACCCGATGGCCGCGTGATCCTGGACCGTTCGATCAGTGAAACCGACCACATCGAGCTGAGCCATCGCGACCATGTGGTGTCGTTCGAGTTCAGCGTCCTGCACTTCGCCTCCCCCGAGAAGAACAACTTCGCCTACAAGCTCGAGGGATTCGAGGACGAATGGAACGAGGTCGGCACCCGCAACCACGCGACCTATACGAATCTCCCTCCCGGGGAATACACCTTCCGCGTGCGCGGGTCCAACAACGATGGGGTCTGGAACGAAGAAGGCGTGGCGGTCGTCCTGACCATCAGGCCGCCGTTCTACCGCAAGGCCTGGTTCATCGGGGGCATGGTCATCCTGGTCATCGGGGGGATCTACGGATTCGTCCGTTACCGAATGCGCCTGCTCGACGTGAAGAACAAGGTGTTGGAGCATAGCGTTCTGGAGCGGACCGAGGACCTTACCCAGGCCAACACCCATCTCCAGCAGGAAATCTCGGTGCGCAAGCGCATCGAGGACGAACTGCGCGAAGCCCGGGACAACGCCGAAGCCGCCACCCGGGCCAAAAGCGAATTTCTGGCCAACATGAGCCACGAGATCCGGACGCCCATGAACGGCGTCCTGGGCATGACCTCAATCATGCTGGACACCGACCTGACCCCGGACCAGCGGGACTACAGCGAGATGATCTACTCCAGCGCCACCAACCTGCTGGTGATCATCAACGATATCCTGGATTTCTCGAAAATCGAGGCCGGCAAGCTCAAGCTCGAAAGAATAGAGTTCGACCCCTGCGACGTCCTGGACCGAGTGGCCGACATGCTCGCCCTGAAGGCCGACAAGAAGGGCCTGGTCTTCCGCAGCCGGATCGCCGCCAACGTCCCGCGTTCCCTGCGGGGCGACCCGGGCCGACTGACCCAGATCCTCATCAACCTGGCCAACAACGCCGTCAAGTTCACCGACGAGGGCCAAGTCCAGGTTCAGGTCACCCTGGAGAACCAGCGCAAGTCGTGGGCCACGCTCAAGTTCGAGGTTACCGACACGGGCGTGGGCATTCCGGCTGACCGTCTGGAAAGGATCTTCGGATCCTTCACCCAGGTCGACGCCTCGATCACGCGGCAGTATGGCGGCACCGGGCTGGGGCTGGCCATCGTCAAGCAGCTGCTGGACCTGATGGGCGGCGAAATCGGCGTCGAAAGCATCCAGAGCGAAGGGGCCACCTTCTGGTTCACGGTGGGTTTCCCCTCCGAGAGATCGCGCAGCAACTCCCACCGCTCCGATCGTGTCCTTATCGTACATGACGATGGGGAACTGCGGATCGGCCTGGAAGAGCAGCTGACCTATCTGGGTTACAAGGGCGTCCTCGTCGAACCCGATGGAGCCGCCCCCCGCCTGCAGGCGGCGGCCGAGGATGAAAGCCCCTTCTCCGCCGTTCTGGTGGGCAGCCACAAGGGTCGCAAGGCGGCCCAGGCCATCGTCAACCGGATCCGGAAGGAACTCGGCGGGGACATCCCACAGATCATCCTGCTGTGCGATCTGGGTTGCATGGTCCCCAGCGAGGAACTCGAGGAATTCGGCCTGTATTCCTATCTGACGGTCCCGGTCCACCACGGAAAACTGGAAGCCACCCTGGGGGAAATAACCGGACGCCTTCCGGAAAAGGGATCCCACAGGGATTTCAGGACCCGGGGCCTGGCCACGGTCGAACAGGAAAATGTTGTCGAAAACCGGGGTGACGGGGCCGGCGACCCCAACCCCTTGGTGCTTCTCGCCGAGGACAATCCCATCAACCAGAAGGTCGCCTGTCTGATGCTGGCCAAGGTCGGTTATGAAGTCGACGTGGTGACCAACGGCTACGAGGTGCTCGAGGCGGTGGCCCAAAAGGACTATGCCGCCATTCTCATGGATGTGCAGATGCCGGAAATGGACGGTCTGGAAGCCACCCGCCAGATTAGGTCAGGAAATTCGCCCGCCCGGGACCCGTTGATTCCCATCATCGCGCTGACGGCCCACGCCATGGACGCGGACCGGGAGCGAAGTCTGGCCGCGGGCATGGACGACCATGCCTCCAAACCCATCAACTCTGAGACCATCGCCGCGGTCCTGAACCGCCACATCGGCGAATCGGTCCGGGTCCGTCCGACGACCGAAGAACCGGAGAAGGACCTGGAACCCGTTCATCTGGTGCCGACCGTCCGGGTGTGACCCCGGCTGAACGCCACAAAAAAGCCCCGCCTCTTGGAGAGGCGGGGCTTTTTTCATTTTGTCAGGGGACAAGCTTCAGGGCCACCGGCAGATGATCGCTCATGTTTCGGTCGTACTCGCTCCAGCCCCCGGGGAATCCTTGATAAAGGGGCAGGACCTCCACGGTGGCTGCGGGTTCCGAAAAAGCCGAAAACAGGGGCGCGGTGATCAGGAGATGGTCCAGGTGGCTCGGCCAGCCCGGGAAGGACCAGCCAGTGGACGGTCCCTCGGCGATTTCCATGTCCACGAATTTCCAGGTGGCGGGATCATCCAGGAAGACCTGGAACACGTTGCTGGCCGGACTGTCGGTCAGGCTGTCGTTCAGATCGCCCACCACTATTACTTTCCGGCCCGCGTAGTTGGTGCGGACATACTGGTCGAGCAGCAGGCTCGCATCGCGGCGCCGAACCTCCTCATCCCAGGGGTCCCCGTCCAGGAAGTTGTCGCCGCAGCATTTGAAATGATTGTTGATGACCACCACCGAAACGCCCTTGAACCGCCCCTCCATCACGTAGGGCGGCCGGGGAAATTCCCTCGAATACCCGGTGAGGATCTCGGCAACCGAATCGACGACCCAGTCGCCGTCGTTCCGATAGAGATAGGCCAGATTGATGTTGTAACTCGAGCTGTTGGCGCGCACACCGGTCCAGCCGGCCAGTTTGTCGTCGAGGTCCTGGAAGTAGTCCGGGTTTTCGATTTCCTGCAGGGCCAGGATATCCACACCGAGAGTCATGATCGCCCGCGCCACGAGGTCGACCGTGACGGCATTGCTTTTGGGAAAATGCTCGATGTTCCAGGTCACCACTTCCAGGGTGGCGTCAGTTCCGAATTCCAGTCCCTGGAAGGGGTTCTCATGGGTGTAGATCCCGTCGAACAGGATTTCCCCGCCCGCGGCCAGTTCACGCCGGCGGGAAAAAGGGGCGGTCCACTCCGGTACGGGCTGCCAGGTGATCACATACTCGCCAAGACCGGCGCCGGCCAGGGTGGTGTCGCCCCGGCCCTCGAGCGTCGTCCCGTCGGGACGGGCCAGGCTCCAGGGAGGGTCCAGGCTGTCCGGTTCGCCGTCGATGACGACCCTGCCGGCCGGGATCGGCGGCGGCGTGGTAGTCGATACGCTCTTCTCACCGCAGCCGGTCATGAAAAACAGGCTCAAGGAGAGTAGGACTATCGCCGCCCCCAGGGACCCGCAAACGTCGAGGAGTCGCCGTGACATCACCTATTCCCCGTACTTCTCGATGATTTCCACGAGGCCGCTCGAGCAGGCCGCACAGAAGGGCTTGACACCTTTGGTGAACATGATGCAGTCGAGCTGGGAACGAAACAGCCCTTCGGCACTGTAGCCCGCCCCTTCGAATGCGCCGACGATGTCTGCGGCGGGATTGGCGGCGAACCAGGCGTCGACTTCCTGCTGGTGGTCCCAGGACAGTTGCTCACCCTCGGCCTTCAGCACCGCGATTTCCTCTTCCGGGGCCCCGCTGCGCATGAGTTCCCCGATCCGCCTGTTGATGTCGCCGCGCCTAGCCTGGTAGGCCAGGTCCATGGCGTCGTAGGTGGCCTTGTTCCATTCGGTCGGCAGATCGCCGCCGGTGGCCAGGTCGGCCCACTTCAGGTTCGCGGGGTCCAGCAGGGCGGTGATGTTGCGGTCGCTCGGCTCCTGTCCCGGCGGGTAGAAATCGGTGTAGGCCACATTCGAGGTGTAGTACTCGTCGGCCAGCCCGGCGAAACTGTGGCCGAATTCGTGAAGGAACACGTACTCGCTCCACTGGTTGTCGCTGGTGAAGGTGCAGAACAGGTTGTAGATACCGCCGCCCCCGTACCGCTCGTGGTTGACCATGATATACAGGACGTCGTAAGGCACGGCCTGGGCGATGTCCCGCATGGCCCGGTTGTCTTCGGTCAGCATGTAGCGCTCCGACCCCAGTGAATCGAAGGTGCAACCCAGGGCGGTGCGCCTGTGGACCCCGCGGCTGGGTTCGTCGCACCCGGATTCCTGCGAGGGCAGCAGCACGCCGCGCACATTGATTCGGTGGCGGTGCGAAAAATAGGGCTCGTGTCCGACCATGAGGTCGGAAAACCTCTGGACGTCCGCCCTGAATTTTTCGACCTCGTCCGCGGTGTACCCCTCGCCCACGATGGCGACGTCCACGCACCCGTGGGGGTCGCCTTCGATGGCCCCCTCGACGGTGATGATGCCGGCAGGCGGCGGATCGCGACGCACCTCCCAGCTGTTCGGATCGATGGCCGTCCGGAAAAATTCATTCAGCTCACCTTTGGCGTCGCGCGACTCCAGGGCGAATTCCACGGGCGCCCTGGGCAGGGGAGCCAGCACCGACTCGTGGTAGGTCCGCATGACACCTTCGCCCGCTGGACCGGTGGTCTGCCACTCTCCGAAATAGGACGAGAACCCCTTGGACCAGATCAGTTCGGCGCTGGCCGTGTCGTAGATCTTGGCGTAGGCGACGCCCAGGTCCAGGTCGTCGATCAGATGCTTCCGGCTGCCGGCCCACGTACCCTGACGCCATAGCTGGTCCAGGGACACGAACTCCTCGGCCGCGTTGCCGGTGTGGTGGTAATCGATGCGCAGGGTCTCGTCATGGAAAAGGTCCTCGAAGGCCGGGCCGGCGGCCGCACCTGTGGGCACCAAAAATACGGCCAGGACAGCAAGAAACAACGGGACGGATTTCATGGCGTCTCCCGGGAGTTTGAGGTTTAATCTGGAAGATAACACCCGGCCCAACAGCCTCCAAGAACGTCCGGCCTGCTGTCGCTGTCACCGAAAACAGGGGAGTCGTCAGAATGTTCCGTCCGCGGTCCCTTTTCATTTTGGAAATTGCCCTCATCATTGCCGTCCTGGCAGGATGCTCCTCCACCACGCCCGGGCCCAGGGTCTCCACCCCCACCGAAGAGCCGATCCTGGTGGACGGCCAATCCCTGCCGCCCCTCACTTTTCCCGGGATATTCATCAACATCGAACCCGGGGCGCGTCTGGGCAGCGCCTTCGAAGGCGCAGGCAAGTCGCGATCCTACGACTACAGCTGGGGCCCGAATTTTTCCGCGGATACCCCGGACATGAATGACGACGTCATCGACATGCTCGGTGAATCCGGCTACCGGACCGTGCCCTGGCAGGACGGGGGCGTGAAAAAATCAACCACAGGGGAACCGGCCCTCGAGTTGCGGGGCACCGTCATGACCCTGGAGATCAATTCCTTTTCCGAAGCGGGCGGCTACCACCAGGCCTACATCGAAGTCACCTGGGAGCTCCACGACCCGGCCACCGGAACCGCTCTTTTCAGAGGCGGCACGGCAGGCTTCAAGAAGCAGAATGAACACAGCGCGGGAATTTTTCGGATGGCGTTCGATTTTGCACTCATGAACCTGCTGGCCGAGGAGAAATTCGTCGCGGCGGTAAAGAACCATTAGACGAAAACCAAACGGGCGGCCCACCCTGGGGACCGCCCGTTGAACCACATGACCGGGGGCGCTGCCTATTGCCGGACCGCTTCCTCCAGGAAGACGCTGTTGGGGATGGTGGTCATCCGTCCCTCTTCCTCCAGCAGGGCATGCACGGGCGTGATGCCCGCCAGCACGCCTTCCCGGCCGTGGATCTCAATCTTTTCCCCGGGCTCGAAAATTTTCCGCGCGTAAAATCCCGCGATGAGGTTGCGGGTGATGTCGCGGGACCCCAGGCCGAAGGTCAGGGCCAGGGCCAGCGATCCGCCCGCCAACAGGATCAGCACCACGGACATGATGATCTCCGTGTCGATCTTCAACTGGGTCACCGCCATCAGTACGGCCAAAAAAACGATCAGGGACGACACGGCCCGGCCTAGGATGGGGGCAAACTCCACGCCCGAATTCCGCGCCGAACTGGTCACCGCCCCGCTGGCGAACTGGGCGATGATCATCCCTATCAACAGGATGAGCGCCGCCGCCAGCAGATTCGGCAGGTAGTTGAAGAAGGCCGTCATGGCGTCGGCCACTGCGGCCAGACCGACCGACTCTGCCGCGCTCTGGATGAACAGGGCCAGGATCAGGTAGTAGACCAGCCGCGACAAGAGATAGCCGGGCGTTTCCTGCAGGCCGAACCTCTCCAGGGTTTCGGTCAGACCGATCCGCTGGAGCAGGTCGTTCAGGCGCAGTTTCTCGAACACGGTCTTGATGGTCTTGGCGGCGATCTTGGCCAGGATGAATCCGACCAGGAATACCGCCAGGGCGGTCAGGGCCTTGGGCAGGAATCCGGCCACCGAAGCGGTCAGCGATTCCAGCACCGAGTTCAAGGCCGACTGAAGGGAAAATTCGTTTTCCATCTCATTCCTCTTTTTGGCGATTTTTGCCGGGCAGCGATTCCAGCAGGGACCGCAGGTACTCCCAGACCGTCCAGACCAGCACGTTGAGCGACAGATCCAGACTGTCGGCGGCCAGGGAACGCCGGTTGATGCTGCGTCGGACCCGACCCCCCAGGTCCGGATGGGGATCCACGGTATGGTCCTTCAACTCATCGATGGGCTTTCCCTGGTCCCTGTCCTGGCCGGGATTAGAGGGCACCGGAATCCCCTTGGCCATAGGCGGCCCGGAAATATTCCCGGGCCCGTTTGATCCTCATCTTGACCGCGGACAAGCCCAGGCCCAGCTGGTCGGAAATTTCCTGGTAGGAAAGGTCGTCCATGTCCCGGAGGATCAACGGCACCCTGAGGGGTTCGGGCATCTCCTGGAGAATCCCCGAGATTTCGGCCTGGGTATCCGCGGCCCGGGTCGCGTCGTCCGCCGAGGCGCGGGAATGCAGGGCCTTGTGGGCTTCCAGACCGGGTTCTTCCAGATCGACGAATGACCGGCCCTTCTGGCGTCGCAAGTGGTTCAGGCAGTGGTTCACCTTGATGCGTCCTACCCAGGTTGCGAAACTGCTGCGGCCTTGAAACCTCTTCAGATTGAAATAGGCCTTGACCATGACTTCCTGGGCCAGATCCAACGAGTCTTCCTCGTTGCCGCTCAGGTAGCGGCAGTTGGTCTGGACCCTCGCCTGATGGCGCCGCATAAGCTCGTCGAAGGCCCGGAGATCTCCCTGCGGTGCCATGCACGCTCTTTTCACCAGGATTTCGTCGGATTCCCTCACGCTTACTTCTTTCAGACAGACCGGGACCGGGAAAGTCACATTCCCTTTCAAAAATATCACGTTCCGGAAGTTTACCGAACATTTTTCGGCCAGGGGGGTGACTTTGGCGCTCCATTGGTGTCTGAAGCGCGATTGGAGGGCTAGGTCCCGTTTCCATGACCGCCCCCGCGGGGGCCAATCGTTTCCCCAGGAGGAATCCGCACCCGGGAAGTGGAAGTGCAAAAGCCGATTGAAAGGTAGACTCCATCCCCCCTACCTATCATCACGAATGACAACAGGCTTTTGCCGCCGCCCCCGGAACTTCCGGGGGCGGCAAATTTATTCCCGCCCTCTCCGGGAAACAATGTGACTCGAGCGGGATTTCCGGGTCTAGAGTTCGGGCCACGGCCCTGTCTGTCAGGATCGGGAAGCCGAGATCCCCCCTCGGTTCCCGGTCCTGGACAGCCCCTTTCCCGGTCAAGCGAACGGCTGTGGCCGGCCGCGGAATCCAAGGTAGGAATGATATGAACTTCAAGATATCGGACATCCAGAGCATCGGTCCGGACCTGGCCTCCCAGCTTGCCACCGCTTCCATCCGCACCACCAGGGACCTGTTGGCCCTGTGCTCCACGCCTACCGGGCGCCGGCAGGTGGCCCGGGTAAGTGGGCTCGGTGATGACCAGCTCCTGAAGTGGACCAATCTGGCCGATCTGATGCGGATCTCGGGAATCGGCCCCCGCTATTCGGTTCTGCTGGAAATGGTCGGAGTCGAATCGGTCGAGGAACTGAGCACCCATGAGGCCTCCCATCTCACCGTCCAGATGGCCGCAGTGAATTTCAACCAGAGGCTGGGCCTCGAACCACCCTCGGAAAAGACGGTCCGGACCTGGATCAACGAGGCCCAAAGCATGACGTTGATGGTCACCTACTAGGAATTTATTCAGGCTTCATCGGCCCGGGTCTTGACAAAACCCGGGCCTGGGTTTATTCTGCCGCAAATCCTTTAACTGGGGCCCGTGAGCTCCGCAAGGAATTCCTAGATATGATTGCGGCGATATTCAGGACGATTTCCCCGGTTTGGGTCGGCCCCGACGTTCCCCAGGACGTTTGGGGAATTTTTTTACCTTCCGGCGGCTCTTTCTGAAGACCTTCAGGATGTCCAGGAAGCCGTTCCCGGCGACCCTGAAACACGCCTTTAATTGACGACCGAGAGCGTCAGAAGGAGAAGCGACATGGCCACCGCTACCAACGCCGGCCGACACCCTGCCCCCCGGTCCGTCCAGAAGTCCGCCATGTTCACCGCTCCGGGCCGACCCCGTCCGCTGGCCCGACGCCTGGCCATCCACAACCGCGTCGTGCGGACGATACGGGACTATTTCCAATTGAAGGAATTCCACGAGATTCCCGTCACCGCGATGGCGGACCACCCGGCCCGGGTCCAGCTGGATGGCATGATCATCAATGGATTTCCCCAGGTTTGGTGCGAAAGCGAGCTGGTTCCCGTGCGCGGCCGGAAGGAACCGCGTCATCTGCGGGGCTTCAAGCTCCTGGAAGCCGCAGGCAGGGACATGTCCCTCGAGGGTCTGGCGGACCTGCAGGAGGAACTGCTCAAGACAACGGCCATGAACCTGGGGGCCGACCTGCTGGGCGGGCGTGACGTCACCCGCCTGGACCGCATGCTCCATGCCCCCCACCCGCGCTTCACCTACCAGGAGGCCCTGGACACCCTGGAGTCCCGCGGCTGGTCGATCCCCTTCGGCGGCGAGTTGCATCTTGACGCTGAGGCCACCTTGACTCGTTTCTGTGGCAATCTGCCCTTCATGGTTACCCATATGCCCATCCATCCGGAATCAGATAATCCCGGGCACGACCCCGAAGCGGTGGCCGAGAACGTGGCCTACTTCCTGCCCTACGCGGGCATCACCATGAGAGGCCGCATTCGTAAGAGAGATCCTTCCCGGGGCGGATTCAGCGTGGGCCTGGGGCACCTGCTCCAGTACCTGATGGGCCTGGATTCGGTTATGGACACCCTGATCGACCCCATGGACCGCATCGCCCGGCTGATGGAGCCTTCCCAGGGCGACAATCAGTCCCAGGGGAAGGGGAGCACCTGATGGATGCCTTCATCGCCCTCGAAAACGGCCGAGTTTTTTCCGGTCTGATGTTCGGCGCACCGTTCGAGGCCGGCGGCGAAGTCGTCTTCCACACCGGGATGACCGGTTACCAGGAAATCCTGACCGACCCCAGCTACGCCGGACAGGCGGTCGTTTTCACCGCCGCCCACATCGGCAACTACGGCATCCATAGGCAGGACCATGAATCGACCACCATCCATCCGGCCGCCGTCCTGGTGCGGGATTTCTGCCGGCGCAATTTTCACCGTCGCAGCGAATTCAGCCTCGACCAGGTTTTGCGGCAAGCCGGGGTGCCGGCTCTCGCCGAAGTGGACACCCGCGCGCTGACCACCGCCCTGCGGGAGCACGGCACCTGCCGGGGCTACATCGGAACAGGTGACCCCGATCGGCTGATCGCCAAGGCCCGCGCCCTCGAACCCATCGGCGCGGTGGACTGGGTGCGGAGGGTGACGACCCGAAACATCACTTCCTTTCCCGGAGATCCCGGCACCGACCGTCCCTTCGAGGTGGCCGTTCTCGACTGCGGCGTCAAAAAAAGCATCCTGGGACGTCTCGTGGCCGAAGGTTGCCGCGTGCGTGTCTTCCCGGCGGCCACCTCCGCCGCTGAACTGCTGGCCGCCCCCACCGAAGGGGTTTTCCTTAGCAACGGGCCGGGGGATCCCGCTTCGCTACCCTACCTCGTCGATACGGTCCGGGATCTGGTGGCGGCGGGAATCCCGATTTTCGGGATCTGCCTGGGCCATCAGCTGCTGGCGCGGGCCCTGGGTGCGGAAACCGTCAAGCTGCCCTTCGGCCACCACGGCGCCAACCACCCCGTGCAGAACCTGGCGACCGGCCGGGTCGAGATCACCAGCCAGAACCACAACTACACCGTGCCCGCGGACAGCCTCGACTCCACCGTGGCGAAGGTCACGCACCGCAGCCTCAACGACGATTCGGTCGAAGGGCTGGCCACCCTTTGCGGTCGGGCCTATTCGGTCCAGTACCATCCCGAGGCGGCGCCCGGGCCCAGCGACAGCCTCTATCTCTTCAAACGGTTCCGCCAGATGATGCTGGTCGGACGGTCCGCCACCCCAGTACAGAAATTGGACAAACATGCCGCGACGGGATGATATCGAAACGATCCTGGTCCTGGGGTCTGGCCCCATTGTCATCGGCCAGGCCAGCGAGTTCGATTATTCGGGAACCCAGGCGGTCAGGGCGCTCAAGAACGAGGGTTACAAGGTGGTGCTCATCAACAGCAACCCCGCCACCATCATGACCGACAGCGAGCAGGCCGACGCCACCTACATCGAACCATTGACCTGGGAAATGGCCGAAAAGATCATCGTGGCCGAAAACGTCGACGCCATCCTGCCGACCGTCGGCGGCCAGACCGGCCTGAACCTCGCGATCGATCTGAAAAGGAACGGGGTGCTCGACCGCCACTCGATCGAACTTATCGGCGCCGGGGTGGAATGCGTGGAACTGGCCGAAGACCGCGAGAAATTCAAGGCGGTCATGGAGAGCATCGGCCTGGAAACCCCGCGCAGCGTGCTGGTCACCTCGCTGGACATGGTCGACCGGGCGATGGAGGAGATCTCCTTTCCCATGATCCTGCGGGCCAGCTTCACCCTTGGGGGGGCCGGCAGCGGCATCGCCACCGACCGCGAGGAATTTGTCGAGCTGCTTCGCGAGGGGCTCAACCAGTCCCCCGCTGGCAGCGTGCTGGTCGAGGAATCGGTGCTGGGGTGGAAGGAATACGAACTGGAAGTCATCCGGGACCACGCCGGCAACGGTATCATCGTCTGCAGCATCGAAAATTTCGACGCGATGGGGGTGCACACCGGGGACAGTGTCACCGTGGCCCCGGCGCAGACCCTGACCGATCGGGAATATCAGCGGCTGCGGGACGACGCCCTCAAGGTGCTCGACGCCGTCGGCGTGGTGACCGGCGGCAGCAACGTGCAGTTCGCCGTGGATCCGGATTCGGATCGGGTCATCGTCATCGAGATGAATCCCCGGGTCAGCCGCAGCAGCGCTCTGGCCAGCAAGGCCACCGGTTATCCCATCGCCAAGATCGCCGCCCTGCTCGCGGTGGGTTACACCTTGCCCGAGCTGCCCAACGAGATCACCGGCACCAGCAGCGCCTGTTTCGAACCGAGCATCGACTACACCGTGGTCAAGATTCCCCGCTGGTCCTTCGAGAAGTTCCCGGGCACCTCCGGGCTGCTGGGCACCACCATGCAATCGGTGGGTGAAGTGATGGCCATCGGCCGCACCTTTCGCGAAGCTTTCCAGAAAGCCCTGCGTTCTCTTGAACTCGGTTTCGACGGCTGGGAGAGTTCCGCCAGCGGTCGATCCCTCGCGGAACTGCGTCGGGACCTGGCCCTGCCTCAGCAGGGCCGCCTGGCCGATTTGCACGAAGCCTTCCGCTGCGGACTCGAGTCCGAGCAGCTGCACCGCATCACGGGCATCGACCCCTGGTTTCTGGACAACCTGCAGCGTTTGATGGAAGTGGAAGGACGCTTGCGGGGATTCACCCTGAGCGAATTGCCGGCCGAGCTGCTGCGAGAAGCCAAGCGGGAAGGCTTCAGCGACCGCCGCATCGCCCGGCTTCTGCAATGGCCGGGACGGGGCCCCGAAACCGGTTCGGCCGAAAACACCCTCGATCTGAAAACCGCTCTGATCCTGGCTGCCCGCAAGGCCGCCGGCCTCCAGCCTGTCTTTCGCCGGGTGGACACCTGCGCGGCCGAATTCGCGAGCGAAACTCCTTATCTCTACTCGACTTGGGAAGACGGTCCTTGCGAGAGCCGCCCCACCGGACGGCGCAAGGTCATCGTGCTTGGCGGTGGCCCCAACCGTATCGGCCAGGGCATCGAATTCGACACCTGCTGCTGCCACGCGGTCCAGGCCCTGCGCTCCGAAGGCATCGAGGCGATCCTGGTCAACTGCAACCCCGAAACGGTGAGCACGGACTACGACCTGTCCGACCGTCTCTACTTCGAACCCCTGCGGTTCGAAGAGGTCATGAACATCATCGACACCGAAAAACCCGACGGGGTGATCCTGACCCTTGGCGGACAGACGCCCCTGAACCTGGCCGCCGCCCTGGCCGAGGCCGGGGTGAAGATTCTGGGGACAGGCGTGGCGGCCATCGACCGGGCCGAAGACCGCGACCGGTGCGGCTTGCTCCTGAACGAACTCGACATTAAATTTCCGAAGGCCGGCAGCGCCTTCAATATCGATGAAGCGCTGGTCACCGCCGCCGAAGTGGGGTACCCTGTGATGGTACGGCCCAGTTACGTTCTTGGCGGACGGGCCATGCGTGTCGTCTACGATGACGAC
>RCNC010006126.1_pt1 | contig 14591 bp, 8 predicted proteins | sample 2041301 | NCBI WGS metagenome assembly RCNC01 (sample SAMN09708231, study PRJNA481090) | Marine sediment metagenome, whole genome shotgun sequencing project. | biome: marine sediment; feature: ocean; material: sediment; isolation source: Sewage treatment plant 13A marine sediment (STP13A) ... | reverse complement strand
GGAACGACCCGCCGGCGCCGCCCCGGACGTTGCCGGCGATCACATTCGACGGGCGCATCGACGAGCTGGTTTCCGGCTCCGACCATCGGTTTGGCCGGTTGACCGCCACGTGTGCATACGACGGCACAGAGTTCGAAAACCTGGACGCCACTGTCCAGATCAGCCCTGACGACGCGCTGGTCGTTCGGATCGACCCGTCCGAGACCGTCGGACACGACCTCCATGTCACCGCCACCAACGTAGGAGAGTTGCTCGGTGCACTGATCCCAAAAAGTGAATTCCACGGCGGTGCGCTCGACATCACGGGCCACAAGGCCGCCGCGGATCAGCCGCTGACCGGCCACATCCGGCTCGAAGACTTCAAGGTCACCAGTTCCGATGTCCTGGAGCGCCTTCTCCAGATTGCCAGCATCGGTGGCGCGCTCGAAGGGTTAGAGGGCAAGGGCCTCCACTTCTCCAAGCTCGCGTCAGACTTCGAGTATCTGGACGAACAGCTGAAGATCGCGCATTTTCGCACCCACGGCGAGTCGATCGGGCTCACTGCCGACGGTTCGCTGGACTTCACCTCCAGTGTGTTCGACCTTCGCGGTGTAGTGGTCCCCGCCTCGCGAATGCAGCATCTGCTCGGCAAGATTCCCGGGCTGGGCACCATCCTGACCGGCACCAAGGATACCGGGCTGTTCTCCGTCAACTATGAAATCAAGGGTTCTTCCGATGATCCGAAGATCACCGTCAAGCCGCTGTCGGTGCTCACCCCGGGCATCCTGCGTGACCTCTTCCACTTCCACGACGACCCGAAGGAATCGAAGAAGAAGCACAAAGACAATTAACCGGCGCGTGGATCGGCCTCGCGAGTGTTTCGCACTACGCGGGCTTCTCCACCACCATGTAGACCACCCCACCCGTGCTGTCGTACACCGGCTGGAAGCAGGTGTCGTTCGCGACGTAAACGCTACACCTCTGGTGGTGGTGAGCTCCGCCCCGGGATCACAAGAGCCGTATATTATTCTTCTTCAATTCGTCCAGCATATCCTCGGGCCACACTCCGCACTGAACCTCGCCGATGTGGGCCTTGCCCAGCAAGAACATACAGAGCCTCGATTGCCCGATGCCGCCCCCCACTGACAGGGGAAGTCTGCCCTCGAGCAGTGCCCGGTGGAATGCCAGTTCTTTTCTGTCCTCGGTCCCGGTCATCTCCAGTTGCCTTGCCAGGGCCTTCTCATCCACGCGAATACCCATGGACGACAACTCGAATGACCGCTCGAGGACCGGACTCCAGACAACGATATCGCCGTTCAGTCCCCGACCGTGTTCGGTCTCCGTGGACCAGTCGTCGTAGTCCGGGGCGCGGCCGTCGTGGGGCTCTCCACTTGCCAGCGGTGCTCCAATGCCAATGAGGAACACAGCTCCGTGCTCCCGGCAAATTCGATCCTCCCGCTCTCTGGGGGGCATGTCGGGAAAGCGCCGCTCCAACTCAGCGGTGTGAACGAATGCGATGGACTCGGGCAATACCGGCCTCAAGTTCGAATACTTTTCGCACAAATAACTCTCCGTGGTCCGCATGGCGGTGTAGATCTTCCCCACGATCTCGGTGAGAAACCCAACGGTCCGATCCTCGGGACTAACGACCAACTCCCAGTCCCACTGGTCCACGTAAGCCGAGTGCAACTCGTCGAGATCCTCATCCGGACGAATAGCGTTCATGTCCGTGTACAGCCCCTCTTGCGGCTTGAACCCGTAGTCGGCGAGTGCCATGCGCTTCCACTTGGCCAGAGATTGCACTATCTCCGCCGGGGCACCGTTGAGGGACTTGATTCCAAACGCCACTGGCTTTTCCACACCGTTGAGATCATCGTTTATTCCCGTACCCGCCATGACGAACAGGGGTGCACTCACCCTCGACAGGTTGAGGCCCTCGGCTAATTCCCGTTGAAAGTGGTGCTTTATGACCAAGATGGCTTCCTCGGTTTGCTTGAGATCCATGAGCGGATTGTATTTCTTCATTGTCCTTGCCCTCAGTTTCTATTATTGGGTCCCGGTAAATCGGGTCTTTTTCATCTGAACCTTCCGGCGTCTATTCTGCCACCGCTTTTTGTTAGTATTTGATGATATACGGTAAAGCCTTGGGAGTAGCGACAGACCACAGCTTCTTTTGCCTGAGTCCGGGTTGCTCTTTCACCCTGGAGTACTTATATTCAGATCAAGGCGATGCACGTGCTTGCTGCCCGCAGTCTCTGTTCCGGTCCCCTTTAGAACTTGAAAACTGAACATGATCCAATTGATCGTAAGAAAATCGTTCAGGAAAACGGCGGCGGCGTATTCGAGATGGCGATCATCGGATCGACGTTCGGACCAGGCCGGACCTTCTTCCAGGAGAGCGACACGGTGCGCATCATCTCTTCCTGGTCGCCGGCACCATAGGTGCTCAACTGAACGTGGATGCAGTCTCAGCCCAAAGGGGTTGCTACGAGGAGGGTTGATTCCCCTCAGTTCCACCAGCACTTTCAAGGGGTTACGGTAACGCCGTAATCCTTTTTTGTTGCTCGCAAGCTAATGGTAAGCTGCAGGTCCTCATATATGTCCAAGGATCCCCCCCCGCATCCTCCCATGATGTCCTTCCCACTTTAAGTAAAACTCTCCTGCTAACAATTCGTTATTAGTGGTGTCTATACAACTGACGAGTGGGGGTAACGACATTGGACGACACTGACGCCCTGTTGGTTGAGCAAACACTGAACGGATCGCTGGAGTGCTTCGACGTGCTGATGCAAAGGCACGAGCGGGACGTCTACCGGGCGGTCTACGGATACGGCAAGAGCCGGGAAAACACAATGGACATCTGCCAGAATACGTTCCTCAAGGTCTACCACAACCTGGGCAGCTTTGATAACCGCAGCAGTTTTCGGACCTGGATGATGCGTATTGCCATGAATGAAGGGCTGAACTGGGTCCGTTCCCAGGCGCGAAAGGTGCCGCAGAGCAGGGTGGAGATGGATCCGGCACTGCTTGCATCCGAGAACGACCAGGAGAGGATGCTCCTGGACAAGGAACAGCAGGAGCAGGTGGTGGCGCAGTTGCAGTGCCTCAACCATCGCCAGCGGCTTGCCGTGACCCTGCGCTACTTCCAGGAAATGTCGATCCGGGATATCGCCGCCGTGCTGGAATGCAGCGAGGGCGTCGTTCGCAACATCCTGTTCAGAAGCGTTCGCCGGCTGAGAGCAGCCGTTGACTCGCCCTAGGAGAAGAACAATGAGCGAGTGTGAGCACTATTTTCATCAGGTCGAGCAACTGCGGCAGCACAAGTTGGACGACGAGTCGCGACAGCAGCTCTTTGCCCACCTCGCCGAATGCACTGACTGCCGTGGTCTGTTCGACCTGCAGAATGACCTGGCAGTCGCCGGCAGCGGCTACGGGGACCCTGCTCCCGGCGACCTGGCCGCCATGCGGGGCCGGGTGCTGGACGAGATTCGGCGCACGTCCCCGGTCACGGCCGGGGGAGGACAGTCCTGGATGGCGGGATGGGTAAGACCCGCCCTGGCCGCGGCCGCGGTGTTGCTGCTGGTCATCACCGGTTTTATCGGCGGGCGGCAGAGCGGAACGGAACAGCCGGCAGCTCCGCTGTCATTGCTCGATTCCATCGAGAATGTGGCTTTGCAGAACCGTTCGCTCAGTGACGTGGAGGAGTCCCCGAGCATTTTCTCCCAGGTCAGGTTACGGGAACAGGAGGGTGGACAGGTGATGCTGGCTTTCGACGTTAGCAGGCATGTGGAACTGACCCGGCCCCAGGATGACCCGCTGGTCCGGGAGGTGCTGGTTCACGCCCTGCTCAACCCCTCCTCCCTCGATACCCGGCTGAAGGCGATCAGGTATGCCAGCGGAGTGGTGGAGCCCAAGGTCCGCCAGGCCCTGGTCTTTGCCATGCTCAATGACCCCAGCCTTCCGGTGCGCCAGCGGGCCATGGATTCCCTGTCTGAAGGCCCGCTGGACCCGCACACCGAAGAGGCCCTGCTCGAGGTCCTCATGCATGATTCATCGGAGCAGATGCGGCTCAAGGCCATTGAGCTGCTGGCAGCATACGAACCGAGTCCAGAAGATTTTCACCGGACGATGACATCGTCCGGCGCCCTGGAGGATCCAGTTGTCGCGGCCAGGATCCACCAATTGACTGACCTGTAAATGATCCAGACTCAAGGAGCACACATCATGTTCAAATTTCGACTGGTTATCCTGATCCTGCTGGCCTTCACCATCACTGGCGGCATTTCAGCCGCGACCACGCAAAAAGAGATCCAGGTCCAGCCCGGGGGCACCCTGGCTCTTGACCTCCAGGCGGGCGGTGACGTCATCATCACCTGCTGGTCCAAAGGTATGGTGGCGGTGACCATGGATACGTCCGGGCCGGATCAGGAGAATGTGACAGTTGACGCACGGCTGGATGGATCCCGGGTGGTGGTGAGCAGCGAGTTCATCCAGAAGAAAAATATGCAGCAGTCGGACATCACCATCGAGATCAGCCTTCCTTTCACTTTCGACATAGAACTGTTTTCAATGGGTGGCGGGCTGTCCGTCAACGGTTTGGAAGGACGGATCTCCGGTAAAACCATGGGCGGCGAACTGACACTGCAGAACCTGAAGGGTGAACTGAAACTGACGACCATGGGGGGTGATGTCTCGCTGACCATGTCTGAAGTGGACGGTAGTCTCACAACCATGGGCGGCAGAATGCTCCTGGAGGATGTGGTCGGTGATGTGAAGGCCAAATCCATGGGCGGTGAGGTCATTCAGCGCAACGTCACCGGGCGGGACGGCAACAGCACCGGCGAGACCGTGAAGATATCCACCATGGGTGGTGATATTGAGGTCTCCGAGGCTCCGGCGGGAGCCGACGTGCACACCATGGGCGGCAACATCACCATCGAGTCGGTTTACGAGTTTGCCAGGGTCAAAACCATGGGTGGCGATATCCTGATCAAGGCTGCGGACGGCCAGGTGAAGGCCACCACCATGGGAGGGGACGTGGCTGTGACCGTGGTTGGCGGAACTGGTGGAGACGTGGAACTGGTTTCCATGTCCGGTGAGGTCCATCTCACCGTGCCGTACGGGTATTCCATGGACGTCGACATCGAATTGGACTACACCAAGCAGAGCTCGAGAGATTACAAGGTGGTCAGTGACTTTGACCTGAGCCAGAGCGAGTCTCCTGATTGGGACTACGACAACGGTTCACCACGTAAAACCATCTCGGCAACGGCTTCTGTTAACGGCGGCGCCAACAGGATCAAACTGCGCACAGTGAACGGCAACATCTACCTCCACCAGGGGAACTAGTATCCGGGAAGGGGAGACAGGGGTTACGGTGACTTCACCGTAACCCCTTTTTGCTGGCTGCCGTCGGTTGTAACCACTCCGAGCTTGTTGACGAATCGACCCTGAACCTCTAGGGACCGGGGTGGACACTATTCCGTGTATCCCAGGGAACGCAGTTGTTCCTTGAGGTCCTCGGTCACTTCCACCCGAGGGCCTGCCGTTGCCTCCGGGAGCCGGGCCAGGATCAGCGCCAGTTGCTGTTCCAATTCGGTGAGGATTTCCGGATGCCTGGCCGCCACGTTCAGCGACTCCAGGGGATCGCGCCCCAGTTCGAAGAGCAGCGGTTCCTGCGGGGGAGGCGGTCGGTAATACTTCCAGTTCCCGGATCGCAGGGTAACCGGTGTTTGGTCCTGCAGATCCTGCTGGGCAATGGCCGGTCGGGGTTCCTCGGATCGGCCTTTCACCAACTCCATCAGGCTTTGTCCCTCGAATACGTCGAGCGGCGGAATGTCCACGATATCGAGAATGGTCGGCAGGATATCGATACTCCGCACCATCGGCCCCACCGTCTTCCCGGAAAAATGGTTGCCGGGAAACTTGATGATCAACGGCACCCGGAGCAGCTCATCGTACAGTGTGTGTGAATGCCAACCCATGATCCCGTGCTCGCCAAACTCCTCGCCATGATCCGAAGTGAAGATCACCAGTGAGCTGCGGTAGATCCCCTCCTGCTTCAGCCACTCCACCAGCACGGAGAATGCCTGATCCATCTGCCGGATCTCCGCGTCATAGAGCGTCTTGATATGCGCTTTGTCTTTTCTGGTGAGATGGAGCTCACCCCGGTTTATTTTGTTCAGCAACTCCAGGGAAATGGCATCGGGCAAGTCACCCTGGTAGTCCTCATCAAATTCATCGATGAACCTCTTCTCCGGGGTGTAGGGATGGTGGGTGTGATAGCTGTGCAGGAACAGGAAGAACCGGCCCTCCTCCCGGTTCTCCAGCCAGTTGACGGCGCTGCGAACCGTGTCCTCGAACCGCGAATACTCGCTGGCGCCATGCTTCACGCTGGTGTATTGGTCAAAGCCCTGGGCAAAGCCGAACTGTGCAGAGAGCTGAGCTCCGTCATTGAACGAAACCGTCTGGTAGCCATCGCCCTGCAGGAGCTCCGCCATGGTGACCGCCTGCGCGGGCAACGGGGCGTTTCTGGAATAGAAGGCGCCGTGGTGGCTGGGCAGCAGTGACGTGAATAACGAGGCGTGGGATGTTGTGGTCGACGGGGCCTGGGCAGATGTGGAGAGAAAGGTGACACCGTCATCACTGAGCAGGTCGATGTTGGGTGACGTGCTCCGCTCATACCCGTAACAGCCCAGGTGATCGCTGCGCAGGGTGTCGATTGATATCAGGAGGACATTACACCCTGGTCTACCGTAGTCACCCAGCGAGAAGCGAGGGCTGAAAATGGCAAAATAGAGTGCGGTGCAGACCAGTGCCACTGTTGTCAGCAAAACAAGAATGGATTTCATTTTCCGGCTGGACGTCGGCACCTGCAACCCCTCGCATGGTCTGTTCAGCTGGGAATATACCACTGAATGAAACGGCTACACACTATGTTCGTGCCTGCTCCCTGCTCCAGAACCATTGACGGTTTTGGGGTGGATGGCTATGCTTTATTGTCAATCTCAATAATATTCCTCCCCTGAATCATCGATAGTTATCACTCCGGACGACACAGATGGACATGAAAATAATCAGCTGTATATTCACCGTTTTTCTGTTGTTCTGGATGCCCGGGCTGACCGGTCCGCTGGTTCTGGCCCAGGACCAGGCCGCGATGGATGAGCCGGGGGTGGTCGAAGCCGAGCCGGTTGAACGGACGAGGGTCGATCGCCTGATGGACACCAAGCAGACCCTCGAGCAGTACCGGCTGATGCTTGCGGAGCTGGACCATGAGCAGGAAGAGTGGCGGCAATTCGTCGATAGGCTCGCCGGGGATATTGAGTACGTCACCGGGACGCTGGAAAAAGCCCAGGTGAAACTGGATGAACTGGGAGCTGAAGATAGTACCGGCGAGAGAGCCGATCTCGAGGCCATGATCCCACAGTTTGAAGCGTGGCTGGTGATTCTCAAAAACCAGACGGAACTGGCGCTTACCGGTGAGACCGCGGCCGGGGAGCAGAGGCTGGCTCTGGCGAAGTTTATCGAACGGGAAGAACGCCACTGGGCGCAACTCCGGGGAGAAAAGCCAGTTGCGACTGTCCAGGTGCCCACTGCTGTGTCCACGGTGACGCAACCGGCCCCGAGCGGTGATTCAGTCCTCCCCCTCCTCATTCCCGGCATGCCTGCCGGGCCAGCGGCAACAGCGCCCGCACAAATAGAGGCACGGCTGGAAACCACTGAACAGATCACGGCCCTTCGGGAGCTGGAGAGGCTGGAACTGCAGCTGGCAGAGGCTGAACAGGCCGTTGTGGAGTTCGTCAAACGGAAGGAATCCCTGGAGAGGGTGATTCTTCTTGAAGACCGGCTTCTCCAGACAGCCCGGGAGGCCCAGGCAAATCTGGAAAGGGCCCGGCGCTGGTGTGTTGAAATGCAGGAGCGGCGTATAGACGCTGAACCACGGTGGTGGCAAAGACGAGATTTCAAACAGAGTGAAAAGCTCATCGTTGAGCTGATCGATCTGACCACCGCTAATATCGAAGAGCACACTGCAAGCCTGGCGTTTCTCAACAACCGTCTGGATCTGGCCGATCCGGAGGAACTGCTGGTTACGCAAAAGGTGGAGGCTGCCCGTCTGGCGGTCAAGGAGGCCAAGGACCAGCTCTTCTGGCTGCAGAGCCCGCTCCATCCTCGGAACCTCCTGCAGTGGGCCCGCACGCGGGGGCCGCGCATGCTGCTGGTGCTGGTGGTGGCTGGTGTGCTGCTTTTGCTGTTACGGCTCACCGTGCGCCGTGCCACGCGGCTCGTGGTCCGCAAGGGGCGGGACGCGCACACCAAGGGGACCAACCGCGCCGATACCCTGGCCTTCAGTTTCCGCAGTGCCTTCAGTGTCATCGTCCTGATTGGCGGATTTCTGCTGGTGCTCCAGGAGGCGGGGCTGGACATCAAGACCGTTCTCGGCGGCGCGGCCATTCTCGGTGTGGCCATCGCCTTTGGCGCGCAAAACCTGATGCGGGACTACTTCACCGGTTTCCTGATTCTTCTCGAAGACCAGTATGTACTTGGTGATCTGATCACCATCGGCTCGGTCACCGGAACCGTCGAGTCGGTTAACATGCGGATCACGGTTCTGCGCGATCTGGAGGGTCGGGTCCATTTCATCCCCAACGGTGAGATCAAGGGGGTCACCAACCGGACCTACGGCTGGGGACGTGCGGTGCTGGAAGTCCCCGTCGGCTTCGATCAGGATGTGGACCAGGCCATGGAAGTGCTGCAGGGGGTTTCAAAGGAACTGAGAACCGACCCCGTATTCGGTGAGTGGATCGAGGAGGAGCCGGTGATGCTGGGTGTGGACAAGTTCACCGAATACGGTGTGGTGATCAAGTTCATGCTCAAGACCCAGCCGGACAAGGTGTTCCCCATCAGACGTGAACTCCTGAGAAGGATCAAGAATAAATTCGATCAGGTGGGGATCGTGATATCAGTGCCGCACCGGGTGATCATGCAGCAAAAGCCCGAAGACTAGCCCGCGTCCCTTTCGGGAGGCGGTTCTTTGGGGTCGAGACCCAGCCAGAAGGCCGCGGTGAGCATCAGCCGTTCGGCCGGGTTCATCTCGGCACGCTCCTCGATCACCTGCCTGGCCAGCGCCGGGTGGTCGGTGATCAGGCCATCCACACCCCGGCTGATCATCCGCGACATGTTGAGCCGGTCGTTGACGGTCCAGACGTAGACCTGCTTGCCGGCGGCGTGGGCGCGGCGCAGGAAGCGCGGACTGGCGATGCCGATGTGGACGGCGAGGAAGTCCGCGTCCCGGGTGGTCAGGTCACCCACCACCTTGGCGGTGAGCAGCCCCACCGTCCACCGGGGGCGCAGGGCCTTCATCGACAGCACCAGATCGTTGGCCAGGGACATCAAGACGATCTGGTCCTCCATCCCCGTCCGCTCGACGATTTCAGCCACCCGCTCCTCCAGACGGTCGTTGTGCCCGTAGTACTTGAGCTCGATGTCGACCATCGCCCGGTCCTTGCAGAGCTCGAGCACCTGCTCGAGGGTGGGCAGGCGCTGGCCGTTGAACTGGGGCCCGAACCAGCCGCCGATGTCCACCTGCTGCATCTCCCACAGGGTGGCTTCCCAGATCTTGAGCGGTGATCCGCCCACCCGTTTCAGGTCGCTGTCGTGGATCACCACCACCTCTCCGTCGGCGCTTTCCTGGACGTCGATCTCCACCATGTCCGTACCCTGTTCCAGGGCCAGCTCCACGGCGGCAAGGGTGTTTTCCGGTGCGTCCCCCGCCGCTCCGCGGTGGGCAATGACGATCACATCATCGTTGAACGTCTCGCTGTCCACCAGCAGGTAGCCGGCCAGTGCCGCAAGTGCAGTGGTCAGGGCCAGGGCGGTGACCATACGCATCGGCGTCAGCCGCCAGGTATTCCCCGCGGCCGTCTTTCCGGAGGGGGCCGAAATGGAAAGCTGTGCTTCGGGCGTACTGCCCAGCGTGTCATAGAGGCGGACCGTGAGCAGGGCGAGCATCGCCGCATTGACCAGCATGGCGATCAGGGTGAGCAGACCCCAGAGCAACAGGACTGCGCCCACGGCCACCACCAGCACGGCCATGGTCCCTGAAACCCTGGGTACCATCCAGGACCCCACCGCGCCGGCCACCGCCAGCGGTAGTGACGACAGCAGGGCCGCCGCGGCACCCCAGGTTACCAGGGTGACGCCCACGGTCTTTTTGTGCCCGGCCGTGCGTTCGGTGCTGGCGGTCAGCGATCCTGCCGGCGAGAAACCTTCGAAGAGCAACAGCGGCAGGGCCATGGCCCAGCTCAGCAGACGGCGGATGATCAGAATGGCCATTACCGCCAGCAGAACACCGATGGCACCTGCCGCAACGTAGAAGACCGTGGGGCGCTGGGACAAGTAGAAATTGATGTCGTATTTTCTGAGGAGCAGCAGGTAGACCAGGCCGCCCGCGGCGAGGAAGGGCAGGGCAATGAGCAGCGTGCGGACAAAGATGCGCAGAGCCATCAGCACAACCTTCCATGCGTGCCGGGCTCCATAGCGCAGGGCATCGATGGTTGAGATGTGCTGGTTCCTGGTCTGCCCGAAACCGATAGCCATCAGGCAGGCCTGCTCCAGGGCGAGAATGGCCAGGCCTAACGACCCCATCAGCACCAGGGCGGCCATGCCCGCCGGGCTGAGGACGAAGAACAGGATATCCACGTCGGCCACCACTGAACTGCCCCTGGTCATCATGAGAAACTTGAGGGTGAGGCCCGCCAGTGGCGTGAGCACCACGAAAGCGATGATCTGGTAGATCAGGGCGGTGGCCAGCAGTCGCGGCCATGTTCGCAACAGATCGTTGACGGACTTGAAGAACAGAGATAGCGATTGAGTTGGCATTGTATTTTCCCCTGTCCCGGAAATTGTGACGAACAGGCCTTCTTGACGCGCCCTGCCGGGCCAACTATGCTCTTCCAAATGCTTGTGTATGGTCACTATACCGGAGCCATCGCAGGATTGCCAAAACGTTCATGAATGAAGCCGAACCAGACGTGGACCGCAACGACGCGGCCGGGAGTGTTGCCCCTTCCAGTGAGAAGTTCGGGACCTTCCTCGGCGTGTACACCCCCAGCGTCCTGACCATCCTCGGCCTGATCATGTATCTGCGCTTCGGCTGGGTAGTGGGCAATGTGGGTCTCGGCATCACCATCCTCATCGTGCTGCTGGCCAGCGCCATCACTTTCATCACCGCCCTGAGTGCATCGGCCGTTTCAACCAACATGCAGGTGGGGGTGGGCGGCGAATACTTCATGATCTCCCGCAGCCTGGGGCTGGAACTGGGCGGGGCCATCGGCATCCCGCTCTTTCTCTGCCGCACGCTGAGCATCACCTTTTACAGCTATGGCCTCTCCGAATCACTACTGGCGTTCTGGCCCGCGGACTGGGGGGTGATCCCGCCCCACACCGAGATGGCCCTGGCCGCGGCCATCATCGTGGTGATCACCCTCATCGCCGGCAAAAGCGCCGGGCTGGCCCTGCGGCTGCAAATTCCGATCATGATCGCGGTGGGGTTGTCACTGGTGGCCCTGATCATCGGCGCTCTCAGCGGCGGTTTTCAGGCACCTGAAATGGTGCCGACCTACCGCACCGCGCCGCTGGGCTTCTGGTATGTCTTTGCCATCTTCTTCCCCGCGGTCACCGGGTTCACCGCCGGCATCGGCATGAGCGGCGACCTGCAGGACCCCCGGCGGTCGATCCCCCGCGGCACGCTGTGGGCTGTTGCCACCGGGACACTGGTCTACCTCTGCATCCCGGTGCTGCTGGCCGTCACTGCCCGGGTCAGCGGAGCGGAGCTGGCCGAACCCGGGGTGGTCTGGGTCAAGGTGGCGGTGCTCGGTGCCTGGCTGGTCTTTCCCGGCCTCTGGGGCGCCATCCTCTCCTCGGCTTTCGGCAGCGTGCTGGGCGGCCCCCGGGTGCTGCAGGCCCTGGCCAACGACGGCCTGGCCCCCGCGATATTCGCCCGTCTCTCGAGAACCGGCCAGCCGCTGATCGCCACGCTGATGAGCGGGGTCATCGCCCTGGCCGCGGTGGGTCTCGGCGATCTCAACTCGGTGGCCCGCTTTGTCACCATCCTCTTCCTCACCCTCTACGTGATGATCAACCTCAGCGCGGCGCTGGAGAAACTGGTGGGCGACCCGTCCTACCGCCCCACCATCACCGTGCCCTGGTATGTCTCGATTCTCGGGTCGTTAGGGGCCATCGTGGTGATGTTCCTGATCAGCCCCCAGGCCTGCGTCATCGCCATCAGCCTCGAGCTGCTGCTCTATGCCTACCTGCGCCGCCGCAGCATGCGCAACCGCTGGGGTGACGTGCGGGCCGGGTTCTGGATGGCCCTGGCCCGTTTTGCCCTGCTGCAGCTGAAGCGCCACAGCAGTGCGGCCCGCAACTGGCGGCCCAACATCCTGCTCTTTGCCGGCGACCCCAACAAGCGAATCAGCCTGGTACGCCTGGCCTGCTGGTTCAATCAGAACCGCGGGGTGGTCACCGTCTGCCGCCTGATCACCGGCGACCTGGAAGAAAACGCGCCTCGGGTCGAGGAGGCGCGGCAGGAGATGGACCGCGACCTCGAGCAGGAGGGGCTGGTGGCCTTTGGCGAGGTGAACGTGGTCAAGGAATTCGAGAGGGGAGTGGTGGACGTGGCCCAGGCCAACGGCATCGCCGGCCTGCAGTCCAACACGGTGATGTTCGGCTGGTCGCGGCAGCCGGAGCGGCTGCAGTCGCAGCTGCGGATGATGCGAACCCTCTCCGCGCTGGGTTTCAGCACCGTCATCGCCCGCATCAACTGGGCCCACGAACCGGGCCAGCAGAAACGGATCGACCTCTGGTGGGGCGGTCTACAGAACAACGGCGACCTGATGCTGCTGCTGGCCTACCTGCTGACCCTCAACCACCAGTGGAACGACGCCAAAATTTTTGTTCGCTCCATCGCCCGCAGCGAGGAGGAAAGGCAGAAGCAGCTGGCCGCCCTGGCCGAGCTGATTCCCGGTACCCGCATCCAGGCCGAGAGTGAAGTTATCCTGCTGGGGGAGAAAGAGACCATCCCCGAACTGATCCGGGACCACAGCCGCACCGCCGATGTGGTCTTCCTCGGACTCCGCGAGCCGGAGCCCGGCGCCGAGGCCGACTATGCTGCCACCCTCGAGGCGCTGGCATCGGGCCTCAAGACCACCATCTTTGTCCGCTCCGCCGGAAAATTCGCCGGCCGGCTCATCTGATGATCAGAACCTCAGACGGTGGCGTCCCTGTTGAGGTGCTCCACCGCCGCGTGTGGATTCCGCCATCACCGTACCGACCACGCGTCCGCCGTGGGTGAACCAGTTGTCATAGGCGAAGAAATCGATGCCGGGGACCAATGAGACTGTGCCGCTGTCGGCGTTCCAGGCCCGCAGGTGGGCGCCCTGCTCCGGCCCCGGCCCGGACATGGTGAGGATTTCATCGATGTTGTCCCCGTCAACGTCGCCGGTTGCCACTACGCAGCCATAGATTGCAGAGTAGGCAAAGAAGTTGACCCCCGGCATCGGGGTTGCCGGCCCGCCGTCGCTGTTCCAGCCACGCACATGGGCGCTGAACAGGGCACTCGGTCCCGGCCCGGTGATGATCTCGTCGATGCCGTCCCCGTCCAGGTCGCCGCAGGCCACGTTGACGCCCCATTTCAGGGTGCCGTAGGCGAAGTAACTGATGTCCTGAACCGGTTCCACACTTCCCCCGCCGTCCCAGTTCCAGGCCCTGACATGGGGGCCGAAGACCGCACCTGGCCCGGCGCCGGTGATGATCTCGTCGAAACCGTCGCCGTCGATATCACCGCAGGCCACATTTACACCGTATTTCAGGGTGCCGTAGGCAAAGAAGCTGACACCCGGCAGGGCCGTGGTCGAGCCACCACCATCATGGTTCCACCCCCGGACATGGGGGCCGAAGACGGCACCTGGCCCAGCTCCGGTGACGATCTCGGCGAAACCATCGCCGTCGAGGTCACCGCAGGCAACATTTACCCCGTATTTCAGCGTGCCATACGCCAGATAATTCACGCCGGCAAGCGCTGTGCCGTCCAGTTCCCATCCGCGGACATGGGGACCGAAGACCGCCCCTGGCCCGGGCCCGGTCACCACCTCCGACGTGCCGTCACCGTCGAGGTCGCCGCAGGCCACGTTCACCCCGTAACGATTGACACCATAGGCCGTCCACTGGGCCAGGGGAGTGCGCACCAGCGGCGGGTTGAGCGGGCCGGGGCCCGGTCCGGTGACCAGGTTGGCCCATCCATTGTTGTCCCAGGGTATGGAAGCAAAGGTGAGCATGGCCGGGGTGGGATCGATATTACCTTCCGAATCCCGGCAGCGCACCGCGAAGGTGTGGTTGCCGTTCTCGACATCCTCGTAACAGGCGTCGGTTTTCTCCGAGTACTCGGACCATGGTCCACTGTCCAACCGGTGGGAGAAGGTGAGGTTCGCCGGCGGATCGGTATCGTCGATCCCGGCAAAGGAGAAGCAGACCACCGGTGAATCTGTGGTTCCCTCGGGCCCGCTGGTGATGGTGGTGTCCGGCTCGCTGGTTGGTGCCGGGTGGTGGTAGCC
>RCNC010001773.1_pt1 | contig 14591 bp, 8 predicted proteins | sample 2041301 | NCBI WGS metagenome assembly RCNC01 (sample SAMN09708231, study PRJNA481090) | Marine sediment metagenome, whole genome shotgun sequencing project. | biome: marine sediment; feature: ocean; material: sediment; isolation source: Sewage treatment plant 13A marine sediment (STP13A) ... | reverse complement strand
ATTAATTTAAAAGTAGAATCAAGCATTTAAACCTTTAATGCAATATAATCCCAATCTTTTTAATTTAATAAATCTATTTTCTCATCAAAATAAATATCCCTTTCTTAACTCTCTTTGATATCATAATGGTCTTTCAATATTTTAAAGAAGATTTGGACTTATATATTTGGTAAGGTATGTCAGAAATTAAGGGGGAGTAATTTTGAGATATCATTAACATATCTCAATTTGTGTGAAAACAGATAGTTGCAAGGTATCAAAGGTTTTGACAAGTCCGAAATTCTTGAGGTAATCTCAATGTATCACATCAAATACCAGATCTGAGATACGGAATGGATATCACCTATTCGCCTGTCTTGCAGGAATGGAACATATCACAATAATTTCATATGGTATCCGTATCGTTCAAATATACTGGGCATAGATAAAATATCATTCCAAAATTTAGGGAAAAATGCGGCATTCAAAATTTAAAAAATTCTCTTGACCCCAATAATATTATATATCCAGGAAGATATGGAATATGATGACAAAGGTATGAAATTTGAAAAGGATATTAGAACCAGAATCAATGGATAGCTTGGAGGAAGCTATTCCCTATGATGCTTTAGTGTCTGATAAACAAGGAGACATTCTTGACGAATGCTTCGCTTTGTCAATATTAAATATGGGTGTTACAGAAGGAAAAATCTTAGATATTGGGACTGGTACTGGAAGAATTCCAATCAAAATTGCCAAAAAATGCCCTCAATATTTAATAACAGCCATTGACCTTTCTAAAAACATGCTCAAAGTCGCTAATGAAAATAAAAGAAGGTATGGGGTGGAGGATTATATTGAATTTCAATATGGCGACGCTAAAAAGATGCTTTTTGACGACGATTATTTTGATATAGTAATAAGCCATGTTACTTTTCATCACATAGCTAACCCCGTTCCTGTACTGAAAGAGGCAAACAGAATTCTAAAACCTGGAGGGGCTTTAATAGTCAGAGATTTGAAAAGGCCTATAAATAAACTATTGGTTAAATTATTTGTAACAATATTTGGAAGTCAGTTTGATAAAATTCAAAAAAAGCTGTTCCGAGATTCGTTGATGGCAGGTTTTACAAAAAAAGAATTTCATGCATTTGCTGAACAAGCTGGAATAACCGATTATAAAATAACACAACATTTTATTACTCATATTGGTATTGAGAAAAAAGCTATGAATTATAAAAAACCAAAATGTGCATATGAACTACCATCCGGCAATGATCTGAAAATAAAAATGATGATAAAACACTATATCTCAAGATAAGTTAATCAAGGTAGGATCAACTAATTCATCCACTAACAATTTGAAATTATAATTATTGTTGAGTCATAAATTTTGCAATGTCTAGGCATCCTCGCCAAGAACGAATACGATACTGAATTGGGCGTCTACGATGACGCGATCTATGCTAAAGCACGCCGGAAGTTTCTGGCTCAGAACTTTCCGGCCTTGTTAGAGCCATCACAAGGTGTGCTCCGGGCCTTTGGCCTACCGACAGATGATGTGGTGCATGACGTCACCTCCTTGACGAATGACTTGTAAGTTGATAAAAGAGAAACAGGGTATTGGGTTCCATTTTTTGCTCTGCGGTCATGCTTCCGGTAGAGGTAACCGACACTGGGGCCCCTTACGTCTCACTGAACTTCGACTGGATGGCCTTGGTGCTTTGGAGCGAAATGATCGGACAGAAGGTCCCGGAAGGGACTTATCATTCTCTTGAGCGGGACATAGTCCTCGAGACAAGGCCGAAAGGAAGGCCAGAAACATTGTGATAGGTGGGCATGAATTATTCCATTCGATTGGGGATGGTATAAATGAAAAAGGGCTCAACGTAAAACAACTTGTCGATCCTCAGGCAATCACCACCATGAGAATGCCTTTCTCAGGTAGACCGAAATCCGGCCTTAACTTATTTCAGGCCATAGGGCTGATCCTGAATATCCGTTCGGCTGTAGAACAAACGAAGATGGCCCTCTTACGAAACCGCATTGGAAAAGTGATGATTGGCATTTACCTGTTTATTGCTGACGGCACCGGGGCCGCTACCGGATTCGAGGTCGACCACGATACCCAGTCCTACCGCTTTACCGACCGTGTGGCCGATAGGTCCTTCCTTTTTTCAACGACGCCCCAGGCGATAAAGAGTTAATCCATTGGCTATTCGCCCATATCATTACCTGCTAATATATTTTTTGATACCTCTGGGCTACTATATTCTGCGCTTCTACCTCTCTATGCTGAGGGTCCGGGTCATCGGCGAGGAAATAGCCCTCGGGTGCCTTGCAGATTATGAACGAATGATCGTTGCCGTATGGCATCAACGCTTTTTACCTGCTGTGGCCTATTTCAAGAAATTCAGATATCTCAAACCCATTGTCATGATCAGTCAGAGCAAAGACGGAGAGTGGGCCGCAAGGCTTGCAGACCGACTGGGATTCATACCGGTGAGAGGTTCCAGTTCGAAAGGTGGAACAACAGCCCTTTTGGCCATTACGGAAGCACTTAAGAAAAACCCGGTCGTTATTCATATCGTGGACGGGCCCAAAGGACCCAAGGGGATTATCAAGCCCGGGCTCATCAGTATGGCCCAATTATCCGGCAGTGTCATTCTGCCGATCATCGTATCCGCTAAAAAGGCTTGGATTTTAGGAAGCTGGGACCGATTTCTGATCCCCAAACCTTTCAGCGAGGTGACCATCGAATGGGGACAACCATTTATCGTTCCCCGAGACTTAGATCCGGATAGATCTGAAGAACTCAGGATGGAGATAGAGAAGAGTCTTTCAGAGGGGTACGCAGAGGCTGACCTGAATTCGGGCTGGGACGACCCTATTTGACCCTGTGTTGTTATGTGAAAATCCGGTTGGAGGTAATAACTTAGACGATGACTATAGAAAAATCAAACACGATACTTTCTTTTGTGTGGGGATCCAATGAGATCACTCATTCTGTGGTCGACGCGGCCCGGCGGACGTCTACCGGCGCCATCTTCGACGTCAGTTCGGATCGCACTGCAGATACCGCAAAGGCTCTCAAAGCTTCGGGGGCAAAAGAGATAAGGATCTCCGCGGAATATTTCATGGAGCCGGAACTTGAAGGCTTTCTCCAAGCGACCGATGTGAACACCCTTTGGGTGGAATACAATCCGGCCCTTGCAACCATAACTTCCGATGCATTTCTGGAGCGGCTGTATGAGTTGTCGATCCGGTTCGTGTGTATCCCGATCAGCGGAGATATAGATTTTTTCACCCTCTGCCTTGAGTCGGATCGCCCTCCCCCGGTTATTGCCATCAAGGGTGTCGAAGCCGCGGGCTTTGTAAGTAGAGAAACAACAGGAATTCTTTTCGCCACCCTGAAGAAAATGGCGAGCCATCGGGCCGAAAAGCCAGGATTGATCATCTGGGGAGGTGTTGCCACACCTGAGGCTGCTGCGGCCTTTCTGTGCAGCGGTGCAATGGGTGTTGTTTTCGAGAGCCTCCATTGGCAGACAGATCTGGTATCCGTCAACAAGAATCAGGGACAACGCCTTTCCGGACTGCGTCCCGAGCACACCGAGGTGGTGGGCCATAACCTCGGCGTCCCCTGCCGATTCTTTGACAAAGGCAACTCGCTGGCGGTCAGAGAGTTGAAGCAATACGTCGACGCTCTGTTCAGTTGCGAAGTTTCAGATCATGATCGTCGCACCTTTGCCCGAAAGGTCACAGAGACCGTTATACCGGCGCTTGAGAGTGACCTGGGCCGCCGGGATCTTGTTTTTCTGGGACCTGAGGCGGCCTTTGCGAAAGCCTTCGCTGAGCGGTTCGGCCGATCTACCCGCCGGGCCATAGAAGCTTTTTTCAAAGAAGTTGTAAGACTCTGCTGGGAGGCCCCGCGTAAACTGGATGATTTTGTGAAGAATTCCGCTGCCAGTTCGCTTGGAACCCGATATCCGTTCATCCAGGGCGCCATGACCTGGATCAGCGATATGCCGGAATTTGCTTTGGCCGTATTTGAGGCTGGGGGGTTGCCCACGATAGCCCTTGGACTCAAAAGCCGCATGGAGCTGGAGCAGGACCTGGATCACCTTAAGAACGTCATGGGGGAAAATCCCTACGCGGTGAATTTCATCGCTCTGCCGGAAAATCCTCACCTCGAACAACAACTCACCTGGATAGAGGACATCCGTCCGCCATTTGCAGTCATTGCGGCAGGGGAACCATCTTATGCCGCCAGACTTCAGGAGAAGGGAATCCAAACCATCTACATCGCCCCCAGCGAGGGCTTGATCCGAATCGCCCTCGAATCCGGCGTGCGTTTTGTTGTTTTGGAAGGAAATGAGGCCGGCGGACATGTTGGGGAGCACTCAACCCTGACCCTGGCGCAGATTGCGTTGGAGCTCAGGCGGAGAGAGCCTGCGCTTTTCCGGGATCGGCACGTGGTGCTTGCAGGCGGTATTTTCAATCGGGAGACCGCCTTCAGGGCAATTATGCTGGGTGCCGACGCCCTGCAGATGGGTACAGCGTACCTGGCCACCAGCGAAATCGTTGCCACCGGCGCGCTGAGCCCTTTGTATCAAGGTCTCATCGTTGATTCCCGCCCCGGTATGACGGAAATTTCCGGCGAGAGTATCGGCCTCAGGGTTCGATCCCTCAAGACCCCTAAAATGGAGGCCATCTGCACCTTGGAGAGAGAATGGACTTCCGGCGCGCACGATGAGAACTCCTTTCGGCAAAGTCTGGAAAACCTGAGTGCAAACAGTCTGCTTATCGCCGCCCGGGGCATCAAAAACCCCCGCGGTCAGGCTATCGACGAAGAAACCTGCCTTCGAGAGGGTCAGTTCATGAGCGGCGCCATATCCGGCACTGTCGATCACGTAAGCACCATCGCAGAGTTTCACCGCGACCTGGCTGAATCGCCCCTGGAACTGACGCTCCCCGAAAGAGACGAACAGCCTGATCCGGCTGTTGCTCCCCGGGTAAGTTTGAGAAAAGAGGACGAGCGGGTGGCCATCACGGCAATGGCCCTGGTCAATTCATTGGGTAACACCCCAAAGGAAATTTGGGACGCTTCCCTGGCCATGCGGAGCGGGATCACCGTGGTGCCCCGTTCCAGGTGGGACCACGACCAGTACTATAATCCCGATCCCCGTGCCCAGGGCAAAACCTACTGCAATGTGGGTGCTTTTCAGAACATCAATATCTCCCGCAAGGAATTGGACATTGCGCCTCAGGATTTCCGTTCCATGGCCGATTCCACAAAATTGACCCTCTGGCTTGCGGAAGAGGTCATAAGGGATTCAGGACTTCTCGACTCCGGCATCCCTATGGATCGCATCAGCGTGCTCATTTCCCAGAACTCGGGGGAGACGGCCAACACGGTCACAGACCTGGTCTTTGACGTGCATTCCCACCATATCATTCGGTCCATGCAGGATGTCATCCCAATGACGCCGGATCAGGAAACGGCGGTCATGGAAAAGATCCAGTCGGGCCGTCTCAGGGTGGATGACACCACCCTGCTGGGTCGGCTCAATTGCGCGGCCGGCGGGTATGTCAGCAACAGGTACGGATTCCAGGGCCCGACCTACGCGGTCTCCGCGGCCTGCGCTACCAGCCTGGTGGCCATCTACAGCGCGATCCAGATGATTCGAAACGGTATTATCGACGCGGCGGTCGTGGGTGGCGGCGAAGAGAGACTTCAACCCAACCATTACCTTGAATTCTCCGCACTCAAGGCCCTGGCCATGCTGTCAGGAATTGACTGCCCTGTCCAGGAGACCAGTCGACCTTTTGACGCCAACCGCGACGGCATGGTCCTCGGCGAGGGCGGGGGTATGATCGTCATCGAGAGAGAGTCGGTGGCCAAACAGCGGGGGGCACCCATTCACGCTTACATCACCGGCATGGGCGCGAGCAACAATGATCAGGGTATGGTGGAGTCTCTGGCCGAAACCCAGATGATCGCCTTGCGGGCATCATACCGGGACGCGGGTTACGGACCCGATCTCGTGGACCTGGTGGAATGCCATGCCACCAGTACGGTTCAGGGTGATATTGAGGAGGTCAAGGGCCTCAAGGCTCTTTTTGCATCCTCAAAGAAGACCATGCTCAGCTCCTTCAAGGCCCAGATCGGCCACACCCTTGGTGCTTCCGGTCTCAACAATATCGTCCGTGGCGTCACCGCCATGCAGACCGGTATATTTCCGCCCACCCCGAACTATCGCACGCGCGATCCCCAGATAGATCTTGAGGCGGGGGGCTTCCATGTCCCCGGCCAGCCGGTCGAATGGCCGCGACCTTCGGACCGACCCCGACGCTTGCAGGTCAATGCCTTTGGTTTCGGAGGGGCCAATTACGTCGCCCAGCTTGAGGAATGCCGGGATGCCTCCGGCCTCGTTATGACTTCCGGACTTTTATCCGAGATACCTGAACCTCACGAGGCCCCGGAACCGGAAGAGCGCGTGTCTGTTCAAGGCGTTTCATTTTTTGAAATGCACATGGCCGGCAAGCCCTATCGCCTGGGTGTAGTGGCTCCCAGCGAGACAGAATCTCGGGACAAAGTGAAAACCCTGACTCCTGTTGAGCCGGGGGAGGCCTTGTCGAAAAAGTCACTCCGGGTCATGGCCCGTCAGGGAATATTTGCCGCGCCGGCCGACCAGCAGATCAAACCCCTGGCCTTTGTGTTCGCCGGCCAGGGATCCCAGTATGTCGGCATGGGCAAAGAACTTTACCAGACCTTTCCCGGTATCCAAAAATGGATGGACAAGGTGGCAGCTGCGGCTGATTTCGACCTGCTGGACCTGCTTTTCAATTCAACAGAAGAAGATCTTCAGAAGACACGGTGGCAGCAACCGGCGCTCTATGCCCTGGAGGTTGCCATGGTGCAGAATTTGATTTACATGGGCATCAAGCCCAAGGCCATGGCCGGACACAGTATGGGAGAACTCGTGGCCCTGAGTGTCGCCGGAGTGTTTTCCTATGAAGATGGTTTGCGGATTGTAAATAAGCGGGCCCAGTGCATGGATAAGGCGTGCGATCTCCGGGGCGATCCGGGCACCATGATCGCTACTGACTCGCCAATGGAATATCTGGAAGAGAAAGTAAAAAATTTCGACAACGTCTTTTTCACCAACTTCAATTCACCCCGTCAAGCGGTGCTCGGGGGGAATACCGAACCGGTGCTGGCGTTCATGGAGGATGTCAAGCGCGACGGCTATAAAGCCACCCAACTCAGGGTGAGCATGGCCTTTCACTCGCCCATCATGAAGGTCATTCATGAAGAGATGTCCGATTTTATCTCAGGCATTTCCTTTCACCGCCCCGGGATTCCGGTGGTGTCCAATACCACTATGGCGCCCTATCCCGACGACCCGAATCAGATACGTGAGATCCTCATGGCACACCTGGAGTCACCGGTGCACTGGATGCAGAATGTCAGAACCCTCTGGGATGATTTCGGCATCAGGTATTTTGTTGAAATCGGCCCCAAAGATACGCTCTGCAGTCTCGTGGGAGAGACCCTGGAACAGGCCCTGTGCATTCCTACCTGTATGCCTGAGGGAGAAGAGGTGTTTACCTATCGGTCAGGTGTGGCCCACCTGTATGCTCTGGGCCATCTGGAGCAGGATCGCGTTCCCCTGTTGGAAACAGCGGACCGCCGAAGCGTTTCGTCCCCTTTGCCCGAAATCACGACCCGATCCACATCCAAAGATCGGTTGGGTGCCATTGTCCAGCGTGAAATTAACGCTTTTGTTCTGGAATCCTTCGGTAAAATTATCAAACCGCAGATTGTGGAAGCGGTTCGCCGTGAGCTGGATTCCGGTTTTACCCCGGAGCGTCTCGATGGAATCCTCGAGCATTCACCCGTGTCTCTGTTTCCGGGTGAATCCCTGGTGAGCGGCGAACGTTCCGCTCAACCGCTCGATCAAAAGACGGATAGTGCGGACCTTTCTCCCGCGCCCCTACCCGAAAAGGACGTGAAAGAAGAGGTCGATTATCTGGAAGAAGTCATCCGGATCATCATGAACGCGACCGGATATGAACGGGATGAGATCGAACCCGATATGGACCTCCGGAAGGATCTCGCCATTCGTTCGAGCCGTATGCCCGTAATTATGGACGGGGTCGAGCGACAATTCGGAATAACGATCAATGTCGAAGATTTCATGGACAAGCGAACGGTGAAGGAAATTGCCGACGGCATCGAAGCATTGGCGGACAAAACCGGCCGGAAGGGGTCGGTCGAAGGATCGCTTGACACCTCCCTAGTGGACACGTCTGGCGAATCTGCTGAAAAAGACGTCCTTCAAAAGCAATCGATCAAGCGGCTGATCCTGGAAGAGGCAGAGCTTCCTTCCACCACTTTAAAACCACTCACGCTCGCGCCGGATCAGGAGGTGGCGGTGCTCGGAACGCATCCCGGGTCTGTGCTTGCGGCCGACCTGTCCCGCCTCATAAAAGAGAGGTTTGGGGCTCGCACGCTGCATTTGGACTGTCTGGGCTCGGGCAAAGACGGTACATTCGATCTACGCACTTCGGAAGGTGCCCATAACGCTGCTCAGAAGCTCAAAGAGGCACGATCCCTTGCTGGTCTTGTCCTGGTTATAGAAGGCGAGCCGGAATCGGTTCTGTCCGGGCCGGCGGACACCGTGGCCTTTCTCACCGGGTTCTTCGGATGTTTAAAGCGCCTCATGAGTTCTAAAACCAGGGTCTTTTGCCTGAGCCTGCAACGGGATGTTCACCCCCACACACCTGAAGCGGTGACCGGTGAAGGCATCCTTGGCATGTTTCTGGCCGCGGCCCAGGAGTACCCCTCCCTGTTGTTTCGAAGTGTGGCGCTGGATACCCGCACGGACTTAAAAAACGCCCTGGACGGTATCCTGGATACCGGGAACCCGATTGTTCAACTGATCTACCACGACCAGGAGGCTTTTTCCACCAAAGCTGCTGATGCGCCATTCTCTTTGAAGAGCGAGCCTCAACTTGAACTGGGCGCCGGAGATGTGGTCGTGATTTCAGGCGGCGCAAAAGGCGTTACCTACCGTATCTCCCGAGCCCTCGCCCCCTTCAAGGCCCGGGTTGTGCTGCTGGGGAGAACCGAACTTGATCCTGCCGCAGCCTATAACACCCTCCGCAGTCTCAATGATCCTGCTGAAAAAAAAACCGGCCGCAAGAGCGACAGGCCACAGGATGACACATCAAGGGATCTGGCAGCTTTGGATATCGCCCGCAACGTGTCCCGGCTATCCGCTATGGGACTCAGGGCCTCATACCACTGCTGTGACGTGGCAGATCCTCACAGTGTAACTCAAACGCTGGATCAGGTGGTAAAGCGATACGGTCGGATAGACGGGATCATTCACGGGGCCGGCCTCATCCGGGACGCCTTCATGGAGTCCATGACCCCCGAGGACTTCAAGCGGGTCGTAGAGGTAAAGCTCCTGGGTGCCTGGAATCTTTTCCGCGCCTCCAGAAACCGCGGTCTGCGATTTTTTGCGGGGCTCTCTTCCATCGTAGCCGTCCAGGGCAACATCGGTCAGGTCAATTACTGTGCTGCAAACCGGTCGTTCTCCGCCCTGTTGCGCTCATTTTCGGCCTCTACGGAGGGTCTGGTTTCAAAAGCCCTGATGCTGCCGCCCATCGAGGGAACAGGTATGGCCGAAGACCCGGAGGTCAAGACGCTCATGAAGCTCAAGGGGCTGGAATCCGCCTTTGTTCACGCAGACGAGCTGGCCCAGATGTTCTGCCGCGAACTGTTTTTGGGCTCGCCCCGACAGTCCTGGGTTTTACTGGCCCGTACCTTTCCAGCGGTCAAGGGAACCCTGGTCGAACCGGCGGAATCTGATGAGGAAGCATCGAGAGTTTCTTTGGGCGGCGTCCGTCTCCGGCAGAGGGATTTCCCCATGATCGGAGCCGTGGACGAACTGGATCTTGAAGAAGGCAAACTGGTTGCCAGACGAACCTTTTCTCATACCGTTGACCTCTGGCTGGAGGATCACAAACCCTTCAAGTTCCTCAAGCACGCTCTGGTCTCAGGGATCATGGCCGTGGAAACCTTCATGGAGTCCGCCCGTTTGCTCTATCCATACCTGCGTGTGCTCGGTATACGGCAGTTGAAATTCGAAGATATCCTGGAATGTCCCCAGGGTATGGAGCGAGAAGGTCGAATCGTTTGCCGAAAAGTTGAGGATTTGGGGAAAGAGGTCCGCTGTGATGTCCGGCTATCCAGTGCGGACATATCTCCTTCAGGACGAATACTGGACAACTGGTCCACAAACTACCAGGGGCAGATCATCCTCGGACCACGAACAACATCCCTACCCCCTTTGCCGGAGTTCGAAGTCAGAACGAATGAGTTGGACACACGGCCCATGGAATCCCCTGAAATCCAGGAGATCTACGAAGAGCGTACCGGCCTCAAGGGTCGGTACCGCGTACTTGAGAGGATCCACGGCACCGGACCCGGAGTCGTGAAAGGCACCATGGTTTACCGCGAACAAAAAGATTTGGCCGGTTTGGACCGGTTCCGTTACCAGTACTCACCCTATCTTATGGAAGCGCTGATGCACCTTTTCGCATTCTACCCTGCCATCCGGCAAGAGGAAGACGCCTGGAATCTGATCCCCGCCGGCATGAAGGAGATGCGTTTTACCCGTCCCGCCCGGAATGAAGAGAACTGCACGCTCGAAGCACGGCTCCACTCCCATAACGATCAGGGTTTTACATGGGACGCCCGCGTCGTTGACGATAGCGGCATCACCATCCTGCAGGTTCTTTCTCTGCGGATGAATCGATTTGGCCAATAAGAGGAGGCCAGGCCTATGAGCGTGACATACCGGGCACCCGCCTCACACCCTCGGAATCAGGATCATATCGAGCACGGGACGATACACACCCTGACCGGTCTTTTGCCGGGGGATTCCGTGGTCTTTGCGTTCACTCAATCAAGGCGTGGAACAGGAACTTCCCTGGCCTTTATGCTGATGCGGGTAATGGCGAGGCTCGATCCGCGCTGGCGCATCTCGCCCGGCAAAAATACCCTTACCCTTCAAAAAAGTACTCTTGGAAGGCCATGCATTCTGATAGGGGATATACCTGGACCATCTTTGTCCTTCAGCCAAGGCGAGGGACGGATCTGGGCGGCCATGTGCGGCACGGGGAGCGTTGGAATTGACGTCGCCTATCCGGAAGAGTTTGCGGGTGACTATCCTTTTGCCAGAGCGTTCAGACCGGAAGAACTGGATTTTGCCAGAGAACTCTGCCACAACGATACAACCCGGGGACTCGCCCTGATATGGTCCGCGAAGGAAGCGTCGGTCAAGGCAACCGGGGCCGGTTTCAACCGCCTTGACCCCCTTGATGTGCGTGTGGGGGCTCCCCTCCTCAGGGAGCAAGGGATTCTCTTTGAAGTGCTGGCGGACCGTCCCATTTCCGTCTGGGCCAAAACAGAGGGCCGGGGCTGGCTCTCCGTTGCATTGCGAAAATAGCCGCCAACCACTCCAGCGGGTCGAACACCTTGGTTTCCTCCCCGTCTTTGGACTGGTAATCCACTCGACCGGTTTCTTGATGGTAGATCATCCTTTTCTGGGAGAAAATGGCGACAACTGCAGAAGCTTTATCGTCATCTGAAGCTGTGGGGTCATGATGAGTTGCTGCGTTAATTTCAGCTGTTTTGTTCAAGGGCCATTTTATAATTTAAATTCGTCTCCTAGATATATCCGTCGAGCGATTTCGCTCGAGGCTATTCTTTCAGGGGGGCCGGATTCAATGATCCGGCCATCACTTAATATATATGCTTCGTCACAGACTTCAAGTGTTTCTCTTACATTGTGATCAGAGATAAGAACACCGACACCTCTATTTTTTAAATGGCCGATAATATTTTTTATATCGATCACAGCAAGAGGATCTATACCTGCAAAAGGTTCATCAAAAAGAATAAATGATGGATTTGTGACCAGTGCGCGTGTAATTTCAAGGCGTCGCCGTTCCCCGCCGGAAAGCAGATTTGCCTTTTGGTTTGCCAAGTGTTTTATTCCGAGTTCGTCAAGGAGTGAATTTGCCCGTTCTTTCTGGTCCGATTTGGAGATCCGCAGTGTTTCAAGAATTGCCATTATATTTTGCATAACCGTCAATTTTCTAAATATGGAGGTCTCCTGGGGAAGATAGCCGACGCCTTTTCGCGCCCTTAGATACATCGGGTAACTCGTGACATCTTCATCATCAAGAAACACCTGCCCCTCATCCGGCTTTATCATTCCAATGGTCATATAAAAGGTAGTGGTTTTACCCGCACCGTTTGGCCCGAGAAGACCCACTACACGGCTGTTTGTTATTTTCATGCTAACAGATTTTACAACCTGTCTTTTGTTATATGCCTTAACCAGATTTTTGAGAGACAATATCGCCAATTATTTCAACCCTCCTTCTCCCGCATAAAACACGGCTTCCATACGTTCATTGCTTTCGCTTTCAACCTTAATACGCCCATCTATTCTGCAAAATGTTGTTTTTTCACTGGAAAGGGTGTCATTCACGATGAAAATTTTGAGTCGGGACCCGATATACCAGTACGCTTGTTTCTATATTGTATACGGCCTGATGGTTTTCATCAACCCTGTTGTCAAATTTTATCTGGACATTACCATTGGCAACGATTTTATCAATCGATTCTTGGCTTATAGAAGGGGTTTTTTGTTGGCCGTATTTTTTTATAAAAAATTTTGTGCCTGTCAGTCATGATACCAGTTCTCTCTTGTTTTGCCCTGACATTCCCGATAAATTCGGCATAACCTGCTTTATTATTAAAGATTAGTTTGTCTACTGCAATTTAAAATTTAATGGATAAGATCCCCTTTTTGAAGCAAAAAAACTGAAGGCGGAACTCTTACAAGAAATGCAAGGGACATCTTTCCTTCAACTGTTTTCACACGAAGTGGTAATACTTACTCGGCTGTTATTGTGCTTACCGACGGAGAGATAGATACATCTTGGCCGATTACCAAAAGTGGCAAACTGTCATACAAGACACAAATGATTCTGATGGAGATGGTGTCCTGGATTTATCTGATCCACCACAATCGAAAGCCATGCCTTGGATACAGCGCTTGGGTAAATCTGCGATACCTGCAATTGAAAACATGTATCAACTGCTTGATTTTTTGGTGATAACATAATACTGTATCACCAAACGATAGCGGTTGAACCAACTGCAATTTCGTCACGTTATCAAGCGCTTGATTTTCTATGATAATCTCAATATATCACAGGTTCAGTGATATTTGGTTTTCTGGCAAGATATGTCAAAAATGATTTGCGTGAAAAAGGCCACAATTTAGTCCATTTATGTTGGCCTGACAAATAGATTATAAAACTTAATGTAAAGGCATAGGAAATTGGAAACCTTTACAAATATTAAAGGCTTTGTTGATAATCCTTATTTCCATGATCAAAGAAAGAAATACTTATCCAAACTGGATATCGAAAGTATTGATGATCCCATAGTCGAGTTAATCAGAGGTTTTGCAAAATTGAATTACTGTTTTACTTTGCAAAGCTGCTATGGTCACTTTTTGCACAATAGCCAAAAGAACCCTTACAATATTAAACCATTACCTGCTTCTAATAGTATTTCGAATGTCGAATACAAAATAGCATATATTGCCCTATGTATAGAAAATAGTAAGCAAGGAAAGTTCATATTTCAACATTTGAGAGATATCCCTTCAATTGACCCAGAATACGTTCAATTCGGATGTGCAGAGTGGTTTTGGGAGAGGCAGGTTAATTCATATGCATTGCAAGTCGAACCTAAAAGACATATGATGAAAGATAGATTGTCTGTTGATTATTGGGAAGCACTTTACATAGAGAAAGTTAGAAACAAATTTTTCACTCAGCTAAAAAAGCTCGTTCAATGTCTTATAGATTCAAGAAAGACCGATTAACCATCGCTTTTTATGTATCATGGCCGAAAAACTTTGTGAAATATGTAATCGACGCTTACTGGTTCTGGGTTTGGAGTTGACAAGAAACACAACTTGATAAAAGAGACCTAAATCGTACCTATTTGACCAAAACTTTAGGTCCTATAATAATAGTTAGCCAACCCTATGACCCGGTCGAATGCCATTAAAATTGACCAATTAAGAATTGAAAGGTGTTGAAATGAATTCAAAGACAAAGATTGGAATAGTTATCTGCGATCGCTACCGCCGCTGTGCGGGCGGGAAGTGTTTCCGAGCGATGAGGAACAAGGAAGGAGCTTTCAGCATATATACGGACATCGAAATTGAGTTGGTTGGTTTTACAACGTGCGATGGTTGTCCTGGTGGTAACATAGAATATGCGGGTGAAGAGATGGTGAAGAATGGCGCAGAGGTTATTCATTTAGCTACCGGCCTGGTGGTTGGTTATCCCCCCTGTCCCTATATCGATACATTCAAAGCCTTTCTTGAAAAACGCTATGAGGTTAAGGTCGTTGTAGGAACTCACCCTATACCGAAAAAGTATCTTGATATGCATACTTATCTTGGGACATGGGAGAACTCCGCATGGAAGCCACTTGTCGCGCCGAC
>RCNC010001770.1_pt1 | contig 14596 bp, 11 predicted proteins | sample 2041301 | NCBI WGS metagenome assembly RCNC01 (sample SAMN09708231, study PRJNA481090) | Marine sediment metagenome, whole genome shotgun sequencing project. | biome: marine sediment; feature: ocean; material: sediment; isolation source: Sewage treatment plant 13A marine sediment (STP13A) ... | reverse complement strand
TTGTTTGTTTGTTTGTTTGTTTGTTTGTTTGTTTGTTTGTTTGTTTGTTTGTTTGCCAGATATTCTTGTTCTGTCTGACCGGGAGTAGGAATTATAACGGCCGTTTTACCCAGTATAAATAGGTCCATTATTGAACTATAACCTGCTCGACAAATAATATATTCAGCATTTTGGATATATGCATTTAATAGATCAGGTGTGAGGTGAGACACCAGCTGGATGTTATTATGTATGGTTTGGCCTTGCTTCTTCCAGGGAATACCTCGGACAATCAAAACCTTTTGATCAGTGTTGCGGAAATATCGGATTATTAATTTCTCAAGAACAGACCGTTGAGGTTCAGGTCCTGATAAAATAGCAAGTACATCAATTTTTTTTACTCCACTTTTAAGACTCTTGTATTTTTCAATGCTAAACCGTGAAATAGCTCCAATATATTTTACGTTTGCTGGAATTTCAACCGGATGCGCTAATTTCCCGGAAAGGTTTATTTTTTCTTGATAATCAGGAACCCAACAATAATCAAACTTTTGAATTATTCTGGTGGAAAGCTTGTAAAATACAGATTCAAGCCATTTCGCTGATTTAGGAAAAATTACTCTAAGCTGATGCGTTATAAAAACTGTGACAAGCTTCTTATTCCAAAGTCCATATCTGTTGTCAGAGATAACAACATCAATTTTGTGTTCTTTTATGATTGTTTTTAATCGTTTGTGTTCCTTAAAATAACCAATAATCAATTTGGGGAGATATAATAAAAGCATAAGTGCCATTGGGAGAGACCGAGAATATCTTATTGTACCAGATGGAAACTTAACAAATTGTAATGTGGGAAATTCTGTCTTTAACAAATAGTAAGGGGCCTTGTCTGCACCAATTAACACGTTGAATCGATTAGTATCCAGTAGTTTATAAATAATTGGAATGTCCCTGCTAGCATGACCTAATCCCCAATCAAGGGGGCAGAGTAGCACATTCCTTTTGAGGTTTCCGGGTTGCTGGCTCATTTTATGGTGATACAAGTGTATTTATACCTATGCCTTCAACTTTGTCTGCAATATGCTGAAGTTCCTTCTCAGGAATTCGGATTAGCCCTTCTGATGAAGTTTCCCTGTGGAAAGTATAGATCATCACCTTACATGGTTTTATTTCCTTGAGAAGCTCCAGCCATGCATCAATTTCCTTATTGGTTGTATTGTTTATTTCTATACCATCTATTTCGCCACGAAGAAAAAGAGTTTGAATAATTAGATTTCTCTTATACGTCTTCATCCTTTGAACTATTTCTTTGAGATCAAATTTTCCTTTTGGCTGGTTTATCTTTTCTATTGTTTCAGGAAAAGCCGAATCTATTTTAAGAATGTTTTGATCAACTTTTTCTAATGCTCTGAAAACGCTTGGTTTATGCAATAAAGTAGCATTTGAAAGAACAGCTATTTGGGCCTCAGGTATAATCTTATCACGAATTTGAATAGTATCGTTTATAATATCTCCAAAGGAAGGGTGCATGGTAGGCTCTCCGTTTCCTGCAAAAGTAATTACATCAGGTTCATTCTTTGAGCGCTTTAGTTGTTCTAATCTTGAGACTAGTGCCTCTGAAACATTTTCCCTGGAGTGGAATTTTTCTTTACCAAAAGTAGTCTTCTTAGTCCAACCGCATTCACAATAGACGCAATTGAAATTACATACTTTCTGATTATTTGGCAGCAAGTTAATCCCCAGAGACTTTCCCAGTCTCCTACTACTTACCGGACCAAAAATTATATTGTCAAATAAAAAAGTTCCCATATCATTTGTAATTCCAACAAAATTAATCTTTTTAAGCGAAACTATCTCCTTAAAATACTGCTATGATATTTATCATTGTATGTGTAGACCAGCAGGTTACATTTGTATAAATAAAATTATTAAAGAAATGGTTAAATACACTGGGCCAATAGAATGGAAAGAAGAGTATAATGTAAACAACAGTGTAATTGATGAGCATCACAAAAAGTTTCTTGAGATACTCAACCAACTAGGTGAAATTTCATCAGGGGGTGACTGTAATAATAAAATTTCAGAGGTTTTCTTTTCTCTTGCTCATTATGCAGAACATTATTTATTGCGAGAAGAGATTATTTTTAAGGATTATCCAGGTTTCGCACAGCATAAGGCAAGTCATAATAAATTTATGGATGTAATTACCAGATTGCACCAAGATTATAAATCAGGTAAAGATGATATCTGTATTGATATATATGATTATCTCAATAACTGGTTTGAAAGTCATATACTTGAATATGATAAAGAAGCTGTAGATTATCTTAATAGCAAAGGAATTAGCTAGGATATTTAACAGATTCTTCTCACCATTGTTGCTTTCGTTAATCTTTTTTCCGGGAGATTTAATTCGCTTATAAGATTTAAGCCAGGCTTTTTGCCTACCTCTATACTGCCAATTTCGTTATCCATGTTTAATGCCATTGCACCATTCAATGTGCCCCATTTTATTAATTCGCTTAATGAAACCTCAGGGAAATGTTTCGTTATAGTTTTCATTTCCTCCAATATGGATAATTGATGATTTGAAGCCAAACTATCTGTTCCAAGTGCTATGTTCTGATTTTCTTTTACGAATAGTGGGATATCAGGAAGTTTATTTTCAATATATAAGTTTGCATTGGGACAAAAAACCCAAAATACATCACCATTATAATTTCCTGCTCTTTGAATATCAGAGTCTTCAGTAAATGTATTATGTACAAGAAGCAATTTCCCTGGTTTTGTTATAACATCAAATATAAATTCAAGGGAACTTTCCTGTTGTGGAATCCAGTCTTTTAATTCAGGTACCATGCTGGTAAGCATTTCAAATAGGGACCCTCTTTTTTCTTTAAAAAGTAAAATCTCACCTAAACTTTCCTGGTTATGTATTGATACAGGATCATTATCATCAAGAGAATTGATTTTTTTGAACAACTCGGTTGAAACGGAATAAGGTGAATGTGGTACAATGGAGTGAGGATGAGGAAAGCTTTTTAAAATTATTGAAGAAAGATTAAGTGAATCATTCAATATTTTATCAGCATCTCCTGGTTTTCTGCCAAAAATTTCAAGAAATGTATGGTATTTTATATTGCTGCCCAATTTAATGGGGAAACTATCAGAGGTGTTTGATATATCACCAACTGCCACAATCCCATTTCGAATCATCTCATTATGAGAATTTTCAATGGCGTTATGAATATATTCAGAAGTTTCATTTCGAATCTTTGTCAGATGAAAAACAAATTGATCTAAGCCACACTTTTCCGGAATTCGATTCTTCATGTAAGACAGCTCAAGGTGGCAATGGGCATTTACAAAACCAGGAGTAATAATTCCATTATAAAACTCAAGTCCAGCTGTTTCTCTTAAACTTCCCTTTGTGTCAATTACATTAATAATTTTCCCAGAAGGGTCAACTTCAACAATTCCATTTTTAAGTGGAGGACCAGAAACGGGAAAGATATAGTTAGCAGCGATTTTTCTCATAATAAAACCCCGGATAATTGCTTATATGAATTTATGATCCTGGTAACTTTTTAAATCGAATTGATATGTTTTCGATATCAACATGTTTTGACCAGTCCCCAGAAAGAGTATCATTGGAAAGAAGAAAGCCTTTTAGATGTGTTATTTTCGGATCACTGGCCTTCAGGGATATACTATGATACTGCCATTCATCGTTTTTTGGTATCCGGCTCTCAGGGAAGTAGATTATTTTGCCCTCTTCTGTCCCATCGTCATACCAAAAATAGGCGATTACCTTTGGTTTTACTGATTCATCATCATTATACATTTTAATTCTGGCTCGGATAAAATAGAACCCCATCCTTTCAGCTGGAATTGAAAATGGCATTTTTATCTGAGAACCATCTTCAGGAAACTTCCATTCAGGTCTTTCTTCCCAGAGGTTCTCCGGTTCATCCGGATCTTGATTTTCAAATCTTTGGCTTTTAATTTCACTATCCAATTTGCTCAGATTATTTACCACTTTTTCATATATCAACTCAAATTCTAGTGGATGATCTGAATAATATTGCAAAGTAGTTTCAAATTGTTCCAATGTCGAACCATGCTTATCAAAAATATCCTGGTAGTTACTTAATGAATCTTTTCCTGGAATTCTTCTTAGATAGGTAGGCATTGCCAGAATAGCATCTGCAAGATGAATATCTGATATCAAGAGTACCAATTCTTCAGGTTGGATAGTGTCTTTTTTCTGAATGCGTTTTTCACGTTCAGAGCATGAAACAATAAGGAAAAATAAAGCAATTAATAACCAATATTCTTTATTCATGGTTCGAAATTACAATTTTTCTAATGAATTAGATTCCGAAAAAGTGGAAATGGAAGAAAAGTTACTTCTTTTTTAGCTTGTTAAACCTGAATCCAATCATAATCTCATGTGAGCCTGAATTATAATATCTGAAGTCAGAAATGGTGATATCATATGCATATCCGAAGTAATATTTTTGCTTATGAATATAACCTATTAAAATCGCTACTGCATCCTGTGAGCGATAGGATACTCCAAGCCACACAGTCTCCTTGTAAGTAACCTTAATATTTAAATCTATCTGGATAGGAACACTTACTATGCCTTTTAATATGAGGGATGGCTCAAGTACAAAATCAGAAATGGGAAAAAGGTATCCGGCAGTAAGAAAATAATGTCTTTTTAATTTGTTGAGTCCATTCTTTTCATCATAAACCTTTAAATTGTTGCTGAAAAGTTGAAAAGCTGCAAAGCCTGCATACCAGTTTTCATCATAGACATAAACCCCCAGAGAGGCATCCGGAACAACCGAGGATGTTACAGCCTCCTTAAGGGCTGGATCGTTTAAATCATGAAGAGAGATCTTGGTACCATCAATAGAGTTTTGAAGGATACCCACAGAAAGCCCCATTGAAAGCCTGAGATTATTTACCAGACGAATATTATAGGCATATGTTCCATAGAGTCCGGTTCTGCTTGTTGGACCGGTTACGTCGTTGTATAAATACCCTCCGAAACCCATAGGTTTTGATGAGTGTGGACCATTAATACTCAAGCTGACTGTCTGTGGGGAGTCAATAATCCCAGCCCATTGAAATCGACTCAACGCTTTCGCCTGGTAAAAATCCTTGGTACCTGCAACAGCTGGATTTAATACAAAATCGTTAAACATATATTGCGAATAGAGTGGCAACTGCTGTGAAAGCAAGGAGCTTGGAAGAGCAACAAATATTAACAATATGTAGAAGAGTCGTTTCATTTTATCTAACAATTGTAACTGGTCCAGTCATAGGAGCAGTATTTCTTCCATCATTCAAATCTATTACATAATAATAAGTTGCAGTAGGTAATGTTTTACCGTCATTGGTTCCATCCCACTCAATTCCATTTCCATATCCTCTGGAGAAAAATACTTTTTGACCCCAGCGATTTACCACCTGAACAGTTATGCTTGGAAACAGATATGCATTGTCTATTTCCCAGGTGTCGTTATATCCATCACCATTTGGTGTTAATCCAGATGGAATTTTTAATTCACTGATTACTGAAATAGAAATTGAATCAGAATTTATACATCCCTCTGAGGTTGTTCCTGTAGCTTTATAAATGATGCTGTTTTCAGGAGTAGCCTGAACAGTCTGACCAACACCTGATGATAATCCTGTTGTTGGAGTCCAGGAATATGATTCAAATCCATCAGAAGCTCTAAGAGTTATAGTAGAACCTCTAAAAATAACTGTATCAGCACCAAGGCCAAGGCCTGGCACATCGTAAATCGAAATGGTAACAGCAGCATTTTCTGAACACACTCCCTCCGTTACTGTAAGAGTATAGGTAGTTGTAACGCTTGGTGAGGCGACAGGATTTGATATGTTTGGATTACTTAAGCTTGAGGTTGGTTGCCAGCTATAGTTTGTTCCTCCTGAGCCTTGCAACATTATGGATCCACCAGGGCAGATTCCGGCATCAGATCCTGCATTTGCATTTACTGTGAACTTGCTCTCCAATACAATTTGTTGTGAAATAGTACAGAAATTGTTATCCTGAATCATAACATCATAGTTGCCAGCTGTCAGGTTATTGAAATTAGGGCTTGCCTGCCAGCTTGTACCTCCATCAATTGAATAGGTATAGCCAGGAGTACCACCAAGTGCATTTATAACAATTGCTCCGTCAGAGGTTGAACTATTACAGGTAGACTTTGTTGTATCAATGATCATGCTCAATGCAGGAGGCTCAGCAAGTATTATAGTACTTCCAGTTTGTAAACATGCATTTATATCTCTTACAACAATATTATAACTGCCTGCTACAAGGGTATTAAAAACTCCATTATTGTCGAAGAATGAAACCCCTCCATCAACTGAGAAGCTATAAGGCGCAGTACCACCAGAAGCAACTATTACAATTCGTCCATCACTTCCACCGAAACAAAGAACATCAGAACCTGTTTCTGAATCAATAATGATCTGAGCTGGTTCAGTAATTGTTAGTGTACTTCCATTTGCCTGACAACCATTATTATCTCGAACAACTATATCATAATTTCCTGCACCCAGGCCAGCAAAATTACCTCCATTATTCTGGAAGGTAATACCACCATCTGCTGAGAAGGTATAGGGAGCGGTACCTCCAGATACAACAATGCTAATGGATCCATCACCCATTCCATTACAACTTATATTAGTTGCTGTTTCTGAATCGATATTAATTACAAATGCTTCAGAAATAGAAACAGATGTTCCAAACTCAATACAACCATTAGAATCTTTAACTGCTATTACATAATTGCCAGGGATCAATCCCGTAAATATTCCACCATTATTTATGAAGGTATTGCCTCCATCATTAGAATATGTATAAGGAGCATTTCCTCCTGAAACAAATATTTGAATTGAACCATCGGTATACCCATTACATGTTACCTGTTCAACTTGTAGTGAATCTATTATTATTTGTGGAGGTTCAATTATAGCTATGGTATTCCCATCTGTCTGACAAACATTTTGATCACGGACTGATATTGTGTAGGTTCCAGGAGGTAAGTCAGTAAATATTCCACCATTTTCCACATATGTCATACCCCCATCTATAGAGTAGAAATAAGGAGATACTCCACCATTTGCAACGATTGTTATGGTACCATCATTGCTTTCATAACAAGTACCGCTGGTAAAATCCTCCGAACTTATTACAAGGGGAGTGGGTTCATTAATTACAAGAGTACTACCTGGCATTGTACATCCATTCTGGTCCATTACAACCACATCATAATTAGCTGGAGCGAGACTTGTGAAAATACCGTCATTATCAACATATGTTGTGCCTCCGTCAATAGAATAGGTATAGGGTAAAACACCACCTGATGCAGTAATGGTAATGGTTCCGTTGGTAGCTCCATTGCATGTTACATCAGTGACAACCTCTGAGACAATGGAGATATTTGAAGGTTCCTGAATTGAAACAGATGGCCCAATAAATGTACAGTTGTTTATATCCTTAATGGCGAGGTTATAGGCTCCGGAGATTAATCCGGTAAATACTCCTCCATTAGAAACATAAGTGATTCCTCCATCAATTGAATACTGGTAGGGAGGAGTGCCACCCGATGCAGTTATTGTAATGCTTCCATCAATTGAACCAAAACATGAAATATCATTAATAACCTGTGTATCAATAATCAGAGGGGCTGGTTCCGCTAAAGTAATAGTACTTCCTGCTTGTACACAAGATTTGCTATCTCGAACAGCTACATTATAATTCCCGGCAGGTAATCCGGTAAAAATTCCGCTATTGTTCAAAAAAGTACTACCTCCATCAATAGAATATATAAAAGGAGGAGTTCCTCCAGAAGCAACTATATTTATTGTTCCATCGTTACCACCATTGCAGTTTACATCGGTTTTGGTTTCAGAGTCAACTACAATGGGAATAGGTTGTGTTAAATTTAGAGTACTTCCATTGATAAGGCACCCATTATTATCACGCACAACAATGTTGTATGAGCCTGGTGCAAGCCCTGAAAAATTTCCTCCATTTGCAGCAAATATTGCTCCACCATTCACAGAATATTCGTATGGAGAGGTACCGCCTGAAACAGTTATTGTAATAGTACCATCACTGGCTCCGTTACAGGTAATATCAGAAAATAATTCTGAATCAATAACAATTGCGCTTGGTTCAGTAATGGTTATTGTTGAGCCATTGGTTGAGCAATTATCACTGTCTAATACTGATACATCATAATTTCCAGCGGCCAATCCAACAAAGTTGCCTCCATTTGAAACATAGCTTAGTCCTCCATCGATTGAGTAAAGGTATGGTGGTGATCCGCCAGAGGCAGTAATGCTTATTGTTCCATCAGTTAATCCATTACAGCTTATATCCGTTTTGATTTCTGAACCAATAATTATTGCTGATGGATTGGTAATAGTAATGGTAGACCCTGAAGTGGAACAAGCATTATTGTCACGTACAACAATCTGGTAATTTCCTGAAGCTAATCCTGTAAAGTTCCCTCCGTTAGATATAAAAGTTGATCCATTATCAATTGAATATTGATAGGGCAAGGTTCCTCCGGAAACATTAATAGTAATGGTTCCATCGTTAACATTGTTACAGCTTATATCTGTAGATGTCTCTGAATCAATACTTATTGGAGAAGGTTCATTAACAAAATCAAAGCCAAATACTGTATTATTGTTAGCATCTTCAACAACCAGCCAGTACATATCTGCTGGAAGGTCAGTGATTGTTACGGATGAATTGCTTGTAGTTATAGTATCAGTAGTTGACCAGGTGAAAATATAGGGTGCAACCCCTCCATTCACATAGCCTGTAATACTCCCATCTGAATCACCGTTGCATGTAGTACTTTGAGTAGTAAATGTTAAAGTCAATTGGGCGAAACTAGTCTGGCCAACGAGAAAAAGAAATGCAGTGGATATGATAATAAAAAATGACTTCATCCAGAATCCTGATAATATGATAATTAGCAATTATCCAGCAACTGCTAAAAGTATTATAATTTCTAACTATTGTTTTATACTCAAAAGTTGGAAATAATGTTGCATTTGCCTGTAAAAATAAGTGAAAGAGCTAACTTAAAAAATAAAAAAGGAATGAACTTACTCACCACCAATTGTTAATAAGATCAACGGTGGAAATTAGTAAAATATCAGGGAGACTTTGGATAGTTATTACCTGTTTTGCTTAACATATTTACGGGTAATATACCTTACCGGATACCATGCGGCTAGATATCCGATGCCAATTACGGTAATAAATACAAGAATAAAATCGAACAATACAATTTCTACCGGATATGTATCAATAACAAATGATCCGCTACCTTGAAGTTTAATCAATCCAAACTCCTTTTGAAGCCAGATAATCAAAACGCCAATTGTAAGACCAGTAATAGCACCTAGTACCGAAATTAGCCAGCCTTCATATAGAAATATATTTCGTATTCTTGTAATTTCAGCACCCATACTTCGCAATATTGAAATATCCTTTTTCTTTTCAATAATCAGCATAGTCAGTGAACCTATAACATTGAAAGAGGCAACAACAAGTATAAAAGTAAGAATGAAGAATATTGCCCATTTCTCAGTCTTCATAATTTTATAAAGAAGTTCTTCCTGCTCAAAACGATTTTTAACGTCATAGCTCTCACCCATAATCTCTTTGACTCTTGCCTGCACATCATCCGAGTCATAGGCTGGATCGATTTTTATCTCAAGAGCGCTGACCTCAGTAGTAAAATCAAGCAACTCACGGGCGAATTCAATCGGAACAATCATATACCTGGAATCAAAATCCTGTTGGATGGCGAAGATCCCGGAAGGGAATATATATCTCCTGTTAAAGGCCTTTTCAGGATTCATTGAAACCCTGCCTTCTCTTTTGGGTACATAAACTACAATGGGGTTAACAAAATTCAATCCTATTGTAAGTTTGATAGCAATACCCTGACCGACCACAGCATATTCATTTTTACCCTGTTTTAAAGAAAAGTTGCCTTCAATGATCATTGTGTCAATCCCACTCATTTTCAGGAAGTCTTCACTAACCCCTTTGATAGTAGCAATATATTGTTTTTTACCATATTTTAGAAGAGCGTTTTCTTCAACAACCTCAGACAAATAAAGGACACCTTCAGTATTTTTTAATTCTTCAATGGAGGGTAAATCTGAGGAAAATCTTTTCCCTTCTTTTATGGTTATTTTTAAATCAGGATCAAATGAATTAAAAAGGGAATGCACAAGAGAGTCAAAGCCATTGAAGACCGAGAGGACAACAATCAAAGCCATGGTGCCAATGGATACACCAACAACGGAAATGGTCGATATAACATTGATAGTATTCTGCGATTTTTTCGCGAATAAATATCTTTTAGCTACATAAAATGAAAAGTTCAAAATTCAGGTGTTTGAAACTGTGGCTAAAGTTAAGTTGGCAAATTCATAAAAGCAAATAACTTATCTAGCAAGAAATTTTGACTTTAAAAAAGCACTTAATAATCTGAGATATATGAATCTTAATGGGAAAGTAAAAAGAAAGGTCTCTAGCGGGACTTTAACCCGTACCTCCTTATCGGTATGATAAGCCGTTCTGTCAATTAAACTACAGAGACCTTTCGGATTCTTAATTTAAAAAAAGTCGGGCAAAGATAAAAATTATTTAATAGCCTTAACGATAAGACCAGTTCCCGATTCATGAAAGTTATGAACATCAATATAGTTCAGAAGAAGGCAAAACGGAAAAGTCAGGATATAATAAAAGGGCAATATTAAAAAGAACAACTTGCTTTTATTTAACATAATAATGGGGTATTTCATCGATAGTTTCCATGAAAGAACACCAGGTTTTCCGTAAGAATATTTTGAATCAACAAAAGAAAAGCCTGCATTTTTCAATTTTTCTTCAATGTCTTCAATGCTATACCCATCCCTAACATGCTCATCAATAAATGACTCCTCATGATGGTGCTGCACATCTGAACCTCCTTTATCTGATGGAGTAGAAATTAATAATATCCCACCCTGTTTCAGAGAGTTACAAATATTTTTAAAAACACCTACATCATCTTCTATATGTTCCATTACGTCTACTGACAAAGCAGCATCATAGATTTCTTGCTGTTGGAATTTTGTCAGATCTGCAACTTCAAAATGCACTCTGTCTGCTCTACCAATCTTATTAAAAAATTGATTGCAATCTTCAACCTGATCTTCTTTTACATCTACAGCTGTGATTTTCCAGGTTTTCGAAACTCGGGAAAGGAAATAGCTATATTGTCCAAAACCAGCCCCAGCATCAAGAAATTGTGCCTCGCGAGGAAGTAGCCCTTTAATTTGGCGAATCTCTTTTTTGATATACCAGGTTCTTAAAAGAAGAGTATCAAGAAGTCTGTAGAATAATTTTCGAGCAAATGGGGTGGTGTTGAAAACTTTTCCTAGAGATCTTTTAACAGGATCATATTTCATTTAGAATTCTAATCTTTAAGCAAATTTTCAATATTTTCTACATAATCAAGAGAATCATCAACAAAGAAGACTAGTTCAGGTATTGACTTTACCTGATGTCGGATCTTTTTTGAAAGTTCATACCTGATGAATTTATTTTTCTCATTTATAATCTCAAGAAATTCATCTTTGTTCTCAGCGGGAAAAAAACTAAGATAGACCTTTGCTTGCGCCAGGTCAGGAGTTACATGAACTACAGTAACCGAGATTAATTTTCCCTGAAATAGATTTCGTGATTCCTTTTGGAAGATCACTGCCAACTCCTTCTGGATCATTCTGGCTACCCTTTTTTGTCTTGTTGATTCCATGATTGTCTAAACTTGCTGCAAAAGTACAATTTTTAACTCAATGTGCTCATTCACCCAAATATTTGATATAAAGAGTCAATGACTTATTCGAACAATTGTTAATTTTGCACGGCTTTTGAGAATTTATTTAGAAATTTAGAGATATGGAAATAGTTGTTAGTGGAATAAGATCAACCGGGAATTTGCATTTGGGGAATTATTTCGGGGCTTTGAAGAATTTCGTGAAGATGCAGCATGAAAATGAGTGCTATTTTTTCATTGCTGATTATCACTCACTTACTACCCATCCTACTCCTGAAGATCTTCATGGCAGCGTGCGGCAGGTTGTTTCTGAATATCTGGCCTGTGGCCTTGATCCTGAGGTGGCAACCATTTTTTTACAGAGTGATGTTCCGGAGGTAACAGAACTTTATTTATTGTTAAATATGAATGCATATGTTGGGGAACTGGAAAGAACTACTTCCTTTAAGGATAAAATTCGCCTGCAACCAAACAATGTAAATGCAGGGCTTCTAACATATCCTGTTTTAATGGCAGCGGATATTATCATTCATAAAGCCAATAAGGTGCCGGTAGGAAAAGATCAGGAGCAGAACCTGGAAATGACACGAAAGTTTGCAAAACGGTTTAATCACATGTATAAGGTTGATTATTTTCCTGAGCCAAGTGCTTATAATTTTGGTGAAGAGTTAGTTAAAATTCCGGGACTGGATGGAACAGGTAAAATGGGGAAATCAGAAGGAAATGGGATATTCCTAAGCGATACAGCGGAAAGTATCCGGAAAAAAGTCATGCGGGCAGTAACTGATAGTGGCCCGGTGGAACAAAACCAAAAAATGGCTGAACCAATAAAAAACCTCTTCACTTTAATGGAGGTTGTTTCTGACAAAGATACATGTGATTTCTTCCTGGACCGATACAATAATTGTGAGATTCGGTATGGAGATATGAAAAAGCAGCTTGCTGAGGATATTATTAAATTCACAGAACCTTTTCGCGAGAAGATATTATCTATTTCCACAGATGATGCCTACCTGAGAAAAGTTGTAGACATGGGAGCAGAGAAAGCCAGGCTTAGTGCGTCAAAAACAGTTAGAGAAGTTCGGGAGATTATCGGTTACAAACCCTTCTAAAAAAATAAAGCCAGGAATTTGGTTCCTGGCTGCCCTGAATTTGTTTCAAGTATATTTAGAAGATTGCCTGTACATAGGAATAAACAAATACTGTGCCAAAGGTGCTCTTATTGTTGTGTACTTGGAATTATTTAAGAATCTTTTCTACTGCACCAAAAGAATCTATAAGCTCATTCACAACAATTGTATTATTTGTTGCAAGCCGCTCATAGCTTTGGTGGCCACCTGAGAATAGCACGCAATGGGCATTTAGAGAATCAGCTATTTCTTTATCGTGTGTGGTATCTCCAATAAAACAGGTTGATTCTGGGTTAAGTTTAAGTTCAGTAAATAATTTTTCCCCATAATCTATTTTCCCATGTGCCAGCTTATCCTGGGCTCCCCTGATGATTTTGAAGTACTTTGTAATTCCAAACTTTTTAACAGAATTTTCCAATGAATTCTGGTCCATGGCTGACAAAATGTATTGCTGATAACCCGCCTTTTGAAATTTCTCTAATACTTCCCTGGTACCATCACTTAATTTCGTTTGGTCGAAATTTTCAAAATAAGTTGCTATAAATTTACTTGAGAGGTCTTCGAGAGAATCCTTTTTAAAGTCAAATCCAATTTTTTGGTAATAGTCACCGATGGGGAAACCGAAAATTTCACGGTACCTATTATTGTCTAATGTATTCAGATCTCTTTCTTTCAGGTAAACATTGATCCCTTTAATACAAATATCAAGGTCGTCAAGTAGGGTTCCGTTCCAATCCCATATAATTGTTTTTGAGTTTGGGTTTTCAGTCATTTTTTGTTGAGTTCAAATAATGAAGTGTGTTATTTTATATCCTTATCTATGGAAATTCCTCTATTTGTACCCTGCCAGTGAATAACCTTCCGGGTGTTCATATTGTATTTATCTCCTGCCCGCAGAAGGAAAAACTTCCCATCGTTAGGCAATACAGGTTTATCATCGGTTTTAGATCCACCTGACCATAATTGTGTATCGTAAATTGCAACAAAACTTTTCCCAATTACTTCAAATTCATCTCCTTTTACTACTATTGCAGTATTTTCATCAAGACCTATACCCAGCAATTCTGGATGTGCATTTAGTATCTCAATTAAATCAAATTGGCGATTTCTTACTAATAAATGCTGATCAATAGCAGAATTTTTCAAATATCCGAATCCTTCCTGGTGGTCTCCCATCATAATTCTATTGGTTTTAGTATCTCCTCGTGCCAGGTAAGATCCCTGGATGGTTGCACCTGCAGAACTTCCACCTATGACTCCCCCACGTTCAAGTACCTTTTGAAATTCTTTTTCAGCAAGAGTGTTGGCATAGGCGTCGACAATCCTCCACTGTCTTCCTCCTGAGAACCAAATGGCATTAGCATTTTTGATTGGTTTAACAAACTTTTCAGTATTGGCAAGCTCTGGATTATTTGTATGCACAATTTGAACATTTGTTGCCCCCAATCTTGTCAGGAATCCTGAAACCCTGGCAGGATTAACTGAATCTACTCCCATAGCAGCTGGCACAATTACAATTGCAGCATCTTTTCCTCCAGCCAGTTCAATAAATTTCAAAACAATATTTGTGTCGCGCATTGCCCC
>RCNC010003674.1_pt1 | contig 14609 bp, 12 predicted proteins | sample 2041301 | NCBI WGS metagenome assembly RCNC01 (sample SAMN09708231, study PRJNA481090) | Marine sediment metagenome, whole genome shotgun sequencing project. | biome: marine sediment; feature: ocean; material: sediment; isolation source: Sewage treatment plant 13A marine sediment (STP13A) ... | reverse complement strand
GCTGGGCATTTTCCGGGGACGTGCGCGGGTTCAGTTTGGCGGAGCATCCGGGCCCGTTCTCGATGCGTCGGCCGGTGATGTGCTCATTATTCCGGCCGGCGTCGCCCATAAGAACATGGGCGCGAGTACTGATTTCATGGTGGTAGGAGCCTATCCCGAGGGCCAGCCGTGGGACATGAACGACGGCCGGCCCGGAGAGCGTCCCCGCACCGATGAAAATATCCACCGTACCGCGCTTCCGCCTGCTGATCCGATATTGGGCACCGGTGGACCGCTGATGCAATTGTGGAAATAGCGATCGCCGGGCTCGGGGATCGATGGTAGGTTAACACTATTGCTAAGGCCTACCCCATATGATAAATATATCAAAAGCGAGACAATGCACTCCTGACCATTTTTAACCAACGGTGCCAGCCATGCCCGACACAAACGGCCAATCAAAAAAAAATGAAGCGCCCCTGTGCTATTCCAGCGAAGAGGCCCGGACCGTGCTGGAGTCCCTCTCCGCCCACATTGCCATCATGGATGAAACCGGCGTAATCCTGGATACCAACCGCGCCTGGCGCGACTTTGCGGTAAAGAGCGGCATGCCGGAGGACTACGACGCCATCGGAGACAACTATCTCGCCATCTGCGATGCAAGCGATGGAGAAGATAGTTCCGATGCCCGGACGGTTGCCGCCGGTATCCGCGAGGTGATCGACGGCGGTGTGGATGAATTTCTCTTTGATTATCCCTGCCACAGCGATGACGGCCCCCACTGGTACTACATGCGCGCCATCAGAATGTCCGGTGATGGGCCGCTGCGAGTAGTCGTCAGCCATGAAGAGATCACGGCCCTGAAACTTTCCGAGGATGCCCTGCGCAAAAGTGAGGAGCAACTGAAACAGCAGAAGGTTGAGCTGGAAGAATCCAACATCGCCTTGAAAGTACTGCTCAAGCAGCGTGAGGGGGACAAATCCGAATTAGAGCAGAAGGTTATAACCAATGTCAAAGAGATGGTGTTGCCCTACCTGGAAAAACTCAAACGGGTCAACCTGAAGCCCAAGGACAAGACGGTGGTCGACATCATCGACTCTCACCTGAACGACATCATCTCGCCGATGATGCAGAAGCTGGCCAACGCCAGCATCATCCTCACCCCCCAGGAGATCCAGGTGGCATCCCTGGTCAAGGACGGTAAAGCCAGCAAGGAGATTGCCGGGATTTTGAACGTGTCTGAAACCACCGTCCATTTTCATCGCAAGAACCTGCGCAGGAAATTCGGATTGAGCAACAGTCAGACCAACCTGAGAAGTTACCTGATTTCCATTTCCTGAAAAAAGGCCGGCACCTTTCACGAGAGTCTGAAGATTTAAACCCTCGCACGGCAACCCTGAACGCTTAACGACAGACTCGGAACACGGGATTTTGGCCCCTGAACCGTCAAAACCAGGAATCGACCAACCACAAACAACAAACCAGAGACCCTATTGGCAGGTATTGCCTCCCACTCACCTGCTAACCGATTCACATGGTTCCCGCACAGGTTTATGGTTAATTTTAAAGACTGAAAGCAAGAATTAATCTCAACCTTCGTGGAGGGAACCATGGACGTAATCGATATGGATAGTGTGGCCGATATCGTATTCCAGCTTAAGTGGAACAGCCAACACGCCGCTCACAATGAGTGCTATGCCGCGCGGGGTGTCAATCTCTGGCGGGACTGGCTTCCGAACAACGTCAGGCGGTCATTGATCGGCAAGCGGTCATGGGAATATGCCGCCGTCGGCTTTTCACCGGGAGAGCTTTTCGGAAGCGATGGCGGTCATCTGAAAATTACCCGCAAGCAATTTTCCAGGGATCCAAAAGCGGGTCGGTTTTATCCCAAAGGCAGCCTGAACGACCTTCCCGGCGTATTTCCTCAGAACATGCAGCCAATCCGCTGTGTGAGGATCAACAATGGCCACATGGAGGTGGATATCGCCCACGCCTTGTCCCTCCATCCGCTCTCTCTTTCCATGACGGTGGGGCAGGTTTCAGCCAAAGAGAATGAGCGTGGCGGCAGCAGCGTGGACTGGGTGGGCCTGCTCACTGAAGGCCCGGGCATGCAGGCTCGCTGGCAGGGCACGCCTACGGATTTTTTCAGTAACAACCCCTTTGATCGCAAGGATGAGCGGACCGATGACCGCTTTTATGACAAGCCCCGCCTGGTGCATCATCTCGACGAAACCGCTCGGGACATGGTGGCAGACCTTTACAAACGATTCGTCAAGGATGGTGTGCATGTACTGGACCTCATGAGCAGCTGGGATTCTCATTTACCCAAAGGGGTAAACCCGGGCCGGGTCAGCGGTTTAGGCATGAACCGCACCGAACTGGAGCACAACCCACGCCTGACCGATATACAGGTTCACGACCTGAACGCCGCCCCGGTGCTGCCTTACGAGAATGAATCATTCGATGTTGCCATCTGCAGTGTTTCTGTGGAATACTTGACGCAGCCTCTGGAAGTGTTCGCCGACGTGGGCCGTGTGCTCAAGCCTGGCGGAACCTTTGTGGTCACTTTCTCCAACCGTTGGTTTCCGCCCAAAGTCGTTCGCATCTGGGAGCAGATCCACGAATTCGAGCGAGTGGGGCTGGTCATGGAGTACTTTCTGAGAAGTGATACCTTCAACAATCTGGGCACCCATTCCATGCGCGGGCTGCCCCGCCCGCGAAACGATAAATACGCCAGTGAACTTGCCCAGTCGGATCCGGTATACGCGGTATGGGGAACAAAAAGAGCTTTATAGGCTGAAAACTGTTAGGGCGGAAGGAGTGCTTTCGTTTTGCTTTGAGCTTTCAACTATGAGCTTCTTTGATATAAAACTATAAAATCCAAAATACCCCAAAGGGTATGTCGCTATTACAGTTACAAACCAAAATCACAGGAGTAATCAATGAATCATAAAACCTATTTTGAAGAAACCAAGGGTATGGGTGTCCTGTCGACTGCAGATGGTGAAGGCCGAGTCAATGCAGCCGTGTATGCTCGGCCCCACGTGATGGATGACGGCTCACTGGCGTTTGTCATGCGAGACCGTTTGTCCCACAACAACCTCCAGTCCAACCCCCGAGCCGCCTACCTGTTCAGAGAAGAAGGCCCTGGCTACAAAGGCATTCGTCTGCACTTGACCAAAACCCACGAAGAGAGCGGTACACCGCTGGTCAAAGAGCTTTGCAGGCGATGTAAAATTTACGATAACCCTGAAGCGGTGAGGTACCTGGTGGTTTTCAAGACCGATAAGGAACTACCGTTGATCGGTGCCGGCGAGTCACCCGAATAAGTTGATATTATTTTTCGATCCTTTGACACGTACCATGTTAGATCAACTGATACTGAACGGATAAGCCCGGGATTTTTACATGACAGCTTCTATCAAGATCGGCGTCAGTACCTGCCTGTTGGGAAAAAAGGTTCGATTCGATGGCGGGCACAAACACAACCGCTATATCACCCAGACCCTGGGGCAGTTCTTCGAGTTCGTTCCCGTTTGTCCTGAAAGCGAGTGTGGCCTGGGAATCCCCAGGGAAGCCATGCGTCTGGTGGGTGCGGTGGACGCGCCACGCCTGGTGACCCACAAATCCCGCATCGACCACACCGATCAAATGCTCTCCTGGGCTGAGGGTCGTCTGGATGCCCTGGAAAAAGAAAAGCTGTGCGGTTTTATTTTCAAAAAAGATTCGCCCAGCAGCGGCCTCTACCGCGTCAAGGTCTACAATGACAAAGGCCAACCCATGAAAACCGGCAGGGGGATGTTTGCCGCCGCATTCACCTCCCGGTTTCCTCGCATTCCAGTGGAAGAGGAAGGCCGTCTCCACGATCCGGTCTTAAGGGAAAATTTCATCGAACAGGTCTTCGCCTTGAAGCGATGGCGTGAGGTTTTGGAGAAAAAGAAGACCATGGGCAACCTGGTGGATTTCCACACCCGGGAAAAACTGCTTTTCATGGCCCACAGCCCGAAGCATTACCGTGAGATGGGGCGACTGGTGGCCGATGGAAAGAAAAAAAACGTGTCGGACCTCTACGACCGTTATGAAGGCATGCTGACTGAAGCACTGGTGCTTCGTGCAACGGTCAGCAAACACACCAATGTGCTCATGCACATCATGGGTTACTTCAAAAAGCAGCTTTCCGGCGACGAAAAGCAGGAGGTCCTGGAATTGATCGGAAATTATCGCAGCGGCCACCTGCCGCTGATCGTTCCCGTCACCCTGTTGAACCATTTCGTGCGCAAATACAACCAACCCTATCTTTCCGTTCAGACTTACCTGAATCCCCACCCGTTGGATCTTCAGTTGCGCAATCATGTTTGATCGTTTGCGATAAGGCCCAAGGCCTGGCGTGGTCCGGCGCTCCCGGCCACCCATCACCGCATTGCCGTTATGATAGGTTCTAACCCTCATTTAGCTCTGATACGGTTCACATTGCTTTATTGACGCCCAGCCTTAACTTGATAGGTAGGAAAGGCAGAGCTTCGAATGAAACAGGCAAAAAATCAGAAGGTAACCAAATCTAACAGAGAATAATGAGGTGAACCATGGCTGAGAAAAGAGAAGAAAGCTACGTCGAAAGTGAAAAAGAGAGAGAGAGCGGGCATGTAGATACCCGTAAGAATAATTTCGATTGTGAAAAGCCCGATAAAAATCTGGGATGTGATCCGGGAATTGATGTCGCCGGATAAGGACGCTAACCAGATATAGACAGGCAAACCAGGCAGAGCCTCATCGAGGCTCTGCCTTTTTTATCGATTGGTGAAGGGAGGCACATGATGACCGAACAGGCAATCGCATTGGTGACCGGCGCCAACAAAGGCCTCGGATTGGAAACCTGCCGGCAGTTGGCCCATCATAAAATGACCGTGCTGATGGGGGCAAGGGACTTGAAAATTGGACGGGAGGCTGCGGACGGATTGAAATCCGAGGGCATGACGGTCGAACCGGTTCAACTGGATGTGACCCGGGCCGACCACATCGCACAGGTGGTGGCCTTCATCGAGACCCGCTTTGGTCGGTTGGACATCCTGGTGAACAATGCGGGCATGATTCACCCGGATGAACCGATGTTTGCCAACAGCGCGGAACAGGTCTCCCTTCAGGCCCTTAGGGAAACCTTCGAGGTCAATTTTTTCGGCCAGGTGGCACTGACCCAGGCACTATTGCCGCTGATTAAAAAAAGTTCGGCCGGGCGCATCGTCAACGTCTCCAGCATTTTAGGGTCCCTGACTCTCCACAGCGATGAATCGTCCCAGGTTACCCAGGTGAAGCCCCTGGCCTATGATGCCTCCAAAACGGCGCTGAACCAGTTTACGGTGCACCTGGCTGCATCGCTGAACAAGACGCCCATTAAGGTCAACGCCGCGCATCCCGGTTGGGTAAAAACTGATTTGGGCTCCCAGCGGGCACCTATGGAGGTGGAAGAAGGCGCAAAAACCGCCGTTCGCCTGGCGATCATCGGCCCGGATGGTCCCACAGGAAAATTTTTTCACTTCAATGAAGAGATACCCTGGTAAAGGCGGTACCTTATTACGGGACGAATCATCAATAACCGTTGTGGATCGGCGTATCGGGCATGTAGACATTATCATCAAGGATGATAATCGTTTTTCCTCGTTTGAAAATTTACAGTTGACCTTCTATTGAAAACCATCTATTCGATAATTATTATCCTTTAGGTTTTATTCCTACATCATCATGACATCTTGGCTGACCATCGATAAATAGGGATGCCCCGGTCATCCTCGTTCCCGTTGAATGACTGATAGTTATGGATCCACCAGCTTGGAACAAAAGGAATCGTGTTTTGGGACATGGTCAATCATACTGTTTAAACCGGCCGTGGTGACGCTTTTTTATATTTTGTTTTTGTGTAGACGATAATAATTTTCTTTAAATACCCTAACTACTGAGTTGCCCCTACAGATATGGCTTGAGGCCTCAACGCGGATTTGGTAGAAGGAATCTGCATGCTGATCAATGGGAATCCCGTCAATTGGCTACGGCTACCCGATCACAATCGAGTCCTTCCTTCTTCTTCTGCTGAAGCGCTTTCGCGAGTGTGTAGAACCCTGTGACGGTAAGTGCATACGAGTTTGCTGCGACCGGACCCCATCATGGCTGTCGGCAGGAAGCAACATGGGCCATATAATCTAAACATTATCCAAAACCCCATTAAAAAGGAGGAATTATGAGTGATGAAAAGAAATGCCCGGTGACGGGAAAAACTAATAAACACGTAGTGGGCGGCAGGGCGAATCGCGAATGGTGGCCGAACCAGTTGAGTCTGGATATTCTGCGCCAACATTCCTCCAAATCCAATCCGATGGGCGAGGATTTTAACTACGCTGAAGAATTCAAGAGCCTGGACCTTGACGCTGTGAAAAAGGATTTACACAATCTGATGACCGATTCGCAGGACTGGTGGCCGGCCGACTACGGTCACTACGGGGGGCTTTTCATCCGGATGGCGTGGCACAGCGCAGGCACCTACCGCACCGGCGACGGCCGCGGCGGCGCAGGGACCGGTAACCAACGCTTTGCGCCCGTCAACAGTTGGCCCGATAACGTAAACCTAGATAAGGCGCGCAGGCTGCTTTGGCCGATCAAGCAGAAGTATGGCCGGAAAATATCCTGGGCCGACCTGATGATTCTCACAGGCAATGTCGCTCTGGAATCGATGGGATTCAAGACCTTCGGTTTCGCCGGTGGACGTGAGGATATATGGGAGCCGGAGAAAGACATCTATTGGGGAGCAGAGGATACCTGGCTGGGCGACAATCGGTATTCTGGGGAGCGTGACCTGGAAGATCCTCTGGCTGCTGTTCAGATGGGTCTGATTTACGTGAATCCGGAGGGGCCGAACGGCGAACCAGATCCGCTCGCGTCCGGGCGGGACGTTCGGGAGACGTTCGCGCGCATGGCAATGAACGACGAGGAGACTGTCGCGCTCACCGCTGGCGGACACACCTTTGGCAAATGCCACGGTGCCGGCGATGCGGCGCTGGTTGGGCCTGAACCCGAGGCTGCTGGTATCGAAGAGCAGGGACTCGGCTGGAAGAGCAGCCATGGCAGCGGCAAAGGTGGTGATCAGATTGGCAGTGGTTTGGAAGGCGCATGGAACCCGACCCCGACGCAGTGGGACAACAGCTATTTGGACATGCTGTTCGGCAATGAGTGGGTACTGACAAAAAGCCCGGCGGGCGCAAAGCAATGGACGCCTAAGGAGGCGACTGACAACAATCTTGCCCCGGCCGCTCACGATTCGTCGAAGCGGGTCCCGATCATCATGACCACCGCCGACATGGCGATGCGGATGGACCCGATCTATGAACCGATTGCGCGGCGCTTCCAGAAAAACCCGGAAGCGTTCGCAGATGCCTTCGCCCGCGCATGGTTCAAGTTGACGCACCGAGACATGGGCCCTCGTGCACGCTATCTCGGCCCGGAAGTTCCCAGCGAAGAGCTGATTTGGCAAGATCCGATCCCTGAAGTCGATCATGAACTGATCAATGATAGTGACATCGCCACACTTAAGGGCAAGATCCTTGATTCTGGCCTCTCTATCTCCGAGCTGGTTTCAACCGCATGGGCATCAGCTTCGACATTCCGTGGTTCCGACATGCGCGGTGGTGCGAACGGTGCCCGCATTCGTCTGGCACCCCAGAAAGATTGGAAAGTCAACCAGCCGGATCAATTGGCGAAAGTGTTGAAGACACTGGAAAGTATCCAAAGTGGGTTCGACAAGACGGTCTCCATGGCTGACCTGATCGTGTTGGCAGGTTGCGCGGGTGTTGAGCAAGCGGCCAAGAATGCCGGTCAAGATGTGACAGTTCCCTTCATGCCAGGCCGCATGGACGCCTCGCAGGAGCAAACCGATGTTGCGTCCTTCTCCGCTCTGGAGCCGGAAGCCGATGGTTTCCGCAACTATCTCAAGACCAAATACACCGTATCGGCTGAGGAGATGCTGGTCGATCGGGCACAATTGCTGACGCTGACCCCGCCTGAGATGGTGGTTCTCGTTGGCGGTATGCGCGTCTTGAATGCCAACTTCGGAAAGTCTCAGAACGGCGTCTTCACCAAGCGGCCCGAGACGCTCACCAATGACTTCTTTGTAAATCTGCTCGACATGCGCACGGCGTGGAAGGCGGGCTCTGAAGACAAAGACCTGTTTGAAGGCAGCGATCGCGTAACGGGTGAATCTAAGTGGGCCGGCACTCATGTCGACCTGATCTTCGGTTCAAATTCCGAACTGCGCGCCCTGGCTGAAGTATACGGAAGTGCAGATTCGCAGGAGCAGTTTGTCCATGACTTTGTGGCGGCCTGGAACAAGGTAATGAACCTTGACCGCTTCGACCTCGCTTGATCGCAGCATAAGAGGCTGTGGATAAACAAGCATCAGGTCGAAGGGCAAGGCGCAGGCCGATGGGAAAAGCGCAGCAACCTCGGTGCGTTGTGAGCATTTTCCCGAGGCCTGCAACGCAGCATTTCGGCCTCAGGCGCAGTTTATCCACAGCCTCATAAGCGTATTCGAGGGCTCATGAAGCGTATTCTGAATTTCAAATCGGATGACCAGGAAGCGATAGTTGCCACGAATTGACGGATGTTTTGAACGCTCAGTTGGACCACTTCGAGAAGGTCCATCCGGCCGATGCAAACGGTGTCCGGGCCGAATTGGAAAATATGAAATAAAATGGTAAGGAAAGATGTATCGGCGGATACGGGCTTTCGACCCCCCGTCTCATCAATAGTCAGGAGGTGCAATGATGGCTGAGAAACGATTCAAACAGGTGTGTGAATGCAAGAACTGCGGCAACGAGGCTGAGATGGTGATCACTTGTTCCCTGGAAGAAGAGAAGACGGTCACCGCGACACCTCATGTCGTACCCAAAGACAAGGGTAAGACGGAAGGTCATGCCGTGTGCAGCCACTGCGGCGGTGAAGCGGATATCTGGCTGGACATCTGACGACGGCTTATTGATACCCGGTCTTTTCAAGCGATAAGAATTATCCAATAAAACAAGGGCTGCCTGCCAACGGATGGGCGGCCCTTTCCTTTGCGCGAATCTGCCATCCCGCTTCCGGCTCGTCTGAACGATGAAAACACCCTGGCAGTTCGGATCCGGCTTGAAAGGGCCGGATAAAAACCATCAGCGCCGCTGATTGATGTACCATTCGATGGGGTCCAGAATAGTATAGCCCATATTGCGGAGTTTCTGCTTGAGATTGACCACGTTTTTGGTCAGCAGATAGGGAAACACGGCTCTTTTACCGGGACTCCAGTTTCTGTATACGAGAATGGACCCGAAGGTAATGTTCTCAGAGACAAGGGCGTGGATGATGCGCTCCATTTCTTCGATTTTTTCATCGACCACAATGCCCAGAAGGGCGCCCGGTTCCTTGATGCCCAGCACATGGATAAAGGCGTTCAACAGATCCCTGTCCGAAACGATGCCCACCACCTTGAGATTCTCATCCACAACCGGAAAGGCCCCCACCCTCGCTTTTTCGATCAGCAGGAGCGCATCCTGAAGGGTTGAAGACAGGGAGACGGAAATGGGGTCCTTGGTCATGATATCCTCGACCGAAACACCCGTTGCCCTTGCCGCTTCCATCTCCTTGATCCCGTGGTCGTGGAAATACTTTGATGGCATGGCACTGCGTATATCGCGGTCGCTGACGATGCCGATGAGGGTGTTGTCCGATCGGGTCACCGGTATGTGGCGAATCCGACAGCGGATCATCAGTTTCCTGGCTTCGGCAATATCCGTTTCCCTGCTCAGTGTGACAACATCCTTGGTCATGAATTTACTGATAAACATGGGACACCTCCCTTATTTTTAGGACGGATCAAACGGGATGGTGACATGGTAGACACCATTTTCCATTTCCGTCAGAATCGTCAGGCCGCAAAAACCTTCATCATGGCTGTGTTGGAAGCCAGTACGTCAGCCCAAAACCCCTTGACTCCCCTCTCCTTGGCCAGTCTGACGAGAAGCATAAAAACATAGGTGGAAATGCCTATCCGCTGATGGGACTCGTCCACGACAAATGCGATTTCGGCCCAGGCACCATCTGGATCCATGAGATATCGCGCTTCGGCGACGATAGACCCATGCCCGGGCTTGCCGACAACACCGACGATGGACATCACATCGTTCCAGTCGACGTTGACGTAGGTCTGCATGCGGGTATGCGGCATGGCTTTAAGAGAGGAAAAATATCGATAGTAGACCGATTCGTCTGAAAACCGGTAAAAAAGCCGCCTCATTTCTTCTTCGTCAGAAGGCCTCATGGGCCTGAACCGGATCTCTACATCGCCCTTGAACCGTTGACGTTCTTTGATCTGTGAAGGATAGCAGCGGGCACTTTCCGCCAGGTAGATCTGATCCCGATAGAGAATATTTTCTCTTTTTGCCTCGGCGATCAATTCGACCCGATCGTCGGGGTGGGCGATTTCAATCAATGCCTGAGCCCGTTCCCGGAGTGTGAGGCCCTTGAGGCTGGCCACCCCGAATTCCGTCACCACATAGTCCACCGCCTCTCTGAAATCGACCCGGTTTTTCAACCCTTCGATGGAAACCGTGATGTTGGCGGTACCCTGGCGGCTGCGGCTGGGCAGCCCGAATACCGTGTACCCCCCTTCCGAGATCTGAGCACCATTTAAAAAGGCGAGCACCTCGGCCGGCCCGGACACCACATTACCCAGGCCCGTATGCAGAGCGATTCTTCCGGTGATATCCGCGCGCCTGGCGGAAATAATGGCCACAAAACGAGGATTCCGGCCGATGCTCAACGGGTCGAAGACCTTGTCTATCGGTTGAAATTCCACCGCGGGGTTCTGGTCCAGCCATTCAAACAGCTGTGCCGTACCGCATGCATAGGAAGTAATTGATTTTCTTTTGAACAGCTCTTTGTAGCGGTTTGTGACCGCGCCGCTTTTCACCAGATCCATCAGGGCGTCGCTGAAAAACGGTGAGTGGATACCCAGGTGCTGCTTGCGGATCAGCGCGCGACCGACGGCTTCAAACAAGGGGCCTAACGAAAAGGCAACGCAGCTTTGATCTTCAATCAACGGTTCGATATTGGCGGCAATCAGATCATAGACCGGTTCGGCGGGCCACCGTTCAAAGTAGACCGGCGGCTCGTCCGATTGCACCAGCATGTCGAAATCGGAAATCTGGACGAACGTATCACCCAACGTGCGCGGCACCTGGGTGTTTATCTCCCCCACGACGAGGGTGGCCTGTTCCATGGCCAACCGGGCGACGTCCACGGACACCCCCAGGCTGCTGTAGCCATCCTTGTCCGGAGGGGTGATCTGGACAAAAACCGCATCCACCCGGACCTTCCGCTTTTCTATAAGTTCGGGAATCCGTGACAGGTAGCAGGGGATCAGGTCCACATGGCCTGCGGTGATCGCTTCGTCGGCCACCCAGCCGGAGAAAAATGTTTTCAATCTGAATTTCTGGCTCTGGAGGTTCTTCAGCGATATGGCATCGGCGAAGCTGACAATCTGGATCAATTCGAGATCCTGGAGTTTGGCACTATGGGCCGCCATCAGGTGTTTCACCAGTGTTCGGGGTTCCGCCGCCCCGGTGGAAAGGAAGACGCTCATGCCGGGGCGTATCCGTTCGAGAACGGCGTCCGCGGGGACCAGCATTTTCTCCCATTCCATGGATCACCCCCATTGTATCATCGAAATCATGCAAACCTCATGACGCATGTGAAGCATCTTGTCCTTTTCGTATACTCAAGCTTGGCGCTGTATACAGGAGGAGGCACAGGTTTCAGGCGACTGGCTGGCAATGGATGGTCACCTGTTAAGAATCGACTGGTATCGCCCGGCACATCGTGCGGCAAGAAGAAAATTCGGGGAGTCATCAACGTTTCGGATGCTTGTAAAAAGAATAGCACAAGCCGTTGTTACGTCAAGAAGATTGTCGGGATAACGCGACCCTGAGCGTTAAGATACATTACCACCCATTCGCTTTGAAAAAGGTTTACGGAAGCCATACCTTCCTTTGGGCCAAATGGCAAACCATCCGGCGGTGCGTCAGGAAAACCGCGTGCAATCCGCTGGAAAATGGCCTATGATGGTATTAACTTAAATCATGCTCGGCGGCGGGGGCCAGGTAGGCAGCCGGGCGCATCGGAAAAAAAACCGTAGAGTTCACCACCGATGGGAGGTGAGCGCCCAGAAAGGGTCAATCCGCGATGTTGTGCATTCCTCGGTAAATATCCTGAGCGACTGCGCAAGGACACAAACAAAAGAGAGGCGTCTGATGGAAGGTCACATTAAATGGTACGACGAAAAAAAACGTTTCGGGTTTGTCACCACCCAGGAAAACGAAGATATTTTCCTGCATGTGTCGGGCATCAAGGAGTACGGCCATTTCGGCCTGCAGCGCGATGACCGCGTGGAATTCGAAATCAGGGAAACGGCCAAAGGGAAGCAGGCCGTGAATCTGAGGCCTATAAAATAGGGTTCACTTCAGATTGAAAGGGCACCCCTTTGTCCGGGGTGCCCTCTTTTTTTTCACCGCACCTGCCGATCCTCCCCTCGTTCATTCCTTAACCCCCTCAGATTATCCGGGACGCACCATCTCAAAGCGGCTTTCTTGGCAAACTTCGCCTTCATACCGTTTCGTAGGGGTGGTATCCTTTGGGGACGCCATCGGTCAGGGCACCCTTCGCATGGTGGAATTCGGGGCTGTCGTATATTTTTTTCAACAGGCCATCCTTGAACCGGGGCGCTGCCAGATGGGCCATGCCCACGGCCCGTTCGGAAAGGCTCAATCCCCGGGGGTCGAAAGCCCCGTTTTCGGTGACGATAACCACAGGATCGGCGGCAATGGCCGTGGTGGTTATACCCTCCGGACACATGTCTACGATTTTCGACAGACCCTTGGCCGTAACCGATTTTAGGGCAATGATCGGCACCCCGCCTCTGGAAAGGTTGGCGCCACGGATGAAATCGCACTGGCCGCCTACCCCGCTGTAGATCTGCCGGGCTTTCATGGAGTCGGCCCAGATATTCCCGTGGAGATCCACGCCGATGGCGCTGTTGATGGAAACCATGTTGGGTTGATCGGCAATGGTGAGGATACTGTTGGTGTAGTCCGCAGGTCGGATTTGAACGGCGGAGTTGTAGTCCAGCCAGTCGTAACCCTCTCGACTGCCGGCCAGAAAAATCGAGGCAATGCTGAACTTGTTGCGTGTGCTGGTGTAGCGGTTGGTCACCACGCCTTCATCTACCAAGCGGCGCATGGCATCAGCAAACAGCTCGGTGTGTATGCCCAGGTCCTTGACACCCTTTTCCAGGATGGCATCGGTAACCGCCTCGGGTACCTGGCCGATTCCGTACTGGATGGTGCTGCGGTCCTTGACGAAAAAACCGGCAATGATCCTTCCAATCCTGCGGGCCGGCTGGTCCGGCGGCTGCACCGGACTAATGGGCAGGGGGTAGTCGGTGTCGAGCAGGTAGTCGATCCAGGCACCAGGGACGGTGTCTCCCAGCACGAAAGGCATCTGGGCGTTGCGTTCGGCGACCACCAGTCCGTTGTTGGCCCTGACCGTTTCAATGGCCGCCATCACCCCCTCCATGGTGGTGCCCAGGCTGTAGTTGCCGCCGTTGTCGGGTCCGGCGACGGTCAGCATGGCCACGTTGGGTTTCAGGTATTCGCGGACCTGCATGGGGATGTCGCCTAAATGCATGAGCTGGTATTTGGCCCATCCCTTGTTGGCGGGCTCCCGGGTGTGGTGGCTGTTAAATATAATGCGATGGGTGATTCGATTGCAGACTGCTTCGGCAAACAGGTCAGCCACATCCCCGAGAAAGAGGACGCCGATCAGTTCCACCTCCCGAATCGTTTCATCGGCAGCCAACTGCCTGAACATCACCTGGGGCGTGGCCGCGTTCCCCGACGCGTAAATCCGGCTCCCCGGCGGCAGCAGGGTGTCATTGATAATCTCGGCCACGTTATTGACGATTTTCATCTTGTCCTCATGGTCTGCTTGGGTTGTTCGATCTGAATCGAGGCATCTGATATTCAAAAAAACAGTATTTTAAAATTGAAATGCCGCAAAGCACAACGATAAACTAAAAAAGGGATTGAGAAACAACCGACACCGGCTGTTTCCCAATCCCTTGTGAAATTTTATGAAGACTGACTTGTCAGATGAGGCTATCGACTGCGAACGAATGTCAGGAAACCGATCGCCTAAGTCAACACATGAATTCGCTCCGACGTTATATTCAGAAGTGGCAGGTTGAGGTCCGGATCATGTGATTCGGTCAAGCCCTGGCGGGAAATAACGCCTTCAAACCGGTCACGGCAGGCAGCCGCACCTCCAATTCCCCAATCCCTCAATACCCAATTCCTGAAATCGTACTATCGGTTGGCCTTTCTATACCCCAGCTGGTCCAGGGCGATGATCCACTTGCAGATGTTGGCCGATCCCTCCACCATGTAATAGGTCGGCGTGTCCCGGTAAAACCGTGCCACCGGGTACTCCGTCGAGTAACCGTAGGCCCCCAGGATGCGCATGGCATAGTTCGAGGCCTTGCTCACCGTCTCTCCGGCAAAGTA
>RCNC010001767.1_pt1 | contig 14613 bp, 9 predicted proteins | sample 2041301 | NCBI WGS metagenome assembly RCNC01 (sample SAMN09708231, study PRJNA481090) | Marine sediment metagenome, whole genome shotgun sequencing project. | biome: marine sediment; feature: ocean; material: sediment; isolation source: Sewage treatment plant 13A marine sediment (STP13A) ... | reverse complement strand
TAAGGGTTACTTCTACCGCTCGGATCAGTTTAGCTTTGCAAAAATTGGCGTTCCGGCGATGTACCTGAAGGCTGGCACGGATTTTGTTGACCGCCCACCGGCATGGGGCCGTGAACAACAGGACACGCACACCGAAGAGGATTATCACCAACCGTCGGATGAATATGATGCCAGCTGGAATTTCGACGGTATGGTCGATGATGCATTGCTTGGATATTGGACGGGATTGGCTATTGCTAGTGCCGATGAAATGCCGAGCTGGAATGCGGGTGATGAATTCGAAGCGGCGCGACTCGAAGCACTCGCTGGAGAGTAGATTCGGACTAGCGGTCGGGCGCTGCCTAATCCGCGATCCGGGTGCTATTTCGTCCCGAGTTTTTTGCCTGGTAAAGCGCTTCATCCGCGCGATGCATCCATTCGTGCGGTGTTTCTTCTCCTCGTAGCTCCGCGACGCCCAGCGAGATGGTGACCGACTGATCGGGCGCCAGTTCGTTGGCTTGCACGAGCATTCTGAGTTGTTCGGCTAAATGAGTGGCACGCTCGACATCCTGACTCTCCAGAACAACAACAAACTCTTCGCCGCCGACGCGATACAGGCTATCGGTTACCCGGATTCGGAAATTGATGATCTCGGTGATGCGTTTGAGAATCTGGTCGCCAACGGCGTGTCCGTGCACGTCATTTACTTTCTTGAAGTGATCCAGGTCCAGTAACAGCATCGACGCCGACGTTGCATTGCGCCGGTGACTATTGACGACGTCGTCGAGCTTGCTGTCGAGACCGCGACGATTTCCGGCGCCCGTTAATGGGTCTTTGGTCGCCAGTTGCATAAGTCGCTCGCGCTGTCGATTGGTGATGAGCGAAAATGCGAAAGCGAAAGCGCTCATAACAACGATCGTGATCAGAACGGTTGTTGTTGAATGAGAGTCGAGATTGCCGACCAATTCCGGGACCAACACACCGACCGTGATTAAAGCGAGCACGATCGCGACGCGAGGACGTACGAGATAGAAGACAGCCATCAGTGCCGGGTATGCCCAATAGACCTGGTGGGGGCCGATAATGTAAACGGTGGATATGACGCCGGCCATACAGATGCAGGATATGATGATGCTGGCGACCCGCACCTGCCGGGTCAAATAGACATAGATCCCCATGCCCGCCAATCCGACCACGATGACAGTATCGACAATGGCGGCCGACCATTCACCCTGCATATAGCGCAAAACCATGAATGGAAATACGCCCAGTGTGCCCGCCGCGCTGAGTATCAACGGCATGTAACTTTCCACCGACTGGGGTCGTGATTCTGAGTTTATGATGTATCGCCAGGCGTCCAGCCCTGAGTGCAAGTCTTTCACTCTAACGTCCCTGTCGCGCCCCCGAATGAGCGAAGAAATTGCCTGAAAACGACCGCGCTGTCAAAGTGCCAGCCGATAATTGTTCAGTAGCTCAAGGATTTACGTGCGTTTGAAACGGCTAAAGAAGCCGCCTTTTCCTTCACCGTCGTCCATGTCGTCGTCATTGACAGGCGGGCGGACGTTTAACGCCTTCAGCGTTTGCGTCATCGAGGTATTAATTTGGTCCTCGATCGGTTCCGGGGGAGTGCCGGGCGACTCGGTGGGCTCGGTGCTTGTTACGGCCTCGGGCTCCCGAATCGAAGGGTGCAAATCGGCGTTAAGTGCCCGAACTGTTTTGAGTCGTTGGGAAGCAGAGAGATCCATACCGCCCGAATCAAGTTGATGGGGAGCTTCGAGCGTTACCTGTATTCCGGGTGCAGCGTCAGGAACGAGAGCGGGAGAGGGCGTGCCATTGGGGACATGCTCGCCAGCGGCAACACCGTTTTTGTCATCGTTAGCGGAGTGGTCAGTCGGCGGGTTAGCCAGAACCTGAGCGGCGGCGAAGTTTATTTCGTCGCCAAACAGGGTTTCCGCCATTCTGTCATCGACGTCTTCAATCGATTTTGCTCTCGCGATTTCTTCCGCGATCTTTTCGATTGTTGTATCTGATTGTTTATTTGCTTTCGGCGGCGATTTCGCAACCGGCGCACTTTCGCCATCCGCCGATGTCGTTGTTGAGACATTCTCGGAATTCGGTGCGCTGACCTCACCTTTCTCATCGATGAGATTGTTTGCTATACGCTGGCTGATTGCGTGATCGAGCGTGATTTCCGGAATGACTTCAGGTTCTTCGGGTTCAGGCTCGGGTATCGGTCCCGAATCTTCAACAACGGGTTCCGGGCTGTCTCCGTGAGCAAAAGCCATTGCTTGTTCAAGCGCTGCAAGGTCAGGTTTGAGTTCCGCCATTGTCGGATCGCGATCCCAGGCTGGAATATCACCGCCGGTTGGTTTGAAGTCCGCCTGAGGTTCGCTGACCGGCTCAAGTTCAGGAATTTGGGCCGGCTCCGGCTCCACTTCAAGTACTGGCTCCTGCACTGCTTCAACGACAGGTTCCGGTTCAACTTCGAGTATTGGCTCGGGCTCGGCCTCAACGAACGACTCTGGTGACAGCTCCGCGGCGGCAGCGGCCAGCGTCGGAGACAGGATCGCGAGATCGGGCAATGTATCCTGAATCAATTCAGGAATTTCATCCTCGTCCTGCGGTTCATCGGCTTGCTCGGCAGCAGGCTCAGCAAATACGATGACCGGCTCTTCAACCGGTAGCTCGGGAATATCTTCAAGCTCAGGCTCTGCCAGTGCGGCGGCCTCTGGCTCCGGCCAAGGCGCGGCTTCAAGTTCCGGCTCTGGAACGATTTCCGGAGGCGCCTCCATAGCGGGTCCTGGCTTGGGCTCTACGGGCTCGGGCTCTGTAATCGCCGGCACAACAGGGGCGGGTTTCACCAGGGGGTGCTGTGTGAAATCGAATCCAGCGGCGTTGAGTCCGTATTCGTTTTCTGCAACGCGGGCCAGGAGCTTGGATGGAACGTTTGACAGATCCTGATCCGCTGCCGCGACCATGGCAGACTCGACAAGATTATTGCTGATCCGCGGAATGCCATCACTAAGGTGGTGCAGCAATGCAGCGGCGTTAGCCTCGAATACCTGCTCGAAATCGCCGCCGGCAAGGCGGAAACAATGTCTGAGATAGCCCCTGAGCTCTGCAGCGCAAAGCGGGCCAATCGAATGTCGTTGACGGATTCGCTGTTGCACGCGAGCGAGCCCTGACTCTTTGAGAAATTCGTCGAGGTTGTCATCGCCCATCAAAACAACGCTGGCGCCCTCTGAGTCACCGGCATCGGCTGCCGTTAGAGCCTCGAGTTCAGCCAATGTATCGGCGCCCAGGTGGTTGGCATCTTCAACGGCGATAAATACGCGCGAGTCATCGTCCTGCAGCTCTTTCAGACGGCGTCTGAATAGTGCGAATTTTTGAATCGTACCTGAGGGTCTGTTTTCCACACCCAACTCGTCGAGTAAGAACTCCAGAACATCGTTGCTATCAAGGCACATACGCCCCACGTGGACGATTTTCGAGTTGTTGCCGATCGATTCGAGGGCTCGAGTGACGAGCGTCGTCTTTCCCGACCCGACGGGGCCGGATACGGTAACGATTGCATCGTTGCTGGCCAGCGCCTTCTTGAGTCCCGCCATTGTCGAAGCGATCTGAGGTCCAACGAATACATTCGTACCGCCCGCTGTGGCGCGGAACGGTCGTTTCTTGAGCCCAAAGTGTTGTTCGTACATAACAATCCGATCAGCTGAAATGGGGCCGACTTTCGTCTTGGCCTTACCAGACGGTCAGTTTGGGTCTAAAAGGGCTCGATTTCAGGGAGTTATGTCACAAAAATGGCCCAAAGCTGGCTTTTGACGGGGTTTGATCCTGTTACGTCTTGAAACGAATAAATGACTGATTTTGGGGACGAAAAGCCTCAGAATAGCGTCCTCGCGGTACTCAGCAGATATTTAGGGTCAGAGGCAATAACAAGAATGCGCGTCCTTACCATTATCGGGATTTTCGTCTTTGCGATCGCTGGTGTCGTAATCATGGGCAGTTTGCGGCCCGAGCCGCCCAAGAAGGAACGCGTCGAACTGGATCCACTGGTTGAGGTTATTGTCCTCGAAACTATGACCGCGAATTTCGAGGTTAACAGTCAGGGCAACGTCCGCCCCAGGACCGAGACGATTCTCAGCGCCGAAGTGTCCGGCACGATTACCTCGATTTCGCCAAAGTTCGTTGCAGGCGGGGTTTTTCAGGCGGGCGAAGTGCTGATGAGAGTCGATCCGACCAATTACGAGGTTGCGCTCAAGCAGGCCGAAGCGCTGGTTACACAACGACAGATCGAGTATGACGGTACCAAGAAATTGCAGAGTCAGGGTTACAGGGCTGAGTCGGAATACGCGTCCGCCGCTGCAGCGCTGGCGACGGCGAGAGCGGAGCGGGTGCGTGCGAAACGGAATCTCGAACGAACCTATATTCGTGTGCCGTACGAAGGAATCGTTCGGGCAAAGGAAACAGATCTCGGCGAGTTTGTGAATATGGGAACGAGGCTTGGCGTCGTTTTCGCGACAGATTATGCCGAGATTCGATTACCGTTGACGGATCTCGACCTCGCCTATGTTGATTTGCCTGACGCGACCGAAGTAACGGCGTCCGGGAATGCCGAGGGTCCTGCGGTCACGCTTTCAGCAACGCAAAAAGGACAAGAAGTCGAGTGGCCAGCCAGAATTGTTCGGACTGAGGGCGTCGTCGATGAAAAAAGTCGCGTTACCTACGCGGTCGCACGCGTAAGCGACCCCTACAAATTGCATAGCGAGGGAATACCGATGCCAGTGGGTACATTCGTTAGCGCGAAAATTCAGGGAGCGGTTGCGCAAAATATGATTCGTGTGCCGCGCAGCATTGTCAGGGGTACAGACGAACTCATACTCCTCGACACCGATGACAAGTTGGTGATTCGGAACGTCGAAATTGCTCGTTCGGATTCGGACTACGTTTACATCGAATCGGGCGCGGAGCCCGGTGAACGGGTCGTCGTCACAGTACTTGAATCTGCAATCAATGGATTGCAGGTACGGACCCGGGAGGCGAGCGAGTAAGTCATGGGGCAACCGGGTGTAACGAAAGAGAAGGGCATCATCGCGTGGTTTGCCGCGAATCATGTCGCTGCGAATCTGTTGATGATTCTCATCATCGTAGCTGGCCTCATATCAGCCAGCGGAATCCGTAAAGAGACCAATCCCGAATTCGAACTCAATACGATTCAAGTGAGGGTTCCGTACCTCGGTGCTGCACCGCAGGAAGTCGAAGAAGGCGTCGTCATCAAGATCGAAGAGGCGATTCAGGATTTGCCGGGCATCAAGCGAATTCGCTCGAACTCGTCTGAAGGATCCGGGCGCGTCACGATCGAAGTGAAGCCGGAAGCCGATCTGACTCAGGTATTGAGTGACGTGAAAACGCGAGTCGATGCGATCTCAACCTTTCCGGCGTTGACGGAAAAGCCGGTTATCTACAAGCAGGAGATCAATAACCCGGTCGTCATGGTTGCGCTGAATGGCGACCTGACAGATTTAACTCGCAAAGCCCTGGGTAATGAGATTCGTGACGAGCTACTGCAATTGCCGTCAGTCAACAAGATCAACTATTTCGGCGACCGGCCCTACGAAATCAGTGTTCAGGTATCGGAACGTACGTTGCGCAAGTACGGCTTGACGATGAGCGAAATATCGCAGGCCATCAAGAACTCTTCAGTGGATATGCCAGGCGGAACCATCAAGTCAGAGGGCGGCGATATTCTGTTGCGGACCGAAGGGCAGGTCTACACCGGTCAGGGATTCGGGGCGCTTGTGCTGCGTACTTTTCCGGACGGAACACGTCTTACTCTTAACGACATTGCCGAGATCAACGATGGCTTCGTAGAGTCGGACGGTTACGGCCGTTTCAATGGCCAGCCCACTGCGACATTGCAGGTGGTTGCCGGCTCGAATCAAAACGAAATAGAGACCGCGAGGGCTGTTAAAGAATACATCGCGAAGAAAAGCGAAACATTGCCGGAGGGGGTTCGCCTGGACGTTTGGATTGACCTGCCGAAATACCTCGAAGGCAGCCTCGATCGTATGCAAAACAACATCATCTCCGGAGCGATACTGGTGTTTATTGTGCTGTCCTTATTCCTGCGAATGAAGGTGGCATTTTGGGTCATCGTCGGATTGCCGATAACGTTTCTTGGTGCGCTTTGGTTAATGCCGACCTGGCCGGTCACGATCAATACGATCAGTCTGTTCGGATTTGTTATCGTCCTCGGTATCGTCGTCGATGATGCGATCATTATCGGCGAAAGCGCTTATACGAAGATAAGAGAAGACGGTCATACGCTCGATAACGTCATACAAGGTGCCCATCGCGTCGCGATTCCGGCGACATTCGGCGTACTGACAACCATCGCGGCATTCGCGCCGATGATGTTTATCGGCGGCATTGTTGGTCCGTTTTTTGAGGCGATGGCCTTCGTCGTGATTCTTTGCCTGGCTTTCTCGTTGGTAGAGTCGAAGTTGATTCTGCCAGCGCATTTGGTTCACGCGCATATTCCACCCGTTGACGAAGATGATTTGTTCAGACCGCAACGAACAATCGGCTTCTTTGAACGTTTTCCGCGCGCATTTCTGAAAGTGCAGCGACATGTTCAGCATGGGCTGCACAAGCTAATTCATGATATTTACAAACCGTGGCTCGAGAAAGCGGTCGATAATCGAGGACTTACGCTCACCATTTTCAGCGCGGTTCTCATACTGACTATCGGCCTGATGACCAGCGGCATTGCTCGCGTCGTGATATTCCCAAATTTCGCGCAGGATTTTATTCGGGTTTCGCTGGAAATGGAAAGCGGTACTGCTCCGCATGTTCGCAACGCGGCGGTCGATCAAGTAGAGGGTGCGCTGCTTGAGCTCAACCGAGAATTTGTTGAAGAGAATCCCGATTCTCTGCCCGTCATCAGCAACATCGGCGTATTTACGTCCGGCGATACTGGCGCAGTTTTATTCGTTGAAATCCCTTTCACTGAAGATCGACCGTACGAGATGACAGAGGTCACGGAAATGTGGCGTAACTCGGTCGGTGAAATCCCGGGCATGAAAGAATTAAAATTCAGCGCGGCTGGCCATATCGGTGGCGGATCGCCGCTGAGTTTCAAGCTCAGTGGGTCTAATTATGTTGCGCTTGAGGGAGCTGCCGATGAACTTGCGAAAGAACTCGCGACCTATGAAGGGCTCTTCGATATCACGAATTCGGCGAGCAGCGGCAGCGATGAAATCAAGTTGACCATCAAGCCCGAGGCCGAAGCGCTGGGTTTGACGATGTCCTCTCTTGGGCGACAGGTTCGCCAGGCATTTTATGGTGAGGAAGCGCAACGTATTCAGCGTGGAAAAGATGAGTTACGGGTCATGGTGCGTTATCCGCTCTCGGAGCGGCGATCTATTTCGGACCTGGAAAACATGCGGATCAGGACGCCCAGTGGCGATGAAGTGCCGTTTAACTCGGTGGCTGAAGTGTCGTACGGCCAAGGTTACTCGACAATTTCGCGTCTTGACAGGGAGCGTACCGTCACCGTTTCCTCGGACCTGGATCCTGAGCGTGTTGAGCCACAACAAATTATCGAAACAATGTCGGAAGAGTACATCCCCGCATTATTGTCGCGGTATCCGGGCGTCAAATACGGCCTCGAAGGTTCCAGTCAGGATCAGGTTGAATTCCTCAGCAAGATCATGACGGCGCTCGTGGTAGCGATGTTCCTGATCTATGCGTTGATCGCGATTCCGCTGCGCTCGTACGCGCAGCCGTTGATCATCATGTCAGTCATACCATTCGGCGCTATTGGCGCGGTCATTGGTCACATCATTATGGGTCGCTCGATCAGCATGTTTTCGCTATTTGGGCTGATCGCGCTCGCGGGTGTTGTAGTCAACGATAGTCTGATCATGGTCGATTTCATCAACAAGGCGAGGGCGCGCGGTGTCGCCATACGCGATGCTGTGATTCAATCCGGTACGGCGCGCTTCCGCGCAATCATTTTAACGTCCTTTACCACAGCCGCCGGCTTGTTGCCGATCATGTTTGAGACCAGCCCACAGGCGCAAGCGATCATCCCAACGGCGATTTCGATTGGTTATGGAATTATTTTCGCAACTATCATTACGTTGTTTCTAATCCCCGCCTTGTATCTGTTGCAGGAAGATTTCTTTCGCCGCACGAGTCAATTTAAGAACTGGTTGTTGTACCGTCCCGCCGCCGCGAAGACGGATTAGCAAACTTGTCGAACATCGACAGGGACTCTCGCGATGGCGTGACGGCGGGTCTTGCCGCCTATTTGATGTGGGGTTTTCTGCCCGTCTATTTCGTTCTCGTTCGCGAAGTCGATCCGACCGAGGTTCTGACCCACCGGGTCATTTGGGCAGTGCCGTTTGGCGCCCTGATTCTGGCATTTCGTCGCCAATGGTCTGAAGTCGGTCGCGCGCTGACGCATCGAATAATGCTCGGTTGGCTATCGCTTTCAGCGTTGTTTATCGGGCTGAACTGGTTTGTCTACATTTGGGCGATACAGGATGGAAGAATTCTCGAGACGAGCCTGGGCTACTACATCAACCCGCTCACAAACATACTCGTCGGGTTCTGGCTATTTGGTGAGCGTTTACGTCGGTATCAAATCGTTGCTGTAGTGCTCGCGGCCATCGGAGTAACCGTGCTGACGGTATCCGGCGGGGTCGTGCCTTGGGTCGCGCTTTTCCTGGCTGTTAGTTTCACCGTTTACGCTGCCGTGAGAAAGAAGGTCGTCATCGGCGGAATGCCAGGACTGTTTGTCGAAACTGTGTTGTTATTGCCGTTCGCAATCGGCTGGTTCATCTATTTAGCGATGTCCTCGAAGCTGGTTTTCGCGGACGGCAGTTCTTCAATGACGATCTTGTTAATGATGGCAGGGCCAATAACCGCATTGCCTCTGTTGTGCTTCGCTTTAGCGGCACGTCGACTGTCGCTGACCACTATTGGTTTTATGCAATTCATCGCACCCACCCTCCAGTTTTGCACCGGTGTCTACTTCGGTGAAGAACTAACGACCGCCCATCTGATCTGCTTCGGATTCATATGGTCTGCGGTGGCGTTCTTTGTTTTTGATGCGATTAAGTCAGCAAAGAAAAAGCCTCTGCTGAAAGTTTCAACAGAGGCTTAATTTCCTATCGCAGGAGGCCGTCTTACGGCCGACCATCATTTTCGCGCGTAAGACGCGCTCCTACTATTTATTCGCTTTGCGTTCTGCCGCTTCTTTGATGACTTCGTCAGCAACGTTCTGCGGGCAAGGTGCGTAGTGACTGAACTCCATGGAGAACTGTCCGCGACCCGATGTCAGCGTACGCAGGTGACCGATGTAACCGAACATGTCTGCCAGCGGTGCGTTTGCCTTAACGCGTACGCCCGTCGGACCCGCGTCCTGAGACTTGATCATGCCGCGACGACGGTTGAGGTCGCCAATGACATCACCGACGTTATCGTCAGGCGTAAAGACGTCGACCTTCATGATCGGCTCAAGCAGCTGAGGACCCGCTTTCGGAATCGACTGGCGGTAGGCCGCCTTCGTCGCGATTTCGAACGCAAGAGCTGAGGAGTCGACTGCGTGGTAAGCACCATCAAGCAACGTGAATTTCACGTCGAGTAAGGGATAGCCGGCCATTGTGCCTTCGACCATGCAGGAACCGAACGCTTTCTGGATCGCACTCCAGTATTCACGCGGAACGTTACCGCCCGTTACCTTGGACTCGAACTCGTAGCCAACGTTTTGCTCAGCAGGCTCGATCTGGTATTCGATCTTGCCGTACTGGCCAGAACCACCCGATTGCTTTTTATGGGTGTAGGTGTCTTCGATCGTACGCGTGATGGTTTCGCGGTAAGCCACTTGCGGTTTGCCCATCTCAACGTCAACGTGATGCGTACGTCGCAAGATGTCGACCTTGATGTCCAGATGAAGTTCGCCCATACCCTTGATGAGGGTTTCGCCCGAGTCTTCGTCGGTAGCAACCTGGAAGGAAGGATCTTCCTGCACCATTTTGTTCAATGCGACACCCATCTTCTCGGTGCCTGCCTTGTCCTTCGGTGAAATCGCAATCGAGATAACCGGATCCGGGAATACCATGGGCTCGAGCGTCGCAGGATGGTCTGCATCGGCGAGCGTGTGTCCTGTGCGCGTGTTCTTCATGCCGAGGAGGGCAACAATATCGCCAGCCTGCGCCGAATCGAGCTCTTTACGTGAATCGGCGTGCATCTCCACGATACGACCGATGCGCTCATTCTTACCCGTGAAGGTATTTACGACGTTGTCGCCTTTCTTCAAGGTGCCAGAGTAGATGCGGGTGAAAGTCAGGGCGCCGTAACGGTCATCCATGATTTTGAAAGCCAGCGCGCGCAAAGGCTTCTCAGGATCAACAATCGCGAATCCGCCAGTCTCGTTGCCTTCCAGATCGATTTCCGGCTGCGGCTTAACCTCGGTCGGGTTCGGCAAGTAGTCAACCACTGCATTAAGAACATTCTGTATACCCTTGTTTTTAAAGGCAGATCCACAGAAAGTTGGGAAGAATTCGAGCGCGATTGTGCCCTTCCGAACGCAGCGCTTCAGATCGTCAATCGATGGCATTTCACCCTCAAGGTAGGCCTCCAGAAGATCGTCGTCCTGCTCAACGGCAGTCTCGATGAGCTTCTCGCGCCACTCAGCAACCAGTTCAAGCATGTCTTCCGGAACGTCTCCGATTGTGTAGGACGCAGGGTCATTCACGTCACTCCAGATCCAGGACTTCTCAGTCATGAGATCAACCACACCCACGAAATCGTCTTCGATACCGATCGGCAGCACCATAACTAATGGATGGGCGGCCAGAACGTCTTCAACTTGCTTCACAACCCGATAGAAATCGGCGCCAATGCGATCAAGTTTGTTGACGAAGATAATGCGCGCGACTTCAGAGTCGTTCGCATAACGCCAGTTTGTCTCAGACTGAGGCTCAACGCCGCCCGATCCGCAGAATACGCCAACGCCGCCATCGAGGACTTTCAAGGATCGGTAAACTTCAATCGTGAAGTCAACGTGTCCCGGCGTATCGATGATGTTCATGCGGTGGCCGTCCCACTCACAGCTGGTTGCCGCGGACTGAATCGTAATACCGCGTTCCTGCTCCTGGTCCATAAAGTCTGTCGTGGCTTCGCCATCGTGGACTTCACCCGTCTTATGAATCTTGCCGGTGAGCTTCAGGATTCGTTCTGTGGTCGTGGTTTTGCCCGCGTCGACGTGGGCGAAAATTCCGATATTTCGATAAAGGCTAAGGTCTTTCATTTCTTTGCTCTGGTTCTCTAAGTTGTCAGTTGTCACCAAACTCGTCTACTGCCATACCTTCAGGTGCTCTCAAAGCCTTGCTAAAGCGAGAACCCGGTAATAATCGAGGTGGGTGCAAGTAAATCCTTGCCGGTCCGTAGTGCTTTCCCGGTAGCTGGTGCGGCGCTGCATATCGGTTAGGACGGGCTTTCGGGCGCGGATAATAACAGTGCGGAGCGCCCTAAACCAGCGAATTTCGAGTAGCGGACATACCGCACACTATTAGCTGGAACAACCACTTATTATTCAGATACTTATGAATAGCAAAACGATTCAAAAACTACGCCCGCGATTTTTCGCCGAGCGGCTGATATTTAGCGCGATCTTGTTCGCGTCATTTGCACTGGTCGTTCGATTGTCCTGGTATCCCGATGCTCATTTTTATATTGATGGTGCCGCGCGGCGGTTGCTGATCCTCGCCAGCGTAATTCTGGTGCTCGGGCCTGGCCTTTCGACGCTGCTTTACCGCCCGGGAAAATCGAAGTTGTTGATGGATATGGGCATCTTGTTGGCGTTGGAGGTTGCGGCGATCGGGATCGCGGCTACAGCACTCTACGCCGACCGGCCTGTGTTCCTGGTGTTCGCAATCGACCGCTTCGAGGTTATACCGGCTGATGAGCTGGATCGGCAGTTGCTTCGCTATGACGAACTGTATTCGCCGGAGGGCCAGGGCCCCCATCTCGCGATCGCAAGATTGCCGGACGACCCGGCTGAGCGAAGTGAGCTTGTTATCTCCGTGATGCTCGAGGGTGCTGCCGATATTGACCGGCGTCCGGATCTTTGGCATCCGTACTCCGGCGTTCACGATGAGGTTCTCGACAAGGGCATGCCGGTCAGTCTTCTGGAGCCTAACGACCTGAACGGTCATCTCGCGGATTGGTATGCCGATAAGAAACTCCGGAAAGAGGAGTTGCTGTTCTTGCCTCTGCGCGGGGCCGTCCGCGACGGTGCGCTCATCGTATCGACAACGGATGCAATGCCGCTGGCAATCATCGATATTTACCCGTGGTTGGAGTAGACCTTCAGCGCCGAAGAATCGCGAACCAGCGCGCGATATTGAGCAGACTCATCAACGATGCCGAGACGTAGGTCAGTGCCGCCGCCGTCAATAAGCGGCGGGCATGCGGACGATCCACCGCTTTGAGAATATTGTGCTCTTCGAGCATGGGCAGCGCTCGATTGAAACTGGCGTCCAATTCGGTCGGGAGCGTCACGAAATGCACGACGGCCGAAGTTCCCAGGGTCAGCATGCCGCCGAGAAAAGTGATGAGGCCCAAGGCGGGTACGCGCGTGATAATTCCGAGGAACGGCGAGACGACCAAGATGGCCGCTCCGACTTTCTCCATGCCGCTGGTCGCCCTGACAAGCCGTGTTCGCCATTTAAGGGGTGGGTAGCGTTCATGGTCCTGAACGGCATGGCCGACTTCGTGCGCGGCGACCGTTATTGCGGTGAGTGAGCGCCCGTCGTGTTTGTCCGGTGTGAGACGGACGACTTTGGCGACAGGGTCGTAATGGTCGCCCGTTTCGGTCGGCTCCACGACAACGGATTGCAGGCCATGCTTATCCAACAGGTGGCGAGCCAGCGCGGCGCCCGTTCCAGAATAGCGGTCTTGTGGTTCGCTATATTTCTTGAGTACCCGTTGAACCCAGACGCTGGGGCCGAGAATGACAAAAACCAGAATGATAATCAGAACGACGTAGATCATGGGTCCATCGTAACGCGACGTCGGCGCGAACGCCCGTCTGCGCGGTTTCGAGTTTTAAAGCGCGCGCGATTGACGTATAAGTGAGCATCAGCAAGCGCTCCACGACCGGGGCACGTTCAGGGAGGCGGGTATGAAACGAACAATTATCGTTATGGCGTTCTTCATTGTTATTGCGCTTGCGCTTTTTGGGTGCCTGGCCATTTTTGGCGTCATGGAAACGGGCACGGCGATGGATTACATGCTGAAGTTTGGCGCAGGAATTCTATTGCTCGGCGTTTGCTCGATCGCAATAAGTTTCCTGTTCAAGGGAAATTCAGAATCATAAACAAAGGCACGTCGTGACAGCAGATCAGGCAACACTGTTCGGATTACTCTTTTTTGTTTTCGTATTTCTGGTTTGGGGCCGTTGGCGCTACGACCTCGTCGCATTTGTAGCGCTGCTTATGGGGCTTCTCACGGGCGTCGTACCCAAGGAGGAGGCTTTCTCAGGATTCGGTCATCCGGCCACCGTCATCATCGCGCTGGTGCTCATTGTCAGTCGCGGACTGTCGAATTCCGGCGCTATTGAACTCGTCGCTAGATACATGGTCGATGCGTCAAGAAAACTGGCAACACACATTACAATAATGTCGGCGCTTGCAGCGTCTCTGTCCGCGCTTATGAATAACGTCGCAGCGCTGGCTTTGTTGATGCCAGTGGATATTCAGGCGGCCAAAAAAGCCGGTCGCAGTCCTTCTCTATCGCTGATGCCGCTGTCGTTTGCGTCAATTCTTGGCGGCATGATTACCCTGATAGGCACACCACCGAATATCGTCGTTGCAGAGTTTCGAGGTGAGGCTCTGGGCGAGCCTTACAAGATGTTCGACTTCGCGCCGGTAGGACTGGCGTGCGCCATTGTTGGTGTTGCGTATGTGGCTTTGATCGGATGGCGTTTATTGCCACAAGAGCGCAAGTCGGCGGACGCCGGTAAAGAATTGTTCAAACTCGCCGATTACATTGCGGAAGTGCGAGTACCGGAAGATTCCAGTGCGATCGGCAAGCAGGTTCGAGATCTGGACGAGGCTGCCGGACGCAGTGACGTCGAAGTGGTGGGCCTTGTTCGCCGTGGGCGGCGCATGCCGGGGCTTGCCCGAGCTGTTGAGATAAAGGCGGGCGACATTCTCGTTGTCGAAGCCAGTCCCGACAGCCTGGAGGAGGCGCTTGGGAATCTCGGTCTTGAATACGTTGGCAAGGGGGAAGGGCAGCTCGGCAGCGACAATCTGATATTGAATGAAGTTGTTGTGCAGGAAACGTCGAAACTTGCGGGCCGATCGGCAAGGTCTTTGCGTCTCTTGTACCGTTATCGTGTTGCATTGGTTGGCGTCTCGCGACGGGGCACGCGGTTTCGCGATAATGTCAGGAACCTGATCTTGCAGCCAGGCGATGTGCTGTTGCTGCTGGGTGCGGATGAGGGCCTCAGCGACGTAACAGGACGCCTCGAACTTTTGCCATTGGCAGACAGAGGGCAGCGCGTTATTCAGCGAGACAAAGCCTGGTGGGCCGTCGGTATCTTCGCCTCCGCCATTG
>RCNC010001766.1_pt1 | contig 14613 bp, 17 predicted proteins | sample 2041301 | NCBI WGS metagenome assembly RCNC01 (sample SAMN09708231, study PRJNA481090) | Marine sediment metagenome, whole genome shotgun sequencing project. | biome: marine sediment; feature: ocean; material: sediment; isolation source: Sewage treatment plant 13A marine sediment (STP13A) ... | reverse complement strand
AGAGACGGCCCCTGGGATCTGGGAACTTCAGATCATCTATATGTATAACCCTAATTGAAATCTATTCCCAGGTTGGCAATGGATTTTGGATTATAGGGAGCCAGACCCATGATCCTGTCTACCAAAGGAAGGAACTCTCTTCCTGGAGCCTCACCCCCTTGAATAAATCCACCTTTGTCGAAGAACCCGGGGGCCCCCGTGTTAGCAAGCCATGCTTCCAGTATCCTGGCCAGATGGACACGGTTCTTCTCCTGAAATTCCCTCACCACATCCTGAATTGGAAAACCAAACGTGTTTATGCCTGAAAACTGTTCTAACTCTTAGGATGTGAATATAAATTATCTGTTTATTAGCCTTAATAGTTAATATACGGATACTAAATATCTGTCTATTGATAAATAACATCCAATTATTAACCATAATAGTTAATAACTGGATATATTATATCTAACCCCTGATTTATTCGTTCTTAGTGTCGACATCAGCCTGGTCTATAACAAATACCAATAAAAGAGCAATCATAATTGATGCTCCCCTTCCTCCGCGGTGAAAAGCATCTGTATCAACGGAATCATGGAAGCTGAAGCGGCAAATAGTATTGGTCCTATCGAGAGGAACAAAAGCTGCCGGATAAAATCCCCCTGTTTTATGCGGTTTTCTACATGTGCTTTCATAACTATCAATAATCAAGGATATTAGGATCTGATATGTTGCAGAGTTGGGTGTCCCATCGCACAAAACAGGAAATGACTTCAGGGTTTCTGTTTCATTGCTTAAACCGAGCTTGCGTCTTTAACATTAAAGAGGCCGTCTCTAAAGTCGGATAGAGACGGCCCCTGGGATCTGGGAACTTCAGATCATCTATATGTATAACCCTAATTGAAATCTATTTCCAGGTTGGCAATGGATTTTGGATTATAGGGAGCCAGTCCCATGATCCTGTCTACCAAAGGAAGGAACTCTCTTCCCGGAGCCTCGCCCCCTTGAATAAATCCACCTTTGTCGAAGAACCCGGGAGCCTCCGTGTTGGCGAGCCATGCTTCCAGTATCCTGTCGCTTGCATTTGGCCATACGGTCTTCACCTCATTGTAGAGCACATTGTGGATGGAATGCTCCTCAAGAAGAACAGCACGTCCCTCAGCATCAAGGGTACTCAGTGGCAATCCTACTTCAGCAACGGCTGCATCTTCGGTCTCTGAACCTGATGCAACAAATGCCCAGTTGTAACCCACTTTTTCGCTAAGGAATTTGGCATTGGGGTGACTGGAATTTCCATACACATCCACATAGTCTCCTTTTTTCCCTACAAACATTTTCATACCGTCCATGGAGAAAGGTGCCAGTAAGGGATCAATAGAAGGCAGGTCGGAAATGGAGACGATCATATGGTGGTCGTAGCCCATTTCACCTGCTCCACTATAATCGATTCTGAACATGGCTTCATCCATACGGCCTTCGTTGGTGCGATCCAGGTTGTAAGGCTTTATCATAGTAATCCCCTCTTTGGGATGGCTGTTCCAGAAAATCTGCATGGCCTTCCCTCCATCAGGATTTCCTTCCGATTCGGCATCGGTAATGGTTAATCCATATTCCCAGATACGTCCATCGAACTCGGGACCCTCAACCACCACCAGGTTCTTAATGCGACCATCATCCTCACTCTCATATGTGACCGTCTTCACCTGGTCGATATTATACCTTCGAAGTGCATAGATGATGTGCTTGACCATCCGGCCTGCATGATCGCCTGTATGAATGAAAAACCTAAGGTGACCATATATCTCCCTTCCTTTAAGGGTATCCACCACAGGTGCCCCCTTCAAAATGGTAGCATCCTGCGAGAGTGCTTCCGGAATATCGATTGATAGCTGTTCAGGTATTATGGTTCCTTCCACCACGGGATCGTCCGGACCCTCAAATGTGTTTTCACAGGCAGTGAAGAAAAGTACAGCAAGCAGGAAAAATGCGAACGAATAGATAGATAACTTTTTCATGATTTCTAATTTTTATTGGTTTCACTTATAGCACACCCCAACACTCACTTCACCCCTATTGACTTTGGCGAATATTTTAAATAAATTTCTTAAGTAATTGATTTAATGAACCTTTAGATGGATAAAAAAATACGGGTATTGTTGATTGTCGCCCCATACCTCCAGCACAATAATCTGGTATGCATTCTCATTGGGATCGTACTTGTAACAGGTATAGGCTCCTGATCCCATATCAGCCCCCTGTCGATGTATTTTACTAAGTTCGCCAAGGGAAGCTCCCCGGATCAGCTGGATGTGGTTTTCCAGCTTTTTACTGCCCACCTCACCAAGCACCGAGTCGGCCTGTTCCTCCGGGGCGTCATATCCACTTTTCTCGCAGGCGATTAACAGGAGAAAGAACGCCAGAATCAGATGAACCTTCATACTTTTTACTTGCATACTTTATCCTTGCATACTTTATCCTTGCATACTTTCCCCTAAGATGCCACAGGCATCCCTAAGATTGCTTGCTTCTGGACTATTGTAGTTGTATTTTTCGGGTCCGATCCTAAAGCACCCCATTTCTTGAGGAGATTTATTTCCATAATCACCCTGAGCATTACACTTTTCTGTGGAGTGAACGCCCATTTATTAGCCCAGAATCGAAGGCTTATTCAGAGGCTGGAAAAGGAGATTATCTTCGATGGAATGCCTGATGAACCAGCCTGGGCACTGCTGGATACCTTTCCACTGATCACACATGCGCCCACCTTTGGGCTCACACCTTCAGAACGATCCGATATTAGAATGGGCTACGACGACGACTATGTATATGTGGGTGCAAAACTCTTTGTATCCGACCCTGAATATATCCAGGCCATTGGAAAAAAGAGGGATAATGTAACCATGAGCAGTGACCTTTTTGGAATATCCATCGATTCTTACAATGACAAGGAGAATTCCCTGATGTTTTTTACCAATCCCCTCGGGCTTCGATGGGATGCCACTGTGATGAACGATGCAACACCAGTAATGGATTCAGAACCCATGAACGACAGCTGGAACACCTTCTGGGATGTAAAGACCTCTCAGGATGATAAGGGTTGGTACGTAGAATTGCGGATTCCTGTAACCAGTTTGCGCTTCCAGGAGCAGGACGGAATAACCGTAATGGGAATCAGCTTTTTTCGCTGGATACCTGCCATGAATGAAGGGATTGTATTTCCTGCCATCTCCAACGAATGGGGACCCTACAGCAATATGAAACCCTCTTTATTTGAAGAAGTGCAATTTGAGAGATTACGGCCGAAGAAACCGCTTTACATCAGTCCCTACCTCCTTACCAGCTTTGATCAGAATTATGAATTAAACGATTCTGAAACAGCTTATGACTACAGCCAGGATTACAAACTGGAACCTGGGCTTGATATAAAATATGGAATCAATCCCAATACAACCCTTGATCTGACCATCAACACTGATTTTGCCCAGGTGGAGGCAGATGGCCAGCAATTTAACCTGACCCGCTTCAGCCTTGTATTTCCCGAAAAAAGACAGTTCTTCCTGGAGCGCAGCAGTATATTTGACTTCGGTTTGGGAGGACCCAATAATTTGTTCTACAGTCGGCGCATTGGTTTGCATGATGGAAGTCCAGTTCGTATTTATGGCGGAGCAAGGCTAAATACCAGGATCAATGACTGGGATATTGGCATCATGGATCTTCAGACGGCATCATTTGAAGAGTTGCCTTCTGAGAATTTTGGAGTATTCCGAGCTAAAAAAAGAATATTTAATGAATACTCCTATACAGGAGGAATGATCACCTCGCGATTGGGGGTAGATGGGAGTTACAATGTAGCTTATGGGCTTGACGGAGTGATCCGCGTTGTTGGGGATGACTATCTCACCGTGAGGTGGGCCCAGACCTTTAAAGACAGCTCCGTAAACAACCCCATCTCTCTGGAACCCACGCGCCTAATGCTAAGCTGGGAAAAGAGAAAACAACAGGGATTTACTTATTCCTTTCTATTCACCTACTCAGGATCTGAATTTGAACCTGGCATTGGTCTGGAGGTTTTTGATGATTATTATGGAGGTATGGGAGATTTGAGGTACATCTGGATATCTCCTGAAAAATCGTGATTACAGACACATTACATCTCACTTTTAAATTACAATCTGTATAGTGTAAATGACGGATCCCTTCTGATGCACTATCTGACTCCTGGCTGGTTCTTTAATGCGAAGAATGGTTGGATGGGCTCATTCAACCTGATCCTTCAGACCGAAAAACTGGAAGAAGAGTTTGAGATTCTTGATCCGGTGGCAGTCCCAGTCGGAGAGTACAGCTTCCTGAATACCAGCCTGATGCTAACTACCCCCATGTCTCGGACCCTCTACACCATGTTCACCTTTGAGGGAGGAGGTTTTTTCGATGGAATGAGAATATCTCCCAGCCTGGAACCCACCTGGGTGATAGGAGCCTCCTTGGAGCTGGGAGTAAACTACAGATATGATTATGTGAACTTTCCCGAACGGAACCAGGAACTTAAGAATCACATAGCAGGATTTAAAGCGCTCTATATGCTCAATACGAAGCTTTCCCTCTCTGCATATATTCAATATAACACGGCCATTCATAAGGTCATTTCCAACATCCGATTCAGGTACAATCCTAAGGAAGGGACCGATCTTTACATCGTCTTTAATGAGGGAAGAAACACCTATCTGGAAAGGGAAGTCCCCATATTACCCCTTTATGACCAGCGTAACATCACGGTGAAATTTACCTATACCTTTGATTTTCAGAGGTAGACTTTTCTCAATATTTCTACAGAATTTCCATAAGTTGACATATGGCATTGCTCTGCAACTAGCCTGAACGATGGGCTTTAGAATATTAATAATTATAAAACATATTCTTTCTATTGTAAATTATAATGAATCAAAACCTTATTGTAAATACCTCTCCAAATGCGCATTACAATAATAACTCTATAACTGTATGGCAATCTCCATCAACTAACAATATTGTATTATAGAAAGCAGGCCCTGTAAAGTCTGAAATCAACAGATTTGCTTCAGAATTGAATACTATCATTGTGCATTCTCTACTGTGATGGCGAGTTTCCGGGAACATGTAATGAGAATCGTTTTTTATCAATCTAATAATAATCGAGACTTCTAATTTAAAACTTTATGAAAGTGAAGAAACTTATTTACCTGCTGCTTGCCGTGTTCATTCTCACCTCATGTGACGATTCAACTGAACCCATTCCACCACTTAGTCTTACTGATTCAATAAGTATGGGTGCTGGTTATGCCGATGAAGTCTATTACAGTCTGGAGAGCGGCATTGTGAATGTATCCCCTCGTTCTGCATGGGATATGGCATTTTCAACCGATCCAATGAGTTCGACTATATTAATCAATGAAGGTTTCGGAGTGGAATTGTATACTTATCCTAATGGAGACAAAACAGCATGGGACGCTATAGATACCTTGGGCATCTCTGATTGGCCTGCCATGTACAATTCTGACACCTCCTGGTATTATGGGGCTTTTGACAGAAATGATCTGGGTCATCCGGATTATGGTTGGGGCGTGTATAATACACAATCACATGATGTGATGGGGGATTCACTCTTTATTATTAAAACAGGCGATGGTTCAACAATGAAACTTTTCATTGAGAAACGCGCTGCCATGACAAATTCCTTTTCTATCAAATATGGGAATATTGATGAAGCTGGGGAATCCAAAGAGATTTCATGTGGTGCATATACAGGCAAAAACTTCATCTATTTCTCACTTTCAAGTGGAGAGATTCTTGATATTGAGCCTGATACTGATTCATGGGATCTCCAGTTTACCAAGTATTATGATGAGTCTATTCCATACAACGTAACCGGCGTGCTTACAAATGGAGAGGTAGAGACAGCTGAAATCAGAAATACTGATCCAGATCTGGCCGATCCAAGCACTGCAGTTTTTGATGATAATATTTCTATCATTGGCTCTGATTGGAAGTCCTTTGACATGGCGACCTTTACCTATGTTATGGAGGAAGATCTTTGCTATTTTGTAAAAAAAGGGGAGGAGATTCACAAAATAATCTTTACCGGAACCGATGGCAGCGCTTCGGGAAAGATTGTTTTTGATATTGAGAAGTTAGATAATTAGCAATATTTCATTGGGAATGTGGAAGAGAGCAATTTGTGCCACAGTGATTATGGCTGTGTGTAATTGTGTTGCTGTGTTTTCTCAGTCAAGACTTGTGATCATTGACAAGGAGACAGGAAACACACTTCCCAATGCCCATGTTTGTTTTGAAAGTCTCGATAAAGAGGATACCTCCTATTCTCTTTCAGATGGAAATGGAGTTGTTGAAAACACCCTACAAAAAAGATCTCTAATTTCTGTTTCATTTATAGGTTATATGACTTTGATGGATACCATATCTCCAGGCACCTCGGGGAATTTGTATCTACTGCCTTCAATGACAGGTTTTGAAGAGGTGATTGTAACAGCTCAATTTTCACCAAAAAGGGTCGATCAATCTATCTATAAAGTGAAGGTGATCGACAATAGTGTTGTGGAGAACAAGGGAGCGACAAATTTATCGGAGCTTATTTCAAATGAGCTGAATTTCTCCTATGAAAGAGATGCTGCTTTGGGATCGACTGTTCGGATTCAGGGACTTGGAGGTGAACATGTTAAGATCCTGGTTGATGGAGTACCCGTAGTGGGGAGACAGAACGGTATACTGGATCTTTCTCAGATAAATGTCTCTTCCATTGATCACATTGAAATTGTTGAGGGCCCAATGTCGGTGGTCTATGGCAGCAATGCCATGGCCGGGGTCATCAACATTATTACCAAAGAGAACAAGCGTAAAAGTGTCTCAGCCGGCGTTGAGGGATATTACGAAACGGTTGGGGTGTATGATATTGACGCAAATTTCTCCGCAAATACAGGTAAACATGCATTTGGCCTCTCCGCGGGCAGGTATTTTTTTGGAGGATACTCAGAGCTTGATACAAGCAGGGCGAAGGAGTGGAATCCAAAAGAACAATATAACATAGATGGATATTACTCTTTGACAATTAAAGATTGGAAAGCGAAGATATCTGCAAGTTATTTCGATGAAGAGCTTAGAGACAATGGGAATTTGAATCCTGATCTGAATTATGAAGGAGCGTTTGACTATTACCATTTCACCAATCGATGGGACACAAAAATTGATCTCAATAAAAAATTGGGAGACAAGCAAAATATTCAGGTTGCCGGGGCTTATTCCAGTTATAGAAAATCCAAAATTAGCTATCTGAATGATCTTGTAAATTTGGAAAAAACTGTTCTACCATCTGAGTCGGCCAATGATACAACAACCTTCAATAACTATTTCAGCCGGGGGACATACAGCAATGAGGACTTTGAAAAGATATCCTTCCAGGCCGGATACGAGATAAACTATGAGACTGCGGTCAGCAAAAGATTGGCCGAGACCGAAAGTATCGGTGATGTTTCTGGTTTTCTAAGTATGAATATTATACTACATGAAAAATTCAATCTACAACCCGGCATCAGGTATATCTACAATTTCAAATTCGAAGCTCCACTGGTTTACTCCTTGAATGTCAAATGGGACATCATTAAAATAATGAGTCTAAGGGGCTCTTATGCTAAGGGATTCAGGGCACCTTCCATTAAGGAGCTTTATCTGGATTTCCAGGACATCAATCACAATATTAGGGGGAATCCGGATCTTGAGGCCGAAACAGGTAATAATTTTAATATCTGGCTGGACATCAACCTGGATAAAAAGAGCCACCAATTATCAAACTCCACCAATGTTTACTACAATAAAATAATAAATAAAATTGAACTTTTGTATGATCCGAACGACCCCACATCTGCCGTCTATTTTAATGCGCCTGCAGGTGCCATGATCTCAAAAGGATTTTCATCGAATATAACCTATAAGTTGCACCCAAGATTAACAGTGAATACGGGAGTATTTCACAACCAGCTCTCCAGTATTGTCAACACAAGTGACTTCACAAATAGCACCGATTTTACAGCTAACATGAAATATAAAAATGTGAAGTACCGGTTCGAACTATCTATTTTCTATAAATACACAGATAGGTATAGCAGATATGTTGGTTCCATAGATATGGAGACCGGAGAGATCTACGATGTCTCTCTTAATTACCTGGATGCTTATAACAATTTGGATGCCACATTAAGTGTCCCACTGCTCAATGATGCTGTTCGACTTACTGGTGGGGTAAAGAATATTTTTGACAATAAATCAATCAGCTCCTCGGGTAGTGGTGGAGTCCATACAGGTGGTTCCAATGGAAGTTCACTGTTGAATTGGGGTCGCACCTATTTTCTGAAGGCTAGCTATGCATTTAACAGATTTGACAAATAGAACCAGATGAAGTGGAAGGCATATAGTGTATTGTTATTCTTTGTTTTGCTTACAGTATCCTGCTTCGAGGAAGATCAAGCGGTACCCCCCTATGAGCTACCCGAAAATATTGATTCTCTTTCAATCCAAAACTCCATTTACCACTACCAGGTATACTTTGATTTCAGTTCGGGCACTGTGGTATCTGAAAATGAGAACTCTGAATGGGTATTATCTTTCGAATGTGCGGATTCTGGCTACCACATCAGGATCAATTCCTCAGATTTCTGGGGGGTAGCCCACACTGGTTCGAGCAATATGGATTCCGTTTTCACTTCAATTCCTGAATATATTTGGAAAGCTGATAAATCAGATGGCAATCCCGACTCCACTGCAGTAGGATCCTGGGTGAGTTTCATGGACGGGAATCCAAGCTATACCGAGGAGGTATATCTGTTGGGTAAATACGATGGAATTAACTATAATCTTGCCAAAAAGCTTCAGTTCTTATCGGTAAGCGAAGAGTCATATACCTTCCTTGTTGGAGATCCCGATGAAAGCAATCCTGATACAATCCTGGTGATGAAGGATGATCGTTACAATTACACTCAATTCTCTATCGAAAAGAGAAGCAGTATACAACTTGAACCAGAGAAAGGGAATTGGGATATTCTTTTTGCACAATATTTTACTATCCTATATACGGACGATAGTATACCTGCCCCATATTATGTGAGAGGCGCTCTGATCAATCCAAATCATGTGGAAGCTGCTTTGGACACCACCATTCATTTCCTGGATGTGAACTACTCCAATGCCATTCAAAACAGTTTCTCCTCCGCACAAGATGTAATTGGACATGACTGGAAATCAGTAGCGGTCGATGAAGCAAGTAATTCAGCTGAATACAAAGTCAGACCGGGATATACCTATATTGTCAGAGATACTAATAACGAACTTTATAAGCTCCGCTTTAAAAGCTATTTCAATAATTCCGGCGTAAAAGGATATCCATCTGTTGAATTTGCACGCTTAAATCCGGAATTAGCAGATTAGCTAGATACTCACTAAACCACTAAGCCTTATGAAACCACTTGCAATGATCGCTGCAACAATTGTCACCTTCGCACTGATTTCTTATTCCATTGCCATTATCACCGAACAGAAAAAGAGGAAGGTCATCAACCTGGTATTGATATTTTTAACACTTGGGGTAGTCCTTGATATCAGCGCAACTTCAATGATGATTATAGTCTCAGAAAACAGTCCTTTCACTATACATGGAATACTGGGATACTCCTCTCTGACACTTATGATTATCGATTCGATTCTTCTATGGCGATTTAGACTAAAGAACGGCTCTGAAGAGAAAGTAGCCCGTCCGCTTCACCTCTATTCCAGAATAGCTTACATCTGGTGGGTTGCTGCCTTCATCACAGGTACTTTGATGGTAATGCTGTAGATCAGTGGGAATTGATTAAGTCCGTGAAATTATAAGAGAACCGTAAGGGATAATCCCGAAAGTTCAGTCCGCAGGGTGAGCTGGTTTTGATGTTTCTTTATTCCTACACAGGGTTATCAGACCGAAAGCCGAATAACCGGGCGACCCAAGATGTCCTGGCCAGTGCTTGGGATTCACTTCACATTCCTATGTAATCAGTGACAGGGATGGCTTCTTCTAAAAGCTCCGATTCATCGACTTCAACTATGACATGGGTGAAAAAGACTATCCCAATTTTGAATTCGTGCGGCTCTAATGGGCTCTAGGTTTTCTTTTCTCTATTTTTGATTTGCTCATTTCACTAGATAAAATAGTAACTCTTGCTTGTGTGTGTTTTAACCCACTAGAATGCATATGTACCAGTTGGTAAGTTCAAATCTTTTAAAATATCCATTCCACTTTTACCAACAAAGTTATATTCAAATGGTGTTGTTTCTTTGGAAGTAACATTGTCCAACCACTCATCAGTAGCTCCGGTTGGATCGATCCGATTTATAAGATTATTTTGAACATAGTTGTAAGGAGATACCCAGAATCTTTCATTGGCCAGTGGATATTGGGTTGTAAACCTTCCTAACGCTGGATCATAGAACCGCGCGCCGTAGTCATACCAGTCCAAATTCACTCTGTCGTTTGACATTATTACTTAAAAGAACTTGTTTGCTATTTTGATAATGGAATTGAGCGTTCGACAACAATTTTCACGTTGAGCGCAATTTCAAGATATTCTTTAGTTTCATTAATACTTGGAATATAGAAGTCATCAGGATATCTTACAGATACGCGCCAAATTCTGTTAGGCTCTTTAATTCAAGATTGAAATTTATGCCATCGATTTTCTGACATTCCATAAGCAAGAAGTCTACATCATGTGTACGTGGAAAATCAACATCGTGAAATATCAAGAAAGTCTTGAGATATTTCTCTACAGCCTGTTGAGCATGAAAACAAATCGTACTGGTATAAAATTCGACTCCGGAATCTGAGAGTCTATTCATTACAGCGATGTCTTCCCTTGCCCGGAATAACCAGTTTCTTATATACTCTGCTTTCTCCTGGTTCATAGAAGTATCGCATCCTTTAAGATGTTTCTGATGAAGTGACCTGGTAATCTTTTCTTTTTTTCGATCTCAGTTTTACTCTGAATCAGAATATCTGATCGTATTCCTTCAATAAGAAGATCCTTTCTAATTGAGGTTCGAATTGGTGTCTTTTGCTCAACAGAGATCTTCTGACCAGTCACAATTAATATATCATAGTCGCTGTCAGAAGAATGATTGTTCTTGGCCCTCGACCCAAATAACATCACTTCAGCATCAGAAATATATGCTCTGGCGATTGCCTTAATTTCATCAGATATCTTATCGGTGATAGCCATCTAAAGAAGTTATACCATCAAAGTTATCAATTATTGAGGAAATACATATTAATTAAGCAACTGACATACCATAGTGAAGCATCTCAAACCTAGCAACTCCCAGTAGTCGCACCAGTCACTGTCATACTCCATCATACATGCAGCCTCAGCCTCCATACTGGTTATAGATAGATCTGTATCCAGGCATGTCCTTCATTGTAGTTATTATTTCTTGAAATTGATCCAATTTCCATCCACCAACAAGAGGTTGCTTCACAATACGGGTCTTATTCTCAAAATCATATACAACTAAATAATATGACGAGTATATGAACATGACCCTCTTGAGTTCAATATGTATATTTCTAATAGGATACTCTGTCTTCTTGCACAACTCATTGTACTTATGGATCTCAAGGCGAACTATTTCGTTCTTGGTATCAAAAACAATAGATTCTAAGTGGATAATGTTTTGGATCCAAGTTGACACAAAAACATATAGAATAAAGCATACCCCAGCTATCAGCGCAAATTCACCTCCTGCATCACGATAGGCTATACCAAGAAAAGCTATTATTGATAGCGAGGCTAATATGATTGGTTTAAAGCTTGATCTAATAACTCTTTTGAAAAAGCTTTCTCTAGAACAGCTGTAAACTATGTATTCAGGATCATGGCTTTTCTTCATCTTTTGTTTCTTCTTGAGTGGTGTTAGTAGTGCTTGAGGCTAAATCAGGATTAATATGGACTGCCAACTTCCCCCCTGCAATTCCAAGGCCTCCAGCTCCAAGTATTATCCCAACAGGACCTGTTATCATAGCCAATGCAGAGATGGTCATTTGTGCGGCATCTTGAGTTCTAGGGTCATTAATAAAGTTGGTAAATTGAATGGTAGCTTCATTCCACATGCCTTTTAGTTCCTTAACTGGATTCGGAAAGCCTCCTCCCGGTCCTGGCCACATTCCATCGGGATCGATAAAGCGGATGGGATTGTCAAAAGCATAGGTATACGGACTCCAGCGGCGGCCTAATTCTGCAGCTGGGTCAGATACGTGCCATCGTCCTAATGATGGATCATAGAACCGTGCGCCGTAGTCATACAAGTCTGTTTTGTTTCAAAGAACTATTTAAAAATAGCGATTCTTAAGAAATGTTCTACTTATAGCTTACTGAAATTTAACTGTGTCTTTGCATAGCATGCAAAATCTATGAATGATGGACTTACAAGCGCAGAAAGAATCACTAATTGAGCGTTTCAGGCAAATTAACGATATAAATCTTATTGAGGCTATTCAAAAAATACTTGATTCTGCAGCAGATAAAGAGGATGAGATTTATTCCATCCCCGAGGCACATCAGAAATTAGTAATGGAGCGGTTCGATAAGATTAAGTATACGGTGAAAATCGATCCAGAAGCCCTGAACGATATCCAAGGCATTACTATCTGGTACAATGAACAGCAACCTGGTTTGGGTAGAAGGTTTCAAACCACAGCTGTTAAACAGATCAATTCTCTAAATAGAAATCCTCATATTTACGCTATCCGATACTAGGAGATCCGTTGCGTGATTGTTAAGAAATTCCCTTATATGGTAAATTTCCACATTAATCAGGCATCCAACATCGTTGAAGTTCTTGCGGTTATAAGTACCAATCGGAATCCAAAAATCTAGACCATAAAAACAGGCGGGAATATATAAAACTCGTCTTCATGTGATGCCAATTTTTTTCAAACAGCTTCTTTCCAAGATCATCCTTCTGCATCAACCAAAGATTATTTTTAGATCCCTGGTAGCTCACCATAAATATGGTGGCAACTCAGGTACCATATCTGTTGAGAAGTTCAGTCGGGGGATCTATTTTCTTAAACTGGAAACAGAGATTAAATCACCAAAGTATCTCGGATTACCTGGGTGGCGGTAAAGTAACCAATGGCGCCTTCAGTGAGGTTGGTGCGGGCATTGCCAGGCAATACATCAAATACGCCGCCCCGAAAGTCGGTTTCTGATACCATACCCCGAAGGAACTCTTCATATTGTCCGTTTACCGATTCCTTCTCCCTGAATATAATGGTACCAGGCGGAAATCTCACAGCCTCCCGGTCGGGTGGGAACATCCGGTTTACATCAATGGTACCCAGTGTATAGTGGTATATTAAGGCATGGGTCTCCTCATGGGAGAGGGAGTCATATCCGGGAACGTGGCTCCAGTCCAGCTCCAGCCTTACAATGGCAGGTTCATCGCTGTCGGTAATATGTACTTCATAAAGGGGGGGATTGGTCTGCACCAGGTATGGTCGCATGTTTTGGATTGGGGTCACCTCCCGCAAATATGAAATGGCGGTAATCAGTTTATCTCCCTGATGAATGCGTAATTGATACCCGCTGCTTACCACTCCTGCAAAATCGGGCGAAGTAAGGTAAGTTCCCGGGCGGCTTCTGTCCTCATGAAGGAAGTAGATATTCCGACCATCCGCAATTTCAACAACAGCCCCTGAAACTGCTTCCGGATCTCCATTCATTTCATATAGGGGTTTGGTCAGGACCACCTCATGGGCTTTGGCTTCATCAGTAATTTTACCCTCTACCACTATCAGATCCATTTCCTGATACTTCAGGTCCCAGCCTATTTCATCGGTACATGCAAAGGTCATCCCCAGGATGCCCACAAACAAAAGGATATGAATTGAGAATGGTTTCATAAGCTAGAACTTAAAATGATAACTGATGGATGGAACAATTCCATAGAGGTAAAATTGAGAAGAGACCAATTCAGGTTCGGTATAGTAATCGGTAGGAACCACAAAATTTCCACTTGAATCTTCAATTTTATTAAAGTGAAGTGCCACAGGGTTTTTTCGGTTGTAGAGGTTATACACAGAAAAGATCAGTTCGTGCTGGAATCGTTTCCCGGGTTTGCTCAAAAGCCAGTTAAGAGCGAGATCCAGGCGATGGTAGTCGGGCAATCTGTCGTTATTGCGCTGCGCATAGATGGGCACCTGGTGCTTGTCATAATAATAAAAACCAGTGGGTGTGGTATAAGGTACCCCTGTCATATAAATGAAATTCGCGGTAAGGGTGATCCGGGGCCGAATCTCCCAGGAGAGGAAGATGGAGAAATCGTGAGGCCGATCGGAATATGAGGGATAAGGATCGCCTTCATTAATTTCATCCATCTGCAAAACAGATGTAGAGAGTGTATAGGAAATCCAACCATTAAGCTTCCCATGCTCCTTGTGAATAATGGTCTCCAATCCATAGGCTGTTCCTTTTCCAAATCGTAGTTCATACTCCACAAGCGGATTCATCAACATCCTCGCATGATCCCTGTAATCGATCATATTGTCCATGCGCTTGTAATATG
>RCNC010001765.1_pt1 | contig 14616 bp, 13 predicted proteins | sample 2041301 | NCBI WGS metagenome assembly RCNC01 (sample SAMN09708231, study PRJNA481090) | Marine sediment metagenome, whole genome shotgun sequencing project. | biome: marine sediment; feature: ocean; material: sediment; isolation source: Sewage treatment plant 13A marine sediment (STP13A) ... | reverse complement strand
TTGCGCCTGCAACTGGAGGCGGGTGAGCGCTACGGCACACTCATCCATATCCTGAAATGTCGCGGCAGCCGCCCGCCGCAACCGGTATGGATTCCGCAGCCTTTCTCAACTTATGCGAAGAACAGCCATCAAACTGAGCACCATGCACCCCTTGCAACACACAGCACCAACAGCGCGCTGGCTGGCAATCCGCTTTCCGCAATTGCCCCTGGACCTGGCCACCCGCGGCCAAAACAGCACTAGTTCACCCGGCAGGACACAGGCCGTGGAGCCGGCCGTGGAGCATGCTGAAGCCGCCTTGCGGCAAGCCCTGCAGCGCCTGGCCGCCTGGTGCTACCAGTACAGCAGCCAGGTATGCATGCCCGCTGACCGGCACGGCCTGTTCCTGGAAACCGGCGCCAGCGAGCGGCTGATCGGCCCCTCCGAATACATCGGCAAACGTTTACAGCAGGAACTGGCGCAGCTGGGTTATTGCGCCGTGACCGGCTCCGCACCAACGCCGGAGGCAGCCTGGCTGGCTGCCCGCGAAGGCCTGCATATCGCCGGACCGGAGCAGATACGCCGCCAAATCGGGCCCTTGACGCTGAGCCGCCTGCACCTGGACAGCGCACAGCGCACAGCACTGGAGCGCATGGGCTTTCGCCAGGTTCGTGATCTGCTGCGCCTGCCACGCAAAGCACTGACACGGCGCTTCGGCCCCGCCCTGCCCGACTACCTGGACCGGGTGCTGGGCGTACGCCCCGACCCGCGCGCCATGTACCAGCCACCGGAAAGCTTTTCTTCACGACTGGATCTACCGGCGGAAGTCCATACCAGCCAGGGCCTGCTGTTTCCATTGAAACGCATGCTGGAGGAACTCTGCGGCGTGCTGCGTGGCGGTGACAACGCCGTGCAATCTGTGCGGATCACGCTCGGACACGACTCGCATGATGACAGCCTGCTGCCACTGGGCCTGCAGTCCCCTGCCCAGGACAGCGACCGCCTGGTGACCGTATTGCGGGAACGGCTGGAGCGCTTACGCCTGCCCCGCGCGGCTCGCACCATACGACTGGAAGCGCCCACCCTGCTTAAATTCAACGCCGGTCAGCACAGCCTGTTTCGCGATACTCCGGCAGAACAGAAACAGGACATCGAGCAACTGGCTGAACGCCTGCAAGCCCGCCTGGGCAGGGGCTCGGTAAGCGGTCTGACAGGCGTCGAAGACCACCGCCCGGAGCACAGCTGGCGACCGCGCGCGCTGGACGAACGACCGAATTGCATCGCGCAACCGCACCGCCCGGCCTGGCTGTTACCGAACCCCAGGCACTGTGCGATCCATGACTATGAAATCCTTGCCGGCCCCGAACGCATTGAGAGCGGCTGGTGGGACGGCCATGACTGCCGCCGCGATTATTTCATCGTACGCGACCGCCACGGCAGCACGCTGTGGGCCTTTCGTGAGTACAAGCCCGGCCGGGGCTGGTATTTGCATGGTATCTTTGGCTGATGTCTGCGTTAGAACTTAAGATCCCGCCTGTTTTGCTGACTGCATTGTTTGTCGTTCTGATGTGGCTGATTTCACACGTCACGCCATCAATAGCTCTTTTGTCAGCCTTCAGGATATCTTCACTCCTGCTGTTTGCCGCGGCCGGGACCTTCGTCGGGCTGGCCGGCGTGGCCGCTTTCAGGAAGGCTGGCACGACCGTCAACCCACTATCTCCAGACACCTCCACATCCCTGGTGGCCACGGGCATTTTCAAGCGAACCCGCAACCCGATGTACCTGGCATTAATGCTTGCACTCATCGGCTGGAGCGCGTACCTGGCTAACCTGTTTGCACTGGCACTTACAGCCGGGTTCGTCTTATACATGAATCGTTTCCAGATCCAGCCCGAAGAACGCGCCCTGGAAGCGCAATTCGGCGATCAGTACTTTGAATACAGCAGGAAAGTTCGAAGATGGGTCTAGCCGGCGCAGAACTTCCAGGCAGATGACCACTAAGGCTGCGCCCCTGCACGCTGCTGTCCAACGAGTCCTGTTGGCTACCCTGCTGCTATTGTCTCCTGGCCAGTCATGCGCAGAGGAAATCCTCGTGGCAACAGCCAGCAACTTCCGTCAGGCAATGGCCGAACTGGCGCATCAATTTGAACAGGCATCCAGCCACCGCGTCACGCCCATTTTTGGCTCCACCGGCAAGCACTTCGCGCAAATCGTCAACGGCGCTCCATTCGATGCCTTTTTTGCAGCTGACGCAAAGCGGCCGAAACAGCTCGAGGAACAGGGTCTGTCCATCCCGGACAGTCGTTTCACCTATGCCATTGGACGCCTGGTGCTCTGGAGCCCGGATGCTGAACGGGTAGACCCACAAGGCGAGATCCTGAAGCACCAGGACTTCAACCGACTGGCCATTGCCAACCCCCGACTGGCACCCTACGGCCTGGCCGCCCGCCAAACGCTGGAAAACCTTGGTCTCTGGCAGAATCTCGAGGCGCGCCTGGTGCGCGGAGAAAACATTGCACAGGCTTTCCTGTTTGTGCGCAGCGGCAACGCCGACCTGGGGCTGGTTGCCTGGTCCCAGATTAAAAACCAGGACGAACCGGTCGAGGGATCCTTCTGGCGGGTTCCGGAAGAGTTGTACGCGCCGATAGAGCAACAGGCCGTCCTGCTGAAGGATAATGATGCCACGCGCTCGTTTATGGCTTTTATTCGCAGTAGTAAGGCGGCTAAGATCATACAGAGCCATGGATATGCCACAGCTGCGAGCCAACAACCCTGATGTTGAATGAAGCCGATCTCACCGCACTAGCCATCACGCTGAAACTCGCGCTGGTCAGTACCGCGATTTTATTGCTGCTCGGCACGCCGCTGGCCTGGTGGCTGGCACGGACTCGCTGGCGCTACAAGTTTATCCCTGAAGCCATCGTTGCACTGCCGCTGGTGCTGCCGCCAACGGTGCTGGGCTTCTACCTGTTGATTACCCTGGGGCCCAACGGGCCAGCCGGCTCATTGTGGCAGTCGCTCGGCGGCAAACCGTTGGCGTTCACCTTCACAGGGCTGGTGATTGGTTCCATCATTTATTCCATGCCGTTCGTTGTACAGCCGCTGCAGGATGCCTTCAATGCCATAGGACGCAGGCCCATGGAGGTAGCGGCAACACTGCGCGCCTCGCCCCTGGATCGCTTTTTTACCGTCGCCATACCACTGGCCAGGCCCGGTTTTTTCACCGCAGCTGTACTGGGCTTTGCTCACACGGTTGGGGAGTTTGGCGTAGTGCTGATGATCGGCGGCAACATTCCCGGTGAAACCCGGGTGGCGTCGATCGCAATATACGACCACGTCGAGGGACTGGAGTTTGCCCACGCACACTGGCTGTCGGGTGCCCTGCTGTTACTTTCGTTCCTGTTATTAATGGCAGTATATGGCCTCAACCGGCGTTTCCGGATGGTACAGCTATGACCATCGAGGTGCGTTTTGATATCGAACAGGGAGATTTCCGCCTGGATGTCGACCTCAGTCTGCCATCCACCGGCGTATCATCACTTTTTGGGCCGTCAGGCTGCGGCAAGACAACCCTGATCAGGGCGATTGCAGGACTGGAGCATCACCCGGGCGGCTTTCTCAAGGTCGGCAATGCCACCTGGCAGGACGCGCAAACCTTCCTGCCCGTACACCGACGCCCACTCGGCTACGTATTTCAGGAGTCCAGCCTGTTCGGGCACCTCAGCGTCAAGGGCAACCTTGAATACGGCGTCAAGCGGGTGGCCAGTGCAGATCGTCACATTTCTCTCGATGATGCGATTAGCTTGCTCGAGATCGGAAACCTGCTGCCGCGCAAGCCGCATACCCTTTCCGGCGGAGAGCGACGCCGGGTGGCGATTGCCAGGGCGCTCGCCGTGAGTCCGAAACTTCTATTACTGGACGAACCACTGGCAGGACTCGATGCCAGTCGTAAACAGGAAATCATTCCCTACATCGAATCGCTACACCGGAAACTGGATATACCGATCATCCACGTCAGCCATGTACCTGAAGAAGTCGCGCGTCTATCGGATCACCTGGTGTTGATGAAAGATGGCCGGGTGACGGCCGCAGGCGATGTCCACGAGGTGTTCACCCGACTAGATCTGCAATTGGCACAGGGAGATGATGCTGCGGCCATCATCGAAGCAAAAGTGGCATCACATGACGAGCACTACCAGTTGACGCACATGGACTTTGCCGGCGGCCGCATTACGATGTCCCGGATGCCTTTATTGCCCGGTCAAACGGCGCGCCTCAGACTGGCTGCCCGCGACATCAGCCTGACCCTGGAACAGCAACAAGACACCAGTATTCTTAACATCCTCCCGGTGACCGTTGATGCCATCACACCCCATGGAGAAGCCCAGATGACTGTGCGCTTGCTGGCGGGCGGCGTTCCTCTGCTCGCTAATATCACGCGTAAATCCGCGGAAGACCTTGGCCTGGCTTCAGGGAAACCCATCTTTGCACAAATAAAAAGTGTCGCTTTATTAACATAAATTCCTAATATTCGGTTATCATTACGTCCCAAGCGGTAACCGCCGTGAATTAAGCCAAACATAATCTGAGTCAAGATGTTGTCCTGTTGTGACAAGTAACATGGCGCTCGATAATTTAAATTCTGTCTGAAGCAATAATTAGTGGATGCTTACAGACACACAAATACTGCAAATGATTCAAATATGCAGATTATTAAATAGGTGTCATATTACTTGACTGTGACTGTAAAAATCCGGACACTTTGACCCACAAAGGCCCTTGATGATGGATTCAAAAATTACTTTCAGGCAGAAAAACAGACCTGATAGGTCAGAAGAAAACTCCATGCAACCAACGCCTGTCAACAAAATACTCCCCATTAAAAGCACGGGATTCGTGAATCTTGCCGATGCGCTGGATTACGCTGCTCGTGGTGACACTGGTTTCAATTTCTATGATCACCGCGGTCAGTTGGATGCGGTCGTCAGCTATCGTGATCTGCGGGACGAAGCACGGGCCCTGGCCAGACGTTTACTCGGCCTGGGACTCAAGCGCGGAGACCGGGTCGGCGTCATCGCCGAGACGGATCCCATGTTTCAGCGGTTTTTCTTTGCCTGCCAGTATGCCGGTTTAATTCCGTTTGCATTGCCGGCGGGTGTTCAGCTGGGCGCTCACACAGCTTACGTCGGGCAGATTCGCCGGATGCTTGAAAGCTGTGATGCAGCGATCGCGGTCGCTCCTGCTTCCCATTGCGACTTCCTTGATGAGGCCGTTGCTGAAATGGACCTTGTCATGTCGGGTTCACCGGAAGATTTCGACGCTTTGCCGGAAGCCGATATTGAGTTTGAACCACAGGGTCCGAAAGACCCTGCCTATCTCCAGTACACCTCGGGCAGCACGCGCTTCCCGCGTGGCGTTCAAATCAACCAGGAAACGGTGCTTGAAAATCTGCGGGGCATTGCAGAAGACGGCCTGAAACTGGACCGCGAAGACCGCTTCGTGTCGTGGCTGCCGTATTACCACGACATGGGTTTGATCGGTTTCATCCTGGTGCCGTTGATCTGTCAGCTGTCTGCCGATTACCTGCCCTCCAGAACCTTCGCCATGCGGCCAAGGTTGTGGCTGAAGCTCATCTCGGATAATCGCGGCACAATTTCTTCCAGCCCGTCATTCGGTTATGCCCTGTGTGCGCGCAGGCTGCGTCCTTCGGACTACGAGCGTTACGACCTTAGCTCATGGCGTGCTGCATGCGTGGGTGCCGAACAGGTTAACCCCGTTCCGTTACGTGCGTTCTCAGAAGCACTGGCCCCCTGCGGGTTCGACCCGAAAGCATTCGTTGCCTGCTACGGTATGGCTGAATGCGTTCTGGCTGTCAGTTTTGCGCCTCTGGACCTCGGCCTGTCCGTCGATTACGTCGATCAGGACATCATGTCGACCACAGGGCAAGCCCAACCGGTCGAGGCTGATGCCGGCAACGTGGCCACCTACGTGGATTGCGGCCCGGTTCTGCCCGGGTTCGAATATTCCATTCGCGATACGGACGGCAACGAAGTCGAAGAACGCCATTGCGGTGAGATCATGTTGAAAGGCCCCAGCATCATGAGCGGCTATTTCCGGGATGAAGAAGCAACCCTGGACGTTCTGAGCGAAGATGGCTGGCTGGATACGGGTGACATCGGTTACCGCGTGGGCGACAACATCTACATCACGGCCAGGAGCAAGGACGTCATTATCATCAAGGGCCGCAATATCTGGCCTAATGATATGGAAGTCGTCGCTCAACGGGTCGAAGGTGTCAGGCTGGGAGGCGTAGCCGCCTTCTCAATCGCCGGTTTCTCGGATGAAGAACTCGCCGTCATGGTGGTCGAAACCAAGGAACGCGATGACAGTGCACGTCGCAGCCTGAGCCACGCAATTACCGAATTGATGCATGAGCACTTCGGCATCAACGTGGTCATTGACCTGGTGCGTCCGGGCACACTGCCGCGTACTTCTTCCGGCAAACTTTCACGATTCCAGTCCCGGGAAGCTTTCCTGGAACGGCGGCCGGCCCCAACGCTGCGCCTGCCTAGCGAGCGGCTGAACAAACGTAAAACTGCCTGATCCTGCTGTTACGATGAAACCCGTTTTGCTTACCGGCGCAACGGGTTTCATTGGTCAGCACCTGCAAAAAAAACTCCAGTCCGAAGAAATGGATGTGATGGCCGTGGTTCGGCCGTCATCCCGCCATAAAAACAGCCTGCTCCCCGGTACCGGAAAAATCCTGGCTGAGCTGGATGATGCAAACCAGTTGGCATCCGCGATCACCTCCTCATCGGCCATCATTTACTGTGCCGGCTCAGTACGCGGACGCAACCTGGAAGATTTTGACGCAGCCAATATCAGCGGTGTACGCGCGATCGTAAACGCGATGAACCATGCAAAATCCGGTGTGCCGCTGCTGTTGATTTCGTCACTCGCAGCCAGTCGACCGCAGGTATCTGATTACGCGAACAGCAAATTTCTGGGCGAACAGGAAGTGGTCGGCCACGCTGACTTCCCATGGACTATTCTTCGCCCTCCAGCGGTTTATGGTCCGGGAGATAAGGAGATGCTTCCTATCCTGAAAATGGCCCGCAAGGGGTGGATCATGCCGCCTGGACCGAGGCAGCAACGCCTTTCCCTGATTCACGTCGATGATGTCGCTTCAGCAGTTATGGCCTGGCTAAAATCCTGGAAGAACTGCAATCAATCGACCTATACACTCGATGACGGCCACAGTGGTGGATATGACTGGCCGGAGATTGCACAAACCGCCAGCCCGGGCGGTTACCGGCGGGTCAATATTCCCGCCTGGGTGATATCCTCTGCCGGACACATCAACCTGACCCTGTCGCGCATGCTGGGTTATGCACCCATGTTGACCCCGGGTAAGGCCAGGGAGTTAACGCAGGACCACTGGGTGTGCAACAATACGGCTTTGAGCGAGGCCACCGGATGGAACCCGGAAATCAACCTCGCACAGGGCATCAATTCCCTGTTTGGTCCACACGGCGACCGACAGGCCTGATATAAAAAGAGAGGCATCCATTGAATACCCGTCCCGACGACATAGAAACAAAGATTGGCGAACTGCTTGCAAGCTACCTCGAAGCCAGTAACCACCCCGAACTGGAAAGACACGGTGCGATAACCGGAGCCACCAACCTGGTCTCCGACTTCACACTGGATTCATTCCAGGTGATGGAGTTTATGATGGAGCTGGAAGAGTCTTTTGACATCATGATTGACATGAACAGCCTGTCCAACACCCATACGGTGAAGGACCTGGCCGGCTTCGTGCGACAGGAACTGGCCGGGCCGGCAGAGTAACAATGGCTTTACTGGATAAGTTTGAAGCGGCCGCCGCTATCCGCGATCAACTCCGGGCTGGTGGTCACGATCCCACCCAGGTGGTTATGGAGCAGATCATTTCTCCTACCGAGGGAATCGTCGAAGGCCGCCATACCATCCTGGCCGGCACCAACAATTATCTCGGGTTGACCTTCGACCCCGCATGCATGGAAGCCGGATGCCACGCCATCGAGACCCAGGGCACCGGCACCACGGGTTCACGCATGGCCAACGGCAGTTTTGCGCAACACGCCGCACTGGAGCGCGAACTGGCTGATTTTTTCGGTGTTGACTACGGCATGGTCTTTTCGACCGGCTATGGCGCCAATCTGGGTATCCTGACTGCCCTTCTAAAGCCCGGTGACGCGGTTTTACTGGATGCCGATGCCCATGCCAGCCTGTACGACGGATGCCAGATGAGCGGCGCAGACATTTTCCGTTTCCGGCATAACGACGTAGATGCCCTTGGCAAGCGCCTGCAGCGCCTGGGCGAGCGGGCACGTGACTGCCTGATCGTCATTGAAGGCCTTTACAGCGTAATGGGCGATTGTGCGCCCCTGAAAGAAATTGTCGCGCTGAAAAAAGAATACGGTGCTCTGTTGCTGGTTGACGAGGCGCATTCACTCGGTGTCTACGGCGAAGGAGGCCGTGGCGTCGCCGAAGCCGAGGGGGTCTTGCACGACGTCGACTTTTTTGTCGGCACTTTCAGCAAGAGCCTGGGCGCCATGGGTGGATTCTGCGCCAGCCCGCACCCGCAACTCGAATTGGTTCGCTACGTGTCACGCCCGTTCATCTTTACCGCCTCTTCCAGCCCTTCGATTATCGCCAGCACACAAGAAGCACTGCGACAAATCAAAACCCGGCCGGAATTGCGGGAGACCCTTTGGCGCAATGCCCGACGGCTGTATGCCGGGTTCAAGTCCGAAGGTTTCGAGGTGGGTCCGGAGGTCAGCCCGGTGGTAGCCGTGCGCCTGGGCGCAAAAGAAGTCGCACTACCCTTCTGGAATCGCCTACTGGAAAAAGGTGTTTATACCAACCTGATGGTGCCACCGGCTTCCCCTGACCAGCACAGCTATATCCGCTGCAGTGTCAGCGCAGCCCATTCAGAGCAGCAGGTCGAGGCCATCATCGAGGCATTTTCCAGCCTCAGGGAATTACTCTAGCTCGACACCTTGCGGGACTCGCGGGCAACCAGCCTGCCGGTCAGACCCAGGGCCAATAACGAAGCGAGCACAGCGGCCAGACCCGGGCCATTCAAGCCGACCAGCGGCGTCATCAGGAAAAACATCGCCAGATAAGCCGTGATCCCCAGGATGTGGATTCTCAGGATCGTGCCGGCCTTACCCAGCGCATAGGCTGCCGCGCGCAACGGGGCACAACCCAGGTCAAACGATGCCGCCAGCAGCAACAGGCTGAGCAACGGCGCCGCCGGAACATACTCCTGGCCGATGATACCCAGCAGCGAATCGCCAAAGAGCATTGAAACAGCGACGAAAAGCAGCCCTGCTAAACCTGCGATAACACCTGTTTTGAAAGGCACGGTGCGAATGGCGCCATCATCTGCATGGAAGCTTCGGGTAAGGTCAGGGAACAACACCTCGCGCAAGGCCATCGCCGGTTGGGTCAATATGGTGGAGAATTCCCGTGCCAGGCGAAACAACCCGGCCGAAGCGGGCCCGAGCAATCCGCCGGCCAGCAACACGGAAATATGTTTGGGCAGCTGGTCAATATTCGTCTGCCAGTAGACAACGCCGATGAAGTGCCAGAACTCTCTATTGCGGTCCCCTATTTCACTCCAGCGAAATCCTTTCCAGAGACCAGTCTCCACGTGGGTGCGCAATTCGGCCAGCCCGCGGTAGATCATGTAGAGATGCCCGACCGCGAAAGCAGAACCCCAGGCGACCATGAAAACCAGCATCGGCGCATCCAGCAACCAGGCGGTCCCTACCATCATGAAACGCAGCGCCGGGCCGATCGTAAACTGGATGCTAAGCGCGTCAAATCGATCGTAGATGCGCAACACGCCATTAGGGGTGCCGTTAGCTGTCGCGAGGATTACAAGGCTGTAGAGAGCCGCCCAGAGCGCCATGTCATCACTCCAGTGCAGGTAATGACCAGCCAAAGGAGCAGCAGCAATCCCAACGGTCGTCGCAAGCAGTGCCGCGCCCAGGTCAATCAGCATGGTTGAACGCAACAGGGCCCGCAGACCATCCTTGTCGCCGCTGTCGTTCAGTGGAATACCAAAGCGGACAACGGCCTCAAACGTGCGAAAATTGAGCGCACTTCGAATGACCATCACGTAGGTGTGCACCAGCACAACCAGGCCAAATTCGGTGGCTGACAGGGCGTTGGCCATCAGGCCGGTCGCCAGCACCGAGAAAACACCGGCGATACCGCGTCCACGGATCACCACACCGAAATTCTTTAATACGCGCTTCAGCACCGCTCAACCCGCTGATTAGCGCTTTTCACCGAAATGCGCCTTTGCGCCACAGGCGAATCAGCAGCGGCCAGGCAAAAATCAGTGGCACTTTACGTTGCAGGTCCGATGGTTCGATGTAGACACCCGAGTGACGCTTGATTTTCCACAGCAGGTAATCCAGTGCGCCGTCAAATGTCAGGGCCGCCTTGAAGATGCGCAACGTCGAAAGCACTTTCCCCTGAATTCTGCGCAACCACCAACTGGCAGGAGACCAGCGCCGGCTGGGCGCACTGCTGGTGTTCTGATAACGATCGTCATCCGCAGTGGCCTCAAAACCGCAATCCGCTCCAGCCAATGCTGCACAGACTGAACGGTAGTACTCAGGCCAGTACTCGAAAAGTTTTTCCGCATGCCCCGGGGGCTCGGAACGAAACTCACACTGGTAGGTCAGACCCAGCCCGGTGGCCCACAGCTGCTTTGCATCGAATTGTTCCGGCAGGCGCGGCGCCACCCGCCTGGCGAACGTCGCGCTGGATTGACAAATAGCCGTGATAACACGTTCCTGGACCCCATCGTCACGGCAATACAGGATACCGCAGGGCTGGGCGAAACGAGCCCAGAAATACGAGTGAAAATCGCGGCTGACGGCGCGTTCGAAGTGATCCAGGGTAAGCAGTGCATACTTGGCACGGATCTCATCCGGCGGCGAGCCGTCGTGAATCTGGTACACATTGGGTGGCAAGGCCCGCGCCATCCAGCCCTGCCAGGTGCTGGGCATGGAACCGTAGCTGTCGAGCAAAACGTAGAAATCCAGTAACGTGTCCCGTTTTCCACGCAGGTAGGAACCATAAATCAATACCGCCTGCAAACCTTCGCCATAGCGTTGCTTGACCTGCTCCAGCAAACGATCCCGTTGATCATCGGGAAAATCACAAGTCCCCGCTACCTGCCCGGTAACAATGGCCTGCAGTTGTCCGGCCCGCCGACTGTGCGGACTATGCCCCATAGGCGCCACGCGTGCTCCCGAAAACCCGGTAAGCCGCGGCGTTCTTCCCGCTAGCGACATCATCAGCGCTCAACCAGGACTGCAACCGTCCGCCGCGCAGGCGCGCGACCATACCTTGCATCAACCGCAACACCATCAGCAACGTGGTCAGCACGGTCCAGAATGTGACCGCGATGAAGCCCCAGTCCGGCCGGCCAACCAGAACACTGGCTGTCAGGATAATAAGGCAGGGGTTGCGGCGCGCGGTGATCAGCCGGAACCACGCGTCATAAGTACGCCAGGTGAATATGGTGCAATCGCCCAGTAACGGAAATAAACCTTCGACGATACGCCCCCCCACGTAGCCGATGATGATCAGCCAGTACATCTCCTGCTGACTGAAACCCAGTACGGGTCCCAGGCCGGTCAGCGACATACCCCAGTAGATGTACCAGAACGGCGGGTGTATCAAATCGATCAAGTGGTCGTATAGATGCCCGAACTGACTGGACTGGACGGTCACACGGGCCAGCTTGCCGTCGACTGTATCCAGAAAGGTCATCAGCCAGCCCGCTGCAAGCCCGGCAAAATATTGTCCCTGCCAGAAAAAATAGCAAGCTGCCAGAGTCAGTATCAGCCCCACCGTCGTCACCATATTGGGAGAGATGCCCATGCCAGCCGCCAGGCGGACCCCCTGCTTGGCCGGGCGCGGCCACAGGAACTTGGTCACCAGGTCGGTGATGCCCCGGTAAGCGTTACCGTAAAGTCTGTTTTCCAGTTCCGCTTTGAGCTCTTCTGTCACAGGCTCCAGAAACGGAGTTTGTGCGCTGCGCAGGGCTTCATTGAATGCGGCGATGTCTACAGGTGTTATCGACTCCAGGTCATCGCATGAGGCATCCTGCGTTCCGGACACACAAGCCCGGACTGCCTCCAGCCGGCCGGCATCTACGATGGCTGCAGCGACACGGCCCCCGTCCGGATGCACCAGCATTACATTATTCTTCCCGAGCAAGCCAGCCAGTGTCCGGACCTCGAAAAGGAAGTGGCCGTTAAGCAGCAGGAGTGGGCCGGAGGATGGCAATTCTGCTTCGGAGCTGACCAGGATTACATCGCCGGCCTCCTTTAATTGGCGGCGCAGGCGTTCACGTGTGGTGAGCCCCCATAGCTTAACGGGGGTCTCCTCCAGAACAAGTGCATGGATAGTCATTTATCGGTTAGCTTCTCTGATGCATTATGCGGGTGAGTCGATTATAGTCAGCCTGACCTATGCCGGCAAAACCTGTTTAAAATAACGAGCCGTAATTCATGCGCCTGATCCACATAACCGACCCTCATCTGAGCACACTGGAAGGTGAGACCTTCATGGGGTTACGTGGCAAACGGCGCTCAGGCTACCTGTCCTGGTACAAAAAACGGCGTTTTGAATATCGCCGTGACATCCTCGAGCAAACCACGGCCGCGGTAAAGGCGCACCAGCCGGACCAGATTCTGCTTACCGGCGACCTCGTGCACATTGGTCTGGAACGCGAAATAGTCGAAGCGGCTGGCTGGCTGCAGGAACTGGGAACGCCGGACCAGATTATGTTTGTACCGGGCAACCACGACCATTATGCACGTGACTCACTGGCCACCATGTACCGCCACTGGGCAGCTTACCTGCCGCCCGGCGAAGCGCCGGTCGAGGACTATACCGCAGGCTTTCCGATCCTGCGCGAGCTACCCGGCTTGCGCCTGCTGGGTGTTAACAGTGCCTGCGTAAGCCCGGTTTTTTCTGCAGCCGGGAAGCTGGGAGACGGACAACGACAAAGACTGGCAGAAGCATTGCTCCCTGACCCCGGCGACCAGCGATTTCAATGCCTGTTGATTCATCACCCGCCTTACCCGGGCATGACCATTCGCCGTAAGGCTCTGCGCGATGCCGCTCAGTTGGAGGAGTTGACCCGCAAGCGACTGCCTCACCTGGTGCTATACGGCCATATCCACTGCAACCGCGAACATATAGACGACACAAGCAGAATCTACTGCACGGCTTCTGCCTCCGACGTCCATTCGGCCTCCTACCGGATTTTTGATTTACAGAAAAACGCCGGAAACTGGGAATGCCGGATGCGGCTGATGAAGTTGGATCCCGACCGGGGCAGCGGGACTTTCAGTCTTCATGCGGAGTCGCGCTGGGCGGTTTAGGCCGGCGAAATCCGCGCCAGTACTGAGCTGCGATAGAAATACCCAGCAGGGCAAACACCGGTGTCATGATGGTCACCCAGGGAATCAGGTTGAACAGGCCGGCAAGGTGGCCGATCAACTGCTGAAACAGATAAAACCCAATACCGATAAGGCCGCCCAGCACAATCCGCTCGCCAGCTGAAATTTCGCGGGTATTTCCGATCAGCAACGGCAGGGACAACAGTCCCATTGCAATCACCGTAATGGCCACACTCACCTGCTTCCAGAAAATCACCCGAAAATGATGCGTATCAAGATCATTTTCCTGCAAGTGACGGATGTAGAGCACCAGTTCATGCGGCGCCAGCGCTTCCAGCGGCAGAATCAGCACATTGGCTTGCTCCTGAGACAGTAAATTCGTCCACTGTATGCGTTCGATGTGGTCCTCTGTCGTTGTCATATCGGACAGCTCTGTTCTCGTGACATCTTCGAGCAGCCAGGTATCGTCGCCCACAATCGTCGCCTGTTTCGCTTCGATCAGCGTCTTGAGCTTGCCATGGCGATCGGTCCGGTAGATTTCTACCCCGATAAGGATCCGGTTGAGTAAAACATCGCTGACATGGACGAAACTATCATCGCTTCGGGTCCATATTTCCAGCCGGCCACCCGCATCGACCGAGGTCGCTTCAAGTGCTTTTGAGCGAAACTCAGAGGCCATTCGCTCACACGCTGGCACCACCACCGATTGCATCACGATCACCAGTGCTGCGATCACCAGGGTCGCCTGAAAAACAGGCCGGGCCATCCGGGCTTTTGACAGACCGGCAGCCCTGGCGGCGACCAGCTCCTGGTTATTGGCCATCGCACCCAACCCCATCAGGCCACCCAACAGGGCGGTAACCGGCATCAGGTCGACGATAAGCCGGGGCGAGGTGTAGAGCACCACCATAAACGCGTCAATCTGCCGGAACGTACCATTCCCGACCTGTTCCAGTTCCTCCGCCAGTACCAGGAAACTGAACAGCGCCATCAGAAGAAACAAGACAGGGACCATTCCCTTCAAATAACTGGAGGCGATATAGCGGTCCAGCAGCATCATTCTGACACCGCCTGCGAGCGCCGAACGCGTCGTATTATTTTCATCCAGGGCACGTACAGAGTGGCTACCAGTAAAGCCAGTAGCCCGGGCGCCCAG
>RCNC010002517.1_pt1 | contig 14624 bp, 16 predicted proteins | sample 2041301 | NCBI WGS metagenome assembly RCNC01 (sample SAMN09708231, study PRJNA481090) | Marine sediment metagenome, whole genome shotgun sequencing project. | biome: marine sediment; feature: ocean; material: sediment; isolation source: Sewage treatment plant 13A marine sediment (STP13A) ... | reverse complement strand
GCGCCGACTCGCCCGGCGGATTCCCCCTGCCCAGTGATCTGGTCGCCGAAGCCGTGAGCCAGCTCAAAGCCGCCGGCAAGCCGGTCATCGTCAGCCAGGGCGATGTCGCGGCCAGCGGCGGCTACCTGATCAGCATGAACGGCACCGAAATCCTGACCACGCCGCTGACCATTACCGGCTCGATCGGTGTGATCAGCGGCTGGGTGTGGGACGCCGGGTTCGCCGCCAAGGCCGGCATCACCAGCGACGAGGTGCACCGCGGCGAACATGCCAACCTCTATGCGAACGTGAGACTGCCCCTTGTCGGCGGCCTGCCCCGACGTCCAATGAACGAGTCCGAGTTGGAGCGCGCCGAAGTGATGATTCGCGGTATGTACGACGAGTTCGTCGGTGCGGTGGCGACGCAGCTCGCGCTTGTGGCGCTCTTCCAGTTGCTTCTTTCCACTCCCTCGTTCACCGTGCTCCTTGATCCGGGCATCGAGTTCTCGGATCTTTTCCGGCGGGAATTCGGCATCACCCGCCCCGGTTGTTTGGGTGGAACTCGAATCCATGGATGAACTCTCCTTTCCCTGCCTTCCCGTTCATCGATCAAGGAAGAACGCCTGGCCGGATCCGGGAGACCTGGAATTTACCTCAGGAATACTGCAACCAAGATCCATCTCTAAGACTTGTAATCAAGAATCATTCCAAGAGGTCTTGGAAAAAAAATGTCTATTTATAATAATGGGTTAGATTGGTTGCAGTGGCAGGGATCGGCTATTGAACATCTCAAATTGCAATAATAACATCCATATATCATTGCAGATTGCATTCTTGTACCGAAAGACTTGATATCAGCTCCCCGGTCACGAGCTTGAGCCTGGCCAGGGCGATCCGCAGGTCATAGACGGCCCTCAGCCATTCGAGCCTGGAGTTCGAAACGACGAGTTCCGCCTGCTCGAGCTCCACCACGTTCGTGAGCCCTTCCCCGTATCGTTTTCGGATGATCCGGAGGCTTTCCTCCGCCAGGCTGACCCTCTCCCGGGTCACGAGCAGGCTCTCCCTGCCGGTCGTGACGGCCACCACGGCCTCCTCGATCTCGAGGATGAGCATGTCTTCCAGTCCCCGCAATTCCTGCCGGAGCATCTCCTGGCCGCTCTTGGCCTCCTTGAGATCCGCCTTGTCCGCGAGGCCCTTGAAGAGGTTCCACTGGATTCCCAGCCCGAGCAGGTACGAGCCCTCCTGGTCCGACGCGAAATTCTCAGAATTCCACTCGTAGCTCGCCTCCAGCCCGAAGGTGGGCAGGAAATTCCCCTGCGCCGCCTTCACAGCCGCCCCTGTCGAGTGCCAGCGCACCTTGAGCCCGACAAACTCCGGACGGGTCTCCTTCGCTACGTTCAGCAAGTTCTCTGTGTTCAGATCGGGGATCTGTTCCGGCCCCGGCGGGCACAAGGTAGCCACCTCCCAGACCCTGTCTTCGCTCTCTCCGACCAGGATCCTCAACGCTCTTTCCGCCACACGTTTCCTCCCGCGGGCCTTCACGAGCTGGTCGTGAAAACCCGCCTTCTGAACCTTGGCGGAGAGGAGATCCGAGCGTACGACCGATCCCTCCTCATAGAGCAGTTCAATCTGGCGAAGGCTCTCTTCGGACGTCTTCAACGCCATTTCGGCAACCTTCTCGCTCTCCCGGGCCAGCGACAGGCCCCAGTACGCTTCGATCGTTCGGAATCCGACCTGGGCCTTCGTGCCCTCCACATGCCATTCCGAGGCCTTCCGATCGAGTTGTCTGATCGTGCGATTTCGATGGAGCTGCCCGCCCCTGAAAATGGGCTGGGTAACCGTAAACTTCGTCCGCCAGTTTTCAGTCGAGTCGGGATTGTTCAGGCGATCGATGGCAAAGTCCTCCAGCGTGAACTGGCGCTGATTGAGCTTGCTCCCGAACACGGCCACGGGCTGGTCGCTTCTCAAGTAGGATTCCTCGAAGTCGACGCGAGGCATGAGTGCCGACAGGCTCTTTTCCTCGCGAGCCTCTGCTCCCTTCAACCCATTTTCAGCGGCAGCGACCACCGGGGATTTCGCAAGGGCCCTCATCACGGCATCGTCCAGCGCAAGGGGCTCCGCGTGCAGTCTCGCCCCTACGGTCAAGACAAGAAGGGGGACCAGTGCCGCCAGTACCCCTTTCCTTCCTGCTCGCTTCTGTTCCATACCTGTTCCCTCTGATTTTGGGTGATGTAACGGGTAGCAGAATATACCAGAGTCCTCACCCAAAACGAAGCTCTCCCGAGCTGCAAAACGGGCAAACCGGAGGGAGTTTTGCGGTTTTGGCTGTGACGGGCGGCCGCATCAGGGGATGCATGCAGACCGCCCTATGGAAAAGGGGGGAAGAAAAGGAAAGGGGGAAGCGACTAACAAGAGGATTATTCATCGCTCGACTCCATGGCCTGCAGCCTCTTCTCGATGTCCTCCAGGTTTGCCTTGAAGTACTCAGCCTGCTGTTTCAACACCTCCACCTCTTCGGACTTGCTCATTCCGGCTCCGTACGCAGGCGCGCCCACACCAGGACCCGGAAACGGTCCAACGCGCGCCCAGCCCGGCATGCCCGTGGCCCAGTACATGTTTCTCCTGCCTCTGCCGCCGCCGCCACCTCCGAAGCCTCTCGCTCTTCCGCCACCGCCACCTCTACCACCCCAACCAAAGCCTCCTCCCAGGGTGGGGTTGGCATACCCCGGCATTTCGTAGCCACCGCAGAAACCGGCGCCCCTGCCTGTCATCGACCCTTGTCCCCAAGGGCCTGTTCCATCACCTCTTGGCATAACGAATTACCTCCTTTCGATCCGTCACTTCCCCTTCCTTGTTCTCTTCCCTCTTCTTTTGCTTCCAGTTTTCCTGCCGCTATCGAGGTCCACCTCGACCTCCCCTACCTCCCCGACCCCCACGGTATCCCTTGCGATGCCTCCATCCCCCTCCACATCCGGGCATCCGAAACCTCTCCTCCATGATTCTCCCTCCCTGCTGCGCATCCACCACCTCCTCCACATCTCCCACCACACCATCCACCACCTGAATGCCCGCACTTCGGAGCAGCGAGGAGCACGATCCACTGATTCCCGCGCAGAGAAGACACTTTACACCCACTCGATTCAGGAGCGTTACCCTCTGAACTTCGGTCATTCCCTCCAAAAGGAGGGTGCCTCGATCAGCCCTTCCGGAATCCCCGAACTCGACGACCCAAACGCGGGACGCCACATCGAACAGCGGTGACACGCGCTTCTGGTGAACCGGAACTGCCAGTATCATCTCTTCCATATCCTTTGACCAAGGGGAAAGGGCAACATTCTGCAACCCCTTTTCGCTTACAACGCTTGTTGGTACAAAAGGCATGCCAAAGGCTCATGAGGAACACGGAGAGGGTGTTAACGTTCTGAATCGATTATTCTTTTCAGATTGGCGCGGTCTTTCGAGCGAGGACGATGGAAGGACACTTAGGTGTGTTATGTTCCTAAAACATGGCTTTAGGGAACCATTTAAACCCATTGTTCGAAAAACTCGCCCTCAAAGGTTCCGGGAACCCCTACTGGCATCATGCTTTCCCTCGCGTTTGCCTTGGGTGAGGGATCTCGAGACGAATCATCTTTCTCCGCAGTGTGTTCTTGTCGATGCCAAGTTGGCGGGCCGTCGCCACAATTCTACCCCGATTTCGCAACAAGGCCTCTTCAATCGCCTGCCGTTCTGTGTCTCGCAGAGTCAACGGCAAAGTGAGGGCTGGCCATGGAACCCGACCAGAGACCAGGTTGTCCCGCACATGCTCGGGCCGAATCGACTCCCCGGGAGGACAGAGCACATAGGCCACCTCGAGTACATTCTCCAGTTCTCTCACATTGCCTGGCCAAGGATGGTGGATCAACATCGCCAACGCCTCTTGCGAGACGCCTTCCACCCTCTTGCCCTTGATCCGCTGCAATCGATCGAGAAAGTGATCAACGAGAACAGGAATGTCTTCCTTTCGTTCTCTCAACGGGGGAAGATTCAGTCGCATCACGTGGATTCGGTAGAACAGGTCTTCGCGAAATCGACCTTCCTCCACCTCCCTACGCAGATCCTTGTTGGTGGCCGCGACAAGGCGAACCTCTGCCTTCTCCGGATGGACCGAGCCGAGAGGTTCAAAAGTCTTCTCCTGGAGGACTCGCAGGAGCTTGCCCTGAGTGGCCGGGCTGACATCCCCGATCTCATCCAGAAAAAGGGTCCCGCCCGTTGCCTGTGCAAACCGGCCGGGCTTGTCCTTCTTCGCATCCGTAAAGGCCCCGGCCTTGTAACCGAACAGTTCGCTCTCCAGTAGCGTGTCCGGCAGGGCAGCGCAGTTAACCGCGACAAACGGACCGTTGCCGGCCGGACTCAGCCGGTGAATCGCCCTGGCTACCAGTTCCTTGCCCGTACCGCTCTCCCCTTCCACCAGGACGGTGCTCCCGCTTTCCGCAATTTGGGGAAGGAGGGCGAAGATCCGGTGCATCCCCTCGCTCTGGCTGACCATATCCTCGAAGCTGTAATCCTTGCGCAGGGCTTTTCTCAGCTCTTCGACCGTGGAAAGGTCTCGAAAGGTCTCGACCCCTCCCACGGGCTGTCCGTTTCCGTCCCTTAGGATCGCCGTACTGACCTGAATCGGGATCTTCTTTCCATCGGCTCGGACAATGTAGACGGGCTTGTTGATGATCGGCTGATCGGTCTGGAAGGTTTTGCGCAGTACGCAGTCGGTCTCGCAAACGTTGGCCCGGAAGACCTCGCAACACGGCCTTCCGATCGCCTCTTCTCGCGGAATCCCTGTAATCTCCTCAGCAGCACGGTTGAAAGAGGTTACTCGCCACTGAGTATCGATCGTAAAAGCCCCGTCGGCGATGCTTTCCAGGATGATGTCGGTGAGCGCCGGACCCAGGGGCTGTGAATCGGACCACTCGCGTCTTGCCACGTCGCAGATCCTCTCCCTGCGCCTAGCCCTTCTCGATCCTGCGCAACCGCTCGAGTACTTCGTTCAACTGGCGGGTCATCTGTTGCACTTCCTGCCGAAGGGTGGAGACTTCGTCCGTTCCGCCTGCAGGTGCCGTGTTCCCGGGGAAAATCGGTGGGGCAGTGCCGCCCGCAGTCCTCATCCCCATGCCTCTTCCCCCTCCTCCGCCCATCCCTCTTCCTCCCCCACCTCCCATACCTCTGCCCCCACCACCTCCCATGCCCATGCCTCCACCGCCACCCATTCCCCTGCCTCCTCCACCACCCATTCCCTGGCCTCCTCCACCACCCATTCCCTGGCCCATGCCGGATCCGTATGTAGCCGGGGAAGGCGCGGAACCACCCATGCCGGCATGACTCTGCACATTCGGTCCGTCGCTTGCCGCCACCTCACCCCTCTTCCAGCAATCCAAAGCGTCCTGCACGCTTCCGGCCATGCCGGTAATGACCTGTACGCCCGCAGCCGTCAAGGTCTCATGTGCGTTCGGGCCGCAATTGCCGGTAAGCACAACCGTTGCGCCACGCTCCGCGATGGTCCTTGCGGTCTGGATCCCGGCTCCCCCTCCCCTCGTCTTGTTCTCGTTCTGGATGGCCTCGAACTCCATCGTGTCCGTATCCACGATGAGCAGGTACTCGCATCGTCCCAGCCTCGGATCCAACGCGTCGGCGAGGCCCGGTCCGGTGGAGGAAACGGCTATCTTCATGACATCTCCTTTCAAGTTATGGAAACGACTTGCGTGGGTGATCTTCCTCCCGATTGCTTACGATCCACGGAGGGGTGGAGCAAAAAGCGTGCCGCACACAGCTTACAAACGGTAAGCCTTGATCATTGCTCGGAAAACCGTTGTTTCATCCCTCGGAAAGGACGGCTCGGCGGTTGGGCAGGGTTGCACCGGCGCTTCGGAAGGCCAAGACGATACTGCATTATGCAACCAGAAGAACCGACTCGTTCCGGCCGATGGGGTGCTCTCCTCTTGCAATTCTGCCCCATACAGAGCATCATGCAATCCATCCTCGATCATCCGCGACCCCATGAAAAAGACTCGGAAAGTCTGGCGCCCTCCCCTAACGATGTGAGCGGTGAGATTCCGCATGCGAGGCAACCAAGGAGGAGACAAAGATGCCCTGCCGAATCGCTCTGGTCCTTTTCTTTACATGGCTTTGCTGCTTCCTTGCCCCCTTGCCGAGCGCCTCGGCAGAAGGCAGCCCCCCCCTGAGCGAAGCCACGGAAGAGTGTCTCTCCTGTCACAGCCTGTTCAGCCCCGGGGTCACCCATGACTGGCGGCGTAGCCGCCACGCCTCGAACACGGTCGAGATGGCCCTGAAGAGGCGGAACAAAGAGCGTCGCGTCTCCCTGACATCTGTCGACGAGGTCCGGGGCGTAGCAGGGTTCGTGGCCGTGGGCTGCGCGGAATGCCACACGGCGAACCCGGATTCTCACGAGGACACCTTTCTCCACAACGGCTACCGGGTCCATGTGGTCGTGACGCCCGCTGATTGTGCACAATGCCATCCGGTCGAAAGAAAGCAGTACACAAGCCAGAACAAGATGGCCCACGCCTACGGGAACCTCCACAACAATCCCCTCTATCGCTCCCTGGTGGAGACTGTGATCGGCAGCAGGGAGGTTGCGGGCGGGGCGGTGAAGCGGCTGCCGTCAACGCTCGCCACCCAGATGGACACCTGCTACGGATGCCACGGCACCCACGTGAAGATGCTCGGCCTGAAAGAGATAGAAACCGAGATGGACGTCATGAAAGTGCCTGTACTGGAGGGCTGGCCCAACGTGGGGGTAGGCCGGGTCAATCCGGACGGGTCTCTCGGCTCCTGCTCCCCCTGCCACCCCCGCCACGCCTTTTCGATAAAGGTCGCACGCCAGCCCTACGTTTGCAGCCAATGTCACCTCCAGCCGGACGCGCCTGCATGGAATGTGTACAAGGAGAGCAAGCACGGAAACCTGTTCAGCTCTGTGAAAGAGTCCTGGGATTTCGACGCGGTTCCCTGGCGGCTGGGTGTGGATTTCCAGGCCCCTACATGTGCCACCTGCCATGCCAGCCTCATCGTCGACCCTGAGGGCGCGGTCATCGCCGAAAGGACCCACGGCTACGGGGCGCGACTGTGGACGAGGCTCTTCGGGTTGATCTACAGTCATCCCCAGCCGATCGACCCGGACACGCACAAGATCCGCAACAAGGAAGGTCAGCCCCTGCCCGCGACCTTCGGCGGAGAGTTGGCAACGCAGTTCCTGATCGATGAGAAGACCGGGAAGGAACGCAAGAGGGCCATGAAGGACATCTGCCACGGGTGCCACAGCACCATGTGGGTGGAGAAGCATTTCGAGAAGATGGACGGAACGATTGCGGATGTGGACAAGGCGGTGCGGGCCGCCACACAGATGATGGAACAGGCGTGGCGCAAGGGGATCGCATCCAGAAAGAATCCCTTTGACGAATCGATCGAGATCACCTGGACCGAACAATGGCTGTTCTTTGCCAACTCGATCCGCTATGCCTCGGCCATGGCCGGCGCCCCGGATTACGCCGCCTTCCACAACGGATGGTGGGACATGCAAAAGGCGACGGAGGAACTCCGAGAAGCGGTCCACATGAAGGAGGCAGGCAAATGATCAGCAATTGGGTGGACGTGGTGCGCACCTGCAACATTGCCCCTGACAAGAAGATGGACCCGGTCAGCAAGTGGCTGATCATCACGAGGTCGTGCGTGTTTTCGATGACCTTTCTCTCCGCGCTCATCGGAGGCATGCTTGCGGCCCTGGACGGATCCTTTTTCTTCGGCCGCTGGCTCCTTGTCCTCCTCGGCCTGATCCTGGCGCACGCTGCGAACAACATGGTCAACGACCTGTTCGACGTACAGGCGGGGGTCGATACCAAGGACTACCCCCGCGCCGCCTACGCGCCCCACCCGCTCCTGGACGGCCTGGTCAGCCGAAACGGCCTGCTGGCGGCCATCCTGGCCTGCAACCTCGTGGATTTCGCCATCGCCGTCTATCTCACCCGCCTGTGCGGGTGGCCCGTGATGGCCTTTGCCGTGGGCGGGCTCCTGACGAGCGTTTTCTACGTGGCGCCTCCGTTGAAGTTGAAACACCGCGGATTGGGTGAGCTGGCGATCTTCCTCATCTGGGGCCCTCTCATGATTGCAGGGACCTACTACGTGCTGGCAGGGAGCGTACCGGCCGGCATTTGGATCGCCTCGGTTCCGTACGGGCTTGCCGTCACGGTCGCCCTGATGGGCAAACACCTCGACAAGGCGGACAAGGATGAGGCCAAGGGGGTGAAGACCCTGCCTGTAGCCCTCGGCCAAGATCGCGCCCTGCGAGCGACCCAGCTCATGGTCTGGGCCTTCTACCTCGTGATCGTGGGGCTCACGGCTGCAGGGGGACTCCCTTGGCTGGCCCTCCTCACCCTGATTTCACTCCCCCAGGCAACGCGATTCTTGATTGTACTCAGCCAACCGATGCCTGCTACGCCCCAGGAAGCCTTCTCCCTGGCCGAGGACGCCATCCCCAAGGACCTGAAGCAGCGGTTCGATCCGACCCTTTCGGCCGACGAGTATCCCCTGTGGCCCCTGTGGTATGTGGTGTGGGCCGTCTGGTGGGTACGGCAGGCGGGCGCCTGGCTTGTCGTTGGCCTCTTCATCGGAGCCATCCTGCAGGCATTCTGAGCACCTTACAACGAAACACCGTCAAGCGTCTTCGGTGTTCAACGACCTTTGAGGGTAGCCTATGCAATCCATCACGGACATCCTCCAAAAACGTGTCCAGGGCTACATCGACACCCGGTACCCGAGCTGGAACCTGGACGCTGCGCTCCGGTATCTGCCGGTCGCGGAACACCTGAACCGGTCCGGGGCAGAGCAGGTCCTGGACGTGGGATCCGGCGGCGCCGGCCTGTCCCTGTACTGGGGCCGGCAGACCATCGCTCTGGATGTTTCCCTGCCTGACGCCCTCCAGGGGTCCCTCATCCGCCCGGTCCTGGGCACGGCAACGGCCCTCCCCTTCGGGGACCGATCGATCGAGGTCATTGTCTCTTGTGATGTGCTGGAACACATTCCCCAAGCCGACCGTTTGGAGGTCCTCTCCGAGATGGTCCGCGTCGCCCGCAGGCAGGTCATCGTGGCGGCTCCCTGCGGCCCGCTTGCGCATCAGGCCGAGGAGGAAGTCGCACAGGTCTATAGGGAGAAGAACAACGAGGGCCACCCTTGGCTCCAGGAACACCTCGACCACGGTCTACCGGATGCGACCGAACTGGAGACCACGATTCGATCCCTTGCCGAAGCACAAGGCAGGCGGGCACACATACAGGTTCAGAAGAACACGAATCTCAGATTCTGGAAATGGGTATTCCGTCACTACTTCGGGGGCGGCCCCCGGAAGGCCCGACTGATCCGCTACTACCTGATCGCTTTGATCCCCTTGCTCCAACATATCCATTGGGGGGAAACCTACCGAAAGATCTTCTTCGTGGATCTGGAACACCCGTAGTCGCGTCCTGCAACCTGGCTTGCATTTTGCATCCAAGGGGTTCATGGTCTATAGTTGGGGTTTGAACCGTTGGATTGGATGCACGGATCGAAGATGGCACAGAAGAAGAAATCGTCCCCCGCCGGCAAGCAAGAAAAAAACCTCGTCGAGACGAGTTCCCAGGGTGCATTCGTCCGGACCATCCTGGACAGCGTGGCAGACGGCGTCTTCACCGTAGATCAGGACTTCCGAATCACGAGCTTCAACCGTGCTGCGGAACGCATCCTCGGAATCCCCCGGGAACAGGCGATCGGCCAGCAGTGCTGTGAGATCTTTCGGGCGGACATCTGTCACGAAGACTGCGCCCTACGGGAAACCCTGGCCACGGGCGGGGAGATCATCGACAAGCCGGTTTCCATCCTGAACAGCCGGGCGAAGCGAGTCCCCATCAGCGTTTCGACCGCCGTCCTCAAGGACGGCAAGGGAGGGATCATCGGCGGGGTGGAGACCTTCCGCGACCTTTCCCCCCTGGAGCTGTTGAAGAAGAAGATCCACAAGCAATACTCCTACGAAGACATCATCAGCAAGAACCATCGAATCCAGGCCATCTTCAACCTGCTCCCCGACATCGCGGAGTCGGACTCGACGATCCTCATCCAGGGGCCCAGCGGAAGCGGCAAGGAGTTGTTTGCCAGGGCCATGCACAATCTGAGCAACCGGAAGGGCCGCCCCTATGTGGTGGTGAACTGCGGGGCCCTGCCGGACACGCTTCTGGAGAGTGAGCTGTTCGGCTACGTGAAAGGGGCCTTCACGGACGCAAAGCGCAACAAGCCGGGCCGGTTCGCCCTGGCGGAACGGGGAACCCTTTTCCTGGACGAGGTCGGCGATCTGAGCTTTGCCATGCAGGTGAAGCTCCTGCGCGTCCTGCAGGAGAAGGAATACGAACCCCTCGGCGCCACCCACACGGTCAAGGCCAACGTGCGAATCCTGGCCGCCACCCATCACGACCTTCTCGACATGGTCCGACAGGGGGGGTTCCGGGAAGATCTCTACTACCGTTTGAATGTGGTCAAGATCATCCTTCCCCCTCTCCGGGAACGGAGAGAAGACATCCCGCTGCTCATTGACCACTTCCTGGAGCAGTTCAACGTGAGGATGGGCAAGAGCATCTCCGGGGTGTCGGACGATGTCCTCCGTTGCCTGATGGAGTACCCGTTCCAGGGAAACGTGCGCGAACTCGAAAACACCATCGAGCACGCCTGTGTGCTGTGTCGCGGCAGACGCATTGAGATCGTGCATCTTCCCCCCGAGATTCGAGAGACTGTCGAGCGAGCGATGGAAGAGACGGCACCCGGCGCGGAGTCGCTGCCGGTGCTCAGGAGCTCGGAGATCCAACTCATCCGGAAGACCCTGGCCAAGCACGAAGGAAACCGGCTCGAAGCGGCCAGGGAGCTGGGCCTCCACAAGACCACACTCTGGCGGAAGATGAAGCGCCACGGCATCTCTTATCCGTAAACAGTCGCGTTGCATATTGCAACTAATTGCCCGCCTTCTATTGCAGTTCGCAGTCGACCCTTCTCCCTTACCCCTAAAACCTAGGTGGGTGTTGTTGAATTTTCATTTGGTTTTCGGCATGTTTCTCTGTCACGCCGCAATGGGCCGGGCTGGCACGCAGCTTGCTCATTCGTTCCCGGACGGGGGAAATAGCAAACCATGAAACCGGTCGGCATCGTACGGATGGAGAATCGTGTTGCGTACAGGTTGGATTGTGCCGACACGATCGTGGTGGCACGAAAGGATCGCAAGGGGAACGTGCAGCTCGAGGAAACGGCCATCTCCGAGAGAGACGCCATCCGTCGTGTTCAGCAAATCGCCGACCTCGGAATCGAAACCCTGATCTGTGGTGCAGTGAGCGGCTTCGTGTGTCGTATGTTCCAGCACCACGGGATTCAAGTAATCGGAGGGGTCATCGGGGATGCCGAGGATGTACTCCATCACTACGTCAGCGGCAACCTGCGTGCAGGAGCGGTCTTGCACACTCCAGCCCAGAAGCGGTCCGGGGCCTTCTGCTCAACCCGACAGACATGCAAGCGAAAACGGATGCGAAACCACGACTCAAGGAAAGGGGAACGAAATGGAAAAGGATAGTTGCGACAAGAACTCGGGCTGCAGCACCTGCGGCTCTGACAATCAGTGTGACGAGAAGCTCAAGCAGGAGCACGAAGACCGCCTCTTGCGGGAGACTCTGTCGGCCATCCGCCACAAGGTCTTCGTCTTGAGCGGCAAGGGGGGCGTAGGGAAGAGCACGGTTGCCGTCAACCTGGCGGCCTCCCTCGCGGCCAGGGGCTACGAGACCGGAATCCTGGATATTGATATCCACGGCCCGAACGTTTCCAAGATGCTCGGCCTCGAGGGATGGACCCTCTCCTCGGGGGGCAAGAAAGACAAGATCTCACCGTTCCGGCCCTTCCCGCACCTGAAGGTGATCAGTATGGCAGGACTGTTGCCGGACAGCGACGCACCGGTCATCTGGCGCGGCCCCCTGAAGATGGTCGCCATCCGCCAGTTCCTGCAGGACGTGGACTGGGGCCCTCTGGACTTCCTGATCGTGGACTCGCCTCCCGGGACAGGGGACGAACCCCTGAGCGTTGCGCAGCTCATCCCGGAGGCGGACGGTGCGGTGATCGTGACGACGCCCCAGGAGGTGGCCCTGTTGGATTCGAGGAAGTGCGTGAATTTCGCCAAGAAACTGAACCTGCCCGTTCTCGGAATCATCGAGAACATGAGCGGCATGCGTTGCCCCCATTGTGACGGGCACATCCCCTTGTTCGGTGAGGGCGGGGGGAAGACCGCGGCCGGAGAACTCGACGTGCCTTTCCTGGGAGCTCTGCCCATCGCCCCGGACATGGTTGAGCATTGCGACAATGGCCAGCCCTACGTACTCACCGATGAGGGAAACGAGTTGAACAACGCCTTCCGGGAGATCGTGAACCGAGTCGTGGAGGCCGTGGAGAAGAGCAATGCCTGCAGTACAGGGGCGGCGCTCTGATCGTAGACACACTGATCCGGGGGGTCAAGGCAGCAAGTCATACAATCCCGGGCATGAGAAGCCCGGTCGAATGCCGTTTTGGACGTAAAGGAGAAGCAAGACATGCCTAGAAGCAACGGCACAGGGCCAGTCGAACTGCAGGCCAGCCCGGGCAGAGGCGGTGGCGGCGGCCGGGGTGGCGGAGGCGGCGGCGGTGGCGGTGGTGGTGGTAGAGGAGGTGGCGGTGGGGGTGGCGGAAGGGGAGCCGGCAGCGGCGGAGCCGGAGGCAGAGGGCCCGGGGCGGCGGGCGGCGGGGCCGGTGGAGGCAAGGTCGGCACGGGAGGGATGCAGGGTGCGCCCAGGAGCGGGGAGTGCACATGCCCTTCCTGCAATACCAAAGTCCCCCATCAGCCCGGTATCCCCTGCTTCGATCGGGACTGCCCGAACTGCGGGGCCCGCATGATCAGGAAGTAGACAAGACCTCTCGTCGCGTTGATCAGGCATTGCCGGCGCGATCCAAAAGAAATGGACACAGGAACCGTGAAAGAAGAAGACATCTATCGCATGATCGCAAACCCGGAGCCTGAGAAAGAGGCGACCCAAGAACCGGAGCATTACCTGGTATCGCCCGAGGTGCAGAGAAGGGCCTTGGACCCTCCCCTTCTCGGTGAGATCTCCGTCCCGGACGGTTATGCCCATGTGACGGGAGACTGCGGGGATTCGATGGAGGTCTTTCTGGCGATTCAGGATCGCCGCATTCGTGAAGCACGCTTCGACACGCTGGGATGCGGCTTCACCCTCGCTTGCGGGAGCATGGCCATGGAGATGGCAGAGGGCGAAACCGTTTCCGATGCGATGCAGATCGACGCAAGGAAGATCACCCTCGCCCTGGGGGGCCTTCCCGGTACGCACGAGCACTGTGCCGAGCTGGCAGTCGAAACGCTCAAGAAGGCGATCAAGGATTACCTGTTCAGGGGGAACGAGTCATGGAAGAAGCTCTACCGAAATCGCTGAGCCCACGGAACGGGGATGAAGCAAAGATCCAGGAAGAGATTCAGGGAGCCCTTCGGGGCATCATCGACCCGGGAACCGGTCTCGATGTCGTCCGGATGGGCCTCGTGAAGGACACGCAACTCGAAAGGGAAGACACGGGGTACAAGGCGATTCTGACCTTTCGACCCAGTTCGCCCGTATGTCCGATGGCCTTCAAGCTGGCCTGGGACATGAAACAGGCCGCTCAGGCGGTGCACGACATCAAGACCGTGGAGATCAAGGTCGAAGGATACAACCGGGCTGCCGAACTGGAGGCAATTCTAAAAGAAGGAGAAGAACAATGAAGATCATCATCACCACCCAAGGGGATTCGTCGGACAGCAAAGTGGACCCGAGGTTCGGCCGGGCCCAGAACTTTCTCGTCTATGACACGGAGACAGACACGTATACCCCTGTCTCCAACACACAGAACCTCCAGGCCCAGCAGGGCGCCGGCATCCAGGCAGGACGCACCGTGACCGACGCCGGTGCACAGGCGGTTCTCACGGGCAACTGCGGCCCCAAGGCATTTCGCGTCCTGAACGAGGCCGGCATCAAGGTATATGTAGGCATAACCGGAACGGCCCGTGAGGCCGTCGAGGCATTTCAAAAAGGCGAACTGACCGAAGCAACCAGCGCCAACGTCGAAGGACATTGGTAACAGAAAAGGAGAAGACCCATGCGTATTGCCGTTCCCACTGCACAGGGCGTACTTTGCCCCCATTTCGGACACTGCGAGCAATTTGCCATTGTCGACGTTGACGAGGGCAAGATCGTGAAGACAGAATACCAGACGCCCCCGCCCCACGAGCCGGGTGTACTGCCCGCCTGGCTTCACGAGCTGGGCGCAAACGTGATCATTTGCGGAGGAATGGGGATGAGGGCGCAGCAGCTCTTCGCACAGAACGACATCCAGGTCGTGTACGGTGCAGACAGCCTTCCTGCAGAGGAAGTCATACGTGCCCACCTGGATGGCAAACTCGTCACTGGAGACAACATCTGCGATCATTAGCAGGCCGTCGAGAAACGCCCATCTGCGGCGTTGCACTCATCCTTCGTCACTGCGGCGTACGGTGTACGCCTCATTATCGACATGGACCCCCGCCT
>RCNC010001764.1_pt1 | contig 14625 bp, 9 predicted proteins | sample 2041301 | NCBI WGS metagenome assembly RCNC01 (sample SAMN09708231, study PRJNA481090) | Marine sediment metagenome, whole genome shotgun sequencing project. | biome: marine sediment; feature: ocean; material: sediment; isolation source: Sewage treatment plant 13A marine sediment (STP13A) ... | reverse complement strand
GTTACAAAGAGTCCCAAAAGAAGAAGTGGCCCAAACCTTTGCGGATGCCGGTCTTAAAATACATTTTGGGGGGCATATGCATATCAATGATACGGGAATTCATAAAACTGATAAAGGTAATACATTGATTAACATTCAAACGCCATCTTTGGCGGCCTATCCGGCAGCCTATAAAATACTTACCATCAATTCTAATGAGGTATTGGAAGTGGAGACCGTACCCTTGGTTGCTGTTCCCCAATTCACCGAATTATTCCCATTGTACCAAGAAGAACATCGCTATTTAGTAGAAAACAGTGAAGAACCTATTTGGAACAAGGAAATTCTCGCGACTGAAACCTATCGGGAATATGTGACCTGGCACTTAAGGGAATTGGTTCGACTTCGATTTATACCCAATGATTGGCCACCTGCATTAAAAGAAAACTTGCTGGACCGAAGTGGCAAAGAGTTATTGGTAATGGCAGTCAGTTCGAAAGGAATGTCTCAAATTAATTCCTTACTAGGACCACAAAAATTGACACTGGAAGATTTCGAATCTTGGACGGGTTTAGACATGATTTTCGATTTTTACCGTTTGCACAATGGCGATGAATTGGCTCTTGAGGACATAGGTGCAAAAAGAATTAATCAATACAAATTAGTATTGCAGCAATTAGTATCTAGGAATCCAAATATTGAAGACGAGCTTCATGATTTTGCCGAAATTTTTGAAAAACAATTTCTAGGAATTCCTTCGAACAAGTTTCAAATTAATCTAAAAACTGGCAAAGTGCACAGCATTCATTAAAACAAGCTTTCTTATTCCTTAGTAGTGCCTAAGATATAGGCTTATGCCTAATTCGACTCCCTTTTTTATGTGCTTTTGTGATTTCCAACGGATCTGGAATTTACCATATCCTAACTTAAGTTGGGTAAATTCACAATTTAATAATCAAAATTTTACGAAAACCTATTCGAGAAAAGAAAAAAAATGTGATTTATGCAAACCTTTGCATAGCGTTTTTGGCCTGTTTTTTTTGTATTTTAAACTTTTTGATCGTGCTTTGGAAAACAAACTAATTTTTATCACAACTTAAAAATTAATGAAAAACTAAATTTATGATTAAATCTATTTTTTACAGTCTAATTGCCGCACTTTTGTGTATTCAGGGTGTGGTGGCACAGGACACAGTTACCGGTACGGTAACTGACGCGCAGAATGTCCCCCTTCCTGGGGCCAGCGTTATTGAAAAGGGAACTTCGAACGGGACAACAACCGACTTTGATGGTAACTTTACCATAGAAGTTGCTGAAGAAAATGCCGTTCTGGAAGTGTCGTATATAGGGTATGCCACTTTGGAAATGCCCCTCAACGGGCAAAGCAATGTAACCATTCAGCTTCTGGAAGACTCAGCTCAATTAGAGGAAGTTGTCGTAGTAGGTTACGGAACACAAAAAAAGTCGGATATAACAGGTGCTATTGGATCTTTAAAGAGCGAAAACTTTAACCAAGGCGTTGTTACCAACCCTGGACAGCTTTTACAAGGTAAGATATCAGGTGTTAATGTTTCCTCCGTTAGTGGGGAGCCAGGAGCCACACAGAACATTATTATTCGTGGTGTAGGAAGTTTAAGGTCGGGCACAACACCGCTTTTTGTGGTAGATGGCTTTGTTATTGATAACAGTCCTACTGGTGTATCCTCAAATCCTTTAAACTTCATCAATCCCCAGGACATTGCGTCGATTGATGTCTTAAAGGATGCTTCCTCAGCAGCCATTTACGGTGCTAGGGCGGCCAATGGGGTAATTGTTATTACCACTAAAAAAGGGAAAATCGGTAAAACAGAAATGAATTTATCGGTGTCCACTGCTATATCGTCCCTAAAGAATGGAATGGACGTTTTTAGTACCAGTGAGTTTAGACAACAAGTACCCGCTGTTGGTGGTACTTTATTTGACGCAGGTGCAAATACTAATTGGGAAGACGCATTGACAAGAACAGGTATATCACAAAATGTCAACTTCTCAATGAGTGGTAGTGCCAATGAGAAGTTCTCTTATTTTGTGTCTGCAGGTTTGGATGACCAAGAAGGTATTTATAATAATAGTTCTTTAAAAAGGTATTCCGGTAGGGTTAATTTGACCCAAAAAGCACTAGATGGCCGCTTTAACGTAGATTTCAACCTTACGGCATCGAGAACCGTAAACGAAAGGCCAGATATCGGTTCAATCGTGGTCGATATGTTGCAATTGAACCCTACAATTCCCGTTTTCACCAATGGTGAACCAACTTTATTGGACGAGCGTTTAAATCCGATTCAGCGCAATCGGTTATACACAGATGAGGCCAATAGTAATAGGATCTTAGCAAATATTGCTCCGTCTTATGAAATTATTGATGGTCTTACTTATAAAATAAGCCTAGGGGTAGACTATTCTTCTACCGATCGGGATATACAGACCGAACCTTTCGCCTTACTAGAAGGTTCGGAATTTGGTGAGTTGGATTCTAGAATCATAACAAACAGCAACTTTTTGGTAGAAAACACCTTAACCTATACCTTGAGCAATGATGACCACAATGTAACCCTGTTGGCAGGACACTCGTATCAAGAGACAGAATTCAAGCAGAAGACGTTTGAATTGGAAGGATTTGCCCTTAATGGTATTGAGCCGCGGTTTCAAGACCAGATAAGTAGCGATGTGCTTCCCACCACATTGGAGTCCGTAGCTTATGAAAATGAGCAACAGTCGTTTTTCAGTAGACTCAACTATGGGTATAAAAGCAGGTATTTGTTAACGGCAACAATACGTGCGGATGGTTCCTCAAGATTTGGTGAAAACAACAAATATGGATATTTCCCTTCAGTGGCTTTAGGTTGGAATATCAACAATGAAGACTTTATGGCTGATAATGAATTGTTCAGTAACCTGAAATTGCGAGCAAGTTGGGGGCAAACGGGTAACCAAGATGGTATTCCCAGCAAAGTAAGTTTAGCTAGTTTTGTAGATTCAAAGACAGAGAATGATACCTATCCCGTAGCTGGAAATGAAGTTAGCCTGGCCGATTATCCCTTCGGTACCGTGCCTGTTCGCACCGCTTTCCCGGATCTTAAATGGGAGGTTTCTACGCAGACCAATATCGGTTTGGATTTTGGATTGTTCGATAATCAGTTGACTGGTACATTGGACTACTTCAATAAGGTTGCCAGCGATGTGGTGCTATTTTCCAATAGGATAGATCCAATACAGCCTACCGAAAAAATCTGGACAAATATTCCAGACATGGAAATCAAAAATACTGGGGCTGAAATTACACTGGATTATAGAGGTAGTATCGGTGAGGATTTTACGTATAATATTGGTGGTAATTTTTCGTACGTAGATAATAAGGTTGTCGATTCCCAGTTTGAGGTAATAACCACAGGTGCTGCCCAAGGAGCGGGCCAAACAGGCGCTACCATCAACGGCTACATAAATAATGAACCTATTGGTACGTTCTACATGAAAGAATTTATTGGCATCGGTGCAGATGGGTTAAACCAGTTTAGAGACGTTGTTCCAGATGGTGAATCTTTGGATAATGACCGACTTGCCGTAGGCACTGCACTACCGGATGTGCTATACGCATTCTATTTTAATTTTAATTACAAAGACTTTGATTTAGGTCTGAACTTTAATGGAGTCTCCGGTAATGAGATATACAATCATACGGCAATGTCCCTGTTCAGTAGAAGTCAACTTAGCAGAAACCTGAATACCACGGATTTCGCAATTCAATTTCCTAATGAGGACAATAGCAACTCCAATGAAGTTTCTACACGTTATTTGGAAGATGGCAGTTTCTTACGATTGAACAATGCCACAATAGGGTATAGTTTAAATCCGCAAAATTTAGGATTAGGAGATTTGGTCAACAACATACGTTTTACGATAACAGGCCAAAATCTATTTGTAATTTCTGATTATTCGGGCTTTGATCCGGAAGTAAATACAGGTGGTGACATAGATGGTATACAAACCTTCGGTATAGACCGCTTTACATATCCATCTCCAACCACAGTTGTGTTTGGCTTAAACGTATCATTTTAATTAAAAAATTGTATCAAATGAAAAATAAAATCTTAATTGTAACACTAGTATTAAGTTCGCTGTTCAACTGGAATTGTACGGACTTAGACGAAGTAAGACTGGATGAAGCCGAATTTGGTGGACAAGCAGAAATAATAAGTGGAGCTATAGCACCTGCTTATGGTTTTGTTTCTTGGACCTGGAGGCACACCAATTATTATGGATTACAGCTGATTGCCTCAGATGAGGCGATACTTCCCTTTCGTGGGGGAACCGATTGGTTCGATGGTGGAAAATTTATTGCAACACACGGCCATACCATTACCCCAACGAACGATTTGGTCGCTGCTGGCTGGAACCAGCTTACTACCAATATCTCAAGAACATTGGCTGCCATTGAAGTATTGACACCTTTAGTAGATGAGGGGAATGCTGAAGCTGCCGGGGCCTTGTACGAAATGAAGGCTTTAAGGGCTTATTTGAATATGTTGATGTTGGATAGCTGGGGCATTGTTCTTAAAAAGGAAGCTTCTAGTGAACTTTCCCAAGTGCTTAGGACCCAAGATGCCATCGATTATATTGAAAGCGAGCTGATGTCTGTGGTAGATGTAATCAATCAGGATAAAGGACCGGGTAGAATCACACAAGCAGCTGTTTGGGGCTTTTTGGCAAGGTTGCACTTGAATGCGGCTATATACCGAGACCCTTATGGAACCCCGAACTTTACTCCTGAAGATATGGGTAGCGTGGTCCAATACACTGATAATATCATCAATTCGGGCATGTTTTCCTTATCCCCAGAGTATTTTGACTTGTTCAACGATGATAACAATAGTAATCCTGAACTTATATTCGCATTGGACCAACGTGGTGTACTGAAAAGGGAGCATAGCCGTTGGGCCTATTGGTCGATTGCAGGTTCCATGTTTCCGAGACCCGAGCATCCTAGCGCAGACGGCACAGATGGCCCAGCCTTTACTACTGATTTTATCCAAACTTGGGTAGATGCTTATGGCGCTGTTGATCCAGCCGAGGCCGATGCAAGATTCTATCAAAAGAATACGATTGTCCCAGACGCTCAGTTACTTGACTATGAGGGTCGTGTGCAAGAAATTGCAACTGAAACGGATAACAGCTATTTTTGTATAGAACCTACGGTTTTTGAGATGGACAGGGGTGTAATACGTGGTACTCAATGGGGCCCTAGAAAAGGGGATGATGGGGCATTTTTGACCTGTGATGATGGGGTCAGAATTTATCCAGTGAAGCAAAGAAAAGGAAATGGACCTGACAGGGATGTAGGTTATGTAGACCATGTCTTGGATGTTAACTTTACCAACGAAGGTTCTTTGCACAATACAGGTCACCGTTGTGCAAAATACCAGTTTAGTCGTACTTCGCCAAATGGTAACAACTTCAGTAGCGTTGACCTTGTGATGATGCGCTTGGCTGAAATTTATTTGATGCGTGCAGAAGCAAAATTGAGAAATGGTGATGCAGGCGGAGCTTTGGCAGACGTTAATACCGCTAGAACATCAAGGACAGCACGCCCTGATCAAACTCCAGAGGCTTTGGCTTCCTTGGATTTGGATAATTTGTTCCGTGAGCGTGGTTTTGAGCTATATTGGGAAGGGTTTAGACGTGGAGACCAAATACGTTTTGGTAAATACGAAGATTCCTGGACAGGTAAAACAGATAGCGATGCAAACCACAGATTATTCCCAATTCCGCAAAGTGCAGTTGATGCGGCTTCAGGAATTGATGGATTCTTAGAGCAGAACACAGGGTATTAATAAGAAATTTGTTTGAGTTAGTTTTATTTTTATTACAAAGCGGGCAATCATTTGCCCGCTTTTACTCTTTAAAGCGGTAGTGGTTACCAATAGAACATTCCCGGATGTTTACTGATTTATTGTAGATTTTGTTTTACAGTTTTTGAAAAAACTCGAAGATAATTATAGATTAAACCTTAAATACTTAAAATAAATGAAAGTACATGAAAAAAGAGTTATCTATATAAATTTGGCACTTGGGTTGCTTCTCAGTTTCGCTGCTTGTGCTGATAAAAGCAAAACATCGGATTTCAAAGTAAAACATGTAATCATTATTGGGGTTGATGCCATGAGTCCAAATGGGATTATCAATGCCGAAACCCCCATTATGGACGACATGATGGCAAACGGGGCATATACCCTAAATGCAAGGGGAGTTCTTCCCACAAGTAGCAGTACCAATTGGGCTTCAATGGTTTCGGGATCGGGTCCCGAACAACATGGGGTAACATCAAACGGTTGGGAAAGGGATGATCATTCCTTACCCCCAGTACTTAAGGGATCAGAAGATATATTTCCGACTATTTTTGGAGTAGCCCGAGAGCAACGACCAGATATGGAAATGGGTGCAATTTATACTTGGAGCGGTTTCGGACGCCTGATTGAAAGGAGCGCGCTAAGCTATGATTCGACCCAAGAAACGGATGAGTTGACCATGGAAAAGGCATCTACATACATAAAAGACCTAAAACCGGATTTCTTGTTCATTCATTTTGATGATGTAGATCATGTTGGACATAGTTTAGGACACAAAACCCCAGCTTTTTATGAGGCGGTTTCCCATGTAGACCAGCTTATCGGACAAATCGTTCAAGCGACAAAGGATGCCGGTACTTTTGAGGAAACTGCTTTCATCATTTCTGCCGATCATGGAGGAATTGGTTTTGGACATGGAGGAGAGACCATTGATGAAATTGAGATTCCATTTATTTTATACGGTAAAGGGTTTAAGAAGGGCTACTTGATAAAAAATAAAGTTTATACCTATGACAATGCGGCAACTGCGGCTAAACTACTGGGAATAGAACAACCCTATGCTTGGATTGGAAAACCTGTAGTTTCAGCTTTTGAAGGGGCTCCAGAACCCCAACTCAAGAATCAAAAGGTTCTAATAGCTTCTCCTGTTATTTACCCCAAACCAAATTTATATGATGCAGCTGGTGGTTTATACATTGACAAAGAAGCTGAAGTTACAATGGAAGTTAATGGAGATGCCGAAATCAGATATACGACAGACGGATCAGTGCCTACCAAGAATTCAGCACTTTATAGTGGTATTTTTATGTTATCTGAAAGTACGGTATTAACGGCAAAAGCATTTTTAGGAGACAATCAGGAAAGTAATATTTCAAGAGCTTTTTATAGATTGGTAAAAAAGGATTCCAAGAATGGTATCCGATACAAATACTATGAAGGTAAAAAAGAATGGAAATTCTTACCTGTTTTCGAATCTTTGAAACCTTTGAAAACCGGAAATACCTATGAGTTCAGAATAGACAGTATTAATGAGGTGGGTGAACAATACGGAATTCAATATGTGTCATTCATACAAGTAGATAGAGCCGGGGAATATCGCTTTTATCTAAACTCGGATGATGGCAGTAAGCTCTATATTGATGGTAATTTGCTCGTAGATAATGATGGTGGCCATGGAACTATTGAGCGTATGGGTAGTATCTCCTTGGAATCTGGACGTCATAAAATCACGATAGATTACCACAATCAAGCCGGCGGTGCATGGTTAGACGCTTTTTATAAAGGTCCGGGGATTCCTAAACAGATAATTCCTGCAGATAAGTTGTTCATTGAATAATTGAAAAAACATGAAACTAAAACAGATTACCACAGGTGTATTCATCACAATTTCCTTTTTAATAACCTCATCTATTGAGGCGCAATTAAAAGAGGCAGTGGATTATGTTAATCCTTTAATCGGTACTCCTGAAACTGGATTTAAAGAGGGTGTCGATGGTGGTGGAACCATGCCCTGTGTGGGTCCACCATTTGCAATGACCAATTTTGTGGCACAGACAAGTGAAAATAAGATTAGCAGAATGCCTTATGTATATGAGGACACCAATGTTTTAGGCTTTATGGCCACTCACCAACCTACGGTATGGATGGGTGATTATGGCTATGTTTCCGTAATGCCCCAAGTAGGGGATTTAAAATTGTTGCCTAAAGAAAGGGCACTTCCGTATTCACATGATGATGAGGTTTCCAAGCCCCATTATTATTCAGTGACCATGGATGCAAGCGGCCAAAAAATAAAAGGAGAAATTGCAGCAACCTCAAGAACGGGCTTCTTCAGATTTACCTACCCCAAGTCGGATCAATCCCATATGATTATCCAAGGAATCAATATTACTGAAAATAAAAAACCCTTTCAGGGTTACCTGAAAGTAGATGTGGAAAAAGGAGAAATAACAGGGTACAATCCGCAACGCATGTCTTCCCATTTGGGACCGGACATTCCCAACTTCAAAGGATATTATGTTATTCAGATTGATAGGGAGATCAAAGAGTATGGCACTTGGAATTCTTTTCGTAACGAGCCCCAAATAACAGTTTCGGGAACAGAACAGAAAGGTGCTCGTATGGGCGCATACATTAGTTTTAAGACCAAAGAAAATGAACAGGTAAAATTAAAAATAGCTACATCTTTTATCAGTGTTGAACAAGCCCGAAAAAATTTGAAAAATGAGATTCCACACTGGGACTTTGAAGAGGTGGTAAATGAAACAAGGACCGTTTGGCAAGATAATTTAAGTCGTATGGAGGTGAAGGGAGATTCTGAAGATCAGAAAAGTATTTTTTATACAGCCTTATTCCATACCATGTTATTCCCTAGGGAATTTTCAGAGTACGGACGATATTATAGTCCATTTGATGACAAAGTCCATGAAGGAGAATCTTACAATGACTATTCTCTTTGGGATACGTTTAGGGCACTCCACCCTTTATTGCATTTTACCCAACCCGAGCGTGTAAATCCTATGATACAGTCCTTGTTACAAATGTACCAAGAAGGTGGTTGGCTACCAAAATGGCCTAATCCTACATATTCCAATATTATGATTGGCACCCATGCTGATGCCGTAATTGCTGATGCATACATTAAAGGATTTAGGGATTATGATATTGACTTGGCCTATGCGGCCATACGAAAAGATGCCATGCATCCTCCCTATCGTGATACTGAAAATCAATGGGGAGATCGGGATGAAGGTAAGCTATATGAGGCAAGGGGAGGACTTACATATTATCATTCACTGGGATATGTTCCCTCAGATAAGACAAGGGAGGCAGTCTCCCGGACCATTGAATTTGGAATAGATGATTATGCAATTGCCCAAATGGCCCTGGATTTGGGAAGAACAGAAGACTATAGTCGCTTAATGAATTGGAGTAAGAACTATAAGAACTTATTCAATAAGGAAATTGGTTTTATGAATGCTCGTTTATTCAATGGCGATTGGGCCAAGAATACCCAAGAGGGCTTCACAGAAGGGGGGCGATGGACGTATTTGTTCGGGGCTATGCATGATATTAAGGGTTCTGTTGAACTTTTTGGTGGAAAGGAAGCCTTCACATCTAAATTGAATGAAAATTTTGAAGGCAATCATTATCGTCATGACAACGAACCTGGACATCATTATGCCTATTTGTTCAATTATGCCGGACAACCATGGAAAACGCAGGAGTTGATTCGTAAACATACTTCCGAAGAGAACTATAGGAATGCACCTCTAGGCATCAATGGAAATGATGACTGTGGACAGATGTCCGCTTGGTATGTCTTTGGTGTAATGGGATTTTATCCTGTGACGCCAGGCACAGAGGTATTTGCAATTGGAGCTCCACAATTTCCTGAATTTAACTTAAAGTTAAAACATAATGGTAAAATGACAGACTTTACCATAGTAGCTAAAAACCTTTCCAAAGAGAATATGTATGTCCAGTCTTTGAAGTTGGATGGAAAAAGACTTGATAAACCTTTTATCACTTATACTCAAATAATGAATGGTAGTAATCTTGTATTTGAAATGGGACCAACACCTAATTTCACAACATTTAAATAAAATACTTTGTCCAGAGCTTGGTAAAAAAACAGTGTAAAAATAAGTGGGTTGATTGCGCCTAAAACAACTAAAATTTAAACACCTATTCATGAAAAAATATGTATTGACAATATTGCCAATGTTGATTCTTACGTCGTTTTCATTTGCCCAAAAAAATGAACCCATCAATGCCATGTCTTTCAATATTAGGTATGATAATCCTGAAGATGGACCCCAGAACTGGCACCATCGTAAAGAAAATGTGGTACGGATGATTAATTTTTATGATTTGGATATTATTGGCATGCAAGAAGTTTTGGTAGGTCAACTGAACTATCTGAAAACGAATCTAAAGCAATATAAAACAGTTGGTGTAGGACGGGAAGATGGCAAGGAAAAAGGAGAGTTTTCCCCTATTTTTTATAGAAAAGATAGGTTCAAGGAATTAAAAAGCGGCACCTTCTGGTTAAGTGAAACGCCCCAAAAGGTGAGTAAGGGTTGGGATGCGGCCTTGGAAAGAATTGCAACTTGGGTGGTACTAAAGGATAAAACTTCAGGAAGGGAGTTTATCTTTATGAATACGCATTTTGATCACAGGGGAAATCAGGCCCGGATTGAAAGCGCTAAATTGTTGAAACAAAGATCCATTGAATTGGCAGGGGATTTACCCTTGATCCTAACTGGCGATTTTAATCTTGTTCCGGAATCGGAGGGCATAAAAACGCTGATCGAAACTGATGGGAAGAATACCCTGGTTAATTCGAGCAATGTGGCCGATATAACCTATGGCCCAGATTGGACAACCTGTGGTTTTGACAATAGGCCGTTCCACGAACGAAAAGTAATCGACTATATTTTTGTAAAGGGCATAAAAAAAGTGAACAAATATGCGGTTTTTTCAGAAATGTTAGACGATATTTTTTTATCGGATCATTGTCCGGTGTTTGCCCAAATAAAATTATAGCTCCCTTGGGAAGCAACTTGCCCGTGCTATAAAATCAACAAAAAACAATCTGTATTGCTATTGAATGGGAAAGAGTTTAAAATTATTGTAAAGAACAAGTCTGATAAAAATTTGTATATCCAATCTGCTAAATTGATTGAAGAGAAGCTCAATCAAGCATGGTTTAGGCACTCCGATATTAAAAACAGAACTGTATTGGAATTGAAGATGAGTAGAAAACCATCTGGGTTGGGACAAGAAATAGTACTGCCTTCCATGTCTAATCATTTATTACAAATGCGCTTATCCGATTCATACAATTAAGTAAATAAAAAACAACATGAAAATAAATAAGGTTTTCTTATTAGCAGCAGTACTATTCTCTATTACAACGTCGAGATTAAATGCACAAACTGATAATGCTCCAAAAATTGTTTTAATTACCCTAGATGGTTTTCGTTGGCAGGAACTTTTTAACGGAGCGGACAAAGACCTGATATCAAATGATCTTTATGTGGAACATCCTGAGCAGCTAAAAAATATTTTTTGGGACGAGACTGTGATTGAAAGGAGAAAGAAATTAATGCCTTTTGTATGGAACTCCATCAAGGATTTTGGTCAAATACACGGCAATAGATTAGTTGGCAACAAAATGAACCTTACCAATGAACATTGGTTTTCTTATCCGGGGTACAGTGAAATATTAACTGGAAAAGCCGATGATGAAAGAATACATAGCAACGATAAAATAAACAATCCCAACAAGACCATTTTAGAACTTGCCAATGATCTTACTGATTATAAGGGAAAGGTCGCGGCTTTTGGGAGTTGGGATGTTTTTCCGTTTATCATAAATGAAGAACGTTCGGGAATTCAGGTGAATGCGGGGTTTAAAATTGCTGAGGCGAATGATCTGACGGATAAGGAGAAGTTCTTGAATCAGCTACTATCGAAAATCCCAAGTCCTTGGGGTTCAGTTCGACTCGATGCTTTTACCCATCATTATGCCTTGGAGTATATGAAAAGAAAACATCCAGACCTTGTTTATATTGCTTATGGGGAAACTGATGATTTTGCACATGACGGCAATTATGAGGCCTACTTGAAATCTGCCCATACCACTGATGGCTTTATAAAGGAATTATGGGACTTTGTTGAAAACGATTCATACTATAAAGGGAATACGACATTCATTATTACAACTGATCATGGAAGGGGAACTATACCTCTTGATACGTGGAGAGACCATGGAAAAGACATTGATGGAGCTGACGAGGTTTGGGTAATTGCCTTCGGAAAAGGGATAAGGCCAATGGGGGAGGTCAAGGCGAAAGAACAATTGTATACTAATCAAATTGCGGCTTCTATCGCCAAACTATTGAATATTGAAGTGGACAAAACAAAGATAGGGGCGAAATTTGAATTTATAGCAGATTAACACTTCACATGTATGGGTTTATTAAAATGCTTCATATTGAGTTTTTAATGAATGTATTTTAAAAAAAATAATAGACAAAACAGCACATCAAACTTTTAAAAACCACTTATGAGATTGAATTTATTTATCGGATCTTTTTTAATTGCTAATCTGTGGTTGTATCCAATTTTAGGTTTTGGTCAGCAAGTTAAAAATGTGCCAGAGGCCTTTGAAGCCCTGAGTTCTGAGCCTGAAATTATTCTTGTTAAGAATAAAATTAAAGTACCCACTGATGGGGGCCATTTGCAGGGCGTGCAGGTGATTGAGAAAAACGGCGCAGAAAAAATTCTTATTTCGGGGAGTTCGCTTACCCAAGCCTACGTTTTACAGGTCGACTTAGCAACACGAAAAGCAGACAAGCTATTTCCCCTGATGAAAGAACCCTATAGGCATGCTGGAGGCATTCAAGTTAGTGAACCGTTTCTGGCAGTAGGCATTGAAGACAATTTTATCAAAACATCCTCAAAAGTTTGCTTATACAATTACCTTGATACTAGCCTGTACAATGCTCAACCAAATGTTACTATTAATAGAATAGGTGAGGCGAAACTGCAAACCGCTGGAGCTATTGGATTATTAGCTATGGATAATGATTATCTAATGGTAGTTGGTAATTGGGATTCCCGCAACTGGGACTTTTACCGCATTGATCATGAAAAGAGTGAACCAAAAATGCTAGAGAGTATTGCAGTTCCTGATGACTGGGCAGGCTATCAGTCCATAAATCTTATTAAGGATGAAAAGGCTATTTATGCCATCGGCTTTTACAAAAGAGAATCTGATGGTTATGCAGATTTAATTCTTGTTAGTGAGTTAGGAGCCTTTGTTCCAATAATGAAAAATGTCCTTACCAAAACCTTTAACGGTAAAAATGGCGTTGATTTTGGTACTGCTACCGGGCTGCAAGTAGACAAGGAAGGAAATTTACATGTTTGGGCTACTCAAAGCAATGCGCTTAAGAAAATTACAATAAACAAGTTTTCCAGACAATAATATTATTGCATAAACAGAACCAAAAGGAATTAAAAATGAAAAAAATTTGTATTTGCATATTATTTTTAGGAGTAACACTTCAAATTTTAGCTCAGAGTGGAGAAAAACTTTCCGTAAAAACAAATAGTGACACCCAATGGTGGGCTGGAATTATTAGAGAAGGACATAAAATGCCATTAAAACCAGGGTACGAAGCAGATCTTTATGGTCAATGTTGGAGTAACCAATTACAGCCTTTATTATTGTCAACAAGCGGTGAATTGGTCTGGTCTGAAGAGCCTTTTAGATTTCGGGTAGAGGCAAATACTATAAATTTTGATAATGCTCACGACAGTCTTCAATATGTTAAAGCAGGGACTAATTTAAAAGAAGCCTATTTATATGCCAGCAAAAATTATTTTACACCATCAGGAAAAATGCCGCCTGAGCTATTCTTTTCAGTACCTCAATACAATACTTGGATAGAATTAACATATAACCAAAATCAAAAGGATGTTCTTAAATATGCACATGCTATTATAGATAATGGGATGCCTCCTGGTATTATTATGATTGATGATAACTGGCAGGAAGACTATGGGAAATGGAATTTTCATAAAGAGCGGTTTCCTGATCCTAAAAAAATGATGGACGAATTACATGACCTTGGTTTTAAAGTTATGCTTTGGGTATGTCCATTTGTAAGTCCAGATAGCGATGTATATCGTGCCCTAAGAGCTAAAGATGCGTTTTTAACAGATAATTCAGGTAACCCTGCAATGGTACGTTGGTGGAATGGTGTAAGTGCAGTATTAGATTTAACAACCATAGAAGGCGAAACATGGTTTAAAGAACAGTTAGACGGTTTAATAAAAGAATATAATGTCGATGGATATAAATTAGATGCTGGGGATTCTCGTTTCTACACAGGTATTAATGCTTCAAAGAATATAAGTCCCAATGAACATACATCTCTTTTTGCAAAAATTGGATTAGATTATCCTTTTAATGAATATAGAGCAACTTGGAAAATGGGTGGACAACCATTGGTGCAACGACTACATGACAAGAATCATGATTGGAACGATTTGCAAAAATTAATTCCTCATATGCTTTTAGAAGGATTAATGGGATATCCTTTTAGTTGTCCAGATATGATTGGAGGCGGACAATACACATCTTTTTTAGATGGAGCCTTAATAAATCAAGAACTTGTAGTAAGATCTACTCAAATCCATGCACTTATGCCTATGATGCAGTTTTCTGTAGCACCATGGCGCATTTTAG
>RCNC010001762.1_pt1 | contig 14627 bp, 11 predicted proteins | sample 2041301 | NCBI WGS metagenome assembly RCNC01 (sample SAMN09708231, study PRJNA481090) | Marine sediment metagenome, whole genome shotgun sequencing project. | biome: marine sediment; feature: ocean; material: sediment; isolation source: Sewage treatment plant 13A marine sediment (STP13A) ... | reverse complement strand
GCAATATCTTCCAGGGCGAGTTAACCATCGACCAGTTGTTCTTCAACCGGCCATTCCCGGGTTACGCGCAATACCGGATGCCGGTGAAAAATATGTACATGTGCGGATCTTCGACCCACCCAGGCGGCGGCGTATCTGCCACTTGCGGGGCCAACGCCGCACGCGAAATTCTGCGGGACCTGAAAAAACCCAACACTGTTCCCACTGACGATTTCGAGGACGAATGAGCATGAATTCTGTCGACCCTTTTGCCGGTGAAAGGCTGAAACACTCCCCGTTCCACCCACGGCAGGCAGCACTGAACCTCAGGGAGTCCTGGTCGGCCTGGAACGGCTATCGATTTGCCGAACACTACTACAACGCGGAGTTCGAATATTTTTGCATCCGCAATGCCTGCGGCACTTACGATATCTGTCCAATGCAGAAATACGCCATCACCGGAGCGGACGCCGAACGAATGCTCAATCGCATGGTTACCCGTGATGTCAGCAAGTTGGGGCTCAACCGCGTCACCTATGTGGTCTGGTGCGATGACGATGGCCGCATGATCGATGACGGTGCGGTTTTCAAACAAGCGGATGACCGCTTCATGCTGACCTGTGGCAGTTCCTGCCTGTCCTGGCTGGAACAGGCCGCCTATGGCTTCACAAACGTTGAAATCCGCGATGTCAGCGACGAGATTGCCGCCCTGTCCTTCCAGGGTCCAACGACCTGTGCCGTCCTCAAGGCTATGGGCCTGCAAGGCGTTGAGAACCTCAAGCCTTTTGACATCGGTTACTTTCCCTTTGGCGAAGGAGAGCTGATGATTTCGCGCACCGGTTTTACCGGCGAACTCGGCTACGAACTGTGGATCGACCCGGAGCATGCGCTGGACCTGTGGGATGCGCTCTACGCAGTCGGTGAAAACTATGGAATCCAGCCATATGGCGAAGAGGCAACCAATATGGCTCGACTGGAAGCTGGTTTCATTATGCCGTACATGGAATTCAACGAAGCGCTAAAAACGGTGCACTTCCACCATGACCAGACCCCTTTTGAACTGGGCCTGGGTTGGCTGGTAGATTTCAAAAAATCGCATTTCAACGGCCGTAAGGCACTCTGGGATGAAAAGCAGCGCGGCCCGAAATACGTATTGTCCAGGCTGAACATCGAAGGCAATAAACCGGCAACGCATTCCTGGCTTTACGCCGACAAGCGCTGCAAACGTGAAATTGGCTACGTTACTTCGGCCATGTGGTCACCGGCCGCCAAGGCTAATATCGCGCTGGCGATGATCAAGGGCGATCATCTGAAGGGTGAAATCTGGGCATCGATCGACTATGAGAAAGAGCTGCGGCAATACTCCCGCGTTGCGCGCTGCACCCGGGTCAGTAAAGCTTTCTGGGCGCCGGAACGGGCTCGTATGACACCGCCTCCGGATTGCTGACACCCTAAATGTGACTGGCAACCTGCTCTGGGGCTTCAAGCTGCGGATAGTGCCCAACACCCTCCAGTGTCACCAATTGAGCCGATGGGTTGTGCTCACACAACTTCAACGCAATAGCATAAACAGCAATCGGGTCTTCCTTTCCCCAGATGACTTTCAGGGGTAGTTCCAGCCGGTGGAGTGGCCCGGTCCACTGCTCGCCCATGGCGGTGCGCTCACGCATATAGCCAGCGATCTTATGCAACGTTTTGCGGCCGCTATTGTTCAGCAGCAGGGCCCATTGGGACTGGTAGTGCAGTTCGTCAAATTGGTCCGGCTGGGCGTAGACCCGTGGATACTGCAGGCGAAACAGGCGCCAACCGGTGAAACGCGCCGCCAGCGCCCCGACCACCGGAGTCCTTAACAGCCGCTGGGTAAACAGCGGCTGATGCATTTCCATGTAGATGCCGCCATTCAACAGCGTCAACGACCGCAGCTCAAATGGATAGTCACCCTGCTCGCGCCGGCGCAACAACTCGCAGGCCACACTGTTACCCATGTCGTGGGCCAGCAAATCAAACGTATTTATGCCCAGGAATTTGAGTAGGGCTTCAGTTGCATCCAACTGGCGCTTGAGCGAATAGTTTCGGTCTGTGGGTTTGCCGGAAAGACCATACCCCGGGAAATCAAAGACCAGTACGCGGTGTTTTTTCTCCAGTGCCGGCAGCAACTCGTGCCAGTCCCAGCTACTGGTCGGAAAACCATGAAAGCAGACTATCCATGGCAAGTCACTGTTTCGCTTACCGCAGGTGCGGTAGAAGATTTCGACCCCGTCCAGCGTTGCGAAATGCCCCCCGGCCATCCAGCTCTGGAGTTCGGCGGTCAGTTCGGACATCAGCGATTCCTGTCCTTCTTAGACGCCTCTTGTGACGCTTTCAATATGCCGCGTAAGATATTGATTTCATTTTGATCAGGTCGTGCACGATTAAACAATCTTCGCAGCCGCATCATCAGGCGCTTGGGTTGCTTTGGATTCAGGAAACGGATGTCCAGCAGGGTCTGCTCAAGGTGCTCAAACATGCCCTCCATCTGCTGGTCATCGACCGGCTCCCAGTCAGGCGGATCCACTGATATATCAGAAAACCCCTGGGCGGCAACTCTCAATTCATACGCCAGAATCTGAACGGCCTGGGACAGGTTCAGGGATGAGTATTCCGGGTTGGACGGAATATTCACCAGGAACTGGCAACGCTGCATTTCTTCGTTGACCAGTCCATAGCGTTCCCGCCCGAACAGGATGGCAACTTCGTGATTGTCTGCCTCTGCCAGCGCCTGGTTAGCGGCGCGGCGCGCATCCACCATAGGCATGGGCAGACTGCGTAAACGGGCACTGGTTCCCAACACCAGCGAGCAGCCCTCCAGCGCGGAATCCAGCGAGTCATGAACCACTGCTTTTTGCAGCACATCATCCGCACCGGAAGCCATTGCAGTGGCATCAGCGCTGGGATAAATTTTAGGTGTTACCAGGTGCAGGGAATACAGCCCCATCACTTTCATGGCCCGGGCCGTGGCGCCGATGTTTCCAGGGTGCGTGGTATTTATCAATACAATTCGAATTTTCGCCAGGCGAGAATCAATCCGGTCTGCACCGGGGTCTGCCAAAGCGGCTCCGCTTCTGGTATCCTGTGCCGCCTTTTCGGGACTATCTGCCATGACCCATCCTGTACTCAATGTTGCTATCGAAGCCGCCTACTCTGCCGGCAAAATCATGCGCCGCCACTTGCAGCACGTGGACGCCATTCCGGTTGAACGCAAAGCCCGCCACGACTACGTGAGTGAAGTTGACAAGGCTTGCGAAGACGAAATTGTACGGGAAATTAAGCGCTTTTACCCTGATCACGCATTCCTTTGTGAAGAGAGCGGTAAAACAGGCGACGATGATAGCGTATGGATCATCGATCCGCTGGACGGCACCAGTAATTACCTGCATGGCATCCCGCACTTTGCGGTCTCCATCGCCCAGCAGTTTCGTGGTAAAACCGTTCATGCCGTGGTTTACGACCCTATCCGTGAAGAGATTTTCACTGCCAGCAAAGGCTCCGGCGCATTCATGAATAACAAGCGTGTACGGGTTTCACCGGCCAAGAATGGATTGGAAGGGGCTATCCTGGCCACCGCCTTTCCGTTCAGGGACCGCAGCAAGTTGCAGGCCTATGCGCGTGTGTTCCAGTCGGTTTTTGCCAAAATAGAAGACATCAGGCGCGCTGGCGCTGCAAGCCTGGACCTTGCCTGGGTGGCAGCGGGCAGGATGGATGGTTACTTTGAAGTCGGGATCAAGCCGTGGGATGTCGCAGCAGGAGCACTCATTGTGCGAGAGGCCGGCGGAGTCGTTTTGGACTTCGACGGCAACGATACCGTCGAAGAGTCCGGAAGCATTATCGCGGCGCCATACAAGTTGATGACACCGCTCAGACAGTTAATCAGCGAGAAGTGGAAAAACCCCTGAATCAGGGGTTTTGATCGATCGCCGCACCCTCTTTTTCTACCGCCAACAGGTCAAACTTGCTGACACCCAGTTCCAGCAGGGTTGTGCTCGCCACGTAAATTGACGAGTAGGTACCTACCAGTACGCCCACGATCAGCGTAAACGCAAAGGCGTGGATGATTTCGCCGCCGAAGACAAACAGCGCAGTCAACACCAGCAAGGTGGTCATAGACGTCATCAAGGTACGCGAAAGGGTCTCATTGACTGACGTGTTGACCACTTCCAGCGGAGAAGCCTTGCGCAAGCGCGGGAAATTCTCGCGGATGCGGTCAAACAACACAATGGTATCGTTAAGCGAATAACCAATCACTGCCAGTAACGCAGCCACAACCGTCAGATCAAACTCAACGCCTAACAGCGCCAGCACGCCCAGCGTGACGATGATGTCATGCACCAGTGCGGTTACCGCGCCAACGGAGAAACGCCACTGAAAGCGGATCATTACGTACAGAAAAATACCGATCAATGAGTAGACGACCGCCAGAATGCCCTGCTCGGTCAATTCATCACCCACTTGCGGGCCGACAAACTCAACCCGGCGCATGGTAATTTCGCCGTCGACACCCTCCTGCAACGCAGCCAGAACAACAGTCGAGATTTCTGCATTGCTTTCGCCTTCCACATCCCGCGGAGGAATGCGAACCACGATATCCGTTGCAGTACCAAAAGTCTGCACAACCGCGTCCGGCATACCAGCGTCAGCCAGGTTGCTGCGCACTTCAGATACTTCCGGCGCCGCCGGGTAGCTGACTTCGATCAGCGTTCCGCCGGTAAAATCAAGCCCGAAGTTCAGGTCCCTGGCGAACAGCATGACGATGCTGCTAATGATGAGAACGAGCGAAACGGCAAACGCAATCTTGCGCTTGCCCATGAAGTCGATGTTGGATTTTTTGTTCAGAAATTGCATTTCAACACCTCAGATGGACAGCTTGCGGACGCGTTTCTGCCCACCATAAATCAGGTTAACGATCGCGCGAGTACCCATGATCGCCGTGAACATGGAGGTCAGGATACCCAGTGACAACGTCACGGCGAAGCCCTTGATTGGCCCGGTGCCGAACAGAAACAGCACGAACGCTGCGATCAGGGTCGTGATGTTGGCGTCAGCGATGGTTGAGAAGGCTTTGTCGTAACCGGCCCGGATACTCGCCTGGGGCGTGTTACCGTTGCGCAGTTCCTCACGGATACGCTCAAAAATCAGTACGTTTGCATCAACCGCCATGCCGACCGTCAGGACGATACCCGCGATACCCGGCATCGTTAGCGTGGCGCCCAGCATCGACAGCAGGGCGATCAGCAGCACCAGGTTGGCAAACAGGGCCAGATCAGCCACCAGTCCAAACACCCGGTAATAAGCCGCCATGAACACGAGCACCAGGATAAAACCGATCAGGACCGACTTGAAGCCCTGCGCAACGTTATCTGCACCAAGGCTCGGGCCCACGGTGCGCTCTTCAACGATTTCCATCGGCGCCGCCAGGGCGCCCGCTCTTAACAGCAGGGCCAACTGGCTGGCTTCCGACATGGAATCGAGGCCAGTGGTCTGGAAGCGTTTGCCGAATGGTTCACGAACCACGGCGACGCTGATCACTTCTTCGGTCAGGCGTCCGCCGGGCTTTTGCTCGATATAGACGACCGCCATGCGGTTGCCCACGTTGTTGCGTGTGAAGTCCAGCATGCGTTTGGCGCCCACGCCATCCAGGGTCACACTGACCTGCGGCTGACCGGTCTGCTGGTCGAAGCCACTGGAGGCGCCAATCAACTGGTCACCGGAGACGATCAATCGTTTCTTCAACAGCACCGGCTGCCCGGCTTTGTCGGTGTACATACGTGATTCCGGAGGAACCCGGCCCGTCTGGGCCGCGGTAAACGCATCGTTGGCTTCGTCGACCGCCCGGTATTCCAGGGTAGCCGTAGCGCCGATGATCTTCTTCGCCTGAACCGTGTCCTGGATGCCCGGCAACTGCACCACGACGCGGTCAGCGCCCTGCTGCTGGATAACCGGCTCGGCGACACCGATTTCGTTTACGCGGTTGCGCAGCGTGGTGATGTTCTGCTTAAGAGCCGTTTGCTGCAATTCAAGTAACTGCCGCTCCTGGACCGTCGCAGAAATGCCGAAATACTCTTCCGTATCAACTTCTCTGGTGATCAGACCGGTCAGGCTCTGGTTCTTGCGGATCAACTCGAGTGCATTATCGCGATCTTCGACGGTACGCAGCAGGGCCAGCAGACCGTTGCCTTCCCGGCGCACCGACACGTAGCGAATACGTTCGTCACGGAGGGTGGCTCGCAGATCATCGACGTAACGGTCGAGTTGCTGACTGCGCGCAGTATCCATGTCAACCTGCATCAGGAAGTGGACACCGCCCTGCAGATCGAGACCCAGCGTCATCGGCTTGCCGCCAAGGGCGCGCAACCACGTAGGCGTTGCATGCGCGAGGTTAAGCGCGACAACGTACTGATCGCCCAACCCGGCCTTCATGGCATCGGCAGCACGCAGCTGGTCTTCGGTTGAATTGAACCGGTACAGCATGCGGTTACCCGCCTGCTCCTTGTTCTTGAAACCGATGTTCTCGCTAATCAGCGCGTTCTCGATATTGGCCTCAAGATCGAGAGGAATGGCAAAGCCACGAGAGGAAGTAATCTGCAATGCAGGATCTTCGCCAAACAAGTTTGGCAGGGCATAAACTACGCCCATCAACAGAAGCAGCAGGATAAGCAGATATTTCCAGGCAGGATATTGATTCATTATTCAGCCTCGAAAGGAGTTTTATGTTTGTTATTAAGTCCGGATCAGGTGGACTTGATGGTGCCCTTCGGCATGATGCTGGCAATCGCGTGCCGTTGTAACCGGACCTGGACATTGTCAGCCAGTTCAACAGTTACAAACGACTCACCGACCTTGGTAATGCGGCCCAGCAGTCCGCCGTTGGTCACAACTTCATCTCCATTACCCAGATCGGAGACCAATTTCTTGTGCTCCTTGGCGCGTTTCATCTGCGGACGGATCAGCAGAAAGTAGAAGATGACAAAAATGATGATCAGCGGCAGGAAGGACATGAGTCCACCAGGCTGAGAGACGTCCTGCGCATATGCGCTGGCTATGAAAAAGTCCAAGAGTTCCATGAGAATCCTCGTAAAAAAATTGAATGTGCAGCCCGCTATTATAGTTGAAAGGCCTGCGTCATCCTATGGGTTTAGGGTTTTTCTTTTACTTACCGATCATTTATATAGGGCCTGATTCCAGTTTTTCCAGATAAGACTCGACAAACGGCTCCAATTGCCCGGCTGAAATGGCATCGCGCAAGCCCTGCATCAGCTTCTGGTAAACGCGCAAATTATGAATCGTCATCAGGCGTGCCCCGAGAATTTCGTTACACTTCTCAAGGTGTTTGACGTACGCCCGCGAGTAATTCAGGCAGGTCTCACAATCACAGTCCGGATCAATCGGTGACGTATCCTGTTCGTAACGGGCGTTGCGTATTTTAAGCACACCCCGGCTGGTAAAGAGATAGCCGTTGCGTGCGTTTCGGGTTGGCATTACGCAGTCGAACATGTCGATACCCCGCAGCACACCGGCAATGATGTCCTGTGGCCGGCCGACCCCCATCAGGTAGCGTGGGTGGTCCGCAGGCAATTCCGGCACCGTACAATCCAGCACCCGGTCGCGCTCATCATGGGGCTCGCCAACCGAGAGCCCGCCGATGGCGTAACCGTCGAAACCAATGTCGAGCAACCCTCGCGCCGACTGGACCCGCAGATCCTCGTACATGCCACCCTGGACGATCCCGAACAGGGCGGAGGCATTGCCCTCGTGGGCACGTTTGGAGCGTTCTGCCCAGCGCAACGACAATTCCATCGATTCACGGGCCTGCTGTTGGGTTGCCGGGTATGGCGTGCACTCGTCGAAAATCATGACGATATCGGAACCCAGGGATTTCTGGACCGCCATCGACTCTTCCGGGCCCATAAAGACTTTCGAACCATCAATCGGAGATGCGAAAGTTACCCCCCGCTCGGTAATCTTGCGCCGTTCGGCCAGGCTCCAGACCTGGAAGCCACCGGAGTCGGTCAGGATCGGCAGGTCCCAGTGCATGAAGCCATGCAAGCCGCCATGCTTTTCGATGACGCCGGTACCCGGGCGCAACATCAGGTGAAAGGTGTTGCCCAGAATGATGTCAGCGCCGGTCTCGCGCACTTCACCGGGTGTCATGGCCTTGACGGTGCCGTAGGTACCCACAGGCATGAAAGCCGGCGTGCGGATATCGCCCCGCTCCATCTGCAGCAAGCCGGTGCGCGCCTTGCCGTCAGTGTTGTGGACCGTAAACTTCAAACTTCTGCTGCGACCATCACGCGCTTGTGGTGGCGCAGTTGTTCATAAGCCCCTTCCGGCGGTTCCAGCACCCGTGCGCTTGAAAAACCAACCTTTTCGAGCAGCCACATCAACGCCTCCAGGCTCGGTACCAGACAAATCCCCGTGACACTGGCCTCCGGGCCATGTGTATCGCCGGTTTCATCGATAATGCCGAAACTGCCCTTCAACGGACGAACATACTGATAACTGCCGTAATCAACGTACCCGGTCATACCCGGAACGATCTGGGTCTCGATGACACAGAGTTTCCGGCACAGGTTGCGGCAGGTTCGCAGCGCACCCACCGGGTTTTCCAGATGGTAGAGCAGGCCCAGCATCAGCACCACGTCAAATTGCCCCAACTGCCCCGCGTCTTGAGTATGGATATCGCCTTGCTGGAAAGAGAGGTTTTCCATCTCGTAGATCTGTGCAATAAGGCTGCTGTCATCCACATGTGACTGCCGCGCATCAATGCCTAACACAGGCGAGAAACCAGAACGTGCCATGTTGTACGCAAACCAGCCCTGGTGTGAGGCCAGGTCCAGCGCCGACAAGCCGCTGTGGTCAGGCCCCAGGCTTTCCTGCAGGCAGGATTCCAGCATCTGCAAGCGGGTGTCATGGATCGCTTTGATGTCGCTGCCATGGTAAGTCGGGGTGGTGCTTCCATCGGGTAATTCGTAAGAGTAAAACCACTCCCGGGAATGCGCCTGTTCGATCAAAGTGGACATTAAAAACTCCGCATTGGTTAAGCGTACAAGTATGACAACTGACGGCTCATAGAACCAGCATCGCATCGCCATAACTGAAGAATCGATAGCCTGCCGAAACTGCGTGCCGATAGGCCGACAGCGTCTCTTCCATACCAGCCATCGCACAGACCAGCATCAACAGGGTAGATTCGGGCAGATGGAAATTTGTGACCAACCCATCAACGACCCTGAAGCGATAGCCCGGATAGATGAATATCCGGCTGTCACCACTGCAGGGTTCCAACTCGCCGCCGGCGGCAGCTGTCTCCAGGCTGCGAACGGCCGTCGTACCGACCGCGATCACGCGCCCGCCCCGTTCCCGCGTGCGTTTGACCGCATCGCACACCGCGTCCGAAACCTCCAGGCGTTCAGCGTGCATTTGATGATCGGCAATCTCATCGCAGCGTACCGGCTGAAACGTTCCTGCACCGACATGCAGAGTCACCTCGGCGCGCTCAACTCCACGCCCTGCCAGTTCGGCCAGTAACTCATCATCGAAATGCAAACCGGCAGTGGGCGCCGCCACCGCGCCGGGATGGCGTGCATAGACCGTCTGGTAGCGCTCGCGGTCTGCAGCCGTGTCTTCGCGTTCGATATAGGGTGGCAGTGGCATATGCCCAAGCTGCTCCAGTTTCTCACCCAGGCCGCCGCCATCCAGGCGCAAGTTGAAAAACGAACCTTCGCGCCCGGTCACTGCCAGCGCCGAGCCATCTTCAAGCACAATCAGGGTTCCAGCGCGGGGTGTCTTGCTGGCCCGTATCTGGGCCAGGCACTCGCTATCGTCGATCAGGCGTTCCAGCATTACCTCGACCTGCCCGCCGGTTTCCTTGCGCCCGAACAGCCGTGCAGGAATAACGCGGGTATTGTTAAACACCAGCAGATCCCCCTCGTTCAACAATCCGGGTAAGTCTCGAAAATTGCGGTCACAGGCCTGCCCGCCCACCCTGGGCAAATGCAGCAGACGGCTGTCGGTTCGCCGCACCAGCGGCTGCTGGGCAATCAGCTCTTGCGGCAGATCAAAATGAAAGTCACTGCGTTTCAAAACAAAATCTCTGCGGGGGTTGCGCGGCATTATAATGTTCCGCTAGCCAGGGTACGAGTTTCATGGAAAAACTTTTAGACAGCGCCACGCAGCTGGACCGGGAAGATGTACTCGGCCCCTTCCGCGACCAATTCTTCATTCCACGTCAGGATGACGGCAGTCCGCAACACTATTTCTGCGGCCATTCGCTGGGACTGCAGGCACATTCAGTCGAGGCTGTCGTGCAGCAGGAACTGCACGCCTGGCGGAAGTTGGCCGTGCGTGGCCACTTTGAAGGTGACCAGCCCTGGATGGATTGCAGCAAACGTCTTTCCGGTGCACTGGCGGAACTGGTCGGGGCCAGCCCGTCAGAACTGGTAGTGATGAACACGTTGAGCGTCAATCTCCATCTGCTGATGGTGAGTTTTTACCAGCCACACGGCAAACGTTGCAAAATCCTGATTGAGAAACATGCGTTTCCTTCCGATCGTTATGCGGTGGAATCACAACTGCGTTTTCATGGTCTGGATCCGGCGGAGAATCTGGTGGAACTGGAGCCAGCCGACGGCGGGCTCCTGCTGGAAGAAAGTACGATTGAAAGGTATCTGCAAGAGCATGGCGAAGACATTGCGCTGGTGTTGTGGCCCGGCGTGCAATACATCAGTGGCCAGGCATTCGACCTGAAACGAATTGCAACAGCTGCCCGCAAGGCAGGGGCAAAAGTCGGCTTCGACCTGGCCCACTTTATCGGTAACCTGCCCTTGTCACTGCACGCCAGTGGCTGCGACTTCGCCGCGTGGTGCCACTACAAGTACCTCAATGCCGGCCCCGGCGCGATAGCCGGCTGCTTCGTTCACGAGCGCCACCACGGGGCGCTCGACCTGCCCCGTTTCAATGGCTGGTGGGGAAACGATCGCGCCAGCCGCTTCAGAATGGAACAGACGTATTCACCTTCAGCCGGCGCAGCAGCCTGGCAACTGTCGACCCCTCCCATCCTGTCGATGGCCCCGTTGGACGCCTCGCTGAGGTTATTCCTGGAGGCCGGCATGGAACGCCTGCGCAATAAGTCACGGGCGTTAACGGCTTACCTGCAGGAAGGAATAGAAAATCACCTGGATAACGTGATCGAGATACTGACGCCTGCTGATCCGCAACGGCGGGGTTGCCAACTGTCATTGCGGGTGCGCAGCGGCCGCGAGCGCGGCCGCCATCTGTTTTTATACCTGGAAGAACACGGTGTGTTAACGGATTGGCGCGAACCCGACGTAATTCGCGTGGCTCCCGTTCCTCTGTACAACCGGTTCGCAGACTGTGCTGCGCTGCTTCAGACCATTTCGGATTGGGCAGCGCTTACTGGCACTCCATCATGTCCGTCAGCTTGATGATCGAGTCGGTGCGTTCAACCGATCCACTCAACGGTGCCCCGAACACGTAATCCAGTGTCCAGCTGCCGCTTGTCTCGCTTGCGAAGCTGCGTTCCAGCATACCGACCGTTTGTGATGCCACCGAGCCCTTTTCGCAGACGGCACAGTAGCCGCTGAATTGCAGCATCGGAATTTCACTGTTGGTCGGAGCCGGATTAACCACGTCCTGTGCATACAGCCAGCGTGGCATACCCACATCGTCAAACAGGTAGTGGATCTGCGACTGAGTGAACGCGTTCACCAGTACACTGGCGCCCCCCAATCCATCAACACCGCGGTACCACAAGCCGGTATAGCTCTTGGCTGAGCCATCGATTTGTGGACAGGTCAGGGAACTGATCGGCTGCATACGTTCTGATCCGGACTGGCCAAACAAGGTGTAGCTGAACATGGTGTCGTTTACGCCCAGGCGGGTGATCGTGACACGACCAACGCGGGCGAAATGCTGCTCCGCGCCGTCATTGGTAAAGCGCAACAGATCCGATGACCAGATATTGCTGCCGGAAATCGGGTTGCTTGATATGTACCAGGCCGGTTGTCCATCCTCATCGTAGGTGTACCAGATCAGAGCCCGAAACGAGCCAGCCTCGTTGTATTCATAACCCTGGCCAAGCCCCGGGCGGGAACTCGGTTCCCAGAGTCCAGGCTGGGCCGCGAGCGGATCACCCGTCAGATTGGCGGTAGCCTGAATACTGACGGAACTGGGTGAACCATTGCTATTACTCAACACCGCGTACCAACGACCGGGGTCAACTCCAACAACGGTGATAGATGGCCCTGCGCCACCCGTGCCTTCGGCAGACACAAGGGTCGCTGCATCCGCGGCCGAAGCGGCGAACGGCGGTTCGCTGAATGCATCATCAAAATCAAGCCGTTTCAGCTCAAGCTTCAGGCCGTTGTTCTGAGCCTCATCGGCTCCTTCGGTGAACACCGTCAGGCTATCGGCACCGGGAGGTACGTCAATGAAAATTCGATCGTGCACATCGCCTGCATCCAATGCCAGGCGATGGTTTACCCCGTTGATCAGCGGGAAGGTTTCCGCAGCGGAAATACCCACTCGATTAAAGCGAATTGGAATCACGCCGATATTATTAGGTGTATCGCGGTCATTGCCGACACCGATCGCTCCGAAGAACTGATCGCCCGGCAGTGCATCGAGGTTATCCCAGCTCACCCGCAAGGGAATTGTTGCGCCCGCTGCGATGATTCCCGGTCCACTAACGGCCAGGTTGCTGTCGGCGGATGGGCCGATCCCCGCGTGAATAAGCGGAATGTCATCGCCACCCGGCTCTGTTCCAGTCCAGTTCTGGACAAGAATCCAGTAATTCCCTGGCGGCAGGTCGTACATTTCGCAGAGCTCTAGCTCAGCAGAAGAGGTGCTGGCACATAGCTGCTCTGACTCGTCGGCCCGCGAGTTTCCATTGTCATCGCGCCCGACAAACAGGTCGACGTCTTCTGCGGTCGACTCCAGCGTTTCCGCGTAAAGCCAGAGCGCGCCGAGTGGCATCGAATGCCAGGCTGTATACACGCCGTCGCCACCATCGTAGGCAGTTTCGAAGCTTGGATCTTCGATCAGGTTCAGGACTTCGTAACTGGGTCTGACCAGGCCACCGCTGGTGAAGGTCGCGTCCGGCAATGCAACCAGCCCGGAGAGCGTGAGTTCCTGCCAACCGCCGTTGCGGTCGTCATTCATGATCCAGGTTTCAGGCAAGTCACCGCCATCAGAGTAAACCGCAGCCGTCAGGAACAGGTCCGGCGAACCAGCGGCACTCAGGCGCACATTGCCGTAAACCCAGTCACCGACAACACCCGAGTCTGCTATGTCCAGCGTGATGGTCAACTGGCGGCTCGTGCCATTGCCGAGGGTGAAACTGGAAGGGCTGATAACGACCTCCGTCCCCACTGGAAATCCAACTGCGGTTGCCGTCCAGCGACCCCCGCCCATCATGTCAGTGACCTTGCGTTGGAAACTGCATTCCGCCTGGCAATCTGAATTGACCATACCCTGCAGATTCAGCTCACCGGGCTGGCCACCTGTTGCAGGGTTCGCCAGGGTGAAATCTGAGTGCGTGACCTCCAGGTAGAGGCCCGCGTTGACAGCCTTCCCGATCTGCGGGCGGCCGGCGCCACGTATATGCGGAGTGGCCGGCTCGTTGCCACGATCGGTCGCCACTTCGGCTGTCGCCGTCAATTCAATTGCCGACGCAATCTGGTTTGGAGTCCAGTCCGGGTGAACCGACTTAATCAGTGCAGCGGCACCGGTCACGTGAGGCGAGGACATGGACGTGCCGCTCAGCGTCAGGAAACTCTGCCCCAGGTCTGAAGCAGCCAGTATCGATGTTCCCGGTGCTATGACGTTCGGCTTAAGGACATCAGCAACCGGTGGCAGGCCCGGACCGCGCGAACTGCTTACGGACACCTGGTCACCAAAGCTATCACTTTCCACCAGGGCATAGCCGCTGATCGAACCTTCGTGGTTACTTCCACTGGCCAGCCAGCCACGCAAGATGTCCCCGTCTTTAACACCAATGTGGGTTGCCGGCAGACAATGATCGTCCGCCACAACAGACTCACCCTGATCTTCCGTGTTGGCCAGGATGTAACCTCCCGCCCCGGCCAGTAAAACGTTCTTGCCTTTCTCGACCCGGCCATAGATGCCGCGGTCACAAACGACGATTTCGCCGTTAAAGGGTGTCTGACCATCCCACGGATTGGACAGCCCCAGGTTGGCGCCGCAACTGGGCTGTAACTCGGGTTCCCCCTCGGCACACAGTGCATTTCCATAATCCCGCGCGTGGACAATTTTCCGCACGCCGATTCCTTCGGTCAGGCTGGCCCCTACCAGATCCGGTGGCGGCGTTGTGTCCCCGCCTGAAAGCCCCTGTACGGCGCTGCCGAAAAGCACATTGTGAGTCGCGTTCCCCACCGCAGTAATCCACGGCGCATTGGCCGGTGAGCCGATGGTACCCGGATTAGGCCCGTCATTGCTCGCGGACGTGGCCACGAACACACCGGCGCTCCGCGCCGTGAGGTAAGCCCGGGCGACGCTGCCGAAACGCCAGGGGTCGCTGGGACCCGAACCGACCGAGTAGTTGATCACATCAACGCCATCTGCGACGGCTTGATCAA
>RCNC010001761.1_pt1 | contig 14629 bp, 11 predicted proteins | sample 2041301 | NCBI WGS metagenome assembly RCNC01 (sample SAMN09708231, study PRJNA481090) | Marine sediment metagenome, whole genome shotgun sequencing project. | biome: marine sediment; feature: ocean; material: sediment; isolation source: Sewage treatment plant 13A marine sediment (STP13A) ... | reverse complement strand
CGCGGGCCGGCACAATCTACCTTACTCAAGGTGCGTCGTGATTTGCCGGACGGTGCCAGTGTCCAGGTTTTTTCTTCGAGTAAGAAAACCGGGCTGGATGAACTGGTGGATAAGCTGCGTCAATGGTATGAGTATGATGACAAAGAGTTTAAAATTCGCACAACAAAAACGTCGTAATAACACAGGACACAAAGCATGAGTTATCCCTCTACCCGTATGCGCCGTATGCGCGCAGATGATTTTTCCCGCCGCTTGATGCGTGAAACTGTTTTGACTCCGGATGACTTTATCTGGCCGGTATTTATCATCGAAGGTGAAGACCGTGCTGAAACGGTAAATTCCATGCCGGGTGTTGAGCGTTTGACCATTGACCGCCTGCTCCTGCAGGCTGGTGAGTGTGTGCGTCTTGGTGTTCCCGCAATAGCACTGTTCCCGGTGACAGCACCTGAAGCCAAAACCGATGATGCCTGTGAGGCCTGGAACCCCGATGGCCTGGCACAAAGGGCAGTTCGTGCGTTGAAACAGTCTTATCCTGAACTGGGTGTAGTGACCGATGTGGCACTCGACCCGTTTACCAGCCATGGTCAGGATGGGCTGATGAATGAGGACGGATATATCGTGAACGATGAAACTGTCGTTGCTCTGGTAAAACAGGCTGTTTCACACGCACAAGCCGGTGCGGATATTGTCGCACCGTCTGACATGATGGACGGCCGTATTGGTGAAATTCGGGATGCTCTGGAAGCGGCTGGTTACATTAACACCCGCATCCTGGCTTATTCGGCCAAATATGCATCGGCTTTCTACGGTCCTTTCAGAGATGCAGTAGGCTCCGCCGGTGCACTGGGTGGTGGTAATAAATACACCTACCAGATGGATCCAGCCAATTCTGATGAGGCAATTTCAGAAGTGGCGCTGGATTTGGAAGAGGGTGCCGATATGGTCATGGTTAAGCCAGGCTTGCCTTACCTTGATATCGTACGGCGAGTGAAGGAGACCTTTGGTGTTCCGACATATGTCTACCAGGTATCCGGCGAATACGCGATGCTGAAAGCGGCATCCATCAATGGCTGGCTGGATGAAAAGGCGGTTGTTATGGAAGCGCTGACCAGTATCAAACGAGCCGGAGCAGATGGAATTCTGACGTATTTTGCATTACAGGCAGCCGCGTGGCTCCGGGAAAAGAACTAGCGAAGTGAACACTACACCCGTCAGGCTGGCGTTATTCGGGCAGCCGATCAAGACATCACTATCGCCTGCCATACACCGGATGTTTGCAGATCAACTCGATCTGAACATCAGCTATCAACTGATTGAAACGGGTGCTGAAGGTTTTCCCGAGGCACTGGAGAATTTTCGGCTCTCTGGAGGCATCGGCTGTAATGTCACGCTGCCTTTAAAGAGGGATGCCTGGCAGTTGGCGGCGCAGGCTTCGAGAGAGGTCAGCCAGGCTCAAGCTGCCAATACACTCAACTACCAACCACCATCAGGTTGGTTTGCCAACACCACCGACGGCGTTGGCCTGGTAACAGACCTGTCTATAAATCACGGTATTGCTCTCGAAGGTCAACGGATATTGATACTAGGTGCAGGTGGTGCAACCGCCAGTGTTCTTGGCAGTTTGCTGGAAAGAAACCCAAAACAGATATTGTTGGTCAACCGTAATCTTGAACGCGCCCGTGCCCTGGTGGCGCGCTTTGGTGCATCGACGAACATATCAGTCTCAGGCTGGACTGATCTATCTGCCGAAAGCGGCTTCGACCTGGTGATCAATGCGACCTCACTGGGTCACCATGGAGAGGCACCGGAATTAAGCAGGTCCTTGTTTGCTCCGACGGCAGTGTGCTACGACCTTAACTACTACAAGGCCAGTCTTCCGCTGAAAAATCTTTGCGTAGGCATGGGACAGCTCTATGTTGATGGCCTGGGAATGCTGGTAGAGCAGGCCGCAGCAAGCTTTTATATCTGGACCGGCAAGCAGCCGGATAGCCAGGCTGTTATTGAAGCATTCCGGCAACATTAACCCCGTAGGGTGGGTTATGTACAGGATGTACGGTATATCGCGTTTGAGCACATGGATGTGCGGCGCGATTGTTTCAGTTTTGCACGGCTCTCTGGCGGGATCGGTGTGAAATCCAGCAACGTCGTACACAAATATAAAGCTCGATAATTTGAGCGATGTGCGGCACCCATCCAATGGTTTATCTGTTTGGGTTCCCGGCTCCACGGCCCTTCGGGCTTCCCTCAGCTTCGAACCGTCTTAACGGGGTCGGCCTCACAGGGCGTCCTGCCCTGGACGGCCTGAAATGGGCATCCCGCCCATTTCACCCCTAACGGTCCGCTTCTTCGGCGCTGCGAGGTCACCCAAACAGATAAACCATCGGATGCGCGCGGAGCGTCAGTATCGCTGCAAGTTGGCACAATGTTTGACGGGTGGTGTGGGGTATCACTCTACGGGACCGTAATTCGTCGGGAACGAATTAACGAGGGACCAGGGATGGCTCGAGCGTGTCCCGTAGAGTGATACCCCGCACCACCTCGCACCCGACAGGTGTGTACAACGTTGCTGGAATTCTCAACCAGTCAAATCAACTACTGAGATTCTATGATGCCGCCCTAGGCATTGGCTCGGCCAAATCACCTGATTCATCCAGTGCGGGGTATTCAAGACCATGCCGCTGGCAATAGTCTGTCAATACCGGGTGCAGCCATTCAAAACGCTGCCGTGCAACGCTTTTTTCATCCAGTCGGCAATGGTCATACATTCCGGCCGCCTGTCTTTGACGCTGTGCTTCATAGAGCACGATGGCGCAGGCCACGGAGACATTAAGTGACTGTGTCACACCCATCATCGGGATACTGATTTGTTGATCTACATATGACAAAGTGGTTTCGCTGACGCCAAATAATTCAGTGCCGAGCACTATCGCAATGGGTTGGGTGTAATCAATATCTTTGTAATCGACAGCGGTTTCGCTCAAATGTGCAGCCACAAGTAGAAAACCCTTTGATTTTAAAGACGTACAGGCTTCTTCGGCGCTGCTGTGGGTCTTTATATACATCCACTTTTCCGCACCCTGGGACGTTCTCCAGTGTTTCCGCAGATTACTATTACCTGGTATCACATGCATTTCGTTGATACCTGCTGCGTCACAGTTTCGTACCATCGCAGAGAAGTTTTTGGGTTTGTGAAGATTTTCTGCAAATACAGTCAGGTCGGGCTGACGCCTGGCCAATACTGAATCCAGCCTGGCAACACGTTCAAGTGTCATGCTGACTTGTTTTTTGATTATGAAGAATGTTCACCGTGCAGGATTTTCCAGTTGTCAGTGATGTTGATAAAAGCCTGGCCAAGTAATAATGCCGGCATTACCATCATCAGTGATTTGAGCAAAAACACCAACGGCAGCCCACCTGCCTCTCTTGATGTCTCCAGCAGTTTCCAGGAATTGGCCACATAAGGCCAGGCAATGACCAGCATAAAAATGCAGAAGGGTACGAGAAACAGCAAGGTTCCGCTCAGGTCAACCAATGCGCGTTTCTGTTCCGACATCTTGGCGTAAAAAATATCCACCCGTACATGGCCATCCTGTTGTAATGCCCACGCGGCAACGATGGTGAATACTGCAACATGAAGATAGGTCAGAGATTCCTGTAGCCATATCCAGCCCAGGTTAAAGCCGTAACGCAACACGACGACGGCAAAAGTCAGCAACACCATCACAACGGTCAGCCAGGCCACGGATTTTCCACACATCGCTATAAAACTGCGTAGGGCGGAGTAGTTAACCGTTGCCGGTTGAACGGGCGTTTTCACCACTCTTTAAGCTTCCAGTAAACCGGTTGGACCGGATTCAGTTTTCTGTCGGATTCCCTCAGCTCAAGGTCGCCGTCACCATCTTCATCGAGATAATAATAAGCAGGTCCCTTAATGGGAGTAATCTTGATCATGTAGGTGCGGCCATTCTGTTTGTACTCTTCGATACGCTGACCCTCCCGTTCAGTAATCGTAACGGTGGGCTCAAGTTCTTCACCGGGTACTTTTGGAGGAATTGGCGGTATCGGTGGCGGCGCTGCAGGGTCAACTTTATCTGCGGTTTTCTGCTGCGCCATAGCCAGGCTGCAAATTAGTGTGCCGGCCACCACCAGGACTATCCATTTGTTTTTCATTTGCTTCATTCCTTTAGCCCAAACGGTGTGTTCGATGTAAACCACAAAATAAACCGGGTCGTGCATGTGTGCTTTTATCTATACTCTCAGCATAACAGACGCGAATAACTGATTTTGTATTACATTGCTGACAGGCCCCATTTATATGAGCGCTAAAAATACTCTCTACCTGGTCGATGGTTCGTCATATCTTTACCGCGCGTACCATGCGCTTCCCAACCTAACCAACTCCGCAGGTGAACCCACCGGCGCATTGCTCGGTGTTGCCAATATGCTGCGACGCTTACTGAAAGACGCGGACTCCGAGAATATCGTGGTGGTGTTCGATGCAAAAGGCCCGACTTTTCGTCATGAAATGTATGACCAGTACAAGGCAAACCGCCCGCCGATGCCCTATGAGCTGATTCAGCAGGTTGAACCGATCCACGAAGTTGTCAGGTTGTTGGGTCTTCCATTGATCCAGGTTTCGGGTGTGGAGGCCGATGACGTGATTGGCACCCTGGCGACACGTGCCGCTGCTGAAAAGATGGATTGTGTTATTTCCACTGGCGACAAGGACATGGCACAACTGGTCAATGAGCATGTATCACTGATTAACACCATGACCAACACACAGATGGACAGTGATGGCGTGGTGCAAAAATTCGGGGTGAAGCCGTCACAAATCGTGGATTTCCTGGCCTTGACCGGTGACAAGGCGGACAACATTCCGGGAGTGCAAAAATGCGGGCCAAAGACGGCCGCCAAGTGGCTGAATGAATGGCAGGATCTTGAAGGTGTAATGGCCAACGCACAGGGTATGAAGGGCAAGATTGGTGAATACCTTCGGGATGCACTTGAGACCCTGCCACTATCACAGGATCTTGCAACTATTCGCAAAGAACTCGACTTGGACCAGGCTGTTACAGATCTCGGTCGTGAAGAAGTTGATGAAACGGCCCTACGTGCGTTTTTGCAGCATTATGAGTTCAGTAGCTGGTTGCAGGAACTTGGTGACGAAGAATCTTCATTGCCATCAGCAGAATTGAATTACACGACAGTGATGGATTTGGACACTTTGCAAAAGTGGCTGGAAAAACTGGGCAAGGCAAAGTTGATTGCCTTTGACACCGAAACCACCAGTCTGGATCCGATGCAAGCTGAGTTGGTAGGTTTGAGTTTTGCGACCGAGGCATACGAGGCAATTTACATACCTGTTGCCCATCAATACCCCGGCGCCCCTGCACAACTCGATCGTGAAACCGTGCTGGAAGCCCTCAAACCGCTGCTGGAACGCGACAAGCCTAAAAAGGTAGGCCAACATATCAAGTACGATATGAACGTACTGTCACGCTACGATGTGGCGGTGCAGGGTGTTGCTTTCGATACCATGCTGGAGTCATACGTGTTCAACAGCACCGGCAGTCGCCATGACATGGATTCACTGGCATTAAAATATCTCGGCCAGCAGACCACGCATTACGAGGATATTGCAGGCAAAGGTGCCAAGCAGATCTGCTTTAGCCAGGTTTCTATTGAGGATGCAGGTCACTATGCGGCGGAGGATGCCGATATTACCTTGCGTCTGCACCAGCACCTGTGGCCGAAACTGCAGGCCGAGCCAGAGCTTGCCAGGGTATTGGAAGAGTTGGAAATCCCATTGATACCGGTACTGGCCAGAATGGAGCAGGCCGGTGTGCTGATCGATGGTAAGGAATTACTGCGACAAAGCAGTGAACTGGCCAAACGTATGCTGGAACTGGAAGAGCAGGCACATGATGCTGCCGGTCAGCCATTTAACCTTGGCTCACCCAAACAGCTACAGCAGATTCTTTTTGAGAAACTGGAGCTACCCGTCATTCGTAAAACACCCAAGGGCCAGCCATCTACAGCCGAGGATGTGTTAAGAGAACTGGCGCTTGAGTATGAATTGCCCAAACTGGTCCTGGAATACCGTTCAATTTCCAAGCTCAAATCCACTTACACGGATAAACTGCCCGCTCAGATCAACCCACATACCGGTCGTGTACATACGTCTTACCACCAGGCAGTGGCGGCAACCGGCAGGTTATCCTCCGCCAACCCCAATTTGCAGAACATACCGATACGCACGCCCCAGGGACGCAAGATCCGCAAGGCGTTTGTAGCACCGCCCGGCAGCCTGATACTGGCCGCCGATTATTCCCAGATTGAGCTTCGTATCATGGCGCATCTTTCCGGGGATTCAGGTTTGCTCAAAGCGTTTCACGACGGGGTCGATGTCCACCGGGCGACGGCGGCCGAGGTGTTTGCTGAAGACTATGAGAAAGTCACAGGTGACCAGCGCCGTGCAGCCAAGGCTATCAATTTCGGGCTAATGTATGGCATGTCAGCATTTGGTCTGGGCCGTCAACTGGATATCAGTCGACCCAGGGCCCAGGAATACATGGATACCTATTTTTCCCGCTATCCGGATGTACAGAAATTCATGGAAAAAACACGTGAGCAGGCGCGCGAGCAGGGCTATGTCGAGACCTTGTTTGGACGTAGACTCTATCTGCCTGAAATCAATGCAAGCAATATGATGCGCCGCCAGGGCGCAGAAAGGGCAGCGATCAACGCACCAATGCAGGGTACCGCCGCAGATATCATCAAGATTGCGATGATTCGGGTGGATGACTGGCTTCAGAGCAGTCAGGCGGGTGCAAGACTGGTCATGCAGGTTCATGATGAACTGGTGCTGGAAGTCGAGGAAGCTCAGCTCAACCATGTCCGCGAAATGGTGATCGAACATATGTCGGCCGCCGCCAGCCTGGATGTACCGTTGGTTGTGGACGCCGATTCCGGGTTGGATTGGGATACTGCCCATTGAACCTTCCTGCCAGGTACAGGTCTTATTTCCTGACTGTACATTACAGTCGGGTTCGCAACCCTAAAGCGGACCGTGGTATCGGTTAAATTCCCCCAAGCCGAGACCTTTTTGAACCCCGCCGGGCTTTTTCGGCGGGGTTTTTTTATGTTCAGGATGAACGGTACGCCGCGATTGTCTCAGCTTTGCACGGCTCGTAGGGTGGGTAACTTGTTACCCACGGATGTGCGATTCAATATGCGATTTGGTGTGGGAACAATGAAATCGTGGGTAACAAGTTACCCACCCTACGAGTAGCATACCGTTACCCCAATCCGTTCGGTTCCCCTTTTTTTAGCCAGTCTCTCGGTTTCAGGTAATCACTCAACTCCGCTTCCGCCGAGCCGCTCTCAGGCTGGTAGTTATAACGCCAGCTAACGCTTGGCGGAAGTGACATCAGTATCGATTCGGTACGGCCACCGGACTGCAGACCAAAAAGTGTGCCGCGGTCATAAACCAGGTTGAATTCAACATAGCGACCGCGACGGTAGAGCTGAAATGCCCTCTCCGGTTCACCGTACTCGATTGATTTACGACGCTCAACGATGGGCAGATAGGCCGGCAGGTAGCTGTTACCGATGGTCTGCATGAAGTCAAAGCAACGCTCAAACCCCCATTCGTTCAGATCATCAAAAAACAGACCGCCAACACCACGGGTTTCGTTGCGGTGTTTAAGATAAAAATAATCATCACACCACTTCTTGTAGCGGGGATAGACATCGGCTCCAAATGGCTCGCAGGTTTCCTTGATGGTCTGATGCCAGTGAATGACATCTTCCATATTCGGATAATACGGGGTCAGGTCATAACCACCGCCAAACCACCAGATGGATTGATCTTCACCCTTCTGATCACCGGGTTTGTTGGCAATAAAGAAACGCACGTTGGCATGAGAGGTTGGAACGAAGGGGTTACGCGGATGGATGACCAGTGAAATTCCCAGGGCCTGGAAGTCACGCCCTTCCAGTTCCGGTCTGGCCGCAGTTGCTGAAGGAGGTAACTTGTTACCGAAAACATGTGAGAAATTGACACCCGCCTGCTCAAACTTATCACCCTGTTCCAAAACCCGTGTCCGCCCACCACCACCGGCTTCGCGTTCCCACAGGTCTTCTTTGAAACGACTGCTGCCGTCGAGTTCCTCCAGGCCACTGCAAATGTTGTCCTGAAGCCCGAGCAAATATTCTTTTACACGTTCAATTGGCATATATATCAGTCCCTGTATCAGCCTTGTCGAATGATGGCGCCAGTTAAAAGGTCGCGAATTTCGCTAGGTTTGCTTCCATCACCCAACGGGCCTGCCAGTATGCCGCCGATGGATTGGCCAAAGTAATTGTCCACTTCTGCCGCGCTTCGGGCAGGTGTTTGAGCGGTGTGATTTGCGCTGGTTGAGATCAATGCAGAGCCAAACGCGTTACACAAATTTCGGCAGGGCTGGTGTGCTGTAATACGTACGGCGATAGTTTCATGCTCACCCGCCACGTGGTTGGGTACATTTTTCGGACGTGGAAATAACCAGGTCACCGGGCCCGGCCAGGTTTGCATTGCTTTGTCTGTCAAAGAAGCAGGGACGTCCGCAACCCACGGCAGCAATTGTGAAAAATCGCTGGCAATCAGCACCAGTCCAGCCGATTCGTGTCTGCCTTTTAGCACCAACAGTTTGCGAACGGCGGTTTCATTGCTGGGGTCGCAACCCAATCCAAAAACAGCCTCTGTTGGATAGGCGATAACCTGACCTGCACGTAATTGCTCGGCCGCAGTGGCAGTATCAAGCAGTGTGAAGCTTGCCATGGGTCAAAGCGTGGTTCTACGACCGTTGAACATCATTTTCCCGCTACTTCTTTTTGGTCGTTTTCTTCTTACTGGCTTTCTTTTTGGCCGTTTTCTTCTTTGAAGTTTTTTTCTTACCAGCCGTCTTCTTACGTGTCGCTTTCTTTTTTGAAACTTTCTTCTTGGCGGTTTTCTTCCTGCCACGCTTGCGATCGGGTGCCGCTGCAATCAGCTCTTCACATTCTGCTTGCGTCAGGGATTCCGGTTCGCGGTCTTTTGGCATGCGGGCATTTTTATTGCCGTCAGTAATATAGGGGCCGTAGCGGCCGTGCAAAACCTGGATGTCGGTGCCTTCAAAGGTCTTTATTATGCGGTTGGCCTCGAACTCTTTTTTCTCAGCAACCAGTTTCAGTGCATGTTCCAGCGTGACTTCATGCGGGTCGACATCCTTCAATGAAACAAATTGACTGCCAAAGCGGATATAGGGGCCAAAACGTCCAATTGCGGCGACCACTTCCTCACCTTCCGGTGTCTGGCCCAGTTCACGTGGCAGTTTGAACAACTCCAGCGCCTCTTCCAGCGTAATGGTTTCCAGGCTCTGGCCGGGTCTGAGACCTGCAAAAGTCGGTTTGTCCTCATCATCCCGGGTGCCAATCTGAGCGTGCGGCCCATAGCGGCCAAGGCGAACAGAGAGTGGTTTGCCGGTTTTGGGGTCATCGCCCAGCACACGTGCACCTTTTGCCTCGCCTCTGTCGACCGTCTCTTCTTTTGTCTTTACCCGTTTTTCAAAAGGCTTCCAGAACGACTCCATCAATGGAACCCAGTCCAGTTCGCCACGTGAGACCTCGTCGAGTTCATCTTCCAGGCGGGCGGTAAATTCGTAATCGACATATTCGTTGAAATGGGCTTCCAGGAAACGTTCGACTACCCGGCCGGTGTCCGTGGGTTTGAAGCGACGCTTGTCCAGCTCGACATAATGTCTTCTGACCAGCGTGGACATAATGCTGGCATAGGTTGATGGCCTGCCGATGCCATATTCTTCCATGGATTTGACCAGGCTGGCCTCGGAGAAGCGTGGAGGTGGCTCGGTGAAATGCTGTTCGGAGCGTATCCCGTCCAGCTTGAGTACATCGCCTTCCTTCATATCCGGCAGACGACTTTCCTTTTTAATATCACTTTCAGGTTTTGAAACCTCGTAGGCCGCAAGGAAGCCAGGGAAGGTGACAACAGAACCGTTGGCACGGAAACTGGCATTCGCACCACAATCAAATTCGACTGCAACAGTGTCCATTTTTGCCGGTGTCATCTGGGAGGCCAAAGTGCGCTTCCAGATCAACTCATAAAGACGGAACTGGTCATCGCTCAGACTGGATTTTATCCTGGCGGGTATCAGGCTGGCCGAAGTCGGACGGATAGCCTCATGCGCTTCCTGGGCATTTTTTGATTTGGTCTTATAGAAATTCGGGTTTTTCGGCACATAGTCCGTGCCAAATTGATCGGTGATCTGTTTACGTATATCCGCGAGTGCATCATTGGAAAGAGTGACCGAATCAGTACGCATGTAGGTGATCAGACCTTCTGTATTTCCATTGATCTCCACACCTTCGTACAGTGTTTGTGCCGTACGCATGGTTTTTTGTGCGGAAAACCTGAGTTTCCGTGAAGCATCCTGCTGAAGTGTTGAAGTAATAAATGGCGGAGAAGGCCGACGTTGACGTTCTTTGCGGGTAATCCTGTCTGCTTTCAGTTGGCCATTGGCATCTTCAAGTAATTGATTACGCACCGCAGTCGCACGTTTTTCATCCTGGATGTCGAATTGGCGATACTTTTCACCGTCGAGACGAACCAGGTTGGCAGTAAATGCATGTGCGGATTTTTGCAGGTCGGCTTCAATCGTCCAGTATTCCCGGGCATTGAAGGCTTCGATTTCACGCTCGCGCTCTACAATCATGCGAAGCGCCGGACTTTGAACCCTGCCGGCTGACAGTCCGGGTTTTATTTTTTTCCACAACAATGGTGACAATGTAAATCCGACCAGGTGGTCGAGTGCACGTCTTGCCTGCTGTGCATTGACAAGATCCATGGAAAGCTCACGTGGGTTGGCAACTGCTTCCAGAATGGCTTGCTTTGTTATTTCTGAAAACTCGACCCGGTAAAAGGGAATTTTCTCCGCCAGCTTTTTTTCCTTCAGGATTTCGTAAATGTGCCAGGATATGGCTTCTCCCTCGCGATCGAGATCGGTCGCGAGATATACCGCCTCCGCTTTGCGGGTTGCCTTGACGATTTTATCAACGTGTTTTTTGCTGCCTTCGCTGAGCTCATAATGCATGGCGAAACCATTTTCGGTATCCACAGCACCGTCTCGTGAGGGTAAATCACGCACATGACCATAGGAAGCCAGTACCACGAAATCACTTCCAAGGTACCTGTTGATTGTTTTCGCCTTAGCCGGCGATTCTACGATGAGTAGGTATTTTGCCATTATCAAAACTCAAATATGCACCAACTGCCTTTTAACAGCATGGTGTTTAGATGGTTAATTCCTCCAGTTGTGTAGCTCTTTGGCACCGGTCCGACCGTATGCTGCGGTCGTGTCCTCTTTATATTAGTGCCGATACTCCTGCTCGGTGTCAAACATCAAATCTTCCATCCAGGCGAAATTAGCTTCCTGGCCCGGTTGATTGAACAGCACCATCAAAACTACCCACTTCATATCCTCAAGTGTTATTTCATCGGTTTCCAGAGCAAGCACACGGTCGAGTACCAATTCACGACGTTGGGCATCCAAAATGCCAATATTCTCCAGATACATCAGGAAATCCCGGCACTCAGTATCCAGGCGTGCGATTTCGGAATCGACATAAACACGGATCGGCCGATGATTGTCCAGAAACAAATCGGGCTGGTGACGTTGCTCCGCGAGTCCGTCAAGCCAATTAAATGCCTTGTCGATTTCGCCATTTGTGAACCCGGCCTGGTGGAGGTTTTCCTCCAAAGAGGCCCGGTCCGGGGCTTCTTCCGGTTCATCGTATAGGTAGTTCTCAAAAAGAAACATCAGCACGTCGAGTACATTTTCTTTCATTATTAAGCCTCTATGACGGTTGGCCGGTGGTCTGCCACAGCGATCACCAGCCTGATTCCTCTCCGTTATGCAGCTAACAGCATGGCTGAGACTGACCGACGCGTCAATGCACTTTTGCGCAGATACCTGTCCGAATACCGCTCACAGGAAGAAAAACTATTCAAAACATGTCAACAGCAGGTTGGGATGGATGTGTGAATGTTCAAGTAGGGTGGCTAACTTGTTAGCCACGAGAACCTGTTTATAGACGGTGCATATTTTGAATTTAATCGTGCGTAACAAGTTATGCACCCTACGGATCAGTGTGGTTCAGACCTCGTGGGTAACAAGTTACCCACCCTACGGATCAGTGTGGTTCAGGCCTCGTGCGTGATGAATTACGCACCCTACGGATTAGTGTGGTCTATGCCTCGTGCGTGATGAATTACACACCCGGTCAGGCGCGCACGTATCGCCCATCAGGTTGTTTTTTTACCATGCCTTTGAGTTCCATCATCAACAGCATGGAGGATATCTCACGCGCACTGAGACCTGATTGCTGAATGATCACATCCACGGGTTTGGGGTCATAGGCGAGTACCTTCCAGACAGAGCTGTAATCGGAGTCATCCAACAGGTTTTGCTGGCGGTGGACGGGTTTTTCTTCGTCAGTGTCAGGCTGTTCAAGACGTTGGCGAATCTCCATTTGTAACTCGGCAGCCACCGGGCCCAATTCCTGCATGATATCTGCCGTTGTCTCGACAAGACGTGCACCTTCACGGATCAAGCGGTGGCAACCCTTGGCCATTGGATTATGCAGAGAGCCGGGCAGGGCGAATACTTCACGGCCCTGTTCAGCAGCTTTTCGGGCGGTAATCAGTGTGCCGCTATTCAGTCCGGCCTCTACCACCAGAACAGCCAGACTCAGGCCGGAAATGATTCTGTTTCTCGACGGAAAATGTTGACGTCTTGGTGGTGAACCCAAAGGCAATTCGGAAATCATCGCACCCTGGGAGCGGATACGTTCGGCCACAGCCCGGCTACTGGCAGGGTAAACCCGGTCTAGCCCGGTTCCGTTGACGGCGATGGTTAAGGCACCGGCATTCAAAGCAGCCACATGCGCGGCACTATCGATACCACTGGCAAGACCGCTGGTGATGGTCATGCCCTGACGGGCCAGGGTGCTCGCAAAGTCGCGTGCGTGGTCCAGCCCTCCGGCGGTAGGGTTGCGGCTGCCAATAATGGCGATTTGAGGTTGCCACAGACAGCCCGGGTCACCGTCTATAAACAGGGCGGCTGGTGGGCCATTGATGCGACGCAATAAGGCGGGATAAGCATCGTCATCCCAGCACAATAGGTGGTGGTTCGGATGAGAAAGCCACTTCAGGTCAGACTCGAGTCGAGCCTCATTCGGTTTGGTAATCGCAGCGGCGGCCTCAATCGATAAGCCGTGCCGGGTCAGCTCCCGCGTGCTTGCGCAGGCAACGGCCGATGCGCCACCCAGTGCTTCGATCACCCTGATAAGTGAAGCGCCCCCGACCGAGGGCGCATTCAGAATAACTAGCCAGTCACGCTGCTTCGTAGCAGCCCCCTTTACTTTATGTCTGTGTGTTAAATATCCTCGTCCGGGTGTTTCAGTATGTCGCGCTCACGAACCGGACGATCCCCACTCATAATCATGGCGTAACTGACTTCATCAAAAACCCGGAATATCAGGATATGGGCACTGAATTGATCAGGAAGCGTGACCTTGTCACCATTCATGGTTTTCTGGTCTGCCCAGCTACCCGTTGGGTACTTCACTTCATCCTGTATTCTCTTACCAGGCCGGAAAGCCGAAAATACATGGCCTACCTCAACACCCTGGTTGCTACCGGAGTTGATCGCGATGACCTGGTAATGACCTGAGCCATAATTGGCCTGGGTCAATGCAATGACTTCCATGCCTTCCGGAACCGGATCCATCGCATGAGGTATCAACTGTGGATCATGTACATAATCGTCAATAGGTAATATAAAATCACCTTGCCGAACCTCAGTACGACCGCCCTGAATTTCCAGCGTGGCAGGATCACCATTCTTGACCAGTCTTCCCACCGAAATATCCCAGAATTCATAGCCCAGCACTGGCGGATTCTTGCGCCGCCATGACATCGTCGCATCCCAGACGTCACCAGGGTACTCATCCATAATGGGCAAGTGTTCTGCGTACCTGCGATGTTTGCCTCTTTCCATTACGCCGTTGTCATCATAATAGATATGACGCATCCGAACGATGGCATATTCCGAACCAAGCCGTCCGTCTAAACCCCGCACATAGGTAAGATCTTTGGTCGTTGCCATATTGCGCTGGCTTTCATTGGCCACTACATAAGGCAGGTCGGAAAAGCTGCCTGGCAACAAAACACGCGCATTGGTGACGAACTGGTCGATGGAGTCCCAATCAATCGGAGGGATCGGTTCACGGGGCAGCTTGCGCGCTCCCGGGGACAATCGCACGGTCGGCTTGTCACCATTGATCAGCAGACGTGCTTTGCCATCGACATAAACCAGCGATATTCGATCGCCGGGATATATCAGGTGCGGGTTTTCAATTTGTTGATTGGCATGCCAGATAGCTGGCCACTGCCAGGGCTTCTCCAGAAATTTCCCGGAAATGTCCCATAAGGTGTCGCCCTTCACGACGACGTATTCATCTGGGTGATCGGCGCGCACTGACACATCCTGTGCCATCGCCGTACTTGCCAACATCGCCACCAGGATAA
>RCNC010001760.1_pt1 | contig 14636 bp, 22 predicted proteins | sample 2041301 | NCBI WGS metagenome assembly RCNC01 (sample SAMN09708231, study PRJNA481090) | Marine sediment metagenome, whole genome shotgun sequencing project. | biome: marine sediment; feature: ocean; material: sediment; isolation source: Sewage treatment plant 13A marine sediment (STP13A) ... | reverse complement strand
AAAATTTTAACCACAGGAATACATGTAGTATTTCGAGGATTAAAATTTGAGCCTGACGCAGATATTGGGCAAAAGGGGACGTTTTGAAACTGTCTCGAAGCTAAAGCGGAGATAAAAAAATGCTGAGTCCCAAGAAAGTAAAATATCGAAAGCAGCAAAGAGGCCGAATGAGGGGCACGGCCAGGCGCGGATGTAATCTGAATTTTGGGGAATTTGGGCTACAGGCGGAAGAATGCGGCACGGTAAGTTCAAGACAGATTGAAGCAGCTCGTATCGCAATGACCCGGCACGTAAAAAGAGGCGGCAAGATGTGGATTAGAATTTTTCCTGATAAGCCTATTACCAAAAAACCCGCTGAAGTCAGGATGGGAAAGGGAAAAGGAGCGCCCGAAGGATGGGTTGCAGTCATTCGTCCTGGTAGAATAATTTATGAAATGCAGGGTGTTCCAAGGGAAATAGCAATGGAGGCTTTCAGGCTTGCTTCTCACAAGCTGTCGGTTAAAACAAAATTTGTCGAGAGGAGTGATATGCAATGAAAGCGCGTGAGGCAAGAGATTTGAGCAGAGAAGAAAGTAAGCAAAAAGTTGTCGCACTTGTGGAAGAATTGTTTAATCTGCGTTTTCAGCACGAAATTGGACAGCTCGAAAATCCACAGAAAATGAAACAGACTAAACGCGAAATTGCAAGGCTAAAAACAATAATAAATGAAAAGACCGGAAAAAACAAAGCAGGTGGAAAATAGTAACTATCATGAAAAAACAGGGAAAAAAAAGACAAGTGATTGGGACGGTTGTAAGCGACAAAATGGATAAAACTATAGTTATTCTGGTAGAGACCCTTGTTAAACATCGACTTTATCAAAAATATATAAAAAGACATATTAAATTTAAAGCGCATGACAAAGATAACACCTGCCGGATTGGAGACAAGGTTCTAATAACCGAATCGAGACCGCTAAGTAAAACAAAAAAATGGCGTTTATCCCGTGTAGTTCAAAAAGCTGTCTGATATTGATGGTCCCGCAAAAAGTCGAATTTATCAGGTTTCAGATGTTAAGCTTTATGTTAATGATATTATCTATTTTAACAGAGACTTAAAACGTTTCGTAAAAAAAAGTTTTTTTACTTTTTGCGAAACTATCAATATTAAAGGAAAGAAAAGAAGATGATTCAGGCAGAGACGAGATTAACAGTGGCAGATAATTCGGGAGCTAAGGTTTTGTATTGTATAAAGGTTCTTGGCGGTTCCCGAAGGCGGTACGCAAGCATAGGTGATATTATTGTTGTGTCTGTAAAAGAAGCCATTCCCAATGCCAAGGTCAAAAAGGGAGATGTATTAAAGGCCGTTGTCGTTCGGACAAAAAAAGAGATCAAAAGGCCTGACGGGTCATATATAAGATTTGATGATAATTCAGCAGTATTAATCGGCGGAAACAAAGAGCCTGTAGGGACCCGTATATTTGGCCCTGTAGCGAGAGAGTTAAGGGCTAAGAAATTTATGAAAATTATTTCACTTGCACCGGAAGTGTTATGATTAATAGTTTGCGATTGAAGATATAGACAGACCGATTGCAATGCGGAGAAATGACTGATCATGAGAGATAGATGTCTTATAAAAAAAGACGACAAGGTTAAGGTGATTGCCGGTAAAGATAAAGGGAAAATCGGTAAAGTTTTAAAAGTAGTTAAAAAGAAAAACAGAATTCTTGTCGAAAACATAAATATGGTCAAAAGGCATTCAAGACCGAGTGAAAAAAACAAGCAGGGCGGTATCGTAGAAGGAGAAGCTACGATTCCCCGGTCTAATGTCATGCTGATGTGTAACAAGTGTATAAAACCCGTTCGCATGAGAACGCAGCGCCTTGAGGATGGGAAGAAGATACGTGTTTGCAGAAAGTGTAACGAAGCCATAGATAAATAGGAAAACAAACACGATGAGACCTTTGAAAAGTGCCGTTATGCAAAGGTCTCACGATTATGTGCTAAAGGAGCATAGATGTCCCAGCTAAAACAATACTATGAAAAAGAGGTTGTACCAAAGCTGATTGAGACCTTTGAATATAAAAACATCATGCAGGTTCCGAAACTGGAGAAAGTAGTTTTAAACATGGGGCTTGGTGAAGCAATTCATAATATCAAATTATTAGATTCAGCAGTTGAAGAGCTTAAAATTATTTCAGGACAGAAACCTGTAATTACACGTGCAAAGAAATCTATTGCAGCCTTTAAACTTAGGGCGGGAATGCCGATTGGCTGCATGGTGACCTTGCGTCGTATTCGTATGTATGACTTTTTTAACAGGCTGGTTAATGTCGCTCTTCCACGTGTCCGGGATTTTAGGGGCGTTTCGGGAAAAGCTCTTGATCGCAAAGGGAATTACTCTATGGGTATTAAGGAACATATAATTTTCCCGGAGATCGATTATGATAAAATCGACAGGATTATGGGGCTAAACATAACAATAGTCACCAGTGCAAAAAACGACGAAGAAGGAAAAGGACTGCTTAAACTGCTGGGAATGCCGTTTAGGAATTAGTGATTCTAATTTTACAAGGAAACACCACGTTAAAAGGTTAAATAGTTGAGTTGTTAATCCGTTCGGCAAAGCGATCTGTCGGATGCTTTGGTGGATACTTTGACGGATAAAACATTTTCCACTTAACTTATTTAAGATGTCTGGAGGAGGATAATTTGGCGAAAAAAGCGCTAAGAATGAAGGCGGTGAAAGAACCGAAGTTCAAGGTGAGGGCATACAACAGATGCCCGATTTGTGGGAGGCCGAGAGCATTTATAAGAAAATTTGGAATTTGCCGGATTTGTTTCAGAAATTTTGCTTCACACGGTAAGCTTCCGGGCGTAACAAAATCGAGTTGGTAGGATTATTAACAGAAGACCTAAATCTTAACACCTAAAACTTGATGAATTCGATTTTTGACGAATTCATCAAATTTTAATCGGAGAAAAAGAAATGGCGATGAGCGATCCAGTAGCCGATATGTTAACACGAATAAGAAATGCTACGAAGGCTAAGTTTAACAGTGTTGATATTTCAGGCTCAAAGCTAAATAGCGAATTAGCAAAAGTATTAAAAAACGAAGGGTTTATCAGGAATTTTAAATTTATCAAGGATGAAAAGCAGGGAATTTTACGTATCTACCTTAAATACGGTGAAGACCAGAGCAACGCAATATATGAGCTCAAACGTGTCAGCAAACCGAGCAGGCGGGTTTATACAAAGAGTAAAGATATAAAGCCTGTTTTCAATGGTATGGGAATAGCGATCTTATCTACATCCAAAGGAATAATGACTGATAAAACAGCAAGGAAACAGAATGTGGGGGGAGAGATCCTCTGCAATATATGGTAGATTCAAAAGGGAGCAACAAATGTCTCGAGTAGGTAAAAAACCGATAACTATACCTGAAAAGACAAAGATAACTTATAAGGACAGGATAGTTACAGTACAGGGTGAAAAAGGCGTACTGACAAGATCAATTAATCAGATGATCGACCTGACAATAAAAGATGGTATTATAAATGTAACAATGATGAAAGACGACAGAATTGGTCGATCTTTGCAAGGTCTTACCCGAAGCCTTGTTGCAAATATGATAACCGGCGTGAACAAAGGATTTGAACGTTCTCTGGAAATTAACGGGATCGGTTATCGAGCTGAATTAAATGGCAGAACGATTGTATTAAATCTTGGATATTCAAATCCTGTCAACTTTGAACTTCCTGAAGGAATATCCGCAGCCATTGACAGAAACAATATTATAAAGCTTTCCGGAATAGACAAGGAGAAGCTGGGGTTGGCAGCTGCAGCGATAAGACAATTAAGGCCCCCGGAACCTTATAAGGGAAAAGGAATCAAATACGCAGGGGAACGGATACAAAGAAAAGCCGGGAAAACCGGAGTCAAATAGGCATAACAGGGATATTAAAAAGATGGGGTCTTTAGATTTAAGAAAACAGGCACGGCTAAAGAGGAAAAAGAGAATAAGAAAAAAGGTGTTTGGCAGCCAGGAGAGGCCAAGACTATGTGTGTTCAGAAGTTCAAGGCACATATATGCGCAGGTTATAGATGATACTGCAGGTTATACTCTTGCTTCAGCATCGAGTATGGAAAAAGACGCAAAAGAGCATTTAGAAAAAGGCAATAAGGCTGCAATAGCAAAATACATCGGAAAAATTGTTGCTGAACGCAGCATTGAAAAAGGCATTAAAAAAGTAGTATTTGACAGAAACGGTTTTTTATACCACGGGCGTGTTAAGGCCGTTTCTGTTGGCGCACGGGAGGCAGGGCTTAAATTTTAACCGAATTTAAAATTTAAGCGAACCCTAAGGAGGCAGATATTTGTTTAAACAAAATACAGATGATAACCAGTTAATAGACAAGGTGGTTCACATTAACAGGGTTGCAAAAGTCGTAAAAGGCGGTCGCAGGTTCAGTTTTAGTGCAATCGTTGTTGTTGGTGATGGTGAAGGGTCTGTGGGTTTTGGCTTGGGTAAGGCAGGAGAAGTGCCGGAAGCAATTCGCAAAGGTATGGAAAAAGCGAAAAAGAGCATGGTTAATGTACCTCTGGTAGATGGAACAATACCTTACGAAACAATAGGAAAATTTGGCGCAGGAAAAGTTCTGCTGAAACCCGCATCTCAAGGAACAGGAGTTATTGCAGGGGGTGCTGTAAGAGCTGTTCTTGAGGTTGCCGGTGTTCAAAACATTCTTACAAAATGCATGGGATCGCACAACCCGCATAATGTGGTTAAAGCGACTTTTACCGGTCTTAAACAACTTCAGAGCAAAGAGCAGGTTGCCAAAAGACGCGGAATAAACGTTGAAGATCTTTAAGTTGAAGATTGATGATTTTAAGCGTTTGGGAAGCACTCTAAGGAAGCAGTAGATACGGATAAAGGAAATATTAGATGGCGGGAACATTAAAAATAAAGCTTGTCAAGAGCATGATAGGAAGACCTGAAAAGCACCGAAGGGTATTGCGAGGTATGGGGCTGAAAAAGCTTAATAGAATTGTCGAGCTTCAGGATAAACCATCTATCCGCGGGATGATAAACAAAGTATCGCATCTGGTGAAAGTTGAGGAGAATATTGATGAAGCTTAATGAATTATCGCCTGCAAGCGGATCACATAAATTAAAAAAACGCCTGGGACGTGGTGTTGGGTCTGGCACAGGCAAGACAGCAGGCAGAGGAACAAAGGGACATAACAGCCGTTCCGGCGGAGGTGTGAGACCTGGTTTTGAGGGCGGGCAGATGCCTATCCATCGCCGTTTGCCAAAACGCGGGTTTGCAAATATTTTCAGAAAGAAAATAATAGAAATAAATATTCGTGACCTGTCAAGATTTGAAAGCGGGAGCACGGTTGATGAAGCAGCGCTAATACGGATGGGACTTGTTAAAGGAAAAAGGGACGGAATAAAACTCCTTGGCCTGGGTGAGATAAATTATCCGCTTCAAATTAAGATAAACAGGGTTAGTGAGAATGCCAGGAAAAAGATTGAATCGGCTGGCGGAAGCATAGAGGTTGTATAAATGATTGGCGGTGGGTTTGGCAACATATTCAAAATTCCCGAGCTGAAAAAAAGGATTTTTTTCACTCTTGCGTTTTTGATTATATACCGCGTGGGAGTGCATGTGCCGGTTCCGGGTATAGATGCTGCTGCACTTGCTGAAATATTTGACAGAGCCAAAGGGACGATACTCGGAATTTTTAATATGTTTTCCGGAGGTGCGTTAGAGCGGTTATCAGTTTTTGCTTTAGGGATAATGCCTTATATCAGTGCATCGATTATACTTCAGCTAATGACTGTGGTTGTGCCGCATCTTGAGCGATTAAAGAAAGAGGGCGAACAGGGGCGAAAAAAGATTACCCAATATACTCGATACGGAACTGTTGTTTTAAGTATCATACAGGGCTTTGGAATAAGCGTCGGTCTTGAAAGAATGGGGGCTGTTATCACACCAGGATGGTCTTTCAGAATGATGACGGTTATTACCCTTACTGCCGGAACTGCATTTATCATGTGGCTTGGAGAACAGATTACTGAACGCGGTATCGGCAACGGTATTTCTCTTATTATATTCGCCGGCATTGTGGCCAGTATGCCCACAGCGATTGCAAATACATTTCGTCTTGTTTCAACAGGAGCGATGGGAATATTTCCTGTGCTGGTTTTGTCTGTTCTAATGGTTCTTGTTGTGGCTGTGATTATATTTGTCGAACAGGCTCAGCGCAGAATACCCGTTCAATATGCCAAAAGGATTATCGGCAGAAAAATGTATGGCGGACAGAGTACGCATCTTCCACTTAAGATTAATACATCAGGCGTAATACCGCCGATTTTCGCTTCATCAATTATGATGTTTCCGGCAACTGTTGCCAGCTTTATAACAATTGCCTGGATGCAGAATATTGTTTCTTCAATAACACCGGGTAATGTTGTATATGAACTGTGTTATGTGGGGATGATATTCTTTTTCTGTTATTTTTATACTGCCGTTACATTTAACCCGGTTGACGTGGCGGATAATATGAAAAAACAGGGCGGTTATATTCCGGGTATTCGCCCGGGTAAACGTACCGCAGATTATATTGACAGGGTGTTAACACGTATTACTCTTGGTGGGGCTGTATATGTTTCAGCAGTATGCGTTCTGCCATCAATCCTGATAACAAAATTTAATGTTCCTTTTTATTTTGGTGGTACCGCACTTTTGATTGTTGTAGGTGTGGCAATTGATACGATTGCACAAATGGAATCGCACATGTTAAGCCGCCATTACGAGGGCTTTTTGAAAAAAGGCGGAGCAAAGATGAAGGGGCGATTTTGATATGGTGGTTTTAAAATCACCTAAAGAAGTTGAAAAGATACACGCGAGTAATCAAATTGTTGCAAAAATTCTTTCCGTACTTGAAACAGAGGTTAAACCGGGAGTTGATACTCTTTATTTAGACAACCTTGCAGAAAAATTGGCAAGGAAGAACGAAGCAAAGCCGGCATTTAAAGGCTACAGGGGTTTTCCATATTCGCTCTGCGCTTCGGTTAATGAAGCAGTTGTTCACGGATTTCCTTCTAAAAGGGCGCTTAAAGAGGGCGACATTTTAAGCATGGATTTTGGAGTTCTCTTTGACGGCTATTATGGAGACTCTGCGTTGACTGTGGGTGTAGGGAAGGTATCAGAACCTGCCCGCCGGCTTATGAATATTACGGAACAGTCGCTTTATAAAGGAATTGAAAAAGCAGTTGTAAATGGTCGGCTTTCAGATATTTCCAATGCAGTTCAAAAACATGTGGAGGATGCCGGGTTTTCCGTTGTTCGTATATTTGTAGGCCATGGTATTGGCAGCAACCTTCATGAAGATCCCCAGATACCAAATTTTGGGAAACCGGGCATGGGAATACTTTTAAAACCGGGGATGACGATAGCTATTGAACCCATGGTCAACGAAAAAGGTTATGATGTTGAGATACTTGAAGACGGGTGGACAGCGGTAACAAAAGATGGTGGCTTATCCGCACATTTTGAACATACCATAGCAATTACAAATGATGGCCCTGCTATTTTAAGTGCAAGAGACGGGAGTAGATGATGGCTAAAGAGGAATTGATAAAAACAGAAGGAACTGTCCTCGAGACTTTGCCTAATGCAATGTTCAAGGTGGAATTGGAAAACAAGCACCAGGTCCTTGCACACATTTCAGGGAAGATGCGTATGCATTTTATCAAAATCTTACCTGGAGACAAAGTTTCGGTTGAGCTTTCACCATATGATCTTAGCAGAGGCAGGATAACTTACAGGGCGAAATAGTACCTGCCGGTTTTAGATTCGCTCCATCGGGTCAAGGAAAAAGGAGTTTCAGATGAAAGTCAGGTCATCGGTTAAAAAAATGTGCAGAAAATGTAAGATAGTGCGCAGAAAAGGGGTTGTAAGGGTAATCTGCGAAAATAAAAGGCATAAACAGAGGCAGGGATAAAAGGAGGATAAGCTTTGGCAAGAATTTCGGGTGTAGATTTACCCAAGCGTAAGCGAGTTGAGATTGGATTGACATATATTTACGGGATAGGCAGGTCCAGATCAAATGTAATACTGAAACAGCTAAAGATTAATCCGGATACAAATACTGATGAGCTGTCCGAATCGGAGATTAATAGTATCCGCAAAGTAATAGACAGTGAATTTAAAGTAGAAGGTGAACTCCGCACGGAAATATCCATGAATATAAAAAGATTGATGGATCTTGGAGCATACCGTGGACTTCGTCATAGAAGATCTCTGCCGGTTCGTGGCCAGAGGACAAGTACCAACGCACGAACGCGCAAAGGACCCAAAAGGTCAGCTGTAAAGAAGAGAGGCGGGATAAAGAAAAAATAAATTTGATAAATTCGGCTTTTTACGAATTCATCAATTAAACAATACAATCATTACCGGATAAGATATAGGAACTTTATACATGGCAAGAAAAATCCGTACCAAAAAAAAAGAAAAAAAGAATATAGCCAGTGGCGTAGTACACATACAGGCTACTTTTAATAATACAATAGTTACAATTACGGACCCTGCCGGCAATGTCGTGGCATGGTCAAGCTCCGGTGTTCAGGGCTTTAAGGGGTCACGCAAAAGTACACCTTTTGCAGCCCAGCTTGCGGCAGAAGATGCCGCAAAAAAGGCAATGGAACATGGGATGAGAAATGTTGAGGTGTATGTAAAAGGACCAGGGCCGGGCAGAGAATCGGCACTTCGTTCGCTGCAGGCAACCGGGTTCAAAGTTGTCATTATTAAAGACGTAACACCTATTCCGCATAATGGTTGCAGGCCGCCTAAAAGGCGCAGAGTATGATTGGTTGACTGGTGAAGTGGTTAAATGGTTGAGTTGTTAAAACAACTTATAACAATTTAACTCTTCAACTATTTAGCTGTTTTAGATAAAAAAGGAGGAAGGACTTGGCAAGATATACAGGCTCGGTATGCCGCTTATGCAGGCGTGAAAATATAAAAATGTATCTTAAGGGAGATCGCTGTTATTCTGACAAGTGTGCTTTTGATCGACGGGGATATCCGCCGGGACAACATGGCCAGCGTCGTGGAAGAAAGATATCTGATTATGGTATTCAGCTTAGAGAAAAGCAGAAGGTAAAACGTATTTACGGCCTGTCGGAAAAGCAGTTTCACCTGTTTTTTGAAAGGGCGGAACGTAAAAAGGGTATAACAGGATCAAATCTTCTTATGATGCTTGAAAGGCGGTTTGACAATGTAGTATATCGCTTGGGTTTCGTTAATTCACGCACCCAGGGGCGCCATTTTGTTAAGCACAATCATTTTCAGATAAATGGCAAGAAGGTTAATATTCCGTCATATCTTGTAAAAGAAGGTGATGTTATTGAAATACGGGAGAAAAGCCGGAAAATGCAGGCCATTACTGATGCTCTTGATGCTGTTGTACGAAGAGGTATTCCACAATGGCTCGAGCTGGAAAAAGATAACATGAAAGGAATAGTCAATACTTCTCCTGAACGGGAAGATATTACAATGCCCATGCAGGAGCAGCTTATAGTAGAGCTCTACTCCAAATAATGTAATCGTCCACAGGCACTGCATCTGCGCGCGCTCAGGGCAGTCAGCATAGTAGACTATAGCTGGCTGCCCTGACCACGCACAGCTACAGCACCTGTGAACGATTACAAAACTGAGATAATAAATAATATATCAGCCAAACCGTTAAAAAACTGGAGATAATAAATGCCATCAAATGAACTGATGTACATTAACTGGCAAGAGATGATAAAGCCGGAAAAGGTTCAGGTAAACAGTAAACCATCATATGGTAAATTTGTTTGCGAACCTCTTGAAAGAGGATTTGGGATAACAATCGGAAATGCTTTAAGACGAATAATTCTTTCTTCTCTCTACGGAGCTGCAATAGTATCTGTAAAGCTTGACACTGTCATGCATGAATTCAGCGTAATTGAGGGGGTGCTTGAAGACGTATCTGAAATAATACTTAATTTAAAGGAAGTTCGCTTAAGGCTTTCCGATAATGAGCCAAGGACAATACGAATTGATGCCCAGGGACCTAACGAGGTTACATCCGGTGATATAATCAGTGATGACGGAAAATGTGAAGTGCTTAACCCCGGACTGCATATTGCCACACTTTCGGAGAAGTCTGATTTGAAAATGGATATGATCGTTAAGATCGGGAAAGGATATTCTCTGGCTGAAGTAAATAAAGATCAAGATGCACCTGTAGGAACGATTCCTGTAGATTCCGTATTTTCACCTATTAAACGTGTAACTTATGTGGTTGGAAATGCTCGTGTTGGCCAAAAAACAGACTATGATAAACTTACAATGGAAGTCTGGACGGATGGCAGCGTTAAGCCAGAGGATGCTGTTGCCTATGCTGCCAAAATATTGAAAGAACAAATGTCTATTTTTATTAATTTTGATGAACAACTTGAACCGGAACCTGAAAAAAAATCGACTGGAACGGAAAAACCAAAATTTAATGAAAATCTTTATAGAAGTGTTGAAGAACTGGAGCTTTCTGTAAGAAGCGCTAATTGTCTTAAAAATGCAAATATTCTAAAGCTTTACCAGCTTGTAAATAAGACAGAAGGCGAAATGCTCAAGACTAAAAATTTTGGAAGAAAATCACTTAACGAAATTAAGGAAGTCCTAAATGAAATGGGTCTTTCTCTTGGGATGAAACTTGAAGGATTTATTCCGCCTGAGGAAGATGCAGAGGAAGAAGCCGAGTAGATAAATACATTACATTTTTTATAAGGGCGTCAATAAATGAGACACAGAAAAGCCGGTGTGAAATTAAATAGAACTACCAGCCACAGGAATGCCATGTTCAGAAACATGGTTACATCTTTATTTAAATATGAACGAATCCATACAACCGGAGCTAAGGCTAAAGAATTAAGAAGATGGGCAGATCGTTTGATAACCCTTGCAAAAAGAGGGGATTTACATGCAATGCGGCAGGCACTCTCGATTATAAGGGAGAAAGCTGTAGTTTATAAACTGTTTAAAGAGGCTGGCGAAAAGTATGGTAAAATATCCGGGGGCTATACAAGAATTGTTAAAATTGGAAGACGTCCTGGTGATGCCGCTCCTGTTTCTCTTATAGAACTTGTTACAGTTGAAAAGCCGAAAAAGAAAAAAGTGACAAAGAAAAAGGCCAAGGTTACTGCGGAAAAGAAAAAAATTGCAGAAAAGAAGGCTGTAGTTGGTGAAAAAGAAGAAAAGGTAAAAGAAACAGAGAAAAAGACAGCAGCAAAGAAAGAAGCAGGTGATAAAAAAGATGAAAAGCCTGAAAAAAAGAGCAAAAAACCGGCTGAAAAAAAGGCGATAGCTGAGGAAAAAGAAAGTAAACCTGAAAAAACGAAAAAAAAGCCGGCAGAAAAGCCGGCAGCAAAGAACGCCAAAGCTGATAAAAAAGAGAATGAATCTTTAAAAGAGAAAAAACCTGCCGCGAAGAAAAAAGCAGCCGATAAAAAAGAAGCTAAACCTGAAGAAGAGAAGAAAACGACAACCACAAAGAAAACCAAAGTAACTAAAGAAAAAAAAGCTGAAGAGAAACAGGCCGCTGAAAAGAAGGCCAAAACGGTAGAAAAAAAAGATAAAGCCGAAAAGAAAAAGGATAAAACGGAAGATATCAAAGAGGAAAAAAAATAACGGGATTTTTATAGACCGTCAAAACTGATATATGCGATGCCCTGCTTTTAATATAAAGCAGGGCATTTTTATTTTGTCCATATAAAATCGACGATTGCCCGTAGTTGCATAAAAAAGTAGTTGTTACTTTTTTGTAGAAGACGTCTTCCTCGCAGCTTTTGCTTGATACAACATCTCGTCCGCTTTTTTTAAAAGCATAGTCGGGTTTTCAATTGACTTGTCTTCAGTAGATGCAACGCCGAAACTGATGGAGACGGGTATTGAGGTTCCTGCTGTATCCAAGGGATGACTGATGAAAAAATCTTTAAGACGATTCATAAGAGTTTTTGTACTTGCAGCTGAAGTCTCCGGGAGGATAAAAATAAATTCGTCTCCGGCAAATCTCGCGACAATATCCGTGTCTCTACTTATATCAAACAATTGCCTCGCCACATACTTTAGAAGCTCATCGCCCCGGTCATGTCCATAAATGTCATTAACGCTTTTGAAATCGTCAAGATCTATGAAAACTACGGTCAGCATTCTCTTATAACGCTTTTCACGATTGAACTCCCTTTTAAGCGCATTTTCCATTGCCCTGCGGTTAAGCAATCCTGTTAATGAGTCGATGTAGGCAAGGAATTTCAACTTCTCATGTGCAGTAACATTAGAAAGGCAAAAAGAGACTTTTACGGCAAGCTGCTCAAGGGAACTTGTATCAAGTCCTGGTTTGAAATGTCCGGGTAAAATGTGTGCCTGATTCAGGCTTCCGATAATTTCTCCGTCCAGAGAAATTGGTGATATTGCTATAGACCTGATATTATGTTTATCCTGCCGGGGGATAAGTTTAGAGTAAGCCTTCAGGTTATCATTAATAAGCAGAGGAGTTGTTTTAGTGCCGACAAGTTTTAAAAAAGTATTTTTATCAACAATATTCATGTGTTTTTTTAAAATATCAGAGGTTTCAAGAGATTGGATGAAATTGAACAGATCACTTTTTTCAATGATGGAAATCCAGGCATAAGGCATGTTGAATTTTATCTTGATTTCCCTTAACAGGGATTCAAAAAGATCTTTATAATTTAAAATTGAAAGAATACGTTTTTCAATTTCAAAAAACTTTCTGGTAATTTCATCGTTGTGCTTTACTTGCTCGATAAGTTTTTTTGTGCTTTGATTTTGCATAGATATAATTTTTTACAACGCTATCATTGTTGCCTTGAGATATATTTCAACATTTGTCCGGTTACCAGAGCAATGATATCTCTGTGTAGAAAATCATCAGGTGTATTTTCCATAAGCATGTCTGTAATTTCTTCTGTACTCTTTTTTACATCTTTGGTTCGGGCATAAGATGATTCAAGAATAGTTTTCGCCTCTTTGGCGAAACCCATCGATCTTTTCAGGAAGCTGTTGGCATCTTTACCGGTTCTTGCACCATAGTGTTCGGCAAGGTACACATCGATTTCATAACTATCCATTTTTATAAGGCTTTTCTGGTATTTATCAAAATTGGAATTTGCACACGTGAAAATCTGATCTCCAAAAGGGATTCCCCCTGCATCGGATGCAAACATGGCTTTTTCTTTGGGCACGTAAGCGGCAATAGAACATGAAGAGTGGCCGGGAACCTCTATTATTTTAATGGAAAGATCGCCGCACGAAATGATATCATCATTTTTTACAACTTCTTCAACATTTATACCTGAAAACTCAAGCCCCAGATCTTTAGCCTGATCATCACGCCCCTTTGCCTTTAAAAGTGCCTGATTCATAAATTCAATAGTTTCTATCACATTAGGAGCAGCCAAAAGTTGTTTTGCCCTTTGAGATGCAGTTACCTTTGCCCATGGCCAGCGTCTTTTAAAAAAAGGAACAACTCCGCAATGGTCAAAATGGGAATGTAAAATTATGATCCGTTTTATCTTTTCTTCTTCGATTTTAAACTCTTTAAGCTGTTCAACTATTTCAGGAACAATATAGACCATGCCACCACCAAGAAAGGCATACTCATCTTCTCCTTTGAGAATATAAACAGATGATTCTTTAACACCAAGCAACAGAATTCTATCGGTCACTTTTCCGGGTTTTGTTATTAGCATTCGATTCTCCTTTTTTCCCTTGAGCTTTTGCCTTTCATGGAAATAACGATTCATAAAGCATCTGTCAAATAATTTCAATGTAAACAAAAACAACAGATATTGATTGACATTGAAAACACCAATTAAAAAGGGCGGTAGTAATTTATTTAAGTTATACCAAGCTGTACAAAATTTTTTATATGGTGTATTATTTTAATCTTTTAATGTTTTATTTGATATCAAACAGCTATAAATAGCCGATAATTCATATGAAAAAATATTCTCACAGGTACTTTGTAATTTTTTCTTTATTTGTATTTTTATTTGTGGTTTTTAATGGTTGCTCTACGACAAGAACAAACCTAAGTATAATTGATGGGGGCTATATTCCTTCAAGAAAAAATAAAACCAATCAACATTTCCTTGCAGCACAAACAATTTTAGACAAGATATCATTGAGAAATAAGTTACTGGCATTCGAGCTGGGAAAACTTCCTGAATTTCAGGAAGTTGTTTCATCTCGAGAAAAGGACGCTTTATTTCAGTTGAGTAAGCTTTATTATAAAGATTCTTCAAATTTTGATACGTCTTTCTCAAAGATGTGTCAATTGGGCTTGAGAGATGTAAGAAAATATAACACCCTCTTGCAGGCTCTATTCTGGTTGGTTAAAGATGAAAAATTAAATGAAGCAAAAGATATAATAAAATATTTTTCTTTCAAAAGACTTCTCGATTATTCATGGCTACTTGAACATACAAAACATATTAAGAGATGGAAATGGCGTTCAAAAGAGGCAGCTAAATTATTGGAAAGCTGTTTGGATGATGAAATAAAAAGAAAAATAGAAGAGTTTTACAATAAAAACAAAGGCT
>RCNC010001759.1_pt1 | contig 14644 bp, 10 predicted proteins | sample 2041301 | NCBI WGS metagenome assembly RCNC01 (sample SAMN09708231, study PRJNA481090) | Marine sediment metagenome, whole genome shotgun sequencing project. | biome: marine sediment; feature: ocean; material: sediment; isolation source: Sewage treatment plant 13A marine sediment (STP13A) ... | reverse complement strand
GCCGCATACCGCCTGTTTCACAACGATCTGAAGTCGTTCATCCCCGAATCCCGAATGGCCACGGACCCCTTGCGCACCCTGGCCTACGGTACTGACGCCAGCTTCTACCGGCTGATTCCCAAGATCGTGGTCCGGGCGGACACCGAGGTCGAGGTATCCAGAATTCTCAGGCAAACCGGTAAACAAAAAATCCCGGTCACCTTCCGGGCCGCGGGCACCAGCCTGTCCGGCCAGGCCATCAGCGATTCGGTGCTGCTGGTGGCCGGCGAATCCTGGCAGCAGTGGGAGGTCCTCGAAAACGGTCGGAAAATCCGGCTCCAGCCGGGCATTATCGGCGCCCGGGCCAATGGCATCCTGGCCCCTTACGGACGCAAGATCGGCCCGGACCCGGCGTCGATCAACGCCGCCATGGTCGGCGGCATTGCCGCCAACAACGCCTCGGGCATGTGCTGCGGCACCGCCCAGAACAGCTACCAGACCGTAGACAGCATGCGTATCGTGCTGGCGGACGGCACCATTCTGGATACCGGCGATGCCCACAGCCGAAAGGCCTTCACAGCAACCCACGGCCGCATGCTGGACCGGCTGGATGAACTGGCCCGGCGGGTCAAGGCCGACTCGCCCCTGGCCGAACGGATCCGAAACAAATTCAAGATCAAGAACACCACCGGCTACAGCCTCAACGCCCTGGTGGACTACATCGACCCCTTCGACATCATCACCCACCTGATGATCGGCTCCGAGGGAACCCTGGCCTTTATCTCCCACATCGTCTACCGGACTGTGACCTCGCCACCCTTTAAAGCCACAGCCCTGATGATGTTTCCGCAAATCGAGGGGGCCTGTCGGACGGCACACCGGATGCAGGCCCTGCCAGTGGCTGCCGCTGAATTGATGGACCGGGCCTCCCTGGGCAGTGTGGAAGGAAAGGCAGGTATGCCGGCCATGATTCGTGGCGTCTCCCCCACCACCACCGCCCTGTTGGTGGAAACCCAGGCGGCTGATTTTGCCACCCTGTCGACCCATGTCCAGGCCATTGCCGACGCATTGGAAAAACGGGTGACGATGCGCACCACCGATGGCGGCCGAACCCACGAATGGCGATTGGAGGGGACTGACCTGGTCTTTCCGGCGGTTTTTACGGACCACGCCGTCAAGAGTGACGACCTGTGGAAGGTCCGCAAGGGCCTGCTGCCCTCCGTGGGTGCCGTGCGGGATCTGGGCACCACCGTTCTCATCGAGGATGTGGCCTTTCCCATACACAGCCTGGCCCCGGCCACCCTGGACCTGCAAGCTCTGTTTGACAAGCACGGTTACCGGGAGGCCATTATTTTCGGTCACGCCCTGGCCGGCAACCTGCATTTCGTCTTTTCACCCAATTTCGGTGATTCCGCAGAACTGGACCGCTACGCCCGCTTTATGGACGACATCGCCCACATGGTGGTGGACACCTATGACGGGTCGCTCAAGGCCGAGCACGGCACCGGCCGCAACATGGCCCCTTTTGTTGAAAAGGAGTGGGGCGGCAATGCCTATGGGCTGATGCAGGAGATCAAGACTATCTTCGATCCCGGGGGCCTGCTCAATCCCGGGGTCATTCTCAATCCCAACCCGACGGTTCACCTGGAGAATCTCAAGCCCCTGCCGCCGGCCGATCCGCTGATCGACGCGTGCATGGAATGCGGTTTCTGCGAATGCCACTGCCCATCGCGCAACCTGAGCCTGACCCCCCGCCAACGTATCGTGATCCAGCGGGAGATCACCCGGCTCACCGCCTCCGGAGACGATGCGGCCCGGCTGGCTGAACTCAAAAAGGGGTACGGTTGGCAAGGTGAAGCCACCTGCGCCGCGGACGGCCTTTGCGGGGTGGCCTGCCCCGTGGACGTGGACACCGGCAAATTCACCAAAACCTTTCGCTCGCGGATGGTCAAAGGCCAGCCCTACCAGTGGCTGGCCGACCGGGCTGCCGAGCATTTCGGCCCGCTGACCGCCGGAATCCGGGCTGGGCTCAGAGCCGTCGACAGGCTGCACCGCGTCATCGGGACCGAAGCCATGAACCGCCTGGCCGGTTCTCTGAGGCGCCTGTCCGGCAACCGCCTGCCGGTCTGGCTGCCGTCACTGCCCACGGCGGCAGCGCCTCCCCGGCCCCAGCCCACGGGTAAGGGAGAACGGGCGGTGGTCTATTTTCCGGCCTGTGTCAGCCGGACCATGGGACCCGCAGTGGGCGACCCGCTGGTCGACCCGCTGTATGTGGTCACGGAACGGGTGCTGCGCCGGGCCGGCTACCGGGTGATCTATCCCGAACCAATGGAGGACCTGTGCTGCGGCCTTCCCTTCGAGAGCAAGGGATTCTTCAATCAGGCCGACCGCAAATCCGAAGCCTTGGAAAAAGTATTGCTGGCGACCTCCGACAACGGCCGTCTGCCCGTGCTGTGCGATACCAGCCCATGCCTTGAACGTATGCGGCGCACATTCGGGCCGCGGTTGACCCTCTTTGAGCCGGTGGAATTTACCGCCACGCATCTGTTGAATCGGCTGACTTTCACCCGAACCGTCGATCCGGTGGCACTGCACATCACCTGCAGTGCACGGAAAATGGGTCTGGACAACGCCTTTACGGCCGTAGCCAACGCCTGTGCCGAAACGGTGGTGGTCCCCTATGGCATCGAATGCTGCGGGTTTGCCGGAGACCGGGGTTTCAACGTGCCGGAACTCAACACCGCGGCTCTTTCCGGTTTGAAGTCTGCCGTTGCCGGCTGCACGGCCGGCTATGCCAACAGCCGCACCTGCGAAATCGGGCTGGCCCATCACAGCGGCATCCCCTATCGATCCATCATGGCCCTGGTGGATCAGTGCACAAAGGGATCAGATGTCTGATGACCGAGAACTGAAGACCGAGGATAATCACGTATGCCGTCAATCACCCTGAAGCCCAAACGGGAAAAATCACTCCTCAACCACCACCCCTGGGTATTCTCCGGTGCCATCTCGCGTGTTGACGGGCAGCCCCGTCCGGGAGATACCGTTGATGTATTCGCCGGTAACGGGCGGTGGCTGGCCCGGGGGGCCTATTCGCCCCAATCCCAGATCCGCGTCCGCGTCTGGTCCTTCGACCAGGGGGAAGCGATAGATCCGCTCTTTTTCCAGACGCGGTTGCGACAGGCACTGGGCCTTCGCCGTCAAATCCTGGCGGACGCAGACACCAATGCCTGCAGGCTCGTATGCGGGGAATCGGACGGATTGCCCGGATTGATTGTCGACCGCTACGACCATTGGGTAGTTGGCCAGTTTCTCAGCGCCGGAACCGAACGTTGGAAATCGATCATCGTTGAATGCCTCGACGATCTCGTGCCCGGCCTGCTCGGGATCTACGAGCGCTCGGATGTGGATATCCGTAAAAAAGAGGGGCTGGCCCTGGCCACCGGTCGCCTCTCCGGGGCGGAGCCGCCCGATACGGTCGACATCCAAGAGAACAGCTGTCGCTACCGGGTAGACCTCAAAGGCGGACATAAAACCGGCTTTTACCTGGATCAGCGCGATAACCGGGCCTGTGTGGCCACCTATGCCCGGGGTGCGGACATGCTCAACTGCTTCGCCTATACCGGCGGGTTTGCCGTGGCTGCTCTCAAGGCCGGCGCAGCCCATGTGATCAACGTCGACGCTTCGGCCACCGCCCTGGAAATGTCCCGCACCCATGTGGCGCTGAACGAGCTCGACAGCGCACGGGTGGACCACGTGACCGGCGATGTGTTCAGCCTGCTTCGACGGTACCACACCGACGGACGGACCTTTGATGTGGTTGTGCTCGACCCACCGAAATTTGTTAACGCCAAGGGTGATTTGATGCGGGCCAGCCGGGGTTATAAGGACATCAGTCGGTTGGCCTTTGAACTGCTGCGGCCCGGCGGTACCCTGTTCACCTTCTCCTGCTCCGGCCTGATGGGACGTGACCTGTTTCAGAAAATCGTGGCCGACGCCGCGCTGGATGCCGGCCGCCAGGCGGTGATTTTGCAGTGGCTGAGCCAAGCGCCGGATCACCCAACGGCGTTGAATTTCCCCGAGGGCAGCTACCTCAAGGGACTGGTGTGCCGGGTGGTTTAACGGATCAGCCCAAAGGCTGGAAGCTTTTCGTTCAAAAAGGACGCGCATATGTCTATTGACGATGTTGCCCGCCAAAGCGGCGTCTATTTCGACGAGGGTTACTACTGCGCGGAAAGCGTATTGCTGGCCGTCTGCGACCACTATGGCATTCAATCCAGATGGATTCCGAAAATCGCCACGGGGTTTTGCAGCGGCATTGCCAGAACCGGCGGTATATGTGGGGCCTTCACCGGTGCCGTCATGACCGTCAACCTGTTTACGGGACGGGAGACGCCCACGGATTCGCTGGAGACAAACTACCGGGCCGTAAACCATCTTGAGCACCTTTTCAAGGCCCGTTTCGGTTCCACCGCCTGCCCCGAGCTGATCGGCTGCCGTTTAGATACCGGGGATGGCCAACGGCAGTTTAGGCAGGACAACCTGATCGTCAAGTGCCGGCAGTTCACCGTGGAAGCCGCCGCCATCGCCATGCAGGTGATTTCGGCATTGGTAGAAAAAGAAAAAAAGGAGATATCCCAATGAAAAAAACCATTCTCATCCTTCTGTTAACGGTTTTCGTGGCCGGTCCGGCCGCCGCCCAGGGCGGGCTGGTCAGTGTAAAAAGCAGCCATGACGTGGTGACCACCGCCAACCGTCTGGAAAGCGCCCTGAAAGAAAAGGGTGTCACCGTGTTTGCACGGATCGACCATGCCGCTGGCGCCCAGCGCGTCGGCCAGACGTTGAAGCCCACCCTGCTGATCATCTTCGGCAGCCCGGCCATGGGAACACCGCTGATTCAGCGAAGCCGGTCCATAGGTATCGACCTGCCGTTGAAAGCCCTGATCTGGGAAGACAAAGCCGGTGAGGTCTGGTTCACCTACAACGCCCCGGACTACCTGGCCCGCCGTCACGGAATCACCGAGATGAACGAAACCATTCTGAAAATGGAGCAGGCCTTGTCAAATTTCACCCTGGCGGCCACGCTGCCATGAGATGGTCGACCGGTATCCCCATCACGAATTGCCGGATTCCTTCCAGGTTGATCGTTCGGACGGGTTAATTTTCTTATATAGAAGAATGCTACTATATATGAATAGGGCTTAACCCAATCATTTTGCCCGTTGCCGCACACCTGTCAATATGCTAAGAATAGGATACTTTTCCGGCGCTTACCTCTCAACCGCAACCGCCCGATTCGTTCCGGGCCATCGTTGCCGCCGAATCCTTTTGAACCCTCCCCGCGGCAAGCCGCGGGGAATGTTCTGCCTGTAACGGCAGTGCTTCGCGGCACCGTAAGGATGAATGTCTATTTTCAGTTCGCTCGCTAACCCCGCCGCTAAGCGGCGAGGAATGCGCTCGCTATCGCGGTTCAACATGGAGCTGATCCGAATTGTAAAGGCAATCTATTGGGGAGTAACATGCAGCCGGCCGTCCATGAGGTTTAAAAGACCAAGATGCCATCCGACGTTCTGACACCCGATCCCAGCCCCAACCTGCAATGGCAGGACGAACACGGCGTGCCCCATCTCCTCGCGCTGATCGACAAAATTTTCCTCGGCCGCGTCTGCCGAGGTATTGAACAGAATAAATGCATCCTCGTCCAAAATCCAATGGTTTCCAGGGACCATGCCGTAGTTCGGCTGACCCGCCACGGCGTCGAAATCACCGATATGAGTAAAAACGGAACCTGGATCAACGATGTCCGAATGGCGCCCGGTGCCTCCCGGCGGCTTGAAGATGGGGATCACGTCTCTTTAGGCGGCACATCCATCCGTATCTCCTGCCCGGAGCTGGCCGCCCAGCGGGAAGATGAAATCTGGATGGAACAGACCGCCATCCGACCGTCTGCGGTCTGCATCACCAGCCTCGTGGCCGATGTGCGGGGGTTCTCCGCGTTTTCCCAGAAGACCGATTCGGCGCTGGTCTACACCCTCATCAAAGCGATCTTCTCCCGATTCAGCACCATCGTAAACGAGCACCAGGGTACAGTCAAAGATTATGCCGGTGATGCGGTCTTCGCCTTCTGGGAGCACCCCGACGGGTTTTCCACCGACCATGCGCTGGCAGCCTGTCAGGCCGCCATCAGCCAGCTGCGCAGCGTTCCGGAAATCCACCGGCAACTGACGGACCGGGGGTTTTCGATGCCCCCCCCGGTGCTGGGCTGGGGGCTGACCACCGGCCAGGTTACCCTTTCCCACTACGGGTCCCGCTCCGCCGGTATGGCCTTGGTGGGAGATTGCATCAACCTGGCATTCCGCCTCTCCTCCATGGCCAACAAATCCCTTCCCGCACCGATTGTCTTGTGCCGGGAAACGGCATCGTGGGTGACGCAGGAATTGCCGCTCACGGACCTGGGAGACCAGGAGATTCGAGGCCGAACCGGACAGGAGCACCTTTTCGGCATCCAGCTGGAATGAGCATCCAACATCACGGATGACCTCGAGACATTTTCGGATATTTCGTCGCCGGAATCATCACCACTGATTGAACCCTCCCCGCGGCCCCGATGAGCGGGATCTCTGTTTCGCTTCGACAAGCGACGGGGAATGCGCTCGCTATCGCGGTTCGCATCCGTTGCGATGATCTGGACCTGAAACGCCACGTCAACAATACCCGCATCATCACCATCCATGGCGAATCGATATTTCAATTCATCTCCGCTTTGGTTATAACAGACTCATGGGGACAATCGGCGCTTTCATAATTTAAAGGAGTGGTTCGACGTGAACAATAGCACATCCGATCATAGCGACATCCTGGTGGTAGGCGGCGGCGTCATCGGTCTGGCCTGCGCCTATTACCTGGCCCGGGCCGGACAATCGGTCCGCATCATCGAACAGGAGAGCATGGGTGCAGGCGCCTCCCACGGCAACTGCGGACTGATCTTCGTCAGCGACCTGCCCCCCCTGTGCGCCCCCGGCGCCATCGGCCATGAGCTAATCCGCACCCTCCGGGGCACCTCACCCCTTTATATTAAACCGCGGCCGGACCTTTCCCTGGCCCTCTGGCTGCTTCGTTTTGCCGCCAACTGCAACCGGCGGCATCTGAAGCACGCCATCAAGGCCCGGGATGCGATCCTGCGGGTTTCGGGAGAACTCTTCAGCGACCTTTTTGCCGACGAGGATCTGGCCTGCGATTTCGAACAACGCGGGTTGCTCATGGCCTTTACCGACCCGGCGACCATGCGCGGCTATAAAAAAACCAACCGCCTGCTGGAACCCTTCGGTCTGGCCGCAACCTTTTATGATCGAGAAGCAATCCGGCAGATTGAGCCGGCCTTGAACGAGCGGGTCTGCGGGGGATGGCACCATCGGGCGGACAGCCACCTGAGGCCGGAGATGCTAATGACCGCCTGGACCCGGGCAGTCAGGGACAGGGGTGTGCGCATCGATGAAGACTGCCGGCTGGAGCGCCTCGACACTCGAAATGGGGTGATAAGCGCTGCGCTGACCAGCACCGGCCGTTTTACGGCGGACCATTTCATCCTGGCCGCCGGCGCCTGGACAACGGCCATTGGTCGCCAACTGGGTGTGCGTATCCCCGTCCAGCCGGGAAAGGGATACAGCATCACCATGGATCGTCCGGCCGTCTGCCCCACTATGCCCTGCTACCTGGTCGAAAGGAACACCGTCGTTACGCCGTGGCAGAGCGGCTATCGCCTTGGCGGCACCATGGAATTTTCCGGTTTTGACGACCAATTGAACGAACGGCGCCTGAGCAATCTGGAAACATCGGCTGCGTTATACTTAAAAACACCACTGGGCCGGCGGGTGACCGAGCGATGGACCAGCCTGCGGCCCATGAGTGTGGACGATCTGCCCATCATCGACCGCGTGCCCCAATTGGGCAATCTTTTTATCGCCACCGGCCACGGCATGCTGGGGCTCTCCACCGCAACAGGGACCGGCCGGCTCGTCGCGGACATGATTCTGGGCAGGCGTCCGCCCTTTGATCCCCTACCCTTTTCAATCAGGCGATTCGGCTGATGGGCGATGGTGAAAGGTCATAGGGATGGCTGCCGGCCCTTACGCCGGACCTTCAGCATCATCGACGGGCAGCGATAGGCAATGGCGATGTCCCCAACGCGTAAAACAACCCTGATGGTTATCGGTGCAGGGCTGGCCCTGCTGGTGCTCTTTGGCATGCTTGGCCGACTGCTCAGACCTGAAAGCATACGCGAGCGGCTTGAAGCCAAACGGACCTGCCGACTCTGTGACCTGAGCGGGATGGATTTGAGGGGAGCCGATCTGAGCGGTGCCGATCTCATCGGCGCCATATTCAAGGAGACGGATCTGAGCGGTGCAGTACTGAAGGATGCGGATCTGACCCATGCCGATGTCAGATACGCCCAAATTCAGAATGCCTTACTGGACGGGGCCACCTGGGTCAACGGCCAGACGTGTGGACCGGATTCGATCGGACGCTGCCTGACAGCCGATACCGCCGCCCTGATCGCTTCCCGCCAATGCCCGGATTGCAACCTGAAGGCCGCCACGCTGGCGTCGCTGGACCTTCAGGGCGCTTTTCTGAAAGGGGCAAACCTGTCGCGGGCGTCACTTTCTCACGCAAACCTCTCTGGTTCCGACCTGACGCGGGCCAACCTGAGCCGGGCGGTAGCCTGGCAAACTGATTTTCAAAAATGCCTCCTGCTTGAAGTGGATTTCACCGAAGCCGACCTGGCCGGGGGTGACTTTTCCGATGCCTACCTAAGAGACAGCCTCATGGTCAATACCATCCTGACAAATGGGATTTTTGAAAAGGCGGATCTTCGGCAGGCGGTTCTTCACGGTGCAGTGCTGACCGGAACGCGCCTGACGGGTGCCGACCTGTCCGGCGTCAGCCTGAAAATGGCCGACCTGTCCGGGGCTGACTTTACCGGCGCCCACCTGGATGGCGCCAACCTGGTGGGCGCCGTCATCAAGGGGACGATTTTTTCCGACGCCTACCTGGTAGGCGCAATCTGGGTCAATGGAAAACGCTGCGAAACCGGCTCCATCGGCCGGTGCGTGCAGTAAAATAGCTGATCAGCTGTTAAGCCGGTTCGTTTGGAGCGTTAAGATCGTTTAGAACGAGAACAAACCGTTTACGGTTACCGGTTGACGGTTAAGGAACGGGTTTGATGGGTTGATTGGTTCCTTGTAACGCTATCAACGCGATCTGTGAACCGTCAACCGTCAACCGGTAACCGTGAACCGTTTTCTTTCAGCTTTTCTGCTTTAAGCTATTCACTGCTTCTTCACCCCCAGCGACTTGACCCCCATAGTGTTGATCAGCTGGTTGATATCGGTGGTTTTCAGGTTCATCCCGCCTTCGGAGACAGGCAGGAGCATGATCTTTTTATTCTGCAGGGCCTCGGCGATGCGCAGTTTTACCAGCGCTTCACCGCCGGAGCCGGCCAGGGCGTTGTTCATCTCCTGGATGCCCTTGGCCTCGGCAATGCCCTCGGCCATAATGGCTTCAGCGAGCAGCTTCTGCTTCTCGTAGTACACGTCGGCTTCGATCTTGGCCTTGCGGAAGACCCCGTCAGCATCCGCGACCAGCTTATTGACTTCGCCCTTGGCTTCCTCCAGCTTGCGTTTGTATTCCTCCAGGGCGGCGTGCTGGGCGGACTTGTTCTTCTGCACCTGCTGGTCGGCCACCTTCTTGTCCTCGATGGCCTTCTGGTACTCCTTGTTGAAGCGGTAGTCTTTGGTGAGAACTTTTTCCACCACAATGCCTAAGGGGCCAAGCATGTCCTGGAGCACATCCTTGGCACGCTGAGCCTGTTTTTCCCGGCTGTCGGCCACGTAGAACTCTTCGGTGGTCAGCTCCCCGAAGATGTCCCGGGGCTTGCTGCGTGCGATGGTACGTACGATCTTGTCCCGCAGGGTAATGTCGTTGTCGGCCACGGTCTGCAGGATGAAGGGGGCCTTTTCCGCATCGATGCGGTAGGCGATGATCACGTCCAGGCTGATGTCGTTGCCATCGATGGTCTTAAAAAGCAGATCGTCGCGGCTGCGGCGGTCCCCCCGGGCCTGCTCAAAGACCATCTCCAGGTTCTGCAGCTTGGTGTCGAAGGTATGCCAGTCGTTGATAAAGGGCAAGAAAATATAGGTGGAACCCGGCGCGTAGGCCTTGTCTTCCACGCCTTTGCCGGATAGAGAGAATTTGCGGGTACGCACGCCCACTTCGGTTTCACCGGTGGTGTTGAAGACACATCCGGTGGTGGTGAACATCCAACAGACAGCCAGGATTATCCAGATGATTCGCTTCATTGGCCACCTCCTTTACGCACGTCGAAGAGCTTGAGGGCGTTGTCCAGATCCAGCGGGTTGACGCCGGCAACCCCGTCGCTGGGCAGTATGATAAGGTCCAGTCCCTTGTATACATCGGCCATTTTCAACCCCACCATTCGCTCGGCACCCATTCCCTTAAGGGCGTCGTTTTTCAGGCGCACTTTTTCCGCCTCGGCCAGCTTGACCAGCAGGTTCGCTTCGGCATTTTTAGACCTCACATACAGGTCCTTCTCGGCGATTTTACGGGTCACGTAGGCTCTCCCCTGCTCCATCTCCACATCCACGACGACGCGCCCCTCCTGAACGATCTTCTTCAGCTGGGCCTCCTCGGTGGCGGCCCGTGCCGCTGCTCGGTTGGTGAAGACCAGCTGGTCCTGGAGCTTCTTCTCCTCGATATTTTTCTGGATCTCCGGGCTGTAGCGAAAATAACGCACCAGCACGTGCTCCACCCGGATTCCCTTGCTGTTCAACTCCGCGTTGAGCAGATCCCGGGCTTCCCGGGCTTTCTTCACCCGCATGAAGCTGTTGTAAAAATCCTCGGTGGTCAGTTTGCCCAGGGTCTCTTTCAGGGCCGGCTCCGCTTTGGGGATAATGCCGTTGTCTTCGAACAGGCTGCCGGGACCGATCTTGGTAAAAACCAGGTAGGGGTCTTGGATGCGATAGAGGATCGAAACATCCACGTCAACGAAAAACCCGTCGGAGGTCTGGATGTGGGCCACCCGGTCCTTGCGGGCCGAATCGGCGGCCGTTCGCGGAAAGTCGGTCAGTTCCAGCACCTGCACGTCCCGCGGCAGGCGGTACATCTGCTGCATGCCGGGGATCACCAGGTTGAGACCGGCAGTGTGCACCTGTTTCTGGACACCGCGGTTCATTCCCAGTCGCACCACCTTGATGCCGAACTCGTTGGGCTCCACGTATACGAACAGCAGGTTGTAGGCCAACACCACGACGGCAACGGCGATGACCAGATACTTGATTTTACCGCCGCCGGGCAATTTGATTTTCGGAATGGAAAACCTCTTTTTCTTGACCATGTTAAACAGTTCCGCCCCTTGCGAGGTCTGTTCTGCCATAACGATCCTCCTTTAAATTGCCATTTTATTCCAAACAATCAATTTGGCTGGTTATGCCGGCGTACGCTGCATGGGTTCAATGCTGCTTTGCGGGTAAAAAGGGTTAAAAAACCCAACCAGCCACAATAGCCCTCCGAACAGAATCGGTGTCGCCATCAGCGTAACGATCATCCCGATGTCAATAACGGTGAGCAGCACATAGGTCAGGTAGAGGGCTGCCATGGCAGTGGCGCAGTTTTCATCGTTGGGTTCGGGGGACCGGGCGATACGGTTCTCCAAATAGACGGGGATGCCGTATCGGCCGAGGTAGCCGGCAATGGCCAGCAGGGAGAAGAACCATGCGAAGATACCCAGGCCGGCAGGACCGTAATGTCGATCCACCATGACCATGGCAATCAGGCCGCTCCCGATGCCGGCCAACCGGTCCATCACCGGCAGGGCGGTTGTTAGATAAAAGGGATCCGCTTCACCTGTTTTTCGGGAAAGGGTTTCATCCAGCCAAACAAAAACCCGCTCACGCCACCGGGTCCCCCGAGAGCTCAGTGCCGGCAGGGTAAAGCGGTGGATAGGAACGCCGTCTGAGGTTTCAGGCGGTGGTTCAGAAGCCTCGTCGGCATCACCATCCCGGGACGGACTGCCTTCCCGGGGAGGGTTATGGTTTGTGGAATCAGACATCGGAGAACTGCTTATCCAGCATGATGTTGAGAATGGTCCGATCGGTCTCGATCATTCCCTGGGTGGTCAGGGTGCCGATATTCTTCATCGTGTCTTCAGACGACCGGCCGATGATGCCGTCGGTAGCGCTGACGTTGACCCCCTGAAGCGCGAACAGTGACGCCTGCACAGCCGTTCCGGCAGCGGTGGCCAGTTTCAGGGCGCATCCGCCCTTGGCCCCGTCGCAGATCACCCCGGCCAGATCTTCGGTAAGGTTCTTGATGGCCCCTGCAATGTGCAGCTTCGTGCCACCCATCAGGTAGGTGACGCCAGCCGTGGCCCCGGCGCCGGCGGCTACCGAGCAGCCGCATATGGCGGACAGGCGCCCGGTGTAGGCTTTTACATAGGCGGTAATAATATGACTCAGTCCGATAGCCTCCAGGGTGGTGCGATGATCGACAGTAATGAATTTTTCGACGGCGACAATGGGCAGGATGGCCGTCAGGCCGTGGTTGCCCGACCCGGCGCTGCTCATGGCCGGCAGTTTGACCCCGGACATGCGGGCGTCGGCGGCCGACGATGCCAGAATTCGTGCCGCGGTGATCATATCCCGCTTCATCAGCCCCTGGCGCACCAGACGTTCCATGGTGCGGCCCACCCCCAGCCCTGGGCCGTGCTTGAGTCCATAGTCGGCCAGCCGCATGTTGACCTGAACACCGGATTCCAAGAACTTCAGATCATCGTCATCCAAGTCGTCCAGCAGTTCGATAAGCTTATCCAGGGACAGGCCCTTGAGCCAGTCTTCCAGGTCGGCCAGCCGGCGTTTGCCGTCATCGGATCCGGCTTTGGGCAGCAGCACATGGTCAGTTATGGCACTGCCGTCCAGTGCCAGGGAAACGATGTTGTCATGCAGACCGGTAATGACGGATTCAGCATTGTGCCCGTTGCCTTTGACGATGGTCTTGATGAAAAGGCCCACCTGGTCCCGGAGCAGATTGACCTTCACCCGGCCGGCCTTCACGATCTTTTGGGCAGCCGAGATAGCCGGACTGTCCACCGAATCCAGCACTTCCAGTTTCAGGGCTGCATCGCCGCCAAAGGCGCCAACCGCCGAGGCCATGTCCAGCCCGCTGAGCCCGCCGGTACCGGGAATGGACACGGCCAGGCCATTTTTATAGATATTCGGGTCCACCCAGATTTCGATTTCGTCGATCTGCTTTTCCGGCAGCAGCGACACAGCCGCAGCCGCACCTAAGGCGATAGCCACCGGTTCGGTGCAGCCCAATGCAGGCGCCACCTGAATTTTTAAAATATCCTTGACGGTATAGGTCATTTTGGTCCCCTGTCTGCGATAGGCATCAATGATCGACTTGATGGGTTTAACGCCATCATATGGTTTTTTACCTTTTTATTCAACTGCCACGCCAGGATGCGCCCTGGTGTGGCAGTTGAATAAAAAGGGCCTATGGTGATTCCCACAGGCCCTTACTTTCTCAGTGCAGGTGACGGGTTCAAACTATGACGGATTCGTAAAAAGCCCAATATCTGCGTTACTCTTCATTTCTCGTCACTGCGGCGTACCATAAGTACGCTGCCTTCGGCACCCGCGATAGCGGTATTCTCAAAATTGGCCATTCGCCGAATGTCCGCCGAAAAGATGGTGATCGATTTCCGGTTCGCTCGCTCAAGCTCGCTATCGCGGCCCGCAAGCCTTGATCTCGGGCTTATTACGAATCCGTCTGAAATGGGACTTTTTACGATTTCATCAAACTATAAACCAATAACCGATTCCAAGTTCTTCGTCTTATCCAGATTCATCGCATCTTCAAGGTTGGCATGGGTGAGGTTCGCCCCATCCATATCTGCATTCCTGAAGTTTGCTCTTTTAAGAATGGCATTTTTGAAATTAGCGGTTTTCAGTTGAGTATTGGTAAAGTTTGAATCCACCAGGTTCAGATTAGACAGATTGGATCCGGACAAATTGCAATTGGTGAAATCAGCACCGTAGAGCGTGACCTTTTTAAGGTTTAATTGTGACAATTGCGCGCCGTTCAGATTCGCATTGTTCATATCAACACCCGTCAACACCGCCGCCCTCAAGTCAATACCGCGCAGATCACAATCAAATATGGCTACCTTGTTGATTGATGCGCCATTAAGGTTTGCATTTCTCAATATGGCCTTCGAAATTCTTGCCCCATGGATTTTTGCATTGGACATATCTGCACCGGTCAGATTGGTTTTTACAAGGATGGTGTAATCGAGATTTGCATCTTTCAGCACCGCTCCAGTCAAATCAGAATAGGATAAATTGGTCTGGAAAAAATTGCACCCGGTCAGATTGGCGTCGATCATCGAAAAATCACTCAAATACATGTTGCTGAAATCAACGCCACTTAAATCAACATTGCTGAAATCGACTCCTGTTAAATCAACATCCTTGAATGAAACATTTGACATGTTCGAATACTCAATGGCTGCATTTTTCAGGTTCACATTTTTAAATACAGCATTTGAAAAATTGCAGTGAACCATGAAAGCGTCTTCAAATGAAACACCGTC
>RCNC010001758.1_pt1 | contig 14647 bp, 13 predicted proteins | sample 2041301 | NCBI WGS metagenome assembly RCNC01 (sample SAMN09708231, study PRJNA481090) | Marine sediment metagenome, whole genome shotgun sequencing project. | biome: marine sediment; feature: ocean; material: sediment; isolation source: Sewage treatment plant 13A marine sediment (STP13A) ... | reverse complement strand
CGAAATTGCGCGCAACAGATCCGGAGACAGAGCGTTTACCGGCGGCCGGTCGAGGCGCAACTCGTGGATATCACCGTGTATGGTTTTCTCGATCATCGGCACCTCCGCCGCATATCGTACAGGGTTCAGGGTTCAGGGTTCAGGGACCACCTGCACCCTGCACCCTGTGCCCTGCACCCTGCACCCTGTGCCCTGAACCCTGCACCCTGCCGTGTGTCTCCTCCGGAGGTCACACCGACGTCGGATCGGGACGCCGGCCGCTCCCGTGGGCCTGAAACAGCTCGTTTGAGTCGTGGCATCGATGTTGCTACATCCCGGACAGAGTCCGGCGAACAGCTTCAGCCGGGCAGAAGGAGGCCACATGAAATCCAATCGAATCCACATTCTCGCCGGGGCCGCTGTTGTCTTCGCTCTGGCCACCGTGCCAGTTGAGGCTCAGGGCAATTGGCAACCGGGGGATTTCGGGGCGTTCCGTTTCTACCTCGGTATCTATGAACCAAACGCAGACTCGCAGTACTGGAACGAAACCTTCGACGCCTTCAGTGGCTCCCCCTCCGACTTCAACGACTTCATCTTCGGTTTCGACTACCTGTGGCGAACCTCTCGCAGCGGCGGCCTCCTCTTTGGCACGAGCTTTTACGAAGGGAAGGCGACCCAGGCCTATCTCGACTGGGTCGATGGGGACGGTCGGGACATCAGCCATCTCACCACTCTCTCGCTTGCCGACCTCACCGCCGCCTACATGGTCCAATTCGGGCGCCACACCGTGCGCCCCTACCTCGGCGCCGGTGCAGGACTACTGTGGTGGAATCTGCGAGAGGAGGGTTCGTTCATAGATTTCGGAGATGGCGAGCTGCCGGTCATCTACGCTTCCTATGGGGCCGATGCTACGACCTGGGAGCTTTTTGCTCTCGCCGGTCTCGACATTCGCTTTGGCGGCCGGTGGAGCTTCTTTTTCGAGGGCCGCTACCGGTGGGCCGAGGATGAGCTCAATCGGGATTTCTCAGGCTTCGGCACCATCGATCTATCGGGGTATCAGCTTGCCGGAGGGTTCTCGTATAAATTCTAAAAGCAAAAAGCCCCGCGAATGCGGGGCTTTTTTTGCGACCTCCGAGCTACCACTGCTCCCCAAAATCCGAGCGGCGCTGGTAGTCCCCCTTCGGCTGGGTCCCGTTGACCCGAATGCGGCGGCCCTCCATCTCGAGACCGTCGATCGCGTCGGCGGCAGCCTCGGCCATCTCGTCAGTCTCCATCTCAACGAAACCGAAACCCCGCGAACGTCCGGTTTCAGTATCGCGAATGACGCCTGCACTCACCACCGTGCCATGCTCGGCGAACAGAGCCTTGAGATCGTCATCGCCCACACTGTAGGCGAGGTTTCCAACAAACAATCTCTTCTCCATTCAATCTCTCCTTGAGCCTGCGCCCACCGCCGCAAGCAATTGACCGGACAGAATGTCCGCCGTTCGCTGCGTTAGCCGGCACGGCCGTCTCACGACAAAAATATCACTCAAAGCCTTGACATGCAATGTTTATCGCCTATTCGCTGTTCTCTTGGAAAACGGTTTCACGATGGTTGGGACCACGTATAATGCACGAGGCGAAGGCACTCTCTTACCGTCATATGGAGGCTCAATGCGGCAACCGGACGGCAGCTCCGCGATGCTCACGACACGGGTCGAAGCGATGCTCGCATGGGCGAGGAAGAACAGTCTGTGGCCGCTGCCCTTCGGTACTGCCTGCTGCGCCATCGAGTTCATGTCGACGGTGTCATCCCACTACGACCTCGCCCGTTTCGGCGCCGAGGTGGTGCGCTTCTCACCGCGACAGTCGGACATGATGATTGTTGCCGGAACGATCACCGACAAGATGGCCCCGGTGGTCAAACGCATCTACGACCAGATGGCCGAACCGAAGTATGTCGTGTCCATGGGGGCGTGCGCATGCACCGGCGGTTTTTATCGCGCCTACCACGTCGTCCAGGGAGTCGATGAGTTCATCCCGGTCGATGTGTACGTTCCCGGCTGCCCACCGACGCCGGAGGCATTGATCGAGGGGATCATGATGCTCCAGGATCTGATTCAACGTGGAGAAACACAGTATGACCGTCTCAAATCCTGAAACCGCCACCGGGGTTCCGTTGGCCGAGCTCCTTCCGGAGCCCGAAAAGCTCGGAATCGAGATCGGGCCCGATGGATTCGTGGAGATCACCGTCGACCGAAGCCGTGTCATCGAGGTGCTTCGAGCTCTTCGTGAGCGGCCGGAGCTCGACTGCGATCTTCTGCTCGATATTTGCGGGGTGGACTATCCCGACCGGGAGAAACGATTCGAGGTGGTCTACCACCTGGCCAGCCTCGGTGCAGACCATCGCTTTCGGGTCACGGTTCCGATCTCCGAGGATGATCCGAACGTGCCGACGGCCTACGGGATCTGGAAAGCGGCCGACTGGTTCGAACGAGAGGCCTGGGATCTCTTCGGCATCCGCTTCGACGGCCACCCAAATCTCCGGCGGATCTTGACCCACGAGGCATTTCAGGGGCACGCCCTGCGGAAGGACTACGACCCCGAGCAGCGGTGGATCCTCACCGAGGCCGAGACCATGGCGCCCGAGTGGGCGACCGATGTCGTTGAAGGCAACGATGATTTTGAGACCCAGATCCTCAATCTCGGGCCCTCCCACCCGGCCACCCACGGCACCATTCGAACGGTTGTACGCCTCGACGGCGAGGTCATCACCCGAGCCGAGTGCGAGATCGGTTATCTCCACCGGTGCTTCGAGAAGATGTCCGAGACTCACGGTTGGAACGAGGTTATCCCTTACACCGACCGCCTCAACTATTGCTCGAGCATGATCAACGGCGTCGGCTACTCCCTGGCCGTCGAGCAGATGCTCGGCATCGAGGCGCCGCCGCGCGCCCAGGTTGTGCGGCTCATCCTGTCCGAGTTCTCCCGCCTCATGGACCACGCTGTGTGTCTCGGCGCCACCCTGGTGGACCTCGGGGCTTTGACCAACTTCTGGTACTTCTTCCAGCCGCGGGAGGAAATCTACGGGCTCCTGGAATCCTGTTCCGGCGGCCGGCTGACCGTGTCCTACACCCGAATCGGCGGGCTCGCCCATGACATTCCCGCCGACTTCGAAGAGCAGGTCCGTTACCTGCTCGGTTATATCCCCAAGTTCATCGACGACGTGGACAAGCTGATCACCGGCAATCGAATATTTCGAGACCGTACCGAGGGCGTCGGCGTCCTGTCCGCCGAGGAGGCGGTGGCATGGGGTTGGACTGGACCATGTTTGCGGGCTTGCGGCGTTCCCTATGATCTGCGCCGCGTCCGGCCCTATCTGGGCTACGAGAATTACGAGTTCGACGTGCCGGTCGCCACCACTGGTGATTGTTATGCCCGCTATCTGGTTCGTCTCGAGGAGATGCGGCAATGCTTGCGGATCATCGAGCAGGCGATCGATCGTGTCCCCGACGGCCCCGTGATCACCGACAATCACCACGTGGCGCTACCGCCGAAATCCAAGGTGTACTCCGAGATGGAGGCGCTCATCTGGCACTTCAAGCTGATCTATGACGGCATTCAGGTCCCCGCGGGAGCCGCCTACTCGGCGACCGAGGGCGCCAATGGCGAGCTCGGTTACTACATTGTGGCGGACGGCACCGGCCATCCCTACCGGATCAAGGTGCGGCCTCCGTGCTTCGCCATTTTCCAGGCCTACCCGCACATGCTGGAGGGACACCTCGTGTCGGATTCGATCGCCATCCTCTCAAGCCTCAACATCATCGCCGGGGAGCTCGATCGATGAAGGCGATCGCCACCGTCAATGTCGATCGTCCAAAGCAGACCATTGGCGAAAGAATCTACCTCGGTTCGATCGTCCAGGGCCTCGGGGTGACTATCCGTCATTTCCTGCGCAACCTCTTCGGCCAGAAAGACGTGGCGACGATCCAGTACCCCGAGGAAAAGCGGGAGTACTCCGAGAGAATGCGTGGTCGCCACATCCTGACCACCAAGGACGACGGCTCGCTGCGCTGCGTCGCCTGCTACATGTGCGAGACCGCCTGCCCGGCGGATTGCATCACGATCGTCGCCGAGGAAGATCCGGAGGCGAAGGTGGAGTGGGAGAAGCGAGCGCTGAGCTTCGAGATCGATCTTCTGCGCTGCGTCTTCTGCGGCTACTGCGTCGATGCCTGCCCGAAGCAGGCCATCATCATGAGCCGCGAGCACGAGATGAGCTTCACCACCCGCGAGGAGGCGGTGATGGGCATCGACGAGCTCAAACAGAAGGGCCCCATCGAGGAAGAAGATCTGGGGTATCGGCCGTATTACTGATCCGTCTCCGTGCCCGTCTCCGTCTCCGTGCCCGAAAGAAAGAAACCAAGCCGATTGACCCATCCGGGCACGGAGACGGAGACAGGCACGGAGACGGGTTGATTGACCATTGTCCGCACACCGCGCGGGTGATAGCATGGGGCGTGTATCTCACTCAACGAGGAGGAATGGCATGACCCCACAACCCGGTCAGGTTGAGCAGACGTCCCCCAACTACGAGGAACTCCAGTCGCAGCATCAGGACCACGAGCGCAGGCTCGAGGAGCTACAGCAGCAACCCAGGCTGACCCCGGAGGAAGAGATGGAGGAGAAACGTCTGAAAAAGCTCAAGCTGAATCTCAAAGATCAGATGGAACGCCTCCGCTCTTCGGCGTCCTGAGCTCTTAGGCGCATCCGATCTCGATGATTGCTCCGGAGGGGTGGCCCTTCATTCTGGTTCCTCTGTGCGCCGGCGCCGCAGTGTGGCTCCTCGGCTGGCCGGTGATCGGCGGAATTCTCATCGCGCTCGGCCTCTTTGCCCTCTTCTTTTTCCGCAACCCCGACCGCATTTTCAACGGTGACCCGCTGACGGCATGCTCCCCCGCCGACGGTAAGGTGATCATGATCGGGTCCGCGCCCGGCGAGCTGGCGCAAAGCGGCCTTCCGCAGCAGGTGAGCGTGTTCATGTCGGTGTTCGACGTCCACGTCAACCGTGCCGCGATCAGCGGCACTCTCGTCGACTACAGGTACAACGCGGGCCGAAAGATCTCGGCGTTCAAGGAAAAGGCGTCGCTTGAAAACGAGCAGAACCTCTCCGTGTGGCAGGGTCCCGCGGGTCGAGTCGCCCTCAAACAGATCGCCGGATTGGTGGCGCGCCGAATCGTGTTCGATTTTTCCCCGGGTGACGAGGTCCATCGGGGAGACCGCATCGGGCTGATCCGCTATGGTTCACGGGTCGATGTTTTCCTTCCCGCAGATGCGACGATCCTGGTCGAGAAAGGTGATCGCGTGCGCGCCGGCGAGTCGGCTATCGCCCGCCTTACCGGAGCCGGCCCGTCGTGAGGATGCCACGAGTCAAGAGACCTAAGAAGGGCGAGAGCCGCATGCGGCGGGGGTATTACGTCATACCGTCGCTCTTCACAGTGGCCAACATCTTCTGCGGTTTTCTCTCCATCATCGCGTCGAGCCGCGACCAATACGAACGCGCGGCGGTGCTGATTCTGGTCGCCATTTTCGCCGATGTGCTCGACGGCCGCATCGCACGTTTGACCGGAACAGCGACTCAGTTCGGCGAGGAGTTCGACTCCCTGGCCGACGTGGTTTCATTTGGCATGGCCCCCGCCCTACTGGCCTTCAAGTGGGGTCTCTGGGAGGTCCCAAGGGTTGGAATGGCGGTGGCGTTTCTCTTTCTGGTGGCCGGGTCGATCCGTCTCGCCCGCTTTTCGAGCGCAAACCATGATTCTAGCAACTTTGTCGGACTGCCGATCCCGGCCGGCGCCGGCGCCATCTCCATGCTCGTGTTGATGTCGCCGACCCCGGTCACCCACTCGGCATTCATTCCGGTGGTTGTGGCATTTGTGCTCGGTCTCTCGTTGCTCATGGTTTCGAATCTCCCCTATCCATCCTTCAAGGGAGTCAATCTGCGACGCAAGTGGCCGGCGCCCACCCTCTTTTTGATCGCCCTGGTGTTCTCGCTCGTCACGCTCACTCCCCACGTCCTATCCATCCTGGCCGTGATCTATATTCTGTCGGCCCCGATTGCGGTCCTCACGAAGAAGGCGCGGCGCCGACCCGCCGAGCCCGCAGCACAAGGAGATGTCGATGCCGACGAAGATCCTCGTCCTTGATCCGCTGACCCTGATCGGCAAGGAGTTGCTGGGTTACGACCAGCGGCTCGCCGGCATCGGCGGAGAGCTCGACTTTCGCCACACGGCGCTCGACGACGAACACCAGATTGCCGAAATCGGGAGCGGTCCGGCGATGGTCCCGCCACTCGATTCTCCAGAGGATTTCACGGACGTCGATGTCATCGTGGTCGCGTCCGACGGGGAGTCCTCCCGCCACGACCACCTCCTGGCATTCCTCAACGACAACCCCGACCAAGCGATCGTCGACATCACCCGTGTTGGTTTTCTCGACAGCCGAACCCGACCTTCGATCGGCGCCGGACTTTCAGAATCAAGACAGCTCCGGGTCGCCCATCCCGCGATCGTCGCGACGGCGGTCGTGGTCGAGGTGTTGGCGCACCTGGGAATACGCTGCGGTTCCTTGGCGGCGGTGGACCCGGTATCCTCCTTCGGGCGCGATGGGGTCAATCTCCTGGTCGGCCAGGCCGAGCAACGCATGCGGGGCGCCTCGGTCGACGATCGCATTGATGGTCACATCCTCGCCTTCAACCAGGTGGCGGTCGACGGCGACAGGCTTCAGATCGAGGCCGCTTTCCTCCTGCCTGAAACGCCACTCGCGGTCACCCGCAGTCTTTCGGGTTCGTTTCACGGCCACCTTGCCTTCCTCGGTCTGAGCTTTGACAACCCGGTCGAACCGCAGGACATCGACGAGGCGCTCAATCTTGCCGCAGGAATCGAGGTCGCCGATCTCCCCCTCGGCCTCGACTCGATGTCAGACATCGACCACGTCGTGGTGACGCCCCCGGCCATGTCGCCGGACCACACCCAACTGGCGCTCACCCTGATGATCGACGCCCTGCGAATCGGCGGAGCTCTGACGGCACTCGACATCCTCGAGACACTCGTCTAGCCGCGAAGCGGCGACAGACAATTAGCCTGGGGCGTGAGCCCCAGGTGCGGATGCAGATAGAAACAGCAAGCCGCGAAGCGGCGGCAGACATTTGGAGGACGTTGGCTGCGGCTAACGCCGCGGCCGCGATCTGCCGCCCCTCCAGGGCTGGCGGTAATGGTGCTCTGGATTCCTGGGGCTCACGCCCCAGGCTATGAATCTGTCGCCGCTTCGCGGCTTAATGGACTGGCGTCCTGCCCTATTCCTGGGGCTCACGCCCCGGGCTATGAATCTATCGCGCCTTCGGCGCTCGGTCGTAGACACACGGTCAGCCATGCGGGCTGGTCGCCGCATGGCTCCGAGATCGGGTATCATGCCGAGGTCGGTGCGCGCGGCCGGCCAGTCAGCATTGGAGGCACGTCATGAGCAGTCCCCTTGAGTCCCTCGAGCCCAAGCTCCTGTGGCAACACTTCGACACGATCCGTCAGACACCCCGCCCCTCGAAGCACGAGGAGAAGATCATCGAAGCAGTGAAGAGTTGGGCGGCAGAGCGGGGCTTCGAGGTCCTTCAGGACTCGGCCGGCAGTCTTTCGATCAAGGTCCCGGCCACACCGGGACACGAAAGCGCCCCGATAATCGTGCTCCAGGGTCACCTCGACATGGTGTGCGAGAAGAACTCCGAAGTCGAGCACGACTTCATGACCGAGGGCATCGAGGTGGAGGTCGATGGCGACTGGGTCCAGGCCAAGGGCACGACCCTTGGCGCTGACAACGGCATCGGCGTCGCCGCCGCGATGGCGATGGCCGACGATCCCGATGTCGTTCACGGCCCGCTCGAGCTGCTGTGTACGATTGACGAGGAGACCGGCCTCACCGGGGCCAAGGACCTCGATCCGGCCATCGTCAGCGGCCGCATCATGCTCAACCTCGACACCGAAGAGGACGGCGCGATCTATATCGGATGCGCCGGCGGCGCCGACTCGGTCGCAACCCTCAAGACCGCCCGGCGCACCGCCTCGCTGGGCTCGGTACCGGTGAAAATCGCGGTGACAGGGCTGCGCGGCGGCCACTCCGGTCTGAACATCATCGAGAACCGCGGCAACGCCATCAAGCTCACTACGAGGATTTTACTGGCCGCGATCGAGGACGGCATCGAGCTCGATCTGGTGTCAATCGACGGCGGCTCCAAGCACAACGCCATCCCGCGAGAGGCCTTCGCCGTGTGTAGGGTAGACAAGACGCAGATCGACGCGCTGAAGGCGATGGCCGAGTCCTGCGCCGGAGATTTTCTGGAGGAGTTCAAGACCTCCGATCCGGACCTCACTGTGGCCGTCAAGGAGCTCGATGATGACGATGAGCGACGCAAGGTGCTCAATGTCCACGCTCGGGATCGGCTGCTGCGTGTGCTCGACGGGATGCCGCACGGTGTGCTTTCCATGTCGAGGGACGTGGACGGTCTGGTCGAGACCTCCAATAACCTCGCAGTGGTCATGAATAAGGGCGACCACGCCGAGATCACCGTCTCCTATCGCTCCTCGATCATGCCGGCCCTGTATGCGGTGCGGAGCCAGGTCGACTCGATCTTCCGCCAAGCCGGTGCCTCAGTCCACGTCGACGACGCCTACCCCGGATGGAAGCCAAACCCCAACTCCCCAATCGTCAAGACGACCGGTGCCGTCTACGAGCGCCTGTTTGGAGAGAAGGCGGAGCTCAAGGCGATCCATGCCGGCCTCGAGTGCGGGCTCCTGATCGAGAAGATCCCCGATATGGACGTCACCTCGATCGGACCTCAGATCGAGAACGCCCACTCTCCGGAGGAGCGAGTTCAGATCTCGTCGGTGCAGAAGTTCTACAAACACCTGGCCGCGTTGTTGGAGGAGCTCGCATAGGCAATTCTCAGTTCTTAATTCTTAATTCTTAATTCTTAATGACATACGCCATTTGAGCGTAGTGACTCACTCTCGCCACCGGCCCCCGAAACAGGGGTGGACGGGTGGAAATTGAGAATTGAGAATTGAGAACTGAGAATTTATTGGTGTGCGCCATAATATAGGCGTGAGCTCACCAAGCCATATGGCTGATCCGAGAACGACGGTCTTCCTGCTCGGTTTTTCGACCGTCATCGCCCAGGCTTTGCTTCTTCGCGAGGCCATGGCGGCGATGGGTGGCTCCGAGATGGCGTGGGGCACGGTGATGGCGTTGTGGCTGGCCGGTGTGAGCATCGGTGCGCGCATCGGGGTCAGATGGGGATCACCGGCGCTCGCTCGCCGGCTGCCGGTTGTCGTGATTGCGCTCGCCGCTCTTGGCGTCATCATCTTTCGCGCTGCACCGGCCCTCGTCGGGGCGTCCGCGGGCGAGGCGATCACCACCGCCAGCGCCGCCTGGCTGTGGGTCTTGGCCGTGCTCCCGGCAGCTCTTGCCGGTGGTCTCGCTTTTCCGGTGCTTGCCCACGTGGTCGGCGGCGTGGGCGGGGGAAGGGCCTACGCGCTGGAGGCAGCGGGGGCGCTCGTCGGTGGCGTGCTCCTGAGCCTGGTCCTGATCCAGCTCGGTGCCGCCGCCGCCATTAGCCTGAGCCTGGGAACGGTCGCCGCCGCCGTTGTGTGGCGTCGCTCTCGCGTGGCCGCCTGCCTGATCGCGGCGGCTGGGGTGGCTGCGGCCATCCCCTCGGGTGAGCTGCTGGCACGCGCCGGCTGGGGGTGGTCGGGGAACCCCGGAACCCTGTACGCCTGGCGGGAGACCCGCCTCCAGCATCTCGAGGTGGCGGCCGGCGAGCCGACCGCGGTCTACGCCGATGGCCGTTTGCTGGCCTCCTACCCCGACCCGTACACTGTCCTGCCGACAGCCCACCTGCTGATGCTCCTCCATCCCGAGCCGCGCCGTGTCTTCGCGGTCGGCTGCGTGGCGGACGGATCGGTCGAGGCCATGGCCCGCCATCCGGTAGAGGAGCTGATGGTCGTGGAGGAAGACCCGGAACTCCTGCGGCTGATACCCGGGTGGTACGGAGAGCAAATGGAGGCAGCTCTCTCGACGCCGTGGGTGTGGGCGGTGGCCTCGGACCCGCTGCGCGCGATCTCCCGGTCCGCCGAGTGGGACCTCGTCATTCTTCGCGACGGCGACCCGACAACCCTGCGCCGTAACCGCACACGCACGCTGGAGTTCCTGCGCCGCTGCCGCGCCCACATGGACCCCGCGGGCATCCTCGTCCTTCGCGTGGAGGTGCCCGATACCTATCTCGGCGGTGTCGGGGGGGAACTGGCCTCGGTTCTCGCGGCAACCGTCCGCGAGGTCTTCCCACACATGGCAGCCATCCCCGGTGAACACATCCTCCTCGTCGCCGGAGGGCCGGAGGCCGATCTCGATCTCGATCCAGGGATCCTCGCTGAGCGGCTGGCTGCCCGTGGCCTCGAGGGATCGGAGCTGATGCCCGAGATGATCCCTCTCCTCCTCGATCCGGCCCGCGCTCATCCACTCGAAGATCAGCTTGCCGGTGGCGGGGCTGCAAACACCATCCGCCACCCCCGCGCAGTGCTGCTTGCCGGCGGCCTCCACGAGGGACGGTCGCGTCCCACCCTGCTGCGCCTCGTGCTCGCGCTCGAACGTACCGGCGCATGGCCGCTCGCCACGGCATTGGCCGTGGGTGTGTTGGCCCTGCTCGCCATAACCGTCACGAGGAAACCGCCAGGCACTTCGATCGCCGCGGTCATCGGCTTCAGCTCGATGGGTTGGTGGCTGCTCCTGATCGCCTCCTGGCAGGCGACTCGCGGTTCGGTCTACTCGGAGATCGGCGTCCTCACGGCGGCCTTCATGGGCGGGCTGGCGGCGGGCGCCGCCCTCGCCTGCAGGTGGCTGGACCCGGCGCGCCGTTTGCCGGCAATCCTCGCGGCTGGATGCGTGATGTCGATGTTGGTCGCGGCCGGAATCGCCATAGTAATCCCGCTGGCCGGTGTCCCCGCCCTGCTCATAGCCGGCGGTCTTCTCACCGGCCTCGCCTTCCCGGGCATGGCCGATCTCGCGGGGTCTGACCCTCGCCGTGGATCGGGGCTGGCTTTTGCCGCGGATGAGGCCGGAGCGGCGGTCGCCGCTCTCCTGATCGGCATCCTGGCCATCCCTTGGGCAGGATTGACCGCCACTGCCGCCGGCATCGCCGTTCTCCAGCTCGCAGCGATCCCAACGGTCGTCGTAGCGTTGCGGAGAAGATAGGGATTTCGAATTTCGGATTTTGAATTTACCGGCCATCTCGTCTCGTGTTGAACCACAGAGACACAGAGAAGGCACAGAGCGCGATCCACATCGCAAACACGAAGACACAAAGACACGAAGGCATCGCAAAGACACTCATCCACGCAAGGTGCCCACAGATCACACAGATACACACAGATGGCCATTCTCGAGAGTCGAGCACGTGGCGAGTTCCCGGCCGTCGTCAAACGACGGCCGGGGGCCGCTGGACCGAGTCATCACTCCGAACGCGAGCGTTCGTCGCGATGTCACGGCCCAGCGGCCCGCGCTCTCGAAGAGCGCAGGCCTCGCCACTTCTGCCCTTCATTTCATGGTTGGGAGGACTTGCCCTCCCCCTCTGATCAAAGTGAGGCGGAACCGACGCGCCCCAGGCGCGTCGGCCGGCGGGAAGCGCGGCAACGACGGACGCTTGCATCCAGAGTTGACGTGCTTCCCACCGGTGGGCGGTGATCGACAGATCGCCGACTGTTCCGCCGTCAATCATCGGCACTGGCGCATCACATCAGTGATGAGCTCTTTGCGTCCTTTGCGTCTTTGCGGTTCAAAACCCAGACACGTGGGTGGGGTCGGCTCGCCAAGTAAACAGAGAGACGCCACCGCAGCCGATGCGATGATCTGCATTCATCTGCGTGATCTGTGGGCAATGTGCGCGCGCCGTCTTCGGGTCTCTGTGTCTCCGTGTTTGCGAGGTGTGTGGGCGGGAACGGAGACGGGTATTTCCGGTTGCATCGGCATGGAGCCGACCTGTTACACTCAAACCAGGAGCTTCATTAGCAGTGTCGAGATTCGCTCGGCCGACATTGGTGGGAAACCGCGAAGGGGGATTTCGTGGCGCTTTTCGCTGATCGTATTCGGCTCATCGACACCGAAAACGCCTTCGCCGTCGGCCCGTGCATCCGGGAGGTCGAGGCGGCTGGCCACCGCGTGATCCGTTGCAACATCGGCGAACCCGACTTCGAGCTTCCCGCTCACATCCGCGATGAGGTCAAACGCCAGCTCGATGCGGGCAACACCCATTACAGCGATCCCCAGGGCATTTTGAGCCTGCGCGAGGCCATCTCATACCAGCTCGCCGAAACCCGCGGCATCGAAATGTCTCCTGATCGGGTGGTGGTCTTTCCCGGTGCCAAGCCGCCTATAGGATTCTGCCAACACGCCTATGTGGAGCCCGGTGACGAGGTCATCTACCCATCCCCGGGCTTTCCCATCTACGAGAGCTTTACCCAGTACGTCGGCGCCATACCGAAACCGCTGCACCTTCACGAGGAAACGGGTTTTACCCTCGGTGGCCGCGATCTCGAGGAGCTGATCAGCGACCGCACCAAGCTCATCTACCTCAACTTCCCGTCCAACCCGACCGGCGGCGTGGCGACACCGGAGCAGCTCGTGGAGATCGCCGAGGTGATTCTCCGGCAGGCCCCGGCCGACGTCCGGTTGTACTCGGACGAGGTCTACGAGCACATCCTCTTCGACGGCGCCGAACATTTCTCGATCGCCTCCGTGCCCGGAATGGAGGAGATCACCATCATCGTCTCCGGGGCCTCCAAGAGCTACTCGTGGACTGGAGGGCGAGTCGGCTGGGCGGCCTTCCCGACCGCCGAGGAAGCAGGCGAATTTCGCAACCTCAACATCAACTACTTCTCGTGCATGCCGCCCTACAACCAGGAGGGGGCACGCCTCGCCATCACCTCGCCTAAGAGCGCCAAGTGCATTCGCAAGATGTCAACCGCGTTCGAGAAGCGCCGGGACGCGGTGGTGCCGGCGCTCAACGAGATCGAGGGCATCAGCTGCCAAATGCCACGCGGCGCCTTCTACGTCTTTCCAAACATCGCCGGCGCCTGCGAGCGGGTGGGCGCCATCGAGGCGTTCGACTCGCTGCCGCCGGAGACTCGGGAGCAGACCAGCCCCTCGACCCTCTTCCAACTCTTCCTGCTCTTCCGCCACCATGTGGCGACCATGGACCGGCGTTCATTCGGCCGCATCGGCGCCGAGGGCAAGCATTATCTTCGAATATCGATCGCCACCGCCCTCGACGATCTCATGGAGGCCACGCGGAGAATCCGCATCGCCGCGTCTGATCGCGACGGCTTCAAAGATTTTTTCAGCGAAGGAAGATATCGCTATTGACACGATGATCTCAGGTAAAACTACGCCCGGGAGGCAGTATGGGGTATGAACTCGGCGAGCGTCGCGCGATCGTTCTCGACATCAGCGACACGATTCCGGAGCAGACGCCACCGATTGACCCTGACGAGCTCACCGCGTTCACCGAATTCGACCAGATCTATCGCACGCTGTGCGCGCTGATGTACAACTACGTTCCCATGTCCGGCCACCCGGGCGGATCCATATCGTCCGGCCGCTTCGTCGAAATGATTATCTTCGCGAGCCTCGATTACGATTTTTCCGACCCAGAGCGCCCCGATGCCGACTTGATTTCCTATGCCGCCGGTCACAAGGCCCTCGGGCTATATGCCATGTGGGCGCTGCGCAACGAGATCGTGCGGATCGGCGCTCCCGAGCTCCTGCCGACCGATAACCGGCTCCAGCTCCGGCTCGAGGACCTGCTCGGATTCCGCCGCAACCCGGTCACCAACACCCCTCTTTTCCGCGCCACAGAAGCCAAGCCGCTCGACGGCCACCCAACCCCGGCAACGCCATTTGTTCGTTTGTCGACGGGTGCTTCCGGAGTCGGGATGCCGTCATCGCTCGGCCTAGCCGTCGGCGCCGCCGATTACTACGGCGCCGATCCACCGCGGGTCCACATCGTCGAAGGCGAGGGCGGCCTGACCCCGGGCCGAGCGGCCGAGGCGCTCGCCGCCGCCGGCACCGCATCGCTCTCGAACGTGGTTCTCCACGTCGATTGGAACCAGGCCTCGATCGACTCCAATCGAGTCTGTCGCGAGGGCGATCTCCCCGGAGATTACGTCCAGTGGACACCGGCAGAGCTTGCCTACCTCAACGACTGGAACGTCATCTCGGTCGCCGACGGTACCGATTTCGCACAGGTGGCGGCCGCCCAGCATCGGGCCCTCGAGATGGATAACGGGCAGCCGACAGCGATCGTCTACCGAACAACCAAGGGTTGGCGGTACGGAATCGAGGGGCGGGCCTCGCACGGCGCCGGTCACACGCTCTGCTCGGCCGAATTCTATGAGGCGATCAAAGATTTCGAGGACATGGTCCACCTCGAGATCCCGCGCTGCGACGCCGGCGACCCGCCGTGTGGTCGGGGTAGCGATCCCGCGGTGGTGGAGAAGTGCTACTGGGACGCGCTGGTCACGGTGCGGCAGGCCATCACGGACCGACCCGACATGGTTGCCGTCCTCGCCGCCAAGATGCGGAGTGCGCGCGACCG
>RCNC010001755.1_pt1 | contig 14650 bp, 14 predicted proteins | sample 2041301 | NCBI WGS metagenome assembly RCNC01 (sample SAMN09708231, study PRJNA481090) | Marine sediment metagenome, whole genome shotgun sequencing project. | biome: marine sediment; feature: ocean; material: sediment; isolation source: Sewage treatment plant 13A marine sediment (STP13A) ... | reverse complement strand
ACAAAAGCTGGTTACAACTATCCGCCAACGAGTGAATCGCTTCGGCCAGCATCGCGCCGGAACCGGTCATGAATGCGGCACCACCCTTGGCTATGGCGATGGCCAGGTTCGCAAATAATGCGTACAGGATGGACTTGATTGAGTCGGGTTTTGCAGACATGGTTTGCTTGGTAGCTCAATTCATCTAAATAGAGGAACAGGGATTATAGCTCAGGCGTGGGAAGACCTGTGAGCGGTTCACAGGTCTGAAAATCGGGTTTAGTTTGTGTGTGAGGTGATCTTGAAGCTGTGAATCTCTTCATTACCTGATTTCAAAAAACTCATCCGACTCTCCGGCATAATAGTCTTCAAGGTCTTATTCTTCCGATTACGTTTGATGTCAATTTCAACTTCATCACCGGACTCGAAACCCCTGAGTGCACGCATGAACTCGGCAGGTGAATTAACTTCGGTATCACCAACCTGCAAAATGACGTCACCGGACTCCAGTTGTAGTTCATTATCGGCCCTGGCTTTCAGTACCAACACACCACGGTCTGTCTTGAAATACTCACCCAGGCCAGGATCTACTTCGGCCAGTTGTAAGCCCTGAGCCATTGGCAGACCGAACCAAACGTTGGCATCGTGCAGTGCAAAATTACCCATTTCCGACATATCATGAAATTCAAACTCATATTCGCGGTTCACAGGCGCCAGCACACCCTTATCCAATAGTTCGCGACGCTCATCGATCTCCACACGTATTTTCGCGATATGCTCGGCCATCCCGGCGGTATCAATCTCGGGAACCACAATGCGCTCAATGGTGACCACCCTGGCTGGTTCCTCGGGTGTACCAGGGGCAGCAACGGCATGGGGGGCACTGGGAAAGCGAGTGACCGTGTGCCAGGTACGTGGTTCGCGTATTTCCGGAACCACTATCAGGTCGATGGTCTTATCGGCACGTTCTACCGTGACGGTGAGGGCTTCGTCGGCCCTGATGTCCGACATCGCCACCTGGAGTCCGTCCCTGGCATTTTCAGACTCTTCAATAGCGGCCAATACCTGGCCACCGACCGCGACAATCACATCACCCTGTTTGATACCGGCGCGTTCTGATGGACCATCCGGTGAAACGCCAAGTACCTTTACCCCGACATCATCCGCATCACCAAGAATGACACCGATAACAGGACGGTCGCTTGTGGTGTAAGTGAAGCTGGTAGCATGGCGTTCTTCTGATCTCGCTCTTGATACCTCCCGGTTAACTCGGGCGATCTCACGCTGGGTTTGCTGTAGTTGTCTGCGTGCCTGGTTCAATTCCTCATGCATCTGTGCCATTTCTGCCTGTTGGGCCGCACGTGCCTGTGTGTTTTCCCCCTGTTGCTCGGAAACACGCTCCAATTGCTCGCGGGCCTTTTCAATGGAAGCGTCTGCCGCATGGCGTTCCTGTTCTGCTTCCGACAAGGCCTTTTTATATTCAGCTTCAAGTTGGGTCTGTAATTCTTCTTCATCGCTTGCTGCCATCACCGTGGTAGTCATGCCGAGTACAAGAGCCGTCGCAAGCGAAATCAGGGTGTTTCTGTATTTCATCAATGTATGCCTCAGTAAATTCAAAGTGATGCCATGTGGCCGTAGTCAATTTGCCATTGCTGTTGATATATCCCGGCCAGGTCCAGCATCAGGTTGACACGTTGCCCCCACAGGTCGATCGAGTCGGGTGTCAAGCTTAATTCGCTGTCTACCTGTGCGATCAGGTCTTCAAGTTCAGCCACGTATATTGCAGATTCGGCTGGCATTGAATTGGTTTCCTGTCGCAACTTCTTAACCTGACCTTCCATATTCTGGGATAAACCAATCAGCGCATTTATGTTGTCTGTCACAGGTACAGACGCAAGACTTGTCTCCGGCGTCGCAAACCCGGGTGATAAAGGTTCGTTGATAGGGGTGTTTTCGCCATTACGCAGACTGACGCTGATAACCAGGACAAGACTCGCAGCGACTGCCAGCCAACCACCGACACGTCGCCAGTTTTGTTTGCTGTTCTGATGAGTTTCCAGTGCCGACCCGATTTGCGCCCAGCCATCGTAACCGGGTTCGATGGCCTCCAGCTTGCTCAAGCCGAGTGGGTCAGATGTCTGCTGTTTCCATTGATCATTTGCTGTCATGGTTTTCTCTTTACGCTATTGCGTTAGATGTTGCTTTTTGTGGTATCGGTTGATCACTGTCTGATATGAGTAGTCTGAGTTTTTTGCGTGCGCGGTTCAGGCGGGTCTTGGAATAACTTTCAGTTTTACCAACCAGGCTGGCAATTTCGCGGTGTTTGTATCCTTCAACGTCATGCAACCAGACCACCATGCGGTCTTCATCGCATAGTTGCCCCAGTGCCTGCTCAAGATCCATGCATTGTCCAAGGCCATCCTGGTCACCATTACGGGGCGACATATAGTCTTCAAGCTCAACGGCATCGTGGCGTGGCAGTTTACGCAGGGCGCTGATGGCATGATTGACGACCACTCGCCGCAACCAGCCCCAGAAGGGTGAATCACCCCGGTACTGGTGCATTCGTTTAAATGCGGTAATGAAAGCTTCCTGGGTCACGTCCTGTGCCAACTCCCGGTTGTTACAGATTCTCACAGCCACGGTAAATGACTGCTTGTGAAACTTGCGATAGATTTTTTCACAGGCACGCATATCCCCGCGCCTGGCGCCAGCGAGCGTTAGCTCGTCAAGGTCTATGTCGAAGCCTGATCCCATCATCGTTTAGTATGACGCGGCGGTTGGCAAAAGGGTCGCAGAACTTTGCATGATATTTTTTGATATAGTTGAGGCAAATAAAAACGGCCGCCTTTATGCGGCCGTTTTTAACGTGCAGATTTTATAAGTCTTACCAGATCTTGACCCGGTCTTCCGGTGCCAGGTACATGCCATCACCCTCTTTTACATCAAAAGCGGTATAGAACGCAGGTACATTGACCGCGGCGCCATTGGCCCGGAATTTTGGTGGTGAATGCGGATCAACCGTCAGGCGACGTTTGGATTCTTCATCACGGGACTTGGAACGCCAGACTTGTGCCCAACCCAGGAAGAAACGCTGATCGCCAGTCCAGCCGTCAATGACGGGGGCTTCTTTTCCATCCAGTGACATTTTGTATGCCAGGTAGGCGATGCTGAGGCCACCAAGATCACCAATGTTCTCGCCGGAAGTGAACTGGCCGTTGATGGTCAGACCGTCAACCACCTCATAACCATCATACTGCGCAGCGAGTGCGTTCTTACGCACAGTGAATTTCTCGGTGTCTTCCTCTGTCCACCAGTCACGCAATATGCCATCACCATCGAAACGTCGACCGGAATCATCGAAGCCATGACCGATTTCATGACCGATGGCCGCACCGATGCCACCGTAGTTAGCAGCTTCATCCGCATGCACATTGAAAAATGGTGGCTGCAAAATGGAAGCAGGGAAGACGATTTCGTTCAGAACCGGGCTGTAGTAAGCGTTGACGGTCTGGGGCGTCATACTCCATTCGGTCCGGTCAACCGGTTTGTCGAGTTTGTCGATTTGACGGTTATAGGCAAAGGTCGCTCCATTCTTGACATTGGCCATCAGGTCGCCCTCGACGACCTCGAGTTTAGTGTAATCAATCCACTTGTCGGGATAGCCGATTTTCGGAGTGAATTTGTGCAACTTATCCAGAGCCTGTCGTTTGGTATCATCGCTCATCCACTCGAGATCCTTGATTGAAACCTCGTAGGCCTTGATCAGATTCTGAATCATGATATCCATACGTTCCTTTGATTCAGCCTGGAAATGTTTTTCTACGTAAAGCTGTCCAAGCAATTCACCCATGTTGCCATTGACGGAATCAACTGCGCGTTTCCAACGGGGTTCCAGGTCTGCCACACCTCTGAGACCCTTGCTGTAGAAATTGAAAGACAACTGTTCATACTGATCACCCATGACAGGCGAAAACTGACTGATTGTCTGGAAGCTGAGATAGTCTTTCCAGGTTTCCAGGGAGGTGTCTGCAAAGATCTTGCCTGCTGCTTCAAAGAAGCTGGGCTGGGAAACAAGGAATGTTGCATCGACGGGGAATTGGGCTGTTTCAAATAACACCTTCCAATTGACCTGGGGAGTCAGTTCATTCAATTCATCGATTTTCATCGGGTTGTAACGCTTGCTCCAGTCACGGTTCTCTTCCTTGGTCCACATCACCTCGGCCAGGCTGGTTTCAAGGGTCAGCATACGTTCTGCACGATCTGCACCACCTTCAAAACCGGCAAGCTCGAAGACATTTGTGACGTAAGCCATGTAAAGCTGACGACCCTTGACGAACTGCTCGTCATCTTTCAGGTAATAATCACGGTCAGGCAGTGACAGGCCAGCCTGCACCATGTAAATGGCATTAACGTCGGGATCTTTCATGTCCGAGAAAATTCCGAAGCCGATAGGTGTGGTAACGTCATAAACGCCTAATGAGCCGAACGCGCTGTATACCCCGTTCATATCTTCAATGGCGGTGATGGAGTCCAGGTCCGCACGAATGGCTTCCAAACCTCTTGCAGTAGCCGATTCGGCTTCCATGTAAGAGTTATAGAAATCCCGGATTTTCTGTGTCGGAGTTCCGGTCTTGACAATTTCGGCAGCGCTGACTTCTTCCACGAGTGTGCGAACATCTCGCTGAGATTGCTCCGCAAGTACGTCAAAAGTACCCCAGCGGGCCTTGTCAGATGGTATTTCGGTATTGTCTACCCAGGTACTGTTGACATAGTCGAAAAAATTATCCTGAGGTCGTACCGCTTCATTGAAACCACTCTTGTCGATCCCGCTTGAGAGTTCAACAACGGTGGGTGCGGCCTCAACGGCGGTAGCAGCAGGCGCTGCTTTGGGTTCTGCCTGCTGTGCAACAGCCGCTTGATCAGCTTCCTGCTGACAGCCATACAGGCCTGTCAAAACGACCAAAGTGATGGTTAATTTGTAGTTCATGAGATAATTTCCTCTAAAGGAAGTGGGTAAATGAGGCTACTATATACCTTCATGACGCTTCTTGCAGGTGTCGAAAGTTGGGCTGTAAATGAGGAATCAAAATGGGTAGATGGCGACCACCTGAAAAGCCGGGTAGCCCATATATGACACCCGAGGGCGCAAAATGTTTGCACGAGGAAGTGCAGTACCTTTGGCGGGAACTTCGGCCTGAAGTCGTCAAGGCGCTTGCAGCGGCCGCGGCGGAGGGTGACAGGTCGGAAAATGCGGAGTATACCTACCGCAAGAAGCAGTTGGGGGGCATTGACTGGCGGATACGTTATCTGAGCAAACGCATAGATATCATGAAAATCGTCGATCGACCGCCTGCAGATGTCTCGGTCATACGCTTTGGCGCTCATATTGCTCTGCATACATCATTGGAAGGAAAGGTGGATTACCGTATCGTGGGTGTAGATGAGACCGACCCGGCCAAGGGGTACATATCGATTGATTCTCCGGTCGCCAAGGCGTTGTTGGGGAAATCCGTAGGTGACAGTACCGAAGTGGATTTACCGGAATGTCGCGTAAAATTTGAAGTATTGGCCGTCCGATACAAATTGGGTTAATCCTGTCTCTCACTGTGGGGATTCGCCGGGGGTTGGGGATTCCTCCAGAGGCACGCTTCAAGCCCTTCCCTGGGTCGCTCGGTCGCCGACGTCCTGTCGGCTCACGGCCTCAGGAGGAATACCCAACCCCCGGCGAATTGTGCGAGACCGGAAGTTCATTGGAATATCCGCAAAAAGAAAATCTGCTTGAAATCAGAGATCTCGTGGGTAACAAGTTACCCACCCTACGGTTCCGGTGGGTAAGCGGTTTTTCATGTTGGGCTTGAAGCTGAAAAAACGATCCCCATGTTTATTTATGTGGCTGCCTTCGGGGGTCACAGGCAACTTCCGGCCATATTGGCGGAAGTATTTTTTAAGACCGAATTGCTTCCTTAGGAGAATACGGAATGACTACTTTTGACTTTTCACCTCTATACAGAACTTCAGTTGGTTTTGATCGTCTGGCCTCAATGATGAGTTCAGCAACCCGTCAGGACCAGGGTAACAGTTACCCTCCCTACAACATTCGCACTACGGGCGAAGACCACTACCAGATCACCATGGCAGTAGCCGGTTTTTCTGAGGGTGAGATTGATATCACCACAGAACAGAACCGTCTGGTTGTCACCGGAAACCGTGCTGATGAGAAAGAAGAGCAGGGCGAGTACCTGCATCGCGGTATTGCGACACGTTCATTTGAGCGCCGCTTCAACCTCGCAGATCACGTTAAAGTTATGAGTGCGAGCCTCGAAAATGGCTTGTTACACATCGACCTTGAGCGTGAATTACCCGAGGCGATGAAGCCGCGTACCATTAAGATCAGCCAATCTGCAAAACGTCTGCTGGACGTTGAAAAAGACACCAGCAAAGACAAGGCAGCCTGATCCGCATTTACGGATGTGTTTGAACCTAAAAGAGGGTGTTGCCAAGACACCCTCTTTTTTTACTCAACACTCTGTTTGCAAGCGGCCTGACCTGTCGTTAGGCTAATCGTCTTTAACTGGGCCTCTTACCACATGAAACGCATTGCCTTTTGGCTTTACCAGGTTTACGCCTGGTTGCTGTTCATCCCATTTGGACTTCTGTTCACCTTGCTGAGTGGATGGTTAACCGTATTGGTTGCGTGGATCACGAGTCCTAGGATAGCAAGCCGGTACATTGCGGCAAATTGGGGGAAAGTACTGTGCTGGCTGACACCCGTTGGGGTGACGGTTGAAGGTGCTGAAAATGCCGATCCGTTAAGAACCTATGTGGTGGTCTGCAATCATCAGAGCCAATATGATATTTTCCTGGTGTATGGCTGGTTGAAACTGGATTTGAAGTGGGTGTTAAAGGCAGAACTGCGTAAAGCACCAGGTGTTGGAATCGGTTGTGAAAAAGCAGGACATATATTCGTTGATCGAAGCAATCCGGAACGGGCGCGCAAATCCGTGAGTGATGCGCTTGATGATGTGGGAGATGGAGTTGGTGTGTTATTTTTTGCAGAAGGCAGACGCAGCCCGGACGGCAAATTAAAACCATTCAAAAAGGGTGCATTCCGCGTTGCCTGTTCACAGAATCTGCCAATATTACCGGTAACCATTATCGGTACCCGAGACATCCAAAAGCCAAAGTCCATGATGATTTTCCCCGGTAAGGTGCGTATGGTTATTCATCCTGCAATAGAGGTGGGTAACGATGATCCTGAGGGTATTCGTGAGCTAATGTCCCAAACAAGGGCCGCGATTGCTTCGGCCTTACCCGAAGAGCAGCGTTGAATCCATATGCATCTGGGTAGACCTCAATCCCATGTGACATCTTCGCCAAAGGCGCAGCGAAATTTCCTGCTGGCCTTGAAAATTGCCCTGTGGATCGTGGGGATATTATGGATGATATTGATTGTCGATAGTGTTTTGGGTCTTGGGCTGGCACGTTTTGGATTGCGCCCCAGGCATTTTGATGGCCTGATCGGTATGTTCACAGCACCTCTATTGCATGGTGGAGTAGAACATCTGTTTTCCAACACTTTACCCCTGCTTGTAAGCCTGACAACCATTCTTTACCTCTACCCCAGATCAGCGATGCGTGTGATGCCCATCATCTGGATTGGCTCAGGGTTGCTGGCCTGGTTTATCGGTAGACCCAGCCTACATTTTGGCGCCAGCGGTTTTGTTTATGGATTACTTGCCTATGTATTCATCAGCGGAATGTTGCGCATGGATATGCGCTCTGTCGGGGTTTCAATCATGGTCTGGTTTTTATACGGCTCAATGATCTGGGGTCTACTGCCAATACGACCCAACATGTCCTGGGAGCTTCACCTGACCGGTGCAATCCTGGGTGTTGCCCTGGCGATTGTTTATCGACGCTGGGACATAACACCGGTTAAACGTTATGCATGGGAAGATGATGACAGGGTCCCGGATTGGTTTCCTCAACGGGAAAAGCCGTTGGATCATTCAGCCCGTGACGTCACGTCTGTTGAAGAACCCCGGCCTGAAATTCCTCCACCGGAAGAGACGCCAGACAAGCGCTCAGATTAAAACCTGTCTTGACCTGTCATCGCAGGACTCTTAGGCTAGCCGGAATGTCACACGCATGGAAATAAATTGAAAAAAGTCGGCCTGGTTATACTGTTTTTACTGGCTGCTTTCGTGGTCACCGGTTACCTGTTGCCCAAACAGGTACATATTGAACGTTCGATAAGCATCAACCGACCTGCAAACATGATGTTTGAGCTGCTTAACGGTTACAGGTATTACAACGAATGGTCGCCGTGGGCCGAACGTGACCCGCAGGCCGAATTCGTTGTTTCCGGCCCTGACACAGGCGTGGGTGCACGTTTGAGCTGGATCGGAGAACCGAATCTGGTCGGTAGCGGTTGGCAGGAAATAGTGGCGAGCAAACCCTATGAAGAAATCAATATCAAGCTGGATTTTGATGCCCAGGGTATAGCGGATACAGGATTCAAGCTGGTCTCTGAGGGGGATACAACGCAGGTTACGTGGTTCTTTGATACTGATCTGACCAAGGGTGTCAATTTCCTCGATTCGTTCCTGGCCCGATACTTTGGTTTGTTGTTTGACCGCTGGGTAGGTGGTGACTATGAGCGGGGATTGGCGAATCTCAAACAATACGCCGAATCACTGGATCTATCCGAATTCAGTCAAATTGAAATTGAACGCGTGAGTGTCTTATCGCAGGATATTTTGTTTGTCACATCCAGCAGCAGCCAGGAATCGACAGATGTTGCCCAGGCAATGGCCGCTGCCTATGCTGAAATCAGTGCTTTTATGAATATTAATGGCATCAAAATGACCGGTCAGCCCATGGCCATTACACGGGCCTGGCAAGAGGGGGGTTATCAGTTCGATGCGGCAATACCGGTTGATTTCATCCCAGCCCAATTGTCCGGCAATATCAATTCAGGGCTATCACCTGCGGGACCGGCGGTGCGTGCGGTGCACCATGGTGCCTATGACCATATGATGCCGACCTACGAAAAACTGGCGGCGTATATGTCGGCGCACGGCTTAAGCCAGGGAACGGTATCGTGGGAGCATTATGTAACCGACCCTGGCAGCACGGAACAACAGGATATGATTACGCATATCTATATCATGCTTGGAAGTGCAGAAATCACTGAATAGACGCAGTTCTACTGCTACCAACGCGAGGCGCATTCGAAAGAGCTTCCCCAGAGATCCGGTTCTGTTGTGCCTTCTAGATGTTGATTGAATTCGTCACGTGAAATCTCTAGCGCACCCATACTGAGCAGATGCGGATTGCTGATCTGGCAATCGAGCAGGGTGAAGCCCCATTGATCCAGCTGTTTGCCCAGTGCTACCAGCGCAATTTTGCTGGCATCTACTTGCTGACTGAACATGGATTCGCCAAAAAACACCCGACCCAGTGCCAGGCCATAGATACCACCGATCAAATCTTCATCCGCCCATACCTCCACTGAATGTGCAATGCCCAATTCGTGCAGCCGAATGTAGGCCATCTCCATTTCAGCGGTTATCCAGGTTCCATCATCTTCATATCTTGGTTGAGCACAGGCATTGATAACCCGGGCAAACGCCTGGTCTGAAGTCACCGTGTAGCGGCCCTGGTTAAAACGTCGACGTAAGCGACGCGAAACATGGACCGTTGGCGGGAAAATGACGCAACGGGGTGCAGGTGACCACCACAGGATGGGTTGGTCGTCGGAGTACCAGGGAAAAATGCCATTCCGGTAGGCATTGACCAGGCGGGTAGGGCTGAGGTCTCCTCCGGCGGCAAGCAGACCCAGGCCCGGGGGGTAATCCAGGGCCTCTTCTGTCGGCGGGAAGCTGGATTCCGGGTCAGAGTCGAGTATCGGAATCACAGCAAGATCTATGCTTCAGACTGGTATGTCTTTCTGTTCTTCCAGCCAGCGTTCGGCATCCAGCGCTGCCATGCAACCAGCGCCGGCCGAAGTAACAGCCTGCCGGTAAATATGATCGCTGACGTCACCGGCGGCAAAAACACCCGCTACACTGGTCATGGTCGCAAGACCCTCGGCGCCGCTTCTGATCTTGATGTAGCCGTCTTTCATATCCAGTTGATCTACAAATATCTCGGTATTGGGGTTATGTCCGATAGCGATAAAGACGCCCTCGGCTTCGATATCAGTAACTTCACCGGTTTTGGCATGACTAAGTCTGACACCGCTTACGCCGGTATCCCCACCCAGAATTTCTTCCACGTTGTGGTCCCACATAAAGCTCACATTACCGCTGCGCTCTTTTTCGAACAGACGATCCTGTAACATTTTTTCAGCACGCAATTCATCACGACGATGAACGACGACTACTTCTGATGCCAGGTTAGACAGGTAGAGCGCTTCTTCGACCGCCGTGTTACCACCGCCGATCACGGCGACTTTCCGGTCACGATAGAAGAAACCATCACAGGTCGCACAGGCAGAGACACCCTGGCCCATATAGGCTTGTTCAGAAGGCAAACCCAGGTATTTGGCACTTGCGCCGGTAGCAATGATCATCGCATCGCAGGTGTATATTCCCGCATCGCCTTCCAGTTGAAACGGACGTTGTTCCAGGTTCACTGTATGGATGTGGTCAAAAATGATATCGGTCTCGAAACGCTCAGCGTGTGCCAGCATGCGTTCCATCAATTCGGGGCCCTGGACACCTTCGGCATCTCCGGGCCAGTTATCAACGTCAGTGGTTATAGTCAGCTGACCTCCCTGCTGTATACCGGTGATCACAGTGGGTTTGAGGTTGGCCCTTGCAGCGTAGATCGCAGCGGTGTAACCAGCGGGTCCTGAACCCACTATCAACAGGCCATGGTGTTTGATATCGCTCATGTATAATTGCTCCAATAAAAAAAGCTGGTACCCCGTTCAGAACGCCGGGCTCAGAACGTCGGGCACATGATTGGGTGTTCTTATTTGTTTCCAGTTTGTGGCTGGAATTGCAGATTCAAGTGCACCATATTAACTGATAAGCGCTATATTCCATATGCCTGTTAGCAGGTTTATCCATACGATTTGATTTGATTATGGCATTATGGCTTGAATTGTAGGGGCTACAAGGTAATATAGCCTCATGGTCAGGTTTTATTTAACTTCAAATATAAGCACTTAAACAACAAACCTTATAAGGTAGATAACATTGGCGCAAGCGAAAAAAAAGCCTAGCAAAGCTGTTAGCACACAGTCCCGGCTGACACATCATCTGAAAGAGATTGCATTTCTGCTTTCAATCGTTGTTGCCGTCTATCTTTTTGCCTGTCTGTTTACCTACCACCCGACTGATCCGGGGCCTTTCAGCACCACCAATTCGGACCATGTTCAGAATGCCGGACGCATCCTGGGTGCCTGGATTGCAGACGCGTTTTTGGGCCTGAGCGGTTACATCGCCTATCTGCTGCCACTCATCACTGTCTATGGGGGTTGGCGGGTGTTCAGCAAAAAATCGAAGGATTCTGAAACCGGTGTGATGGAAGCGGTGGCTGTGGTCACCGGTCTGATCCTGTTTTTGCTTGCTTCTACCGGTCTCAGCGATATGCACCTGTTACCGCCAGCGGGTAGTATGCCGGCGCATGGCGGTGGTGTGATCGGTGCAGTTGTCGCTTCACCATTGTTGCAATGGACCGGTATGCTGGGATCAACTCTGTTCCTGTTTTCAATGATGCTGGTGGGTATCACGCTGTTTACCGGCTTGTCCTGGTTCTTTGTGATGGATGTTATCGGGCGTATTACACTGAACCTGACTGACTGGCTGGTGACCAACATCACCAACATGCGGGACTGGTTTGCCGGGCGCCGGGCAAAGGCGAAACGGGAAGTGGTTCGTAAAACCGAGTCGGTCCGACAAAAGGGTAAAGTGGCGCCGAGGATCGAACCGCAGATCAATATGCCCGAGGAACAGCCCAGCAAGCGTGTTGCCAAGGAAAAACAACAACCCTTGTTCACCAATATGCCTGCCGATTCACTACCACCGCTGGGTATGTTGGATGAACCCCATGACCAGTTGCCGGGTTATAGCGAAGATGACTTGAAGTCGCTTTCCCAACGGGTGGAACTCAAGCTGGCTGACTTTGGTGTGCAGGTGGATGTGGTCGCCGTGCATCCAGGTCCGGTGATTACACGATTTGAACTGGAACCGGCTCCAGGCATCAAGTCAGCACAGATTATGAACCTGGCAAAAGACCTTGCCCGCGGACTCAGTATCGTCTCAGTACGCGTGGTAGAGGTTATACCGGGCAAATCCACCATTGGTCTGGAGATACCCAATACCAACCGTCAGATGGTTTTTCTTTCAGAAATCCTGCGCTCTGAGGTCTATGACAAATCCAACCACCCGCTGACTTTGTCCCTGGGTAAGAGTATCTCGGGGCGTCCGGTGGTGGTAAACCTCGCCAAGATGCCACATTTGCTGGTCGCCGGTACCACCGGTTCGGGTAAATCCGTGGCGCTTAATGCAATGATAATGAGCATCCTGTATAAGGCGGGGCCTGATCAAGTCAGGCTGGTGATGATTGACCCGAAAATGCTGGAGCTGTCGATTTACGCAGATATCCCGCATTTGTTGGCGCCCGTGGTCACCGACATGAAGGAGGCTGCCAATGCCTTGCGCTGGTGTGTGGCGGAGATGGAGCGACGCTACCGCCTGATGTCAGCAGCGGGTGTAAGAAACCTCGCAGGATTCAACAAAAAGGTTCGCGAGGCAGAGGAAGCAGGTAAACCGCTGAAAGATCCGCTATTCGTACCGGATGAGATGTACCCCGATGTAGAGGCGCCAGACCTGGAACACTTGCCATATATTGTTGTGATCGTCGATGAACTTGCCGACATGATGATGATCCTGGGCAAGAAAATTGATGAACTGATTGCCCGCCTGGCGCAAAAGGCCCGCGCTTCAGGCATACACCTGATCCTGGCCACGCAACGACCATCCGTCGATGTGATCACCGGTCTGATCAAGGCCAATATCCCGACCCGTATTGCATTCCAGGTGTCTTCGCGTGTTGATTCACGCACCATCCTCGATCAGATGGGTGCGGAACAATTGCTGGGTCACGGTGACATGTTGTACATGCCGCCCGGCACTTCCATCCCTGACCGCGTACATGGCGCCTTCGTTGATGATCATGAAGTCCATGCCGTGGTTAATTATCTCAAATCACTGGCTGAACCGAATTACGTCGAAGAAATTCTGGAAGAGACACAGATGACCACCGATGGCATGACAATTAATGCCAGCGGCATTCCAAAAGAGACGCCTAGCGATCAGGACGAACTCTATGACCAGGCAGTTTCATGGGTCACGACGTCCAGGAAGGCGTCGATATCCAGCGTGCAGCGCCATCTGCGTGTTGGCTATAACCGCGCTGCCCGGATCATTGAAGAGATGGAATCCAGTGGTGTTGTTTCGATGCCTGAACATAATGGGCAGCGTGAGGTCTTAGCACCACCACCGCCACGGGATTGAATATGAGACTTTCGTTTAAATCTGTTGTTGTCCTTGTTTCCTGCCTGTTGGTTTCTGCTGTCAGTGCCAACAGTTCAGGACCCGCGCGCACTGAACTCGAACGCTTTACGACAGGGCTGGAATATTTCCAGGCTGAGTTCACCCAGACAGTCAAATCCCAGGATGGCCGTATTCAGGATGAAACCCAGGGCGAGGTCTGGCTGCAAAGTCCGGATAAACTGCGTTGGGTATATACCGGTGACTTTCCGGAAACCATCGTTGCCGATGGTCTCAATATCTGGATTCATGACGAATCACTGGAGCAGGTGACAGTCAAACCTCAGTCAGAAGATGCAGCGGACTCACCGCTGATGATACTGGCCGATGTGAGTCAGCTTGATGAGCAATTCCAGGTCACTGAATTGGGTGACTATGAAGACATGTTGTTGCTGGAATTGAAAAGCCTGGATACCGAATCCGAATTTGAACGAATTCTTTTGGGACTGGACTCCAGCGGTATCCGCATGATGGCCATGGAAGATGCCTTTGGACAGCGGACAGAAGTTCACTTTGAAAACACGGTCAAAAATGCACCAATTGATCTGCAATTGTTCAGTTTTGCACCGCCAGAGGGTAGCGATGTGGTTGGTGTAGCGGCTTTACCTGAATAAAGCTCCTTCACTTTGACAATCGTCAGACGTTACAATGCCGCCTTCTGAAAACGATAGAAACTACACATGCTTGACCCACTCATTTTAAGACACGACCTTCCTGCAACCGTGGCTGCGCTCAAGACGCGTGGTTATACCCTGGATGCTGCCGCATACGAAGCTCTTGAAGCCCGCCGCAAGACGCTGCAAATAGCGGTGGAGGAACTGCAAAGTAAACGCAATTCCAGCGCTAAGTCCATTGGAGCGGCCAAAGGCCGCGGTGAGGATATTCAGCCTTTGCTGGCTGCCGTCGCCAAACTGGGTGATGAGCTCAAAACGGCTGAGGCCGAATTCAAACAGGTCCGTGACGAACAAGCTGCCTGGATGCTGGACATGCCAAACCTGGCAGCAGCAGATGTGCCTGAGGGCGCAGACGAAAACGAAAATATTGAATTACGAAAATGGGGTGTGGTGCCCACCTATGATTTTGAACCACGAGATCATGTAGAA